>VFSW01012593.1_pt1 | contig 11799 bp, 17 predicted proteins | sample 5358111 | NCBI WGS metagenome assembly VFSW01 (sample SAMN11554181, study PRJNA540505) | mine drainage metagenome | isolation source: sediment from site ElyBrook_90M | place: USA: Ely Copper Mine, Vershire, VT | collected 2017 | reverse complement strand
CCGCGAGCCGTTTCGTGGCAGTCCCCGGTGCTCAGGTGAAACGAGGCGTCCATCTACGGGTAGCCTGACCGTTCCCATGAAAGAGTAGTGACCCAAAGCTGAACGGTTCTACAAGCACTGTGTCCAGCCTATTGAAAATCGTGCGAGCGCACTTCGACGTTAGTGATATCGAGCGGCGCGATATATTGGGCTTTGACGTGGATTGCCGATTCGTCGGTCCCAATCTGAAGAATTGCTCCGTGACTATATGGCGCTCACCGTGGCGCGGTGGGCCTGAACACTGAGACTTCCATCAGTAGCAGACCCTGAAATACCAATAGAATCCACGGCCCTGCCATCCCTGTGTGCGAGTTGTGTGCGTGATTCCTGACAAGAGGTGTCGTTCGGGAAAGAAATCAGCTCATTTCACGCAGATCGATCACATTCTTTCTTGACCGCGGCCCAGAGATCAGAACGCGGAAATGCCGCAACAACGCCATTCGCGGTCAATTCAGTGATGAACAAACACAACCCCCAATTCGAAGCTCCAGGAAGGAGACACCAGGTACCTGTTTTCGATATTCAAGGATAGAGGTCACACTGCGATCAGTGGAAATAAGCGCTTTATTGTCATCTATTTGGAGATCAGATATGAATGTTAAATCAGCTCGCTATCAAGAGACGTCAATCCATTGATCCATTAAGCGTTAAGCTGCCTTATGGCGAAGTTCACCCAGATCGAAACCAAATCGAGTAATGGAACGACGGCCTGCTCCTTCCCGACCCAGGGCACGCGTTCTATAGTCTGGCTACAGAGCATCACCTTGATATGGATGCTCGTCGAGTGTGCAGTATCTCTTTATGGAGCCATTTCCGCGCATAGTCCCGCGCTGCTGGCATTTGGTGCCGACAGCCTTGTGGAACTGCTGTCGGCGGTTGTCGTTCTGCTGGCGATCTTTTCCACGTCTCCGTTGACAAAGGATCGCGCCACGACACTCACCGGAGTCCTGCTTCTCGTTCTAGCGGGAGTAATCGCACTCGTGGCGCTCTTTTCGCTTCTATATCACGTCAAGCCTGAGACAAGTTGCAGCGGCATTGTGATCACGCTTGCTGCACTGGTCATCATGCCTGCGTTGGCGTGGGCGAAGCGTAGAACCGCCCGTCTTACAAATAATCGAGCTTTAGCGGCGGATGCCGTGCAGTCGGCAACCTGTGCCTATCTCGCCGCAATCACTTTGGCAGGACTCGCCATTAATGCCATCTGGCACATTCATTGGATGGACTCAGCAGCTGCACTGCTGGCGGTGCCCATCTTGGTAATCGAGGGAAGGCGCGCACTACGGGGTGAAAGCTGTGGCTGCTGTTAAACCCCAGAGCACCACAAAATTGGCCACGCAATGCGTGGCCGGATTGCGCAATTCCACAACGGACATGCCGGGATTCAGATGTACCGTCTTGAAGTTGCCTCTGTGGCGAGGGCCTCGGCCCCGAGAAGTGCCGACGAGAATCATTCATGGCCAGCCGGTGCGAATCGGCATGAAAGATGAGAATTTACGCTGGACCACGCAATGAAAATATAAAGAATTCGTAAGAGTGACTCTCTGGTTGCATGAGGTCCGAAAATTGCTAGTCCTCACCGCGCACGCTCATTTAGCATTTGCACATGCAGAGTGTCTCTACAACCGATTCGAACCGAGGGAGGGGTTCGGTGGCATTTTCTTCCAATAGAGTCTCGTCGACGGAAGACACAAGACGCCGCACCCCCGTCGATAATGCAGAGCCCGACCCATCAATTTGCTGGCCTGCATTTTATAGCAGAGATGCCCGCTTCGATGGTCGGTTCTTTATTGGTGTGGTCACGACGAAGGTTTATTGCCGACCAATTTGCCCGGTACCCTTTGCAAAAAAAAGCAACGTCGTGTGGCTTGCTTCGGCTGCTGCAGCTGAGGCCAATGGATTTCGACCTTGCCGCCGGTGCAGACCGCAAGCCGCGCCCGGCACGCCAGCATGGCTCGGATCGTCAGCGGTCATTTCCCGCGCTCTCCGTCTGATCTCGGAAGGAGCCCTTGATAATAGCGGCGTAGACAAACTTGCCGACCGTCTCGGAATCGGAGCGCGCCAGCTACGACGCTTGTTCGTTCAGCATCTCGGAGCACCGCCCCTTAAGATCGCCATCACGCGCCGACTTCATTTTGCACAAAATCTCATTGAAGAGACAGACTTGCCAATTACCAGTATTGCAATGTCTGCTGGATTCAGCAGCATTCGACAATTCAATCACGCAATGCACACGACGGTTGGAAAATCCCCGACCGAAATTCGCCGGCTCCGGGAAGATCTTGAACCTCGAAGAGACGGACTGGTCATTCGATTACCGTACCGTCCGCCATTTGCCTGGCATGAGATCTTGCACTTTCTCAAAACGAAGTCTATCCCAGGAGTGGAAACCGTAGAGAAGAATTGTTACCGGAGGACAATCGAGATTGAGGGCGTGGCTGGCACCATTGCCGTGTGGCAGGACGCAGAGGACCCGCAGCTACTTGTTCAAATAGACTTGCCGCGCTACGACTGCCTTATCGAAATTGTCGAACGGGTGCGCCGGATTTTCGATCTGGGCGCGGACCCCGTTCAGATCGCTACTGATCTGAAGCGTGATCCTCAACTCAGACCATTGTTGGATTCCTTACCGGGCCTTCGTGTACCTGGAGCTTGGGATGGACTTGAACTGTCGGTCGCTGCAATACTTGGTCAGCACCTATCAGCAAAAGGCTCTAGGCCCAGCAATGCGATGAAGCTGTTCGTAGAGACATTTGGACGGCCGATCAAGACATCCGTTCGAGGGCTGACCCATTTGTTTCCTCGGCCTAAAGACATATCAAATGCAGATCTGTCGATCATTGGGATTCTCGATCTACAGGCAGACGCAGTTCGCGAGTTGGCTCGCGCGGTCCGCAATAAGAACCTGACGTTCCGAGCATCAAGGTCTTTGGACGAAACGATCTCACAGTTAATTGCGATTACTGGAATTGACGAGGCAATGGCCAACTATATCGCGATGCGCGTGTTTGCAGAGCCAGACGCGTTTCCTTCGGCCGACCCTGTATTGCGCCGGATTCTAAGCGGCAGAGACAACTCAGTCTTGGCAGTCAAGCGTATCCAAATGGCGGAAGATTGGCGGCCTTGGCGCGCATATGTCGCGATGCATTTGTGTATGACTCGTCGTGATGCAAAGGAAAGATCAGGAAGCAACAGAATCAACTAGACAATGAGCTCGAAAGAATTGATCAAGGAGTCTTACTGATGGCATTCGTAATCGCAGAACCATGCATCGGAGTAAAGGACACATCTTGCGTGGATGCTTGCCCTGTGGACTGCATTCACCCCAAGAAAGATGAGGAAGGGTATTCCGCTGAGCCTCAGCTCTATATCGACCCCGTGGAGTGCATCGATTGCGGTGCCTGTGTTCCGGTGTGCCCGGTTTCGGCTATTTTTGCTTTGGACGACCTTCCGGAGAAGTGGCAACATTTCGCGGTAGTCAATGCGAGGCACTTCGGGCACTAACATTCACGCAAACTACTGGCATCCACCGACAAACATTCAGAACTGGGAGGCTATTGTTGACTCCGATGAAGATTCTACTTTTATGCGCAATTTTGGTCGCCGCTGCGATATTTGAAAACTTGGGTGATGCGGCCGGTTACTTAATCAAGGATTCTCACTGGGGGCAATATGCTCTGGCGATTGGTGCGATGGCCATCTATGGCGCGCTCACTGTAACTATCGGGAGAAGCGGTTGGTCCTTCACTCAGGCATTCCCACTCGGATATCTCTTAGCCTACTTTGTTGTAGGACTGGCGCTAGGGTCCTTTCTGGAAGGTCGCCGTCCATCCGGATACCAAGTGTTCGCAGCTATATTCATGACCGTAGGTTTGCTCATCAATGTCGCAGGTCAACTACGATCAAAGGATACCGAACGACAGGCGGTATACAGCCCGCAGCATCCCATGGTAGTAGTCACCACCTCCGATTCTACTTCGGAGTAAGCCCTTAGTCATCTGATTCGGCCTGCATAAGGGACACGACATTTAAACTTCCAAGGTAAAGTCGCATGAGGGGATCTCAAAAGCGTGAACGAACACGAAGTTTACTCAATGATTGGCCCAGAGGGTTTCACGCGCCTGGTAGCTGCATTCTATCGCCAGGTCCCGCAAGACGACATCCTGAGAGCCATGTATCCGTCGCGCGATCTCGAAGGTGCCGAACAACGCCTCCGGGATTTTCTGATCGGACGTTTTGGAGGGCCGCAGAAGTACATCGAAGAGAGAGGACTTCCCCGTCTTCGGATGCGGCATTTTCCCTTTCGTATCACTCAGACCGCCCGCGACCGCTGGCTGCAATTGATGAGCAACGCTTTGGTTGAAGCGAAGTTGCCCGTCGAGGTCGAGCAAGTCCTTCTTAAATTCTTCGACGGAATGTCCACCTTCATGATCAACCAGGCGGGGCCTACGGACCCGGTAACGACTGGCTGAAGAGGTCCCACAAGCGGTCACATTGCGCCGGGGCTGAGCATTTCATTACTATCAGCAATACCTTGGAGTGTTCCGGCATGATTCCCCTTGTCGACAACTTCGGACGCCTGCACAATAATCTGCGCATCAGCGTCACGGATCGTTGCAACATACGCTGCTTCTATTGCATGCCGGAAATCAGCGTAAAGTTTGAACCACAAGAGAATCTCTTGACGTTTGAGGAAATCGAACGATTTGTGCGAGTAGCGGTGGGGCTTGGCGTCCGCAAACTCAGGATCACCGGGGGCGAACCCCTGGTGCGCAAGAACCTTGCTACCCTGATTCAAAAGCTCACCTTGATCGATGGTATAGAAGATTTGGCGCTCACCACCAACGGTGTACTGCTGACCGAACAGGCTGAGGAACTGTATCAAGCCGGACTGCGCCGCATCAACGTGCACTTGGATACTCTCGACCGGGAGCGCTTTCGCCAGATTTCGCGGCGCGACGAATTAAACCGCGTGCTTGAAGGCATTGAAACCTGCCTGCGCCTGGGCTATGGTCCGATCAAGATCAATGCGGTGGCCGTGAAGGATCTTGCGGAACCCGATATCGTTCCACTGGCGCGGTACGGGCGAGAACGCGGGATCGAGGTGCGTTATATCGAGTTCATGCCCCTCGATGCGCAGGGCTTATGGGAGCGCGAGCGCGTGTTTCTTGCCGCTGACGTGAGGGCGACGCTCGAACGAGGGATTGGGCCACTGGAGGAAGTTCCTGATTGCGACCCGCGGGCTCCTGCCACTGTCTATCGCTTTGCCGATGGCGTCGGCAGCGTTGGATTCATCGCGTCGATCAGCCAGCCGTTTTGCCTGAATTGCAATCGCATACGGCTGACCGCCGATGGAAAGCTTCGCTACTGCCTATTTGCAATTGAGGAGACCGATGTGATGGCTCTATTGCGCGGTGGAGCGGCAGATACAGCCATCGCAGATGCAATCCGAAGTTCAGTGGCAGGCAAATGGATCGGCCACGAGATCAACTCTGAGCGATTTGTGCCACCTCCGCGCCCGATGTACTCCATAGGCGGGTGACTTGAGCTAACTGAGTTGGCCCCGAAAAGAAGTCTTCATTGAATTTCAACCTAAGTTGCCCTTCAGCGACTTTCGTAAGAACGCAAAAGTTCATGCAACTGAAACGACTTTGATTTTGGGAGGACTTTACTCTATGTACACCCGTCTTGACCGAGCCCACAGAGCGATTCCGGTAGCCTTGGGAATCATCGCTATCGCAAGCGTTGGAATGCTATTCGTTTGTGACGCTTACCCAACCAACTTTTCTGCCAATGCCCATAACGTACTCCGGGCGTTCCCGCTTGCTATGGTCGCTTTTGCATACCTTATATATCAAAGCGCACATCGACCTCCGCCAATGGAATGGGTCAAAGCGATTCTGCTCGCTGTAGCTTTTCTCTTTTGGGCTGCGGACCAATTTTGGCCAAACCTGCACCACGCGACACTCTTCAATGACATTGCCATTGCGCTCTTCGCTCTGGATGTCGTCTTAGTGATAATTGGCTGGCCGACGTCCTCTCCCGATGAGTCCTTCGCTGAAACCTATGTGAAACCCCACGGTCAGCCAGCCCATCATGATCAACGAGACTGAGGGAAAGTGTGGACGATTGGAATTCTGATTATGTACGCATTCTCTACAGGGCGAAGTCTGTAGGAGGTCTACATGGCGGCTCTTGGCGTAGCGGACGGGGAAAAGATAATATTGGTTCTTCTTGCAGTTGTCTCGTGGCTGGTCATGGGAAGACAAATGCAAAGAGCGAAGCAAAACTGTGTGAGTACCTGCATCATCATTGGCAGCGTGGCTGTGATTCTGTGGATCGGATACATGGGAGTCAAATCCCAGATACAGGGCTTCTGAATCTTCGGGACAGTATTTGTCCCCCATTTCACAATAGGCCCGCCAGGTTCAGGAGGTCAAGTCATGAAGTACCTAGCGGCAGGCAATCGCTCAGGCTAAACTTGGGTCTGGATGGAGATTCATAGGTCTCCCACGGCCTGCACGTCCGATATATGCTCTACCTTGTCTTCCTTATTTTTATTGCCCTTTACGTTCAAAGTTGCAAATTGCCAGTCTGTCAAACAAAACGTCATCCCGCTGAGCATCAGCCGCATTCCGGCCGAAAGATTCTCATTTGTCTCTAAGCCAGACCGAGTTACTGTTCCGGTAATGACCGGCATATTTGATCTGGGTTCGAGCACTCTCAGTTCGATCGTGTCCACTTGAGGCAGTCTCTCAAACAGTCTGAAAATGGCAGCCTCCGTGTCGCTCAAACACTGCTGGACAAACATGAGGGCCCTGTCTTCCGGGGAAATCTTACGATCACGGTCCCATGGATGAATGTCTCGTGCATACCACTCAATTTCCATGCGAGTAAGAGCGCTGCTCAACACCAGGCCGTCCGGGCGGACCTCGTTGCGCAGGTTCAGCGCGAGTGCATGCTTAATGCTGCGGCGAAATCTGAATCCGTCAATCGTGCTGAGTATCGATCTTAATGTGATCTTCATGTACAGTCTCCTCTGAATTGCGTTCGTCTTCTTACTCACTTCAATATCTGCGTGGGAGGAGAAATGCGCTGGCGTGTTTCGGACTCCACGCACCTTTGCAGAACCTGTCGTGCCACGCCCACATCCGAAACGATCGCGTTGCGCCGATTCATCACGAATGTTCTTTCTCAACCAGAGCGGTCTTGCCTAACCATGGCGTCCGTTTCCCGCCAGACTCGTTCGCTACTTTCGGATAGATTTTGAAATGAGCCGAATGAGTCTCAACGGTGGAGAACAACGATGAAGCGTATCGACGCAGTGATCATGCCGAGTAGGTTGTCTGAGGTAAAGGAACGACTTTCCAGTATTGGAATAGATGGGGTAACCGCAGCCGAGGTTATAGGATTTGGCCCGCAACAGCGCCACACGGAGAGGTATCGAGGGAGGGAGTATTCAGTTGATTTTTTGCCGGAGATTCTCCTCACAGTTGTCGCATCTGACGATCGAGTGACACAGATTGTGAACACGATCATCGAGGGAAGCCGGACAGGAGAGATTGGCGACGGGAAGATCTTCGTCGCTCAACTCGACGAGGTAATACGTATTCGGACTGGCGAGAGGCTCCGTGACAATGTCATTGAAGAGCAGCTCGCCTGCAGTCTGTGAATTCATTCGGAAAAGTCGAGTTCTCGCGGAGCCGTGGCGTCCGTTTTACGCCAGCCTCGTTCGAGACCGTCACATATATTCGGTGATGAACTAAATCACTACCAAGAATGGAGGATGAAGATGAAGCGCATCGACGCAGTCATCAGGCCGGAGAGGCTTGATCAAGTAAAGGAACTCCTTGGCAGTATCGGGATACAGGGAGCGTCCGCTGCCGAAATCAGAGGGTTTGGCCGACAACGAGGCCATACCGAGGTGTACAGAGGGACCGAGTACTCGGTCGATTTTCTTCCTAAAGTCCTGCTCACAGTCGTCGCGTCGGATGAGCAGGTACCAAAGATTGTGGACGCGATCATTGAAGGTAGCCGGACGGGAAAGCTGGGCGATGGAAAGATCTTCGTCACTCCAGTGGACGAGGTCATAAGGATTCGGACCGGCGAGCGAGGGGAAGGCGCTCTTTAAGGATGGCGGTTGCAGGCAACTTCCTTTTGCCGCCTATCAATTCATTTGCAAATTACTACACAGAGAAAAGGAGAGATCGAATATGAGACAGTCAATGGGGAGGCGACGCCTGCGCATTTCGATAACGAGGATCGCCGTTGCAGTTCTTCTGGTAGCAGGCATATTCGGCGGATCATCCACACGCAGTTTTGCCGATAATGGTCCCCAGCCGGATCCGGCTGGCATAGCGACCGGGGATAAAACCAGCGTCCAGGATGCCGCCGGCAATGCTTTTGTTCCCCCGACACCCGATCCGACCAGTCCTAATTATGCCCAACAGAAGAAGGACTATGACGAATATCAAGCCCAGTTGGCCAAAGAGCCCCTGGCAGGGAAGTTGGCCGATTCGGTAGGACATATCCGTATAGCCACTAACTTTTCATGGACGCTGCTAACCGGGTATCTCGTTCTCTTCATGCAGGCGGGGTTTGCTCTTCTTACCTGCGGGTTGGTGCGTAAGAAGAATGCGGGCCATCTCATGATGCTGAATTTTGCGGCCTACGTCTTTGCCTTCCTTGCCTATTACGCCGTTGGGTACGCCTTCCAGTATGGTGGGGCGGCGATCAACGCAGCTCCCACCAATCTCGGCGGAACCCCAACACTCAATCACTTTCTCCTGGGAAATGGACTATGGGGCTTTTTGGGCGGCAAGGGTTTCTTCCTGAGCGGCCCCGGATACGATTCCGGTAGCCTTTGCCTGACACTCTTCGAAGTCGTTTTCATGGAGACTGCAGGCTACATCATCGTAGGCGCAATCTGTGAGCGCATAACCTTCTGGGCATTTCTATTGTGCGAACTCTTCATTGGCGCATTCCTCTATCCAGTATTCGGCTGCTGGGTCTGGGGCGGCGGGTGGCTCTCGCAACTAGGAACGACCATGCAACTCGGTCATGGCTATGTTGATTTCGCCGGATCCACCGTCGTACATGGGGTCGGTGGCTTCTGCGCTATGGCACTTGCAGTCATCCTGGGTCCACGTCTTGGAAAATATGGCCCCGACGGAAAGCCACGGGCCTTTCCAGCGCATAACATCGTGTTCGTCGTAACAGGCACCTTCATCCTCCTATTCGGATGGATGGGGTTCAATCCTGGCTCCACCCTTGGCGCGACCGACCTTCGCATCTCCGTCATCGCAGTGAATACCAACCTCGCCGCAGTCGCCGGCGCGGCGACCGCGATGTTGCTGTGGTATGCGCTCTTCAAAAAGCCCGACGTCACGATGGCCTGCAACGGCATGCTGGCCGGACTTGTCGCAATCACCGCTCCTTGTGCCTTTGTCTCTCCTAACTCCGCCGTTTTGATCGGCGTCCTTGCAGGCGTCGTGGTCTGCTTCGGGGTGCTCTTCAATGAACGGATCATCAAAGTCGATGATCCATGCGGGGCGATTTCGGTTCATGGCTATTGTGGCTGGCTGGGCGCCGTCTGTGTCGGTATCTTTGCGGACGGTACTTACGGTTCAGGATGGAACGGGGTCGGGGCTACGGCCTACCTTGGTCATGCAGGCCAGGGGGTGACTGGCTTGCTCCACGGTGACAGTCGCCAGTTCATTACTCAACTTCTGGGAGCGTCGCTCTGCGCTGTTTGGGCTTTTGGCGCAACCTTTGTCGTATTTTGGGTTGTGAACAAGGTCAAATCCATGCGAGTTTCGGCCGAGGTGGAATCAGAAGGCCTTGACGTGTCCGAGTCCGGGATGCATGCGTACCCTGAAGACGCAGTTGTCACAGTTGCCTAAATATAAACACGAATAAGGAGGTCCTCCTCGGTATCAAGACCAATCCCCGATGGTCTTGGCGCCGAGGAGGGCCTCTTAAAATCACTACTCCGTTCGATCCTCCGTCATAAATTCCGCTCCACCGGCATTCGCATTTGCGCGGAGATCGCACAATTCGCCTATAGCATAGGAGGAATGCTTAAGAATGATGCGTTTAAGGCATGATGTCCGAAAAGTGCTAGTCCCGCGCCACGCGTTCAACTAAAGTGGGCATATGCATAGTAGGTCCACGACGAGTCAGGGAGTTGGCCATGCCCCCAGTCAAAATCCACTGCTCCGTTCTGGCTCGAGATGCGATCCGCGCCGCGATTGGCAACTGGAAGAAGAATGGCTATCTGAATCATTGGACGTCGTCGTTGCGCCGTTCGCTGCTTATTAGGCGTCGGCGAGAAAAAGAAAGGTAGCCATGCAGGATTTTGTCAACATTCAGAACCAGGAAAAACCCGACCAGCCGGCACAAGCACAGCCAGCGCACTCATTGACGCCCTCTGCTGGGCTGGCTCAGGCAGACGGTCCGGGATCGGAAACGGGCGGAGCGAAGCCGGCTGGTCAGCTTGCCAGAGGTATTGAAGTGACCCCGCTCGCGCTCGAAAAGATCCGCAGCGGCATGCACAAGGAAGGTATATCTCCGGAGCAGGGTGGCCTGCGCCTGGGCATTCTGGGCGGCGGCTGCTCAGGCCTTTCTTACAGTATCCGCTTCGACACGCACCCTCGCGAGCGTGATCGAGTCTACGAGTTTGATGGCGTTCGTCTCTTCGTCGACCCCAAGAGCTTTGTTTATCTGCACGGCATGACGCTGGATTACGAAGTGTCGCTGATGAAACAGGGCTTCAATTTTATAAATCCCAATGCGAAACGCCCCTGCGGTTGCGGTACCTCTTTTTCCTGATAGTCAGGCCGACCGCGGAAAGCTCCTCAGACACGTTCACAACAACGACAGCTTCCAATCCCGCAAACTGTTGGGCAAGTTCGTCTGTCAAAAAGCCATTCTGTCAAAAAGCCATCTGGGTAGAAAACCAGAGGTCGAATTGACAGAGGTCGTGGGTTCGTTGAGGGTGCAATAAGGGTTCCCATGGGTTCCTCAGGGCGCTATTGATGTCGTCCATTGCCCCTGGTTTCTGTTAGTTACGCGTTTCCCGCGCACTGTCACAGCAGAGGCTCGGAACAGAATGCAGTTTCGCGGCTGAATTCGCCAACAGTATCCAGTAGGGCACGAGACCCCACTTCATGAGTGCCAGAACTCGTTCGCCCGAGTCGTGGTCGAGCCGCACGATCGGCTGAACGCTTTCCGGGGAAATGTTGTAGGAGGGCGCGAGCCGGGTGCTGTTGATCCCGTAATACTCGTCGTTGAACACATCGGTGTTGTGGGTATGAAACCACTCCGCGATCCGTTGCTTGTCCGCCCTCCGCCCGTACCGTCCGCACATGAACCGAGGCTACCACCTTACTGTCGGACCACTCGATCCAAAATCATTCGCGCCAGGTTCACGCTTTCGGAGACTACGGCGGTGAGGCGAGGAGAAGGACGGCTTATATCAGGGTCCCGCGCCAGACGAACGGCCGTTATGATCGCGGCGGCAATGACCAGATCTGCCGTTGGGCTTAACGGTCATTCTGGATTGCTCCCGGGCGGGCAAGCCGGAAGTTCGGCGTCAGTTGGCGACTGCAGTACTTACCACTCGGTGAGGAGTCCATTCTGATCCGTCACTGGTCGGCCAATGCCTGAATCGTGGGCTACTCGGGAGTAGGGCGAGGTTCCCGCCGTTCGTTGGTACGAAATCGCCTTGCATGAATTCGTCACGGGAAAATGAGCAGCCAATCT
>VFSW01012592.1_pt1 | contig 11801 bp, 12 predicted proteins | sample 5358111 | NCBI WGS metagenome assembly VFSW01 (sample SAMN11554181, study PRJNA540505) | mine drainage metagenome | isolation source: sediment from site ElyBrook_90M | place: USA: Ely Copper Mine, Vershire, VT | collected 2017 | reverse complement strand
CAGTCATCGAGGCCCTGCTGCGCGCGGCGCGCGGTATTCAAGGTGTCCAGGGCCTCGGTTTCGCGGATGCGGGTCTCGGCCTGGCGGCGCTCGCTCCGCGTTTCAAGGTACTGGCGGCGGAGGTTGGCGGCGTCGATCTCAGCGGTGGCGACGCGGGGAGCGAGGCAGGCGGCGTGGCGTGCGGCGGACTCGCCTTCAACCAGGGCGGCAATGCGATCGGCGGGATCGAAGCTGGAGGCGGGAAGGATGGCGCTGCCTGGGATGCGTTCCCTTCCTCTTCGTTGGCGGTCGCGGGCCTGCTCGAGCGCATGTTCAAGCGCGCGCAGGTCGGCGAGGGTCGACTCGAGGGCTACACGCCGTTGCTCCTCTTCGAGGTCGCGGACCTGGAACAGCCGGCGGAGGGCGGCAGAGACGGGCATGGCTACATCTCCGAAGCGATCTGCGCCAGGCGGTGCACGGTGGCGGCGAAGGGCGCGCTGTCGGCCGAGTCCTGGGTGAGGAAGGAGCGCAGCGGCGCGCGGGCGCGCAGGGCGCGGTCAAGGTCGGGATCGGCGCCCGGCCGGTACGCGCCGATGCGAACCAGGTCTTCGGACTTGGCGTAGACCGACATTAGGCGGCGCAGCAGGGCTGCGTGCTCGCGGTGCTGCGGCTCGGCGACGGCGGGCATGAGGCGGCTAATGGAGTCGAGAACCTGCACTGGGGGATACCAGCCCTCGGCGGCGAGGGCGCGGGAGAGCACGACGTGGCCGTCGAGGAGCGCGCGCACAGCGTCCACCAGCGGGTCCTGCTGATCGTCGCCTTCCATCAGCACGGTGTAGAAGGCGGTGATGGAGCCGGTGCGGAAGTTTCCAGTGCGCTCGACCAGCCTGGCCAGGCGGGAGAAGACGGAGGGGGTGTAGCTCTTGGCTGTGGGGGGTTCGCCGGCGGCCAGGCCGATCTCGCGCGCGGCCATGGCGAAGCGGGTGAGCGAATCGAGGACCAGCAGAACGGAGCGACCCTGGGCGGCGAAGTATTCGGCCACCGCGGTGGCGGCCAGCGCTGCCCTCATGCGCAAGAGCGGCGACTGGTCGGAGGTGGAGACCACGACCACGGAGCGGGCGCGGCCCTCCTCGCCGAGCGCGTCTTCAAGGAACTCGCCCACTTCGCGGCCGCGTTCGCCTACCAGGCCGACCACGGTGACGTCGGCCTCGGTATTGCGGGTCATCATCCCGATGAGGGTGCTTTTGCCCACGCCGGAGCCGCCGAAGATGCCCACACGCTGGCCGCGGCCGACGGTGAGCAGCGCGTCGAGGATACGGATGCCGGTGCCCAGCGGTTCGCGGATGGGAACGCGGTCGAGCGGAGAGCGGACGCGGCCGTCGAGGGGCAGCGCGGCGATGGTGCGGGGATCCGGACCGCCGTCGATCGGCTCGCCCAGCGCGTTGAGGACGCGGCCCATCAGCGCGGGGCCGGCGTCGATCTCCGGCCGGCCGGACAACGCCAGCACAGCGTCTCCGAAGCGGATGCCTTCCGTGCTTTCAAGCGGCATGGAGAGAACGTTGGAGCCGCGGAAGCCGATGACCTCGGCGGGATGCGCGCGACCGGCGCAATCGACAATCTCGCAGCACTCGCCGACGGATGCGGGCGGGCCGGCCGACTCGATGGTCTGGCCCACGGATTCGAGCACCTTGCCGCTCCATCGCCAGGGCTGGCGGCGCGCCAGGCGCGAGAAATAGGCTTCGAGGAGCGGCGTCATGGGATTGGCTCCGCGAGCGCCGGAATCCGGGCCGCCGGGCCGTGCTCGAAGAAGCTCTGCTCGATCCCGGTCAGTTGCGAGTCCAGTGCGAGATCGACGGAGCCGAGGCCGGTTTCAAGCCGGCAATCGCCGAGGCGCAGGGCGGCGTCTGGATGGACGGTGGGCTTTACGCGGGCATTGGGGATCAGCGCGACAGCATCTTTCCAGAGCTCGACGTCGGCGGCGGGGATGTACAGGCGCACTTCGGTTGCGGCGGCGAGCTGGCCGAGGGCGACGCGCACCGCGCCCAACAGAAAAAGTGTGTCCATCTGGGCTTCGCGGCGCAGGATGCGCGCGGCCACATCCCGAGTGAGCCGGACCACCTCCTGTTCCACGGCGCGGAGATAGCTGGCGCGCCCTTCGGCAAAGTCTTCAAGGAGACGATCGAGCTGATCGGCGCGATGCTGCTGGGCTTGCAGCTGCGATGGCGCCTGGGCCGCGCGCTCGGCGTCGCGGCCTTCCTGGCGGCCGCGCTCGCGGCCCGCCTCAAAGCTGCGGCGAGCCTCTTCGGCCTGGCGAAGATCGTGGTCAGGACGCGCCGCGGACTCGCCCGCCGACGATGCGCTGCCTCGCGACGGAGCGACGTCGATCAAATTGCCCTCCGCATCCACACGGGGCAGCTCCCATTCCGATCCGCCCGTCGGCACAGGCAGAGGCGTGTAAAGATAGGCCTCCACGGCCGCTCCTGTCTCCGCTCGCTGCCCCGCGCCGCTCATGCCGTCCTCCATCGTCTCAGGCCAACATCTCGTCGCCGGTTTCGAGCTTGAGGATCACCTTGCCTTCGGACTCCAGCCGCCGCGCAAGGTTCAGAATCTCCTGCTGCGCCTGGGCAACCTCGCGCGAGCGCACCGGGCCCAGCACCTCCATGTCCTCCTTCAGCATCTCCACCGCGCGCGAGCTCATGGCCTTGAATATCTGCGCGCGCAGCTCCTCGTTGGCGCCGCGCAGCGCCAGCGCCAACTGCTTCTTATCCACCCCGGAGACGATCTCGCGGATGGTGGCCGCGGGAACCGTGACCAGGTCTTCGAAGGTGAACATCAGGTTGCGGATGTTCAGGGCCAGCTCCGGTTCCTTGTCTTCGATGGCCTCGAGAATGTGCTTCGATTCTTCGGCGTTGAGGCGGTTAAGCAGATCGGCCACGGCCTTGAACCCGGAGTAGCTGCGGCGCGCGGTGTCGCCCATGCTCTCCAGCCGCCGGTGCAGCAGGTGCGCCACCTTCTGCGCCATCTCGGGAGAGAACTGCCGCATCTCCGCCAGGCGCTGTACGCTCACCACCTTGTGCTCCTCGCTCAGGTTTTCCAGCACCTGGGAGGCGCGGCGCGGATCAAGGTGAGCCAGCACCAGCGCGATGGTCTGGGGGTGCTCGGAGTCGAGCAGCTTGCCCAACTGCTGGGGGTCGGTCAACTGCAGCTTGGCCAGGTTACCCTGCGCCTCCTGCTGGGAGCGGCGGACCATCATGAGCATGTCCTCGGCGCGCTCCTTGCCGAAGGCGTCGATCAGCAGCCGGCTGGCGTAGTCCAGGCCGCCGTGAACCATGAAGTTCTGGGTCTCAAGCAACTGCCAGAACTCCTCCAGCACCTCCGCGGAGAGCTCCGGGGTGACGCCGCGCAGGTCAGCCAGCTCCTCGGTGAGCCGCTGCACGTCCACTTCGGGCAGGGCGCGCAGGATCTCCCGGGCAAGTTCCTCGCCCACCGCGACCAGCAGTATGGCCGCCTTGCGCAGCCCGTTCAACTGCGAGCGGCCGCGACGACCTTCCGAATCCCCGCCCTGGTGCAGCTCCGGCACCGTATTCCTTCCCTTCCCGCCCCGCTTCAGTCGGAGTGAATCCAGCTTTGCAGCAGCCGCGAACTCTGCGCCGGCTGGCGCTTCACCTGTCCCGTCACCTGCTCATAGATCTCCTGCGAGCGCATCCGCCCGGGATCGGCGGGCGACGATTCCGGCGCGGCAAGAGCCGGCTTGGGCTCACCGGGCAGTTGCCTGGCGCGCGCCGCCCCCGTGGCAGCCGCGCCGGCGCGCTTCAGCGCCGGGCGCACGCCAAAGCCCATCACCGCGAGAATGCCCAGAAGGACCATGGCGTACTTGACCAGCACGGGCGAGTTCTCCGCGTCTTCAAGGACATTTCCGACAGGGGAGACCGGCGGCAAAGGGCGGTTGTCGTCGAAGGTCAGATCCTGGACCGTGAGCAGGTCTCCACGCTGCGCATCGAAGCCCACGGAAGCCTGCGCCAGCGCGGTCAGGTTGCGCAGCTCATCGGCGGAACGCGGTTGCCACTGCGCAGGCTTGTTCTTGCCCGCCTGCTGCACCTGGCGATCGTTGACCACGATGGCCGCGGTGAGACGCCGGATGCGCCCCGGCTCCTCGGCGGTGTGGCGCACCGTCTTCGCGACCCCGTAGGTCCCGGTTTCGCTCTTGGCGGTCTGCGGCGGCGAGATCTCGCGCGGGTAGACGGGCAGCGCCTGGGAGTTGGGCGCGTTGGAGGCGGTTCCGGGCACTCCCGCGGCCACCGCCTGCGGACCGGTCGCCTGTTCGGTGCGCTGCATCGAGAGCGTGGCCGTCTGGCTGGGGTCGTAGGTTTCGGCGGTCACGTCGGTGGCCGAGTCATCGTAGTTCAGCGTGACCGAGGCACGCACGTTGCCGGGGCCGGTAACCGGCTCGAGCGTGGCCACCAGCTTCTCCTCGAGCGCCTGCTCGGCGGCCAGCCGCATGGCGGCGGCGGTCGTCGGGCCCAGCGGCAGAGGCCCCGCCGCATCGACCAGCACGACCCGGTCCGGGGTCAGGCCGTCCACGGCCGAGGCCACCAGGTTGCGAATCGACTCCGGCTCGCCGTCGGCCAGGGTGCGATGGCGCAGCCGCAGCACCACCGAGGCCTTGGCCGGACGCTCCTGGTCGCGGAAGAGCGAGTCGTGCGGCATCACCAGGTGCACGCGCGCCGATTCGACGTCGGTAAGCGAGCTTACCGTGTGCTCCAGCTCGCCCTCAAGCGCACGCTGATAGTTCACCTGCTCGTCAAACTCCGAGCCCACCCAGTTGGGCTTGTCAAAGAGCTCGAACCCCAGTCGCCCGCTCTTGACGCCGCCCTTGGCCGCGGTGGCCAGCCTCGCCTTGTCCAGCTGCGAGGCGGGAACGCGGATGGTGCCTCCGTTTCCGTCCACGTCGAAGACGATCTGCGCCTGGGTCAGGTCCTGCCCGATCTGGCGGGCGTCGTCCGGGTCGAGGCCAGCATAGAGAACGCGCCAGTCCGGCCGCAGCGCGTACCAGAAGAGAAACGCCGCCAGGCCCGCCAGAAGAACCGCCGAAACCGCCGCCCATGTGCGCGGCCGCGGCAACATGCCCGCCCAGAGAACGCTGCCGCGCGTCCACAGGGCGGCCAGCCCGGCGCCGGGAGGAACCTTGGCGGAGACGGAAGGCGCGGTTTTTTCCAACTGTGTTCCTGTGGCCATGATCGTTTCCAAGCTTCTAGCTGCTAGCTTTCAGCTCTTAGCCTTTAGCCGCCTGCCATCGGTTCTCCGATTCATGTTTCGCTTATGCTCGAGGTACCGACAAACAAGCTGATTGCTAACGGCTAAAAGCTAAGAGCTGGTCTTTAGAACTGCATTCCCATTACCTGCTGATACGCCTGCACCGCCTTGTTGCGCACGGCCAGCGCCAGCTCGAAGGCCATGCTGGCCTTCTCCGTGGCGATCATGGCGGTGTGCACATCGACGCCCGCGCCGGTCATCAGTCCGGTGACGGCGGCGCTGGCCTGTTCCTGCAAATGGTTGACCTCGCCCACGGCGCTGGTAAGCAGGTCGGAAAACGGCGCGTTCTCTGCGGCCTTGCCGGCGCCGAGTGCGGAGGCGCTTCCCACCCCCGCGTGAATCGCGCCCGAGACGCCCATTAGGGGATTGATTGGTGAAGACATCTCCTGCTCCTTTAGTACCGCTATTAGCTATTCGCTCTTAGCTCCTGGCTTCCAGCCTCAGCCGCTTGCTGCTGAACCTTGTTCGCTGCTCAGCATCGAGCGAACAGGCATTCGCTAACAGCTAGCTCTTCGCAATCTCCAGCGCCGAGGCGATCATGCCCTTCTCGGCCTGCACGGCAGAACCGTTGAGACCGTATGCACGAGTGGCGCCCATCAGGTCCACCATCTCTGTGATGGGGTTAATATCCGGATACGCGACATACCCGTCGGGGCCGGCATCGGGATGGCCCGGATCGTACCGGCGCAGCGGCGGCGCGGGGTCTTCCACCACCCCTGCAATATGCACACCGCCCGCCGGACCCTGCATTCCCGGTGCGCCCAGGGGCAGCAGCGGCAGTGCCGGCTGCTGCGAGCCCGCCGCTCCGCTCATCGCACTGGCAAATGCGCCTTCGCCCGGGTTGGCCGCAAAGACGACATGCTGCCGATGGTAGGGGCCGCCGGACTCGGTCCGCGTGGTCTCGGCGTTGGCCATGTTGGCGGCCACCACCTCGGCCCGCATGCGCTCGGCCTGCATGGCGCTGCCGGAGGTCTCCATCAACCCAAAGAGATTCATACGCCCTCCTCTCTGCCGCGGGTTTCCATCATTCGAATGTGATTCATTCGCACTCCTACTTGTCGGCGTGTATGGCGTCCATGGTCATCTGGTTCTGTACGCGCAGCAGGGCGACGCCGGTGCGGAACTTCAACTGCGTCTCGGCCAGGGTAAGGCTCTCGCGGTCCATGGAGACGTTGTTGCCGTCGGGGCGCGCAATCAGCCCGTCCTCGAACCTGACGTGCGCCGGTTGCGCTCCCTGGCTGCCTGCCGCGCCGTTGATCGCCTGCTTCATCTCCGACTCGAAGTCCATGCCCACGGCGCGGTATCCGGGGGTATCGATGTTAGCCATGTTTTCGGCCGTAAGTTTCGCCTGTTCGGCGGCAAGGTCGATATAGCGCTCCAGGCGGTCGCTCAACGCGCCCTCAATGCGCATGCTCACCTCCAGCTTCCTCGACGCCGAAGTCGATCTCCGCGGCGGCGATGGTCGAGCTGTCGCCGGCCAGGATGGCGGCCCGCTCCAGCACGTGTTCGAGCTCGCGCACGTTGCCCGGCCACGGGTGCCGGCTCAGCCGCGCCAAGGCCGCCTCGTCGATGCGCTTGACCGGCTCGGTGCGCCCCATCTTTTTGAGAAAGTGATCGACCAGCAGCGGCAGGTCCTCGATGTGCTCTCCCAGCGCCGGCGTGCGGATGAGGAACACGGCCAGGCGGTAGTACAGGTCCGAGCGGAACGTGCCTTGTTGCGCTTCCCGGGACAGTTGACGGTGAGTTGCCGCCACCACCCGCACGTCCACGCGAACCGTCTCGTTGTCGCCCACTCTCTGCAACTCGCCGCACTCTACAAAGCGCAGCAGCTTGGCCTGCAGGCCAAGGGGCATCTCGCCGATCTCGTCCAGAAAAAGCGTGCCGCCGTCCGCGGCTTCAATGCGGCCCATGCGCCCCTGCACCGCGCCGGTAAAGGCTCCGCGGGTGTGGCCGAAGAGCTCGGCTTCGAGCAGCGCCTCGGGAATGGCCGCGCAGTTGATGGCGAAGAACGGCTTGCGGCTGCGCGGGGAGAGCCGATGCAGCGCTTCGGCAACCAGCTCCTTGCCCGAGCCGGTGGGGCCTTCGATCAGCACCGGGGTGGCGCGCGGCGCCACCAGCCGGATGCGGCGGCTCACCTCAAGCCTCGACGCCGCGTTGCCGATCAGCTCAGGCAGGCGCTCAATCTGGGGCGCGGGGCGCGCGGGCGCGGCGGCGGGAACAGTCACCAGCATCGGCCCGTGCAGCTCCCTATCCTCCTCCACCGCGTCGAGGACGGCGGCTACGCTCGCCGGGGGCTTCCGGGCGTCGCCCGGGGCTTGCGCGGGATGCGTGTCTTCAAGATCGCAGGCCGTGTTCCATGCCGCGGTGTCGGTAGCCTGGCTCATGCGCAGCGCGTACAAGAGCTCCTGCCGGTAGGGGCTGCGCGGACCTTCGTCGGGCTGCGCGCCCTCCGACGTGAGCACGTCGACGCGCGGAAAGGAGCCGCGAAAGTCGCGCAGGAACTCGCCCAGGTCCAGATCGGGCAGCCATGCGTCCACAATCACGGCCTCCGGCGCGGAGACGCCCGCTTCGGCCCATGCCTGCGCGCCCGATTCGGCTTCGCGCACCTGCCAGCGCAGGCCGGTGAGGGTCTGCTGCAGCCGGCGGCGGAAGCTGAGGTCGGAGCTGGCCAGGATGGCCGTGCGCGGGCGAACGCGGGAAACGGGGGAGGGTGCGAAAGACGAAAGAGCGAACGGTGCCTGCACGGTAGGTCTCCTGGAGATTGGCGTTGGGGCCCGCGGGCGGGCGTTCAGTTCACTTTCAGAACCGCTGCGGACCCAAGCGGCGCCGTGAACACGGGCGGCAGCGCCAGCTCGGCCTCGGAGGGAACGAGATAGCCCTGCCCGCGCACGGTGCGGATGACGCGGCCCGGGGCCGGGTCCTTGATCTTGCGGCGCAGATAATTCACATAGACATCCACGATGTTGGTGGTCTGCGCGGGCTCCATGCGCCATACCGAATCCAGCAACTCCACGCGCGAGACCGGCTGCCCGCGGTTGAGCATCAAGTGCTCGAGCAGCGCGAACTCCTTGTTGGTGAGCGACACCGCCTCTCCGGCGCGGCGCGCGGAGTGTTCCATGCGGTCGAGCTCCAGATCGCCGGCGCGAAGCATCAGCCGCGCCTCGCGCTTGCGCCTGAGCAGCGCCCGGCAGCGCGCCCGCAGCTCGTGCAGGCTGAATGGCTTGGTCATCAGGTCGTCCGCGCCCATGTCCAGGCAGCGCACCCGCGTCTCCACCTCCTGACGCGCCGTGAGGATCAGCACCGGCAGGTCCGGATCGACAGCCCGCACTTCCACCAGGACCTGCTCGCCGTCCTTCACCGGCAGGTTCAGGTCGAGGATGGTCAGGTCGGGCAGCTCCTGGCGAAACGCCTCCACCGCCGCGCCCCCGTCCTCCGCCAGCAGCACGCGATGCCCGTCGGACTCAAGGCCGCGCATCAGAAACTGCCCCAGCGCCCGGTCGTCTTCCGCAATCAACAGCCTCATACTTCCCTTCCCCTTGGCCGGCCTGCTTGTGAAGCTCACCGGCAGTACCAACCTCCAGCAGCGCCCTGCCCACTTGCGATGCACTTTGGTTAGCAGGCGCTAATCGAACACGGTCTACTCTCGCGTGTAAGGGAAAGGAACTCAAGAAGAGAATGGGTGAAGATGCCGAAGCAATTCCGGGAATGGAAAACTGAGAAGACGAGTTTCAAAATGGGCGCACAGCTCAGGCGCTCTTGCGGCGATCCTCGGACGCTTCCCCCGAACTCCTGCCGCCGGCCTTGGCCGCCGACTTGTTCTGGTACATGGCGGCATCGGCGCGATCGAGAAGCCCCTTCAGCTCCTCGGGCGGCGCAAACGCGGCCATCCCGATGGACGCATCCACGCGGATCTTGACCGGCCCCGCCGTTCCCGCCACCGTGTAGCTGCCGCACACCCACTTGCGCACCCGCTCGATCTGCGCTTCGGCGTCGCCAGGAGCGCAGTTGAGCAGCAGGAGAAACTCATCGCCGCCCCAGCGGCCGACAAGATCCGAAGCCCGGCAGGCCGAGCGCAGCTCGGTCGAGAACTGCCGCAGCAGCTCGTCGCCCAGCACGTGGCCGTAGGTATCGTTGACGCTCTTGAAACCGTCGATGTCGACGATGGCCACGCAGAAGGGCGCTCCGGCGGCAATCTGCTGCTCGAGCTGGCCCTCCATCCACAGGCGGCTGCGCAGGCGCGTCAGAGAATCGATGGAGGCGATCTGTTCGGCTTCCTCGAGCCTGGCCTGAAAGGTGACGACCCGGGCCTGGAGAGCGTCCAGCACTGCCTTGCCCTCGGCGTTGATCCGGTCGATCGAGGTCTTCAGTTCTCCCGCGCTCTTCTCGATCGAGGTGCGGATCTGGGAGATGTCGTCGAGGGTGGCAATGCGGCGCAATTGCGTGGTCACATGGTCGATCTGCTGCGCGCAGCGCTGGTCGCGCTCGCCCACCGACTCCGCGGTGCGCGCCATGGCCAGCAGCATCTCCTTCACCTCACCGGCCTTCTGCTGGAAGTGGCGCGCCGTGCGCCGGCCCCATTCCTGCAGGCTTTCGCGCGCGGAAGCATCGGCTTCGGCCAGCGACGCAGGGCTGACGGCCGAGGCAAGCTTTTCCCCCAGTTGGGCAAGCTGCCCGGTCAGGTCCTGCCCGGTCGCCGGGCAGGCGGCGGCCCCGCTTCGCCCCATCTCGCCGAGAAGAGAACGGTACGCGCCCAGAACTCCCAGGGCTTGATCTCCGGTGTGGGCGCGCGGCCGCGGACTCTGCTCTTTCGGCTCGGACGCCAGGGGGGCCTCAAGGTATTTGCGGATGGAGATCATGGGTTCCTCATATGAACAGCGCGAAGGCACTCTGGGGACAATGATCGGCAGACAACGGCCAGGCTTGAATCCGGCAGTGTCCGGCTGAGGATGGCGCGTTCTCCTGTTGACCAGCGTGAGTCGGCGGAGAAATGCTCTGCAAAAAAAGATTCTTGCGGTTCGCTTTTTCTTCGCTATAATGCGCCCATGGCTGTCACACGGCGACAAAAAGAGGTACTTGATTTCCTCGAGTCCTTTGTTACCCGCAACGGTTATTCGCCCTCGTTTGAGGAGATCGCGCGGGGCATGGGTCTCAAGAGCCTGGCCACGGTGCACAAGCACATCACCAACCTGGAAAAGAAGGGGATGCTGGACCGCGTGCACAACCGCAGCCGCTCCATCGACGTGGTGCCGCCGGGAACCCGCACGCGCACCAGCGACCGGTTGCCGCTGGCCGGGCGCATCGCCGCCGGCATGCCGGTTGAAACCTCCGAGACGTCGGAAACCATCTCCCTGCACGACGTGGTGGGCAACCGCGACGTCTTCGCGCTTGAAGTCCGCGGCGACTCCATGCGCGACGAGCACATCATCTCCGGCGACTACGTGCTGGTGGAGCGCACCCGCACCGCGCGCCAGGGCGAGATCGTTGTGGCTTTGGTCCACGGCGCGGAGACCACCCTCAAGCGCTTCTACGCCGAGGGCAGCGTGGTGCGCCTGCAACCCTCCAATCTGGAGATGGAGCCCATCTACGTCCCCGCCGCACAGGTCGCCATCCAGGGCCGCGTCCTCGGCGTCCTCCGCAAGTACCACTGATCCCGCGCGGATTCGCGCCTGCATTGCTCAACACAAAGGCCCGGCAATCGCCGGGCCTTTGTGCTTTCTACTCCCTATTCCCTGTCCTTACGCCAACAGGTGCTTTACCTTCTCTTCGATCACGTTCTGCGGAACGTAACCCACGATCTGGTCCGCCACCTTGCCACCCTTGAAGAACAGCAGCGCGGGGATGCCGCGAATACCGTAGCGAGAAGGCGTGGCGCCGTTCTGGTCCACATTCACCTTCGCCACCTTCACCTTGCCCGCGTATGAAGCCGCAATGCCTTCCACTGCCGGCGCGATCATCTTGCAGGGCCCGCACCATGCCGCCCAGAAGTCCACCAACACCAACTGGTCGCTCTTCAGAACTTCCTGCTCGAAAGTCGCGTCCGTCACCTCAAAAATACCTGCTCCTGCCATGCTCCTCCTTACCAGACTGCACGTTCTCAGTTTACCCCGCAGCCGTTCCCTCATGGGATGCGCCACCCTGTGCGAAAGTCGCATCGCACTTTTGCGCGCTTCAAATCGGGAGAACTATTCATATCCGGCCCTATCGCTCGCACCAAAGTAAAAGCGCCCGGATCCCTCGCGGAATCCGGGCGCTAGAGCAGCCCTCCCCCAGAACTGCCCACGCTCTGAATCTAGGGGTTTTGTAAGCTAAGTGCAAGAAATCTTAGGTAATAGCAAAAGTAATCACTTTTGTGGTATTGCTCGCATGGATACTGCTCACGCCGTTGAAGTTAGTGGCTATTGGGGAGGTCGAGCTTCAGAAGAGGCAAGAAATCAGCCATGCCAGGTCGCCTGCCACTAAAGTTGTAAATCGGATCCTCCGGAGGGAGCATGGAGCTTCAACCCCATGAA
>VFSW01012591.1_pt1 | contig 11801 bp, 16 predicted proteins | sample 5358111 | NCBI WGS metagenome assembly VFSW01 (sample SAMN11554181, study PRJNA540505) | mine drainage metagenome | isolation source: sediment from site ElyBrook_90M | place: USA: Ely Copper Mine, Vershire, VT | collected 2017 | reverse complement strand
TGTTCAGCGTTAGCGCTCACACATCCAGCGCAGCGTATAACGCATTGTCCTGGATGAACTCCCGCCTCGGTTCGACGACTTCGCCCATCAGCTTGGCGAACAGGTCGTCGGCTTCGTCGGCGTGCTCCACTTTGACACGCAGCAGGGTGCGGGCGTTCTCGTCGAGCGTGGTTTCCCAGAGCTGCTGCGGGTTCATCTCGCCCAGGCCCTTGTAGCGCTGCAGCGAGACGCCCTTGCGGCCCCAGTCGAAGATCGCGCCCAGCAGTTCGGTCGGCGAGCGCACCTCGCGGGTCTCGTCCTTGCGCGTCAGCACGCCGAACTTCAGATAGGCCGCCTGCAGGTCGGACGCCATGCGATCGAGCTTGCGCGCATCGGCGCTGGAAATTAGCGCGCCGTCGATGGCGACAGCTTCGCGTACGCCGCGCACGTCACGCCAGAATTTGAGGCCGCCGTCCGGCGTCGGTTCGCCCTGCCAGCCGCGCTCCGTCTCGTCTGACAACATATCGAGACGTCGCGCGATATAGGCCGCCGCGTCGTTGGCCTTGGTCGCATCGCTGAGCATTTCCGGATTGAGCGCGCCGGCGATCGCCGCCTGCTCCAGCACGAAGCGCGGATAATGCCGTGGGAAGCCCTCGAGCGCCGCCGCCGCGATGCGCGCCTTCTCGACGAGCTCGGCGAAGTCCGCGCCGGTCACGACTTCGCCCGTGTGCAGCGTGAACACGGCCCCCGCCGCGCCTTCGGCGATCAGATGGTCCTGCAATTCGTGCTCGTCCTTCAGGTAGCGCTCGGACTTTCCGCGCGCGGCCTTGTAGAGCGGCGGCTGGGCGATGAAGAGGTGGCCGCGCTCGATCAGCTCCGGCATTTGCCGGTAGAAGAAGGTGAGCAGCAGCGTGCGGATATGCGCGCCGTCCACGTCGGCGTCGGTCATGATGATGATCTTGTGGTAGCGCAGCTTGTCCGGGTTGAACTCCTCGCGTCCGATGCCGGTGCCGAGCGCCGTGATCAGCGTGGCGATTTCCTGGCTCGCCAGCATCTTGTCGAAGCGCGCGCGTTCGACATTGAGGATTTTGCCGCGCAACGGCAGCACCGCCTGGTTGGCGCGGTTGCGCGCCTGCTTGGCGCTGCCGCCGGCGCTGTCGCCCTCGACGATGAAGATTTCGCACTTGGAGGGATCGCGCTCCTGGCAGTCGGCGAGCTTGCCGGGCAGGGAGGCGCCGTCGAGCGCGCCCTTGCGCCGTGTCAGTTCGCGGGCGCGGCGCGCGGCCTCGCGGGCGGCCGCGGCTTCGATCACCTTGCCGACGACGGTCTTGGCTTCGGCCGGATGTTCCTCGAACCAGTGGCCGAGCCGTTCGATCACCACGCCCTCGACGATGGGGCGCACTTCCGACGAGACCAGCTTGTCTTTGGTCTGCGAGGAGAACTTGGGGTCCGGCACCTTCACCGACAGCACGCAGGTGAGGCCTTCGCGGCAGTCGTCGCCGGTCAGCGCCGCCTTGTCCTTCTTGGAGCCCATGGATTCGTCGGCGTATTTCGTCACCACGCGCGTCAGCGCCGCGCGGAAGCCGGCCAGATGGGTGCCGCCGTCGCGCTGCGGGATGTTGTTGGTGAAGCACAGCATGCTCTCGTGGTAGCTGTCGTTCCAGGTGAGGGCGACTTCCACGGTGATGCCGTCGCGTTCGGAGACCATCAGGATCGGGTTGGGGATCAGCGCATTCTTGGCGCGATCCAGATAGCGAACGAACTGCTCCAGCCCGCCCTCGTAGTGCAGCTTGGATTCCTTCGTCTCCACGCCGCGCTTGTCGGCCAGCCAGATCGTCACGCCGGAGTTCAGGAACGCCAGTTCGCGCAAGCGATGCTCCAGCGTTGCGTAGTCGAACTCGGTCATGGTGAAGGTCTGGGTGCTCGGCAGGAAGGTCACTTCCGTGCCGCGCTGGCCTTTGCCGTCGCCGATCGCCTTCAGCGGCGCTTCCGGTTCGCCGTGGCGGAAGCGCATGTAATGCTCTTTGCCGTCGCGCCAGATGCGCAGGTCGAGGAATTCGCTGAGCGCGTTGACTACCGAGACGCCGACGCCGTGCAACCCGCCGGAAACCTTGTAGGCGTTCTGCTCGAATTTCCCGCCGGCATGCAGCTGGGTCATGATGACTTCCGCCGCAGACACGCCTTCGCCGGCGTGGATGTCGGTGGGGATGCCGCGGCCGTTGTCGCGCACCGTCACGGAACCGTCGGGGTTCAGCACCACGTCGATGCGGTTGGCGAAGCCGCCGAGCGCCTCGTCGATGGCGTTATCGACGACTTCGTAGACCATGTGGTGCAGGCCCGAGCCGTCGTCTGTGTCGCCGATATACATGCCCGGCCGCTTGCGCACGGCATCGAGCCCCTTCAGCACCTTGATGCTGTCGGCGCCGTAGTCGTCGGAGGCTTGTTGGGCCGCCTGTTCCGCCGTCTGCTGTTTTGCCGCTTCGCTCATCGCCTCACCCTAACTCGCCGCCACGCCGACTCCGGCGCCCACCATGATCACCGCGGCTGTTTTGTTGATGCGCTGGCGCGCCGTCCGGCTGGTCAGGAACACGCGCACATGCGACGCCAGCGCCGCATAGCTCAACGTGATCGCCGGGATCAGCACGAAGGTCGCCGCGCACAATTGCAGATACCCGAAGACGTCGAGCCGGCTCAGATCGACCACCGTCGGCAGCAGCGCCACGAAGAAGGCGATCGCCTTGGGGTTGCCCAGGGTCAGGGACATCTGGGCCAGGAAGCCGTGGCGCGCGCTGGCGGGCACCACGGTCTCCATCTCGGCGACCGGCGCCATCCAGTATTTGTAGCCGAGATAGACGAGATATGCCGCGCCCATCAGCTTGACGATCAGGAACAGCCCGCCCATCGCCTGCGCCACCAGCGCCAGGCCGAACGCCGACAGCGACATCAGGATCAGATCGCCCGCCGCAGTTCCGATCGCCGCCGGAATGGTGGCGCGGAAGCCGCTGCCCAGCGCGCGCGCCACGATGGCGACGATGCCGGGTCCCGGCACCGCGATGGCGATGGCGTAAAGCCCGCAATAGAGCAGATAGGCGTGCAGCGAAAGCATGCGTCACTCCTGGCGCGCGAAGCGGCCGTTGTCGACCGTGAAGACATCGGCGCGCGCCGCAAGGCTGTCGAACAGCGACAGATCGGTGCCGGTCATCCAGGCCTGCGCGCCCAGCGCCAGGATTTCCTCGAACAGGGCGGCGCGGCGGCGCACGTCCAGATGCGCCGCGATCTCGTCCAGCAATAGCACAGGCGCTAGCCCGTCGCGCGCGCGCGTCAGCTCCCAGGCGTCGGCCAGCACGATCGACACCAGCAGCGCCTTCTGTTCGCCGGTGGAACATTCGCGCGCGTCGGCGCGCTTCTGCGTGTGGCGCACGGCCAGATCGCTCAGATGCGGTCCGAAGGTCGTCCGCCCGGCTTCCGCGTCGCGGATGCGGCATCGCGTCAGCCGCTCGCGCATGTCGGCTTCGGCTGCGTCGCCGTGTTCCTGCAGCAGCGCATCCGTTTCGCCGTCCAGCGCCAGATGTGCGCAGGGGAACGCCCCCGCTTCGCCGCGCTCCGCCAGCATGGCGTTCAGACGTGTTACTGTCGCGGCACGCGCCGCCGCCATGGCGACGCCCGCCTCCGCCATCTCGGCTTCCAGCCCGTCCAGCCACATCGGATCGCGTGGTCCGAATTTCAGCAACCGCGCGCGCTCCCGCATCGCCGTCTCGTAGCGCGCCGTGCGCCGCGCATGCGCCGCGTCGAAGCCGAGCACCAGCCGATCCAAAAAACGCCGCCGCCCGCTGGCGCCTTCCGCGAACAGGCGGTCCATGGCGGGCGTCAGCCAGGTCATTTGCACGATCTCGCCGAGATCCGCCGAGCCTTGCGCCGCCACGCCGTTGAGCCGCACCACGCGCCGCTCGCCGCCATTCGGTCCGATCGTCAGTCCGGTGCCGACGTCGTAACTTTCCGCGCCGCGCGTCACCTCCGCGGCCACCGCCCACAGCGCATCGCTGGGAACGGACGGCCCGCGCCGTACATGTTCGGACAGTTTGGCGCCGCGCAGCCCGCGCCCCGGCGACAGCAGGGAAATCGCGTCGAGAATATTCGTCTTGCCGGCGCCGTTCGGTCCCGCCAGCACCACCGGCCGACCGCCGACTGCCAGCTCTGCCGACGCATAGGAGCGGAAATTGGTGAGCTGCACGCGGGTGACGGAGAGCCGCATGCTTCCGCCTGCGGCGAACACCGCGGCACGACCTGCCTTGTCGTCAGAGTGACGCGCTATCTCCATGCAACTCCCATATCGTCATCCTGAGGTGCGTCGCAAAGCGACGCCTCGAAGGATGGCGCGGTCCAAATCATCAAACCCGCATCGGCATCAGGACGTAGAGCGTGCGCGTGTCGTCCGTGTCCTCGATGATGGTCGGCGAACCGGCGTCGGACAGCAGGAAGCGCACCGACTTCCCCTCGATCTGGCCCGTGATGTCGAGCAGGTAGCGGGCGTTGAAGCCGATCTCCAGCGGGCTGGCGCTGTAGGTGGCGCCGAGGTCTTCCGTCGCCGTGCCGCTCTCCGGATTGACCACCGACAGCGTCACCTTGTCCTTGGCGACCACCAGCTTCACCGCGCGCGTCTTGTCGGCAGAGATGGTCGAGACGCGGTCCACCGCCTGCCCGAATTCCTTGGCCTCCAGCGCCAGCACCTTGTCGTTGCCGGCGGGAATGACGCGCGCGTAATCGGGGAAGGTGCCGTCGATCAGCTTCGACGTCAGGTCCACGCCGTTGAAGGCGAAGGCGATCTTGGTGTCGGACAGCGACACCTCGATGGCGCCGTCGGCGTCGTCGAGCAGGCGGCGCAACTCCTGCACCGTCTTGCGTGGTACGATCACGCCGGGCATGTCGGAGGCGCCGTCGGGCAGCTCCAGCTCGTAGCGCGCCAGCCGGTGGCCGTCGGTCGCCACGGCGCGCAACGTATGGGCCTTGCCGTCCTTCGCCGCATGCACATAGATGCCGTTGAGATAGAACCGTGTCTCTTCGGTCGAGATGGCGAAGCGCGTCTTGTCGATCAGCCGCTTCAGATCGTCGGCCGCCAGACGGAAGCGATGGGGCAGGGCCCCCGCCGCCATCTGCGGGAAATCCTCTTTCGGCAGGCACGCCAGTTCGAAGCGCACCGTGCCGGCGGAAACCGCCAGCCGTCCACCTTCGCTGGTGAGCAGCTCGGCCTGCACTTGCGAGCCGTCCGGCAGCTTGCGGACGATGTCGTAGAGCATATGCGCCGGCGCCGTGGCCGCGCCGTTGCGCAGCACGTCGGCCGGGATGGCTTCCACGATCTCGATGTCCAGGTCGGTGGCCGTGAGTTTCAGCGTGCCCTTGGCCGCCTCGATCATGACGTTCGAGAGGATGGGGATCGTGTTGCGCCGTTCGACGACGCTCTGGACATGGCTGAGCGCCTTCAGAAAAGCGCCGCGTTCGACGTTGATTTTCATGGGTCTTTCGACTGCCGTGCGGTTCCTAGAAATGCCCCTTCCGGTCCCGTGTTTGGGTGCCCGGAAGCCCTTGATTTGCTTGAGCTTCTAAAAGCCAAAGACTCAAGTCAGAAACTATAGCAGGCGCAGGGGCCAGAGGCCAGCTTTGGCGGGGGCTTTCGGGGCAGGCTCGTCAGGCCGCCCGGACCCGCCGGCGTTGCCTCCGTTCCAGCCGCATCAGCGCGGTGATGCCCGCGATGGTCACGGCATAGAACAGCAGCTGCGCGCCGTTGGGCGCATCGGAATAGCCCACCAGCGTGTGCAGCAACCGGCCGAGGATGCTGTCCTGCGGCAGCAGCCATGAGGTGTCCCAGACCGTCGCGGTGAAGAACTCCAGATAGCCGCCTTGCTGCAGGAAGAGGATCGCCTGCGCCGCCATGCCGGCCGCCAGGAGCGTGATCAATCCCGAGGTGACGGCGAACAGCCGCTGCATGGGGATCGCCAGCAGGCCCAGATACATCACCGCCGACAGCGCCGCGCCCGCTGCCAATCCGAGAACGCCACCGGCCATCATGGCCGCGAGCGACGCGCCGCCCTGGCTGGCGATGCCGTAGAGGAACAGCACGACTTCGGACCCCTCGCGCAATACTGCCACGCCGACCACGACGGCCAGTGCCGACAGCGTCCGCTCGCCCGTCGCCACCGCCGTGCCGACGCGGCGCACGTCCGCGGCGATCTCGCGGCCGTGCCGCGCCATCCAGACGTTATGCCAAGTGAGCATGCCGACGGCCAGCAGCAGGATGCCGGCGTCGAACAGTTCTTCGCCGGAGCCTGCGAACAGGCCCGAAATCTCGCCCGCGAACGCCGCCACCAGGCACGCGCCCGCGAGGCCGGCGCCGATGCCGATCGTCACCCAGCGTCCGCGATGCGGCACGCCCTTGCTCGCCGCCAGCACGATGCCCACCACAAGGCCCGCTTCGATGACTTCGCGGAACACGATCAGAAGACTGGCAAACATGATCCTACTCCGCGATGACGACGCCTTGCGCCGTGTCCGAATGGAATTCGCCCATGAACGGATAGCGCCCCGGCGCCAGCGGCCGCCAGCGCATGGCGCCCGTCGCATGCCCGGTCACCACTTTCTCGATCTTGAGCGAGGTGGAGTCGAACTCCTCGGTCTCGTTGTCCTCGTTCGTCAGCGTGACCGTCGTCGGCGTGTTCGCTTTCACATGGATCTCCGCCGGCGAGAATTTGTGATCCTTGAGCGTCAGCGAGAGGGTGTTGTCCGCGCCGGACGCAGCCGCCGCCAAGAGCGCGAGCAGGGGAACAAGAAGCATCGTTTTCATCGGCATGCCTTTCTCAAAAATCCGTCGCGACGCGCAGGCGCACGCGGAAGCGCTCGGCGCCGGACAGATAGCCGTTGGAGATCGTGCCCGGCGTGTGCGTCGGATCGCTGGCCCAGGGCAGTTGCGCCTGCGCGCCCAGCACCACGCGGAACGGATGGCCGACATAGGAGATCGTGGGACCGAGGAAATACGCGTTGTCGGCGTAGGTCGACGCGCCGCCGAGGATTTCGCCGTCGAAGCCGCGCTCGTTGTCGAGTTCCGCGGCAACGCTCCACGCGGGCGTCACATTGTAGGCGAGGCCGCTGTAGAACTCGAGCGCACTCGACTGGTCGTAATGTCCGAAGGCGTTCTTCTCCCAGCGGTCTTCGGCGTTGACGTTGAGGGCGAAGCGCAGCCGGTCGTTGAGAAAATTCTTCTGCAGCAGCGTCTTTACCTCGAAGGAGCGCGTGCCGTTGCCGATGGCGGGCTCCGCATAGACTGCCAGGCCGATCGGATCGAAATACACATTCAGGAAGCGATAGATGAATTCGCCGGAGACGCCGGGCAGGCTGGAGGTCCCGGCCGGCCCGAGCGGCGCATGGTCGCGCGCGCGCGACCAGTCGTAGTTCAGGTAGAGCGAGCCCTGGAAATCGTCCGTGATGCCGTATTCGAATTCGCTGTTGGATTCGATCTCCTGGAACGCGTCGCGCGCGTGGCCCGACGACCAGGTGATCTGCTGTTCGATCTCCCGCTCGCCCTGCGTGTCGAGATCGGTGGTGTAGGCGAAGGCGAACGGCTGGTCGTCGGCCCTGGCCGCGTTCGAAACCAGCATGAGGGCCCAAAGCGCCATCGGCGCGGCGGTGCTCCATCGTTGAAAACCCGGCATTGGTAAGCTTCTCCTCCATAATCGCAATTAAGACGCATTTGCAAATATGAAGGTTATGTAAGGTCGCTAGTGCTAACTGTCAATAAGACTTAGTCGCAAATATACGGGGCTCAGATGCCCGGGTTTCTGCCTTTTCTGCCCCCGCCATGCTACCGAAGCCCGCTTTGTCCGCCGAAGCTCGAAGAGCGCAGGCGGAAGAGCGTAGGTAGATTGCAGGGGACGTGGCGAGCGTAGCGCCGCGAAGGGGGGCGTCGCCCGACTTGTCCGCCGTAGCTTTACCTGCCTGCGCGGAGCCGAAGCTCCGCTTCGGCACAGGCCGGGCGCTGGCGAAAGGGCGGCGCGGGAAATGTCGAGATTCTTGTCTCGTCGCCACATGCAACCCGAAGGCGGATGCCAAGGCACTGCGAACGCCGGTTCGCCGCATCGCCGGCCATGGGTAGTTTCCGACGCTGCCCTTGGCAACCTCACGCCAGCTACAATGCGAACTGGTATCCGGGCGTAGCATCGCCGGATCGGGAGAACGGAACGATGGATAAGGATCGCGTCAAGGGATCGGCGGACCAGGCAAAGGGCGCCATCAAGGAAGCTGCCGGCAAGCTTACCGGAGACGCCAAGCTTGAGGCGGAAGGCAAGGCTGGCAAGCTGAAGGGCAAGGTGAAGAACGCGGCCGGCGGCGCAAAAGACGCCGTCAGGCAGGCGGCCAAGAAATTGGACCACGCGTTGAAACCCGAGGCGGTGGCAAGCGCCGGCTCGGCGGTGCGGGACGCCGTCAGGACGCGGCCGGTCAAAACCCTCGCGGTGGCAGCCGGTGTTGGCGCTCTGGTGGGCGCGTTGATCGTGCGCGCCTGAACACCCAGGCGTCGTTTATCGAAGAGTGAGGGAATTCGTCATGCTGAAATGGGCATTCGTTTTTCTCGTTATTGGATTGATCGCTGCCTTGCTGGGGTTCACCGGCGTTGCGGGAGCGTCGATCGCCATCGCGAAACTGCTGTTTTTCGTCTTTATGGTGATTTTTGTGGTGCTGCTCATCGCTGGCCTTACGGCGTCGCGCCGGGCAGGTTGACGGAACGCCGCAACCTTTGGCCGGATCGCGCGTTGTGTCTTTGAGGAGTCGGCCTATGTCGTCCGGATCGATGCGAATGGCCTTCTTGATGTGCGCAGTCGCGCTCATGCCGGCGGCATCGCGGGCGCAGTCCGCCACGGAGAGCGCGGCGCCGGCGCCGTCGAATTCCATGCTGGATGTTCCCATAGAAGACATTGCGGCCGCGCCGGGCGGGCGCGCCATTCTGGACCAGGATTTTCCCGGGCTGTGCACGCAGTCGATGTATGAGTACTTCAAGACCATGTCTCTCAACCAGGTTGCGGCGTTGTCCCACGGACGGATCGAGCCGGCCATGCTGGCGCAGGCGCAAACCGATTTGTCCGCGCTCCCGCCCGTCGCCCGGAGCGTTCCTCAGACGGACGCCGACGATCTGAACCTTGCGCCATCCGGCGCCCAAGCGTCGCTCGGCGACAGCCATCAAAAATAGGCAAACAAACAACGCTTTTTTTCTTCCCCCGCTTGCGGGGGAAGTCCGCCCGCGGGCCGGGAAGGGGACGGCCCCTCGTGCGGCCGTGGGGGTATCGGTGGGTCGTGCTGCGGGGTCGGGGGCGCGAGCCGTCCAAGCGCGGCGGGATTACGCCGCCCAGGCGGCGGAATGCGCCTTCGTGTGACCGGCGCGAGGCTTCCGTCCAGCGGGCGGGCTCGATGCGGGTGAGGTCGAGCGGATGGCCGGCTTGCTCCGCCAGTTCCCCCAGATAGAACAATTGCGCCCGTCCGTTTCCCTCGCGAAACGGATGCACATAGTTCACGTCGCCCATGATCCGCGCCGCTGCGTCGGCAAATTCCACGTGGCCGAGCCCCCGCAGAAACTTGGCGCCCGAGAGCCTTTGGTGAACGTCCGCCATGCCGGTTTCGATGAAACGGCGGAACTGGAATTGCTGGCCGCCCTTGTTGAGTTCGACGAACCGGATCTCGCCGGCCCAATCGTAAACGTCCTGGAACAAATGTTGATGGATCGCCTTCAGGTGATTGAGATCGAAATCGCCGGTCGGGATGCCTTCGACGATGCGTTGCGCCACCAGCCTGCGCTCGGCGCGGTCGAGTTCGGCCGCATCGATGATCCCGAGCTTGTTCCGGAGCACAGGCGAGTGCGGGTATGTGTATGGATCGCCGCCGCTCACTCGGCGGCTAAGCGCCGGGCTTTGGCGAGGAGGTAGGCCCGCCGCCGCGCATGCGACCACGCTTCCCGCTCGAACATCTCGAACATGGCGACATCTTCCGGGCTCAGCGGATTGCCCTCGATCTCCTGCAAGCGCATCGCCACAAGGCGGCGCTTGCGGGCTTGCTCGACATCGGAAGGCGAGAGCCGGAGATTTTCGCTCATGGCGAGATTATAGCCGAAACCCCTTCCGAAAGCATCAACGGCGGTTTTGGTGGTGACGTCCGCTCTCGTCGTCCCCCTACACGGAGATGCCGCGCTTCGACACCGCGCAGCCGTGTCGGAGGGCGGGCGCTGCCGACGGGCACGCTGCCTTTTTTTCTTCCCCCGCTTGCGGGGGAAGTCCGCCCGCGGGGCGGGAAGGGGGCGGCCGCCCTTGCGGCCGTGGCGGTCGAGTCTCACGCCGCCTTGATCGTCATCACCTTACTGACGTCCACCGACCGTTCGGCGTGCCACGCGTCGTAGGCAGCCTGCATCCGCAGCCACACGCCCGCGCCATCGCCGAACGCCTTGCCGAGACGCGCGGCCGTTTCAGGCGAGACGGGCTTCTTTTCGCTCAGGATGTCGTAGAGGTGCTGACGGGAAATCCCGAGCGCCTCCGCGACCGCGGACTTCCCCATGCCGATGGCGGGCAGAATCTCATCCCGCAGAAGCTCTCCGGGATGCGTCGGACAGCGATTGCGGTTCCGCTTGGCGGCGTACTCAACCATATAACTCTCCATATCTACATATAGCCCTTAGTGATACTGCACAAAATCCACGCGCGTTGCGTTTCCTCCCTCGAACTCGAATGTGATGCACCACGGACCGTTGACGTGGACGCTGTAGCGGGTCGGCTTGAATCCCTTGAGGGGATGGAAGTCGAACCCCGGCACGTTCATTTCCTCGGGCGTCATCGCCACGTCCAAGCGATCAAGACGAACAAAAATGCGTTTGTGCATCTTCGCATCGATCTTGGCCGTCTTGCCGGTCGACCATAGATCGGCGAGCGCCTTGTTGCGGAACGTCTTGATCACGACACGTATGTAAGCATATCGCTTACACATTGTCAATAAGTGGCTTACATTGCCACGCGCGCTATCCCCATTTCGCTCTTCCCCGCCGGGAGGCGAAGCCGCTCAGGGGCTTCGGCGGCGCAGGCGTCCTTGAACTGATTGAGGATTATGATCGCAGTACCTACCGGGCGGTCTATACGGTGCGGTTCGCGACGAAAGTTTACGTGTTGCACGCGTTTCAGAAGAAAGCGAAGCACGGTATTGCGACGCCGAAACATGAGATCGAGCTTATTCGCGAGCGACTGAGAACGGCAGAACGCTTGCATACCGGCAGAACCTAGGAGATTTCGCCGTGAAAAGAAGTCACGAAAAAAGCAGCGGCAACGTCTTTGCGGACCTTGGTCTGCCCAATTCGGAGCAGGAGCTCGTCAAGGCCAAACTGACGGTGCAGATTTATCGGCTCATCAAGGATCGTGGGCTTACCCAAAGCAAAGCGGCCGAATTGCTCGGCACGACGCAGGCGCAGGTCTCGGCTTTGATGCGTTGCCGTCCGGTGTCGGTCTCCGTCGGCCGTTTGATGGAGTTTCTGACCATCCTCGGACAGGACGTGAAAGTCACCGTCAAACCTGCGCCGACACGGAAGGCGGGGCGGATGTCTGTGGATGTGCTGCTGGCGTAGGAAACACTCAGGCCGGCGACAGGCATAGCTTTTTCTGCCCCCGCAAAGCGGGGGAAGTGCCGAGCGTTTTGTCCGCCGCAGCGCGCGAGCGCGCAGGCGGAAGCGCTTAAATAGGCGACATCAGCCCCGCTGTTTTCTTCCCCCGCTTGCGGGGGAAGTCCGCCCGCGGGGCGGGAAGGGGGCGGCC
>VFSW01012590.1_pt1 | contig 11802 bp, 13 predicted proteins | sample 5358111 | NCBI WGS metagenome assembly VFSW01 (sample SAMN11554181, study PRJNA540505) | mine drainage metagenome | isolation source: sediment from site ElyBrook_90M | place: USA: Ely Copper Mine, Vershire, VT | collected 2017 | reverse complement strand
TATCAGGACCGCTGGCAGCCCCCGATGCGAAAGGGGCGTCGGCGATCGAGTGAAATTCCGCACGGCCCGGTCAACCTGCGAGGAGCCGGGGTTGCGGCCGTTCTTCGGCGAAACATCGATACAGGAGAAATCGGAAAGAATGATTATTGGCGTTCCCAAAGAGACCTACCCAGGTGAACGGCGCGTTGCGATGGTCCCGGCCGCAATCCCGAATCTTGCGAAGGGTGGTTGCGAAGTCATCATCGAGGCTGGCGCCGGCCTGGCCGCCGGCTACCTCGACGCCCAGTACGTGGAAAAGGGCGCAAAGATCATTCCGCTCCGCGCGGACGTCTTTGCTCCCGCCGACATCGTCATCCAGGTCCTCTGCTATGGGGCCAATGACAAGACCGGCCGCGCCGACCTGCCGCTGATGCGTCGCGGGCAGACCCTGATCGGATTCCTGCGCCCGCTCGCGTCTCCGGCTACGGTGGCCGAGATCGCCGCAACCGGCGTGACCGCCTTCGCGATCGAACTGATGCCGCGCATCACCCGCAGCCAGAGCATGGACGCACTCTCCGCGATGGCCACGGTATGCGGCTACAAGGCGGTCATCCTCGCCGCCGATTGCCTGCCGCGGCTCTTCCCGATGCTCACCACCGCGGCTGGTACCATCACCCCGGCGCGGATGCTCGTTCTGGGCGCCGGCGTCGCCGGATTACAGGCGATTGCGACCGGACGCAGGCTCGGCGCCGTGGTCTCCGCCTACGATGTCCGTCCCGCCGTCAAGGAACAGATTCACAGCCTCGGCGGACGTTTCGTCGAACTGCCGCTCGAGACCGGCCAGGCCGAAGACGCGCGCGGCTACGCGCAGGCCCAGGACGAATCCTTCTACCGCCGCCAGCGCGAGGTCCTCACCCGCGTCGTCGCCGAAAGCGACGTCGTCATCTCGACCGCAGTCGTGCCTGGCAAACAGGCGCCGGTCCTGATAACCGCCGACATGGTCGAAAAAATGAGCCCCGGTTCCGTGATCGTGGACCTCGCCGCCGAGCGCGGCGGCAACTGCGAACTCACCGTGCCCAACGCGACCGTGGTCCGCCACGACGTCACCATCATCGGCCTGTTCAACGTCGCCGGGACGGTGCCCTATCACGCCAGCCAGATGTACGCGCGCAATCTCGCCACCTTCATTCCTCACCTGGTCGCCGATGGCAAAATCCACCTCGACCTGGAAGATCAGATCACGCGCGAAACCATGGTGACGCGCGAGGGCAGCGTGGTCCATCCAAGGATCAGCGAACTGCTGCCGCAAACCGCCACGCACAATGCTTAGGCCCCGTTCGGGAGGAAACTGATGTCGTCTGAACTCATCTCAAACCTGTACGTGCTGGTGCTCGCCGGATTCCTCGGCTTCGAGGTGATCAGGCGGGTCTCGCCCCTGCTCCACACGCCCCTGATGTCGCTCACCAACGCCCTCGACGCCATCGCCGTCGTCGGCGCCATCGTGATCGCCGGCGAACATAAGAGCACCCTCGCCACCATCCTGGGCACGCTCGCCGTGGTCGCCTCGATGAGTAACGTGGTCGGCGGCTTCCTGATTACCGATCGTATGCTCCGGATGTTCAAGCTGCGCGGCGCCGACGGAGCCAAAAAGTCATGAGCGCGACCGCCTCCAACACCATAATCGAGCTCTCCTACGTCGTCGCCGCCGTCCTGTTCGTCCTCGCGCTCAAATGGCTCAGCGCGCCTTCGACTGCTCGCCGCGGCGTCTGGGCCGGAGAGCTGGGGATGCTCATCGCCATCGTCGCGACGCTTCTCTATCACGGAATCGTTAGCTACGAGTGGATCGCGATCGGACTGGTGGCCGGCACCGTTATCGGCGTTCCGCTCGGCATGGTCCAGATGACCGCCGTCCCACAGCGGACTGCGCTTAGCCACGCCTTCGGCGCATTTGCGTCTGCCCTGGTCGGAACCGCCGAGTTTTATCTTCGCGCGCCCAACATCACCCCGTTCGTGATGTCGGCGCTCGCGATCGAGGTCATCCTCGGCTCGCTCACCTTCACCGCCAGCCTGATGGCCGCCGGCAAGCTGCAGGAGGTCCTCCCGCAGCGTCCGATCACCTACAAGGGCCAGAACTTCGTCAACCTTTCGATTCTCGGCCTCGCCATCATCATCGCGGTCTACCTGATCGTGAATCCTGGCGCGACCGCCTTGTTCCCGCTCATCGTCGCCATCCCGCTGCTCTTCGGCGTTTCGATGATCGTGCCGATCGGCGGCGCCGATATGCCCACCGTCATCTCGCTGCTCAACTCCTACGCCGGAATCTCGGCCGCCGCGATGGGCTTCGTGCTTCGCAGCAAGCTCCTGATCGTGGCCGGCGCGCTCGACGGCTCATCCGGCTTCATCCTCTCCGTCATCATGTCGCGTGCGATGAACCGCTCCTTCACCAACGTGCTGTTCGGCGCCTTCGGACAGGTCCAGGTCGCCGCCTCCCGCACCGAAGAGGCCGGCACCGTCCGCACCGCGTCGCCCGAGGAGGCAGCCGCGATTATCGAGGCCGCCAACTATGTGATGATCGTTCCGGGCTACGGAATGGCCGTGGCGCAGGCCCAGCACAAGGTCAGGGAGCTTTACGACGCGCTGACCAAGCGTGGCATCGACGTCAAGTTTGCGATTCATCCCGTCGCCGGCCGGATGCCGGGTCACATGAATGTCCTGTTGGCCGAGGCCGATGTCCCCTACGACAAGCTGCTCGACATGGAGAATGCGAACCCCGAGTTTGCGCAGGTCGATGTCGCGCTGGTGATCGGCGCCAACGATGTCACCAATCCCGCCGCCCGCCACGACAAGGCGAGTCCGATCTACGGCATGCCCATCCTCGAAGTCGATAAGGCGCGCACCGTGATGGTCATCAAGCGCGGCATGAGTCCGGGCTTCGCCGGAATCGAAAATGAACTCTACTATCTCGAAAAGACCCTGATGCTGTTCGGCGACGCCAAGAGCTTTGTCGGCAGCCTCGTGCGCGAAATCTCGGGCGGCGGCGGCCACTGACAATCGGCCCGCTTATACTGGTACATATCACTTTTGGGGGAAAATAGGGGCGTGGCGGACTCGATCCGAGCAGGGGTCGGGGAACTCGACACTCTAAAGTTCTATTGGGCTTTCGCAACTCGGCGAGACCCAAGCCCTTGCAGGAGTTGTCGAAGACGCGCATCGATGCGAAGACGCAGTTCACCGCGGAGGGTGAGCGTTAATGGGCGATGCCACGCGCGACGACGAGTCTCGCGCGATTGCTCGCGAAGCAAAGCCGTCGCGACGAGGCGCGCATGATGCTCGCCGACATCTACAACTGGTTCACCGAGGGCTTCGACACGCTCGACCTCAAGGAGGCGAAGGCCCTGCCCGACGAACTGAGCGAGTAGGTCATCTGTTTGGGCGCGCCGAACTCCCGGCCGCACGTCAACAATCGACCGATCATCCACTTGGAAACGCTGCCTCCATCCGCAATCATGCGCATGGAGGCGCTTCCCGATGGCCCAGGACGAAAACGTTTTTCTGTTCGACGTCGACAATACGCTGATCGACAATGACCGGATCGCCGATGATCTGCGCCGCCATCTCACCACCCACGTCGGCGAAGAGGGTCAGGCGAAGTACTGGGAATACTTCGAGCAGATTCGCGCCGAACTCGGCTACGCGGACTACCTGGGCGCCCTGCAGCGGTATCGAATTGCATATCCGCGCGACTTCCATATCCTCGCGGTCTCCTACTTCATCCTGGACTATCACTTCGCCAACCGGCTCTTTCCCGCCTCGCTCGACGCGCTCGAACACTTCGGCAAAGAGGGACCGACCGTTCTGCTGACCGACGGCGACGTGGTCTTCCAGCCGCGCAAGATTGAACGTTCCGGATTGCTCGAGGCGGTCGGCGGCCGCGTCCTCCTCTACATTCACAAGGAGAGGAACCTTGACGATGTTGCCGAGCGCTATCCGTCCCGCCACTACGTGCTGTTCGACGACAAGGTCCGGATTCTCGCCGCGGTAAAGAAAATCTGGGGCATGCGCGTGACCACGGTCTTTCCGCGCCAGGGCCATTACGCCAACGATCCCGCCGAGTTGGCGAAATACCCAACGCCCGACGTCACCGTCGAGCGAATCTCCGACGTGCTCGCCTACGACGCGAAGCGCCTGCGTGCCGCCGCGTCGCCCGGCTAGGACAGAATCTCGATCAGCTCCAGAAAAGTGCCGTCCGGATCGTAAAAGCAGGCGAACAGCGCCTGTGCCGCGCCCGCGTCGAGCACCACCGGCTCCGAGATGAATTTGACGCCCTTGTCCTTCAGCTCCTGGTAGGTCTTGCGCAGCTCGCGGGTATACAAGGCCACGCGCGCGATCCCGTGATGGTTCAGGCGCGCGTAGGGCTTCGCGTCATCGCGCGGATTCTTCCATTCGATCAAATCGAGCCGCGTTGAGCGCGGATCGTCGCCCAGCTGCATGATCGCCGCATGCGCGACCGCGCCCTCGAGGCCCAGCCCCGTGCTCATCGCCGCGCTCCCGCCCTCAGGGATCTCGATCGCAACCTTGAACCCGAGCATCTTGTAGAATTCGAGCGAACGCTCGAAGTTCGAGCAATTGATATTGACGTGAAAGATTCCCTTGATCATCGGCGCCCCCTGAAATCACCGCCACTCTAGCGCAAAGCGGCGCCATCCGTGAAGCACTCGGAACTTCGGCCGCGCCATCGCCCGGCATGCTCGGGCGGCTTTCGAACTATGTATTGAATCGATTACTTACTTGGCCGCGATCAACTCGCGATTCTTAGTATCACCAGGTAGATAATCAGTACCAGCACCGCACCCATGATCCAGGGCGTCAGGGCGGCGCGATTCCTTCGAAACCAGTGACTTAGCTGCGACGGCATAAAAATCAGCCGTGTTCGGGCCTGCCAATACAGTATGCCGTCCAAAACTCCCCGGTCAATCCCGGATCCGGCGAACTGCCTCGCCAGCTTGGGTTTTCGATTAAATGCCGTCACAGCGTGACGGCTCGCAGGCACTATTGTGAAAAATCTATATATCGTCAGGAAACCGTGCCGCCCATTCGAGCAATTCGCCGAGCGCCACGGAAGTTTTGCGAGCCTTCAGTTAGCCACCGCAGGCGACGGCGCGAGGGTCACCGCGGCCCCCGGAGCCGGTATCGCCGGCGTTACACCCACCGTAACCGCCTCGTCTTTCGACGGCACATCGGCGGTCGAAGGAGCCTCGCTTTTCACAATCGCTTCGCCGACCTCCTGGGTCTGGAAAAACCGCTCCAGGTCGTCTCCCGAAACATCCTGCACCTTGCCCAGCGCGACGGCGCTCGGGCCGACTGCGATTCCGCCGTCGATTATCGGTCCGGTCTCGGTGCGCAAATCGTAAACGCCTTCGGGCAGATCCGCCGAAAACGTGCCGCCCGGCCCGGTGACCGCGACAAAGATATCGTTTGTCAGCCGCTCCTCGAAATGAACTTCACGCCCCTGCTGCGGCGCGCCGCCGGCGCTGGTGAGCGTCCCCGAGACTGTCGCCGCCGCCGCGCTGCCCCCGATCACGATTGCCGCCGCAGCCGCGGCCATCATCGCAATCGCCATCGCTATCGCGGCCAAACCCGCGCGCATCTCTGTTGCCATCCGGCCACACTCCGTCGTCTCGTCGCGCGCCATCATTCCCCCCGATACTATTGGGAAAGACCATCCCGCGCGGTTGATGAACCCGCGTCATCGGCCTTATGCTGAAACATCCCGGGCCGCAAGAAAAGCCGGGCGCAGGAATCCGATGGACAAACTTACAATTTTTCACAATCCCGCTTGCAGTCATTCGCGCGGAGCGCTCGAAATCCTTCACGGCACCGGACTCGCCTTCGACGTGATCGAGTATCTCAAAACCCCACCCGATCGCGCGGCGCTCGAGCGCGTCCTCGCGATGCTCGAAGGACCGCCTGCGGATCTGGTTCGTAAGGACCGCCGCTTCGAGGAACTCGGCCTCAAGGCCGATTCGTACATCGCGCCCAAGGCGATAGTGGCGCTCTTGCTCGAGCATCCCGAGCTGATGCAGCGGCCGATAATTATCCGCGGCTCCCGCGCAGTCATCGCGCGGCCCGCCGACAAGCTCAACGCGCTGCTCTGACGCATCGAGGGCCGGCACTCAGCAACCTCGAGTTAGGCGGATTTGGCCACGCGGCCGCTGCGGATACATCGCGTGCAGACCAGGATTCTGCGCACGCCGCCCGAAAAGGCTGCGCGCACTTCCTGCAGGTTGGGTTGCCATCGCCGTTTGGTCTTGTTGTTGGCGTGGCTCACGTTATTGCCCACGGAGGGCCGCTTGCCGCAAATTACGCACTGTCGCATCGGGTCACCCGGAAATTGAAATCCAACCGCTGACAATAGCCGGTCGAACGCCTTGAAAAAAGAGCCGTGCGTAATGAATGGCTCGCGAGTCTGGACTGTCGGCGCCGATCCGTCAGCGCCTCGCGCTGGACGCGACCTGCGCATAAGCAATATAAGATGACGCGCCCGGCCGCCGACGGGTGGGGCTGCGGCGAGAGGCTCCCACGGGGGCTTCTGCCGCGTTCCGGGGAACCGCGGCGAGCCTCGGGCCTATTTCTTTCTTGGGCGGAGGTATTCGCGAAATGGCAGGATTGCTCGCTGGAAAAGTAGCGCTGATAACGGGCGCGGGGTCTGGGATTGGACGGGCGACGGCGCTGATTTTCGCGCGCGAAGGCGCACGGATAATGCTGTGCGATCTCGTCGCGGACGCTGGCGAAGAGACGTTAAAGATGGTTATCGCGAGTAAAGCCGAGGCTACGTTCACGGTTACCGATGTCTCGACGTACGCCGATGTTGAGGCTCTAATCGCCAAAACGGTCGCGACTTACGGACGGCTCGATTGCGCCTTCAACAACGCCGGGATCGACGGCAAGCTCGCGCGCACGGCCGACTGCACCGAGAACAACTGGGCGCGCACGATAGCGGTCAATCTGACCGGCGTCTTCTTTTGCATGAAGGCCGAGATAACGCAGATGCTCAAGCAGGGCGGCGGCGGCGCGATCGTCAGCACCTCCTCGGCCGCCGGACTCTCGGGCGCATTTGGCCTGCCGGCCTACGCCGCCAGCAAGCATGGCGTGGTCGGCCTGACCCGCAGCGCGGCGCTCGAGTACGGGGTCAACAAGATTCGCGTCAACTGCGTCTGTCCGGGACCGATTCGCACCCCGATGCTCGCCCGGCTCTTGAGCCGCCGGCCCGACGCCGAGCGCAAGATTGCCAAGGCCGAGCCGCTCAAGCGCCTTGGCGAACCGAGCGAAATCGGCGAGGCGGTGGCGTGGCTATGCTCGGATGCGTCCTCGTACGTCACGGGCCATGCGATGGCGGTCGACGGCGGCTTTCTCGCCCAATGATCGCGCGCGCCGCTTGAGCGCCTTTGGCAAAAGCTCCATCGTGTAGGATTGGAGGGCGGGGAGCCGGAGCGTGGAGCGGCGAATTCATATTCTGCCGGAGCAGGTCGCGAGCCAGATCGCGGCCGGCGAGGTGGTCGAGCGTCCCGCGTCGGCGATCAAGGAGCTGATCGAGAACTCGCTCGACGCCGGCGCCAAAAGCGTCAGTGTCGAGATCGAGCGCGGCGGCGCGGGCCTGATTGCCGTGGCCGACGACGGCGGCGCGATGGGCCGCGAGGACGCCGTTCTTTCGATCCGCCGCCACGCCACCTCGAAGATTCGCGAAGCCGCCGACCTGGGCGCGATACGCACGCTGGGCTTTCGCGGCGAGGCGCTGGCCTCGATCGCGAGCGTCTCGCGGATGCGGATTCTGACCCGGCGCGAGGGCGACCCGTCGGGCCTCGAACTGGTCGCCGCGGGCGGTGAGATTTCGGCGGCGCGTGAATGCGCGATTGCGCCCGGCACCCGGATCGAGGTGCGCGGCCTCTTCTTCAACACTCCGGCGCGGCTCAAATTCCTCAAGACCGTGGCGACCGAACAGAGCGCCGTGGCCGATGTCATCCAGCGGCTCGCGCTAGCCCATCCGCGGGTCGCGTTTCGCCTGATCGCCGAGGGCCGCCCGGTCTACGACCTCGCCCGCGCCGTATCGCTGGCCGAGCGCGCGCGCCAGCTTTTCGGTCCGAAGCTCGCGGCGCGGATGCTCTGGTTCGAGGCCGAGCGCAACGGCATGCGCGCATCGGGGCTCGCCGCGATGAGCGAGGAATCGTTCGCGACGCCGCGGATGGTTTTCACGTTCGTCAACCGGCGCACGGTGCGCGACCGGATGCTCGCGCGCGCGATCGCGCAGGCCTACGACACGCTCATTCCGCGCGGACGCCATCCGGCGGCGATACTCTATCTCGAGCTGCGTCCCGAAGAGGTCGACGTCAACGTCCATCCGATGAAGACCGAGGTGCGCTTTCGCAACGGCGGCGCGGTCTTCGAGATGGTCTACCATGCGCTGCGCGCGCGGCTGGCGGATCAGACCGCGGCCGATCCGGGCGTGGTGGTGGCGCAGCGCCACGAACCGATCGGCGCGATAATCGCCGCGTCCGGCTACGTTGCGCCGCTGCGCCTGGTGCCCGACAAGGTGGTTCCGCGTATCGAACAGCGCGCGCTGGCGCTCGGATTCAATCCCGAAAGGGCCACGGTCGAGGCGGCGACCGCGCTCTACCCAGCCGATGCGCCGTCTGCGTCGTCCGCCGAATCGCAATCGCCGCCGCCCGCGCCAATCAACGGCGGCGGTGCGCCGATCGACGGCGGCGGTGCGCCGATCGACGGCGGCGGCGCGGCGATCGCGAAGTCAAATCCGCCGATGCCGCCTCCGTCCCGATCCTCGGGCGCGCCGCTCTACTCGAAGCTTCGGATCGTGGGCCAGGTCTTCGCCGGTTATATCGCGCTTGAAGGCGACGATGGCCTGATCCTGGTCGACCAGCACGCCGCCCACGAACGGGTGACCTTCGAGCGGCTCAAGGCCGAGTTTGCCGGCGGCGGTATCCGGGTGCAGGCGCTGCTCCATCCGACGCCGATCGAACTCGACGCCGCGCGCGCGCCGCGGGTGATGGCGGCGATTGCGGGAATCCGCGCGATCGGCTTCGACGCCGAGCCGTTCGGCCCGACCACGCTGCTGCTCAAGGGCACGCCCGCGGTCTTCGGTCCCGAGGGTGGCGCGCGGCTTTTGACCGACATGATCGAGAGCATGGGCGAGTCGGCGTTGAACGTGGCCGGCGGCGCGCCCTTTGAAGGGATGCTCAAACAGCTCGCATGCCATGGATCGGTGCGGGTTGGGCGGATGCTCGGCGAGCGCGAGATAGCGGCGCTGCTCGCCGATCTCGATCGCACCGAGTTCAAGACCAACTGTCCGCACGGGCGGCCGGTGCATATTCAATGGGGCCGCGGCCAGATCGAGCGGATGTTCCGGCGATGAGCGCCGAGGCGGCTGGCGCCGCGAGCACCGAGCAATCGCCGGCTCCGCGCGCCGGTTCAGTCCGGGTTGGTCTGATCGTCGGTCCGACCGGAACGGGCAAATCGGCCGTCGCGCTCGAAGTGGCCGAGCGGATTGGCGCCGAGATAGTCAATGCCGACTCGCGCCAGTTCTATTGCGGGATGGATATCGGGACGGCCAAGCCGAGCGCCGAAGAGCGCCGCCGCGTCGCGCATCATCTGTTCGATATCCGCGCGCCCGAGCGGCCGCTCGACGGGGCCGAGTTCCGCAGTCTTGCCGTTGCGGCAATCGCTGATATCGCGGCGCGCGGACGGCGGGTGCTGGTGGTGGGCGGCAGCGGATTTTACCTGCGGGTGCTGAGCGGCGGAATTTTCGCGGGGCCGCCGGCTTCGATCGAAATCCGGCGCGAGCTCGAAGCGATTGCGGTGGCGCGCGGGATCGCTCATCTGCATGCGATGCTGGCCGGGTTCGATCCGGAGGCGGCGCGGCGTATCGGTCCGCGCGACCTTTACCGAATCGCGCGCGCGATCGAAGTGTTCAGGATAACCGGCGTGACGATCAGCGAACATCAACGGCGCCATCGGTTTGCGCGGCGCGAGTATGAAACGCTGACGGTTGGAATCGCGACCGATCGCGCGCGCCTTTACCGCGCGCTCGATAGCCGCTTCGACGCGATGGTCGCAGGCGGCCTGGTCGGCGAGGTGCGCGCGCTGCTCGAAGCGGGCCACGACCCGAAGCGTCCGCCGCTTGCGGCGGTGGGGTATCGGCAGATTGCGGCGGCGCTGCGCGGCGAGACCGATCTCGCCGCCGCGATCATGCTCGCCAAGCGCGATACGCGCCGGCTCGCCAAACGCCAGCTCACCTGGTTCCGCGCCGATCCGGCCCTCAAGTGGGTTGACGCGGAGCACGCGGCCGAGCAGGCTTTTGCGTTATTCGCGCGCTTTTTTGATCGGACCGAAAGCGCGCAGAGCGAGAACTGAGGGCGACCAGGTTGCGAGTGAAGAAAATATCGGCGGCGGAGAGCAGGGCGGCGCGGCCCCGCGCGATCCGCGCCGCGAAGCCCGCGATACCGGCGGCGCTCGAGCGCCCCGATGCGGCCGAGGTTCCGGCCGAGATGAGCGCGATCGAGCGCGTGCGGCTGGCGCGGAATCCGGCGCGGCCGCAGACGCTCGATTACGTCGAGTTTCTGATCCGCGATTTTTTCGAGATCCACGGCGACCGCCGCTACGCCGACGACGGCGCGATCGTGACCGGGCTTGGGTACTTCGGACGCCATCGGGTGGCGATCGCGGGCCATCAGCGGGGCCGCTCGACGCCCGAGCGGATTCGGCGCAACTTTGGCCGGCCCTATCCCGAGGGCTATCGCAAGGCGGCCAGGCTTTACGAACTTGCCGATCGGTTTTCGCTGCCGCTGATCACGTTTATCGACACCCAGGGCGCGGAGCCGGGAGTGGGCGCCGAGGAGCGCGGACAGGCCGAAGCAATCGCGCGCAATCTCGAACTGATGATGCGGCTCGAAACGCCGGTAATCTCGTGCGTGATTGGCGAGGGCGGATCGGGCGGGGCGCTCGCGCTCGGGGTCGCCAATATCCTGCTGATGCAGGAAAACGCCTGCTACTCGGTGATCACGCCGGAAGGATGCGCCGCGATTTTGTGGCGCGAGGCGGGTCCGGAGAAGATCGCCGAGGCGGCGCGATCGCTCAAGCTCTCGGCGGCTGACCTGCTGGAATTCGGAATCGCGGACGAGGTGATTCCCGAACCGCCCGGCGGCGCGCATCTGGAGCCCGAAGCGGCGGCGCGTACGATTGGCCGCGCGATCGAACGCCATCTCGGGCGGATGGTGAAACTCGCGCCGCTTAAGCTGAGGCGCGAGCGCGAGCGCAAGTTCGCGGCGATCGGCGCGGCCTTCGTTCGCTCGTAGGTTCGCGATCCGCCGTCGCTGAGTGCGGGCGCCGGTTGTAGGACCGTGCGCGTGACGCTTCGGTGAAGCGCGAAGTTGGCAGGAGGCGCCTCGCGGAGCGAGGCGCGATCCCTCCACTGCGGCGGCCTCCGGTCGGGATGACAAAAGGGGGAAGGCGGCCTCGGGAGGGACGACGGTTTTTTATCGCGGCCTTTTTTTTCGTCATCACGAGTTTCTTTGCGACGTCCCGGCCCTCTTTTCTGTCATCCCGACCGAAGTGGAGGGATCACGCGCCGGCTTCGGCGCGTATCAGCGGAACTCTGGCATCGCAGCATGCTCCGTTCCGAGCCGTCGCTGAGTGCGGGCGCCGGTTGTGGGATCGTGCGCGTGACGCTTCGGTGAAGCGCGAGGTTGGCAGCAGGCGCCTCGCGGCGCGAGGCGCGATCCCTCCACTGGGGCGGCCTCCGGGCGGGAGGACGGG
>VFSW01012589.1_pt1 | contig 11802 bp, 12 predicted proteins | sample 5358111 | NCBI WGS metagenome assembly VFSW01 (sample SAMN11554181, study PRJNA540505) | mine drainage metagenome | isolation source: sediment from site ElyBrook_90M | place: USA: Ely Copper Mine, Vershire, VT | collected 2017 | reverse complement strand
GGAATCAGTTTTCCCGCCAGCGGATAAAACATGGTCGGGGCTGAATATTTAAACCAGTTTATTGCCATAGAAAATCTCTAAAATCATTCCATCGAAATACGCAACGCCTGCGCCGTAACCCACGGCGTGAACACCAATGCCAGCACCAGCAACGCCCCGAGCAAAGACAGATGCGAGGAATAGCCCAGCCCGTCCGCGACAGCACCCACAGCGCCCGTGCCGAAGATCAGCACCGGGATGCACAGGGGCAACACCAGCAATGACAAAAGCACCCCGCCGCCTCTCAGCCCCAGGGTCAATGCCGCGCCTATCGCGCCTATCATGCTCAGAATGGGCGTGCCCAGCAACAGGCTCAACATCAGCACGCCGACCGCCTTGAGCGGCATGTCGAACTGCAGTCCCAGCACCGGCGTCATCAACACCAGCGGCAGGCCCGACACCATCCAGTGCGCAACCATCTTGCCCAGCACCAGCACCGACAATGACTGGGGCGCCAACAGCATCTGCTCCAGCGTGCCGTCCAGATAGTCCGCCGAGAACAGCCTGCCCAGCGACAACATCGACGCGAGCAGGGCCGACACCCAAAGTACGCCCGGCGCCATCCTGCGCAACATGTCCGCCTCGGGACCCACACCCAGCGGGAACAGGCTCACCACCATCACAAAAAAGATCAGCGTGGCCAGCACATCCGCGCGGCGCCGCATCGCAAGCACCAGATCGCGGCGCACCACCATGACCAGCAACAATAATATTTTATTCATGACGCCGACAGGGACAAACTGCGCATCTCGGCTCCGGACACCGAAAGCGGCTGATGCGTCGTGAATATCACCATCCCCTGCCTTGCAAGGTGCTCGTCGAGCAGTTCCCCGATCAGCGCCACTGCGTTGACATCCAATGCGGTCAAAGGTTCATCCAGTATCCAGAGCTGTGCATCGCCGACCAGCAATCTCGCCAGCGCCACGCGGCGACGCTGGCCCTGCGACAGCACCTTGCAAGGCAGGCGCTCCCTGCCTTTCAACCCCATACGCCGCAGTGCGGCGATCGCATCCGATTCACCAAGCTTGACACCGGACAGCCCGGCCGAGATCTGCAAGTTTTCCAGCGCGCTCAATTCGTCCTTGATCGCATTCAGATGTCCGAGATACAGCACCCTCGCAAAATAGTCCTCTGCCAGATCGCGCACGTCCGTCCCTTCCCAAACGATCTTTCCTTCATCGGGATGGATGAAACCGCACAGGGTGCGCAACAGGCTGGTCTTGCCGCTGCCATTCGCACCCTGAATCTGCATGATCTGACCGGAATGAAGTGCAAAGTTCAATCCCGAAAACAGCCTATGGTCACCGCGACTGCAAGCTAAGTTGCTGACTTCCAGCATGAAGACGAACCTGAAATTGACAATCACCGGATTATATACGATTGCACCATGCGATTGCGCAGCTTTATAATCGCCGCCGACCAATTTCAAAGGACCGCACATGGGATTTCTGGCCGACAAACGCATATTGATCACCGGCATGATCAGCAACCGTTCCATCGCATACGGCGTAGCGCAAGCCATGCGCCGTGAAGGCGCCGAACTCGCATTCACCTACCAGGGCGAACGCGTGCGCGATCGCGTCATCGAGCTTGCGCGCCACTTCGACAGCGAACTGGTTTTTCCATGCGATGTCGCCTCCGACGAAGAAATCGACCGGCTTTTCGCAGACCTCAAGCAGAATTGGGAAAAATTCGACGGCTTCGTGCATGCGATCGCTTACGCGCCGCGCGAAGCGCTGGGCGGAGAATTCCTGGATGGCTTCAACCGCGAGGCATTCCGCATCGCGCACGACATCAGCGCATACAGTTTTCCCGCGATGGCCAAGGCCGCACTGCCGATGATGGAAGGGCGAAAGGCCGCACTGCTGACCCTGAGCTATCTGGGTGCTGTGCGCACCATGCCCCACTACAACGTGATGGGGCTTGCCAAGGCGAGCCTCGAAGCTTCCGTCAGATATCTTGCGATGAACCTGGGCGCGAAAGGCATACGCGTGAACGCGATCTCGGCCGGCCCCATCAGGACGCTGGCTGCTGCGGGCATCGCAGACTTCAACAAGCTTTTGGGGTTCAACGAGCAGCACTCCCCGCTAAAGCGCAATGTCACCTCGGAAGAGGTTGGCAACGCGGCGGCTTTCCTGTGCAGCGATCTGGCCAGCGGCATCACCGGCGAAATCACCTATGTGGACGGCGGATTCAATACCACTTCGCTTGGCGCGACCGAAGCCTAGCGATGCAGGACTTAGTAATAAAAATGAAACAAACCTGCAGCATAATGAAATCCTGATGAAGCAAAGAATGAAAGTGAGCCACGACGCCCTCCCCCGTCACACTTTTCATGTTTTCATCTTGGGCATCCCTCGGGATGCCCTTTTTTTAACCCCATTTAACGCCTCGTTCATGACCTTGCGCTTTTTCATCGCCGCGCTGCTCCTGACTAACCTTGGCGGATGCGCATCCTTTCCTCCCGGCGCGAATTATCCCAGGACAAAATCAACCGCGCTCGCAGACCCCGGCACGACCCGCCTGGGCAGCCAGTTTGACCGCGCAGCCAAAGCGCATGACGGCAACTCCGGATTTCACATCATTCCGGCCGGCATGGACGGTTTTCTGATGCGCATGCAGATGATCAATACCGCACAGAAGACGCTGGATATGCAGTACTTCATCTTTCGCGGAGACCATACCGGTCGCATGCTCACCGATGCGGTGCTCAGAGCCGCCGACCGCGGGGTGCGCGTTCGCATCCTGCTCGACGACGCGGCAACCAAGGAGGGCGACGAGCAGATCACACGGCTTGAATCTCACCCCTTGATCGAGATTCGAATATTCAACCCCTTTGCATATCGCGGCCACAGCCCAGTCTTGAAGGCGGCAGAATTCATGTTCCATGCATCCCGGCTCGACTACAGGATGCACAACAAACTGCTCATCGCGGACAATGCCATCGCGCTCATGGGCGGGCGCAACATCGGCGACCAGTACTTCCAGATCGACCCCTCATCCCAGTTTGCCGATGACGATGTGTTTGCCGCGGGGCCCGTCGTCCGGAAACTCTCGGAAAGCTTTGACGAATTCTGGAATTACAAACTGGCCATCCCCGCGGCTGCGCTGCAGGAAGAAAACTCAACTCAGGCATCAAGCGAAAGGCCGCGCGTGCAAGCTGATGCAGGCAGCCAGATCGACGATGCAGATTACAGGCAGCGCACCGCAAGCGGCGAGCCGCTGGCCGGAATCCTTGCAGGCAGTTTGCCGCTGGTCTGGGCGCACGCCACTCTGGTATACGACAGCCCCGACAAGAAGAATGTGGAAAACGGCAGGACAGCGGGCAGACTATTGAACGGCGCAGTGGCTGGCGCCGCCCTCGAAGTGAAACATGAATTGCTGGTAATCACCCCCTATCTGATACCGGGCAAGGAGGGCATGAAGCTGATCTGGACACTGCGCCAGCGCAAGGTGCGGGTGCGCATTCTGACGAGTTCGCTTGAATCTTCCACAGTCCTGCTGGCACAGGCAGGCTACATGCATTACCGCATCCCTTTGCTCGAAGAAGGTGTCGAGCTTTATGAAATCCGCTCCCTGCTGGGCGATACGCGCGGCAGCGGCGAGACTGCGGCCATATCGCGCTATGGCAATTATTCACTGCATGCGAAGCTGTTCGTATTCGACCGCAAGCGGGTATTCATAGGCTCGATGAACTTCGACCAGAGATCCATGCACCTCAACACCGAGATTGGCCTGATCATCGACTCTCCCGTTCTCTCGGAACAGATTGCAGAAAGATTCGATGCGATGACGCGGCCTGTCAATGCCTACCATCTGGTGCTTAACGAACGCGATGGGGAAAAGAGCCTTGCGTGGCGCACCCGGGAAAACGAAAAAGAGATCGAGTATTCCACCGAGCCTGCAAAAAGCAGCTGGCAAAGAGTCAAGGCCGATACCCTGTCCTGGCTTCCCGTGGACGACGAGCTTTAGGGGCGCTAGCCCGCGCGATGCAGGATTAGGGTAAACAGCGTGCCGCCGCCCGCAACATTGTCGAGCGAAACCGTCCCCGAACCATGCGCCTTTGCGACTGCCTCGCACAGCGCAAGCCCCAGGCCCGTCGAGGAGGACTTTGCGCCGCGCTGCATCGTTTCATCCGCGATGCCGACGCCGATTCCGTCATCGAACACCTTGAACGCAAGCGCATCGGCTTCCTGCTCGAACCAGATGCCGACCCGATGGCGCGCATAGCGCAGCGCATTGTTGAGCGCGGACTCGAGTGAGAGCTCAATCAGGTTCTCGTCGAAAAAACCGATGCCCCTGTTCAATCCTGTCGCCCTGATCCTGTCGTATTCGACGCTCACCGAAATCGAATGGCCCTGATGATTCTTTCCCATCATCACCGACTGGCTGTCGCCCACCAGGTCTTCGAGAAACTCGACCACATCGACCTCCGAGATCACGGGTTTCAGCCCGGACTGGTCGTGCTTGTAAAGCGTCAAGAAACTCATCAGCCGGCCTTTCAGTTCGATGCAGCGGCGGTATGCGCGCTGCCCCTCGATGGGCACGCCCGGGTGATGGTTCAGTTGTTCGAGTTCGACTTCAAGCAATGCCAATGCGTTCTTGATGTCGTGGACGACCAGGGCCGACAGCGCATTCTCCATCATTCGCTCACGATCTCGTTGAAGAAGCGATAGAAATTCATCACCTTCTGGTTGTTCGGAACCAGCCTGTCCAGCGTGGTCAAATAGCTCTTGGCGCGCGCGATCAATTCCTCATCGAGGCCGCCGTGCTTTAACCAAAGCAAATGCAGCTGCGCGGCAGTCATCAGCGCTTCCAGATTCTCGGCATGAATTGCGAGCGCTTCCATCACCTTCCGGTTTGCTTCCTCGAAATGCGCCATGCGCATCAGCCTGTTCGCCTCATCGACCAGATTCAATATGCGCTTTCTGCCGCCATCTATCACATCCTCGACCTTGTCGCTGTGCCCGGTATCCACCATGGATTTTTTCACATGGCGCGCGATGCGCTTCTCGTCCTTGCCGCTGGCCTGTATCGCCTGGGTCATCATTTTGAGACCAAACACCATGTCCCCGATTTTCAATGCGGACTTGCCAAGCGCAGTCATCACGAAACTGTTCTTGCGGCTTGCCAGCAGGGATGAGGATCTTTCCAGCAGCCTTTTCGATTTCTCCTTGTCCCCCAGATCAAAATACGCCTGTGCCAGGATCGCATTCTTCGCCACACCGTAAAGCCCCACTTCACCGTGCTTTTTTGCAGTCTTCTCGAGCGTGTCGATCGCGCCCTTCTGGTCGCCCATGTCGACCTGAACCTGCGCCAAAGAAAGATAATCCCCGGTTCTCTCCACCATGGAGCCGGTCGACAAGCGGATGGCTTCCAGGGAATTCGTTTTTGCCTCTTCGAATTTCCCAAGCAGAAACGCGGCCTGCGATACCGCCCTGAAGCGCTTCGCACTCGGCAGTATCTCTGATGAGCGGCACAGATACCCATATGCGCCTTCCTCGTCATCCGCATCCAGGCATATCTTCGAGAGCAGCTCGTAAGCGGAGACATAGTTTCCATTTTTTTCGATGAGCTCCCTGGAAATTTTCGCGGCCGCTTCGAGTTCGCCCAACGCATAGTGCGCGCGCGCCTGTCCCATCATGATCCAGGGAACATCGCTGCGCAAAGCCGCAGCCCGGTCAAAGGTTACAAGCACGGCGGCATAGTCCTGCATCGCCAGTTCGGAATCCGCCTTGCGCCTTAGCACGTCCAATACGCGGCGGTCGTCGGGCGCGATCTCGAGCAACCTGTTGCATTCGCGGACAGCCACGTCGTATTGCCTGGCATTGATCGCCTTAAGCACCGGCATCAGGAATGCGCGCCTGTCCAGCAATCGCATCAGACGCGTGCGCAGCTTTTTTTCCGAACAGGGCTTCAAGAGATAATCGTCGGGAATGAACTCCACTGCATTCGCAACGAAGTCGTATTCGGTCTCGGCCGTGAGCATCACGAAGATGGAGGTCGCGCTCAGCAGGTTATCGCTGCGCAGATGCTCCAGGAAATGCTGTCCGGAACTCGCGTTGTTCAGGTTATAGTCGCACACGATGAGATCAAAGGAATTCACCTCCACCTGAACCAGACCCTCCGTTGCGGTGCTTGCGAGTTTGACGGTATTGATGCCCAAGGACTGCAACTGGGAACGGACCGCGTGGCGCATCGAACTGATGTCGTCGATGACCAACGCTGACAACTTGCTGAAATCGATGTATTCATTTTCAATGGGCTTGCGCCCATTAACCAGTGCTTCCATACCACTTATTTCATTCAAAGCAACAGCCCTCCGACAGATCAGCCCAGAGCAACTAACCGCACAAGGGTATCACAGCCCGCCATCACACCACAATCACGGCTCATTCAACCTCACAGGCTTGAAGCTTTTGCGATGCACTGCACTCGCGCCATGCTCGCGCAACGCGGCGATGTGCTTTGCTGTCGGATACCCCTTGTGCACCGCAAAGCCGTAATGCGGATACTGTTCGTGCAGCTGCAGCATCAGCGCATCCCGTTCTGTCTTGGCAAGGATGGAGGCTGCGGAGATGGCCGCGACCTTGCTGTCCCCTTTCACGATGGCCTGTCCCGGGATGCCCGTCTCGGGACAGTACAAGCCATCCACCAGCATGAACCCCGGCACCGGATGCAGCGCAAGCACCGCACGCTTCATCGCAAGCAGGGTGGCTTGCAGGATGTTCAGGCTATCTATCTCATCGACCGAGGCATAAGCAACCGCCCACGCCAGCGCGCACTCCCTGATCATGGGTGCGAGCTTTTCGCGCTGCCGCTCGGTCAGCTTCTTCGAATCATTCAGGCCAGGGATGGGACGCGCCTCGTCGAGGATCACCGCCGCAGCGCTCACGGGTCCGGCCAAAGGCCCGCGCCCCGCTTCATCAACGCCGCAGATCAGACCGGACATGTCGGGCGCGGATTCAATTTGCAGCGGCCGGCAAATAGGACAGAACCGCATCGGCCGCTTTCTGTGCCGTGTCCTGCCGCAGGGTTTTGTGCAGTTCACCGAAAAGCATTTCGAGTTCGGCCACCGCATTCCTGTCGTTCAACAGGTTGAGCAGCGCCTGCGCAAGATTTTCCGGCGTCGCATCTTCCTGCATCAGCTCGGGCACCACGAAGCGGCCGAGCAGGATGTTGGGCAGGCCGAAATAGGGCAAATAGCTCTTGCGCCTCATGACCCTCCAGGTCAGTCTGTTGAGCCTATAGGTGATGACCATGGGGCGCTTTAACAGCGCGCATTCGAGCGTGGCAGTACCCGATGCAACCAGCACGATGTCGGCCGCCGTCATCGCATCCTGCGCATGCCCGAACAACAACGAGAATGGCAAATCTTCAGCCTTGCAGTCATACATCGCCTGCTCGAAGATCGCGCGCGTCTCCCGGCTGGCAAGCGGCACGAGAAACCTGGCATCCGGCATGTTTTGCAATATGACCACAGCCGTTTCTATGTACAGCGCGGCAAGTTGCCTGACCTCGGACTGGCGGCTTCCTGGCAAAAATGCGAACACCTTTGCCTGCATCGGAATGCGCATCTGCTCGCGCATCGCGGCGCGATCCGGCATTTCGGGCAACATGTCGGCAAGCGGATGCCCCACATAGCTCACCGGCACGCCCACTTCCCGGTATATTTCCGGCTCATGCGGAAACAGTGCGAGCATGTGAGTCACCGCCCGCCGGATCATCTTGATGCGCTCCTTGCGCCATGCCCAGATCGAAGGGCTGACATAGTGGATCGTCGCAATGCCGTGTTTTTTCAGCAGCAGTTCCAGACCGAAATTGAAATCGGGCGCATCCACCCCGATGAACAACGCTGGCTTGTTGTCCAGAAAATATTTTTTCAGTTTGCGGCGTATGCCCGAAATTTCCCGATAGTGGCGCAATACTTCGACATAGCCGAACACCGCGAGCTTTTCCATCGGGAACAGCATGCGCATGCCGGCCGACTGCATCTTCGGCCCGCCTATCCCGACAAACTCCACATCCGGACGCATCCGCCTGATCGCCGTCATCAGATGACTGGCAAGCAGATCACCGGATGCTTCGCCCGCAACGATACCGATTACCTGCGCCATGGCTTAACGGATGATGCCGCGCGTCGCAGTGGCCAGAAAATCCACCAGCAATTGCAGCTCGGGACATTCTGCCACCTGGCTCTCGATCGCCGCCTTGGCCTCTTCAAGGGCAAGGCCCGATTTATAGAGGGTCTTGTAGGCGCGCTTGATCGACAGGATGGACGCGCCGGAGTAACCGCGCCGCTTCAATCCCTCGGAATTGATCCCGTGCGCGGCGGCCGGATTGTCCGCGGCGGTCACGAAGGGCGGCAGATCCTGGGCCAGACGCGTCTGGAATCCGGTCATTGCATGCGCGCCTATGCGCACGAACTGGTGCACGCCTGAAAGCCCGCCGATGAATGCCCAGTCCCCGACATGCACATGGCCGCCCAGGGTTGCCCCGTTCGCCATGATGGTGTGATTGCCCACCTGACAGTCGTGCGCCAGATGCACATAGGCCATGATCCAGTTGTGACTGCCAAGGCGCGTCACGCCCGCATCCTGGATGGTGCCGATATTGAAGGTGCAGAATTCGCGTATCGTGTTGTGGTCGCCGATCTCGAGGCGGGTCGGCTCATTCGCATATTTCTTGTCCTGGGGTATCTCGCCCAGCGAACAGAACTGGAAGATGCGGTTATGCGCACCGATGCGGGTATGGCCGCTGATCACCACATGCGGGCCGATCTCGGTGCCTTCGCCTATCTCGACATGTTCGCCTATGATGGAATACGCCCCCACCGAGACATGCTTTGCAAGCCTGGCGTCGGGATGAACGATGGCGGTAGGATGTATCATCAGTCCACCGTCTTGACCGTGCACATCAATTCGGCTTCGGCCACGAGATGTCCATCCACCTCGGCCTTGGCCTTGAACTTGTACACGCCGCGCATGCTGCGTATCAGCTCGGCCTTGATGATCAACTGGTCGCCCGGCATCACGGGCCGTTTGAAACGCGCGCCGTCTATGCCCGCAAAATAATATACGGACTTCTCATCCAGCTTGTTTTCCATGCTCTGGAACGACAGCAATGCAGCCGTTTGCGCCATCGCCTCCACGATCAACACGCCCGGCATCACCGGATGATGCGGATAGTGCCCCGGAAAAAAGGGTTCGTTGATGGTGACGTTTTTCAGCGCGACGATCTGCTTGCCGGGCTCTAAAGAAAGCACCCTGTCCACCAGCAGGAACGGATAACGGTGCGGCAGGTTTTCGAGTATCGCATGGATGTCCATCACGGGCGTTGGATTTTGCATATTCTGTTACCTCTTCATGATTCCTGTTTTGACTGTTCCAGCCTCTTGATGCGCCGGTTCATCTCGTCCAGATGCCGCAGATGCACCGCGTTTTTTCGCCAGTCTTCGGTCTTGCCAAAGGGGAAGATCGCCGCATAGGAGCCTGCTTCATGTATGGATTTTCCGATCAGGGTGAATGAGGCGATCACCACATCGTCGGCGATTTGCAAATGCCCCAATATCCCCGCGCTCCCGCCTATCTGGCAGCGCTTCCCTATCGTCGTGCTTCCCGCGATGCCGACACATCCCGCGATCGCCGTGTGCGCGCCTATCCTCACGTTGTGCGCGATCTGAATCTGGTTATCGAGCTTCACACCCTCCTCGATCACCGTATCATCCAGGGCACCCCGGTCTATCGTGGTGTTCGCGCCGATCTCGACATCCTTGCCGATGACGACCCGCCCGATCTGCGGAATCTTGATCCAGCACCCCTCCTCCATCGCAAAGCCGAATCCGTCCGCGCCGATCACCGCGCCTGAATGCGCGATCAGATTGTCCCCCAGCACGCAGTCGTGGTAAACCACCACGCGCGGATAGAGGCGCACGTTAACACCGATCCGCACGTTGTCGCCGATGAAGCAGCCCTCGCCGATCACCGAGCGGGCGCCGATCTCGACGCCTTCGCCTATCGTCGCCATCGCAGCGATGCTGGCCGACGGGTCGATTTTCGCTCCTTTGCCGACAATGGCTGCGGGATGCACGCCGCAAGGTACCGCGGAATACGGATTCAGCAACGCCGAGACCTTTGCGAAATACGCATACGGATTGGATGAGACGATGCGCGGCAGATCTGTCGCATCGGCATCCGCATCACTCAGTATCACAGCGCCTGCTCCGGTCAAAGCAAGCTTGCCGCGATACTTGCTGTTGGCAAGGAAACTGATCTTGCCTGAGTCGGCCTGCTCGAGTGTCGCAACCTGAGCAATCTCAACCCCTGCATCACCCAGTACGCGCCCGCCCAGGCGCGCCGCAATTTGTGCCAAGGTATAAACCACTATTTGCTGTCTGTCTTGTCTGAAGCCAGGCTCTTGATCACCTTGTCGGTAATATCGATCTTCGGATTGCGATACACCGCCTCCTGCAGGATCAGGTCGTATTTCTCGGACTCGGCAATCGCCTGTATCGCCTTGTTGGCTCGTTCAAGCACCACCGCCAGCTCCTCGTTCTTGCGCAGGCTCAGGTCTTCGCGGAACTCGCGCTGCAGGCGCTGAAGATTGACATTCAGCGCATTCAGCTCGCGCTCCTTGTTGCGCCTGTCCACCTCGCTCAAAGCACCCGCGTCCTTGTCCAGCAGAAGCTGCAAGTCCTTGGCCTGCTTCATCTCCTTCTTGATCTCCTGATCCCGCCCGGAGAATTCCTTTTCGATCTTCTTCTCGGCCGCGATCGCGGGCACGGATTCCCTCAGGATGCGCTCCGTATCCACCACGCCCACCTTGAAATCCCCTGCCAGCGCAGAACCCGCGCACATGAGTCCTGCAAAAAACAAAAATATTTTCTTTTTCATCGCTCCCACCTCTTTAATCGTCGCCATCAAATCAACCGGCATCAGAACATCGAACCCATGGTGAACTGAAACGCCTGCAGCATGTCCTGGGGTTGCGCATTCAGCGGTCTTGCATAGCTTAACTTCAAAGGCCCCATCGGCGACATCCAGGTCACCGCAATACCCGCAGAGTAACGCATACCTGCAGTGCCGGGCAAATATCCCTGGTTCGCGACATAGCCTGCGACGATACCCGAGTCGACGAAGCCGCTCAAGCGCACGGACTTGTCCTTGACTCCGGGCATGGGCGTCATCATCTCCATGCTCACAGTCCCCATGCGCGTGCCGCCGACCGGCAAATCGGTCGAGTCGCGCGGACCCAGAGAATTGATCTGGTAACCGCGCACCGAGCCCACGCCCCCCGCATAGAAATTCTTGAAGAAGGGCAATTCCTTGCCGCCGTAACCGTTGCCATAACCCAGCATCAGGTTGGTCATGAAGGTCCAGTCGCCATTGAACGGATAAAACCACTGGTTATTATAGTTCAGCTTGTAATAACGCATGTCCATCACAGGCAGCGCAACTTCGGTATAGGCGTGCTGCAACATCCCCTCGGTCGTGTAGATCGCGCTGTCCCGGGTATCGCTCCCCCAGCCCAGCGTCGTCAGCACCGTCTTGTTGGTGCCGCCGAACGTATTCACGTAATTGACATAGCTGATCGGGCTCAAATAGGTCAGTCCTATGGTCGTCTGCTCGATCGATGTGCCAAAACTGATGCTCTGGTCCTCGCTGATCGGCACGACATACCGGACGCCGGCGCCTACGGTGTCGGACGTGAACGCGCTCAACGCAATGCTCGTGGTGTTCATCACGTTCTTGTATACATCGAAGC
>VFSW01012588.1_pt1 | contig 11802 bp, 9 predicted proteins | sample 5358111 | NCBI WGS metagenome assembly VFSW01 (sample SAMN11554181, study PRJNA540505) | mine drainage metagenome | isolation source: sediment from site ElyBrook_90M | place: USA: Ely Copper Mine, Vershire, VT | collected 2017 | reverse complement strand
CCCCAAGTTGGCCTCAACCCACTCTATTTACCCACTCCAAACGAGAGGGAACCACATTTACTAGGCTCACGCCCACCAGATTGCTGAACCCACCTTCGAGGAAACCATCCCGGCGCCGGATTTCGTCAAACCCAATGCCTATTGCCTCCACGAGGGCATGGTCTGCATCCGGGAAGAGAATGTTCTTCGTCCGCTGAATGACCTGCCGTCTGAAACCCGTTCCCGAATTCGTGGCCTGATTCCGGTGCGCGACGCCGTTCGTGATTGTCTGCGGTCGCAAGTGGATGGCAGCACCGAGGAACGCGTCGTGGAGACGCGACAGCAACTCAACCTCACTTACGACCGGTTCACCGCCCGCTTTGGCCCGATCAATCTTCGAGCCAATCAGCGTGCCTTAGATGGCGACCCGGATTCGCCGTTGTTGCTCTCGTTGGAGAATTACAACGACGAAACAAAGCGGGCGACCAAAGCCACGATCTTCACGGAGCGCACGATTCATCACCGGCAGCCGATTGAATCGGTTGAGTCGGCGAAGGAAGCGTTGCTTGTCTCCCTGAATGAGCGCGGGCAAATTGACCTCGACCACATGGCCGGGCTGCTCAACAAACCCACCGAGGAATTTCTGCCCGACCTGAAGGGACTCATCTTCCGGAATCCTCAGACGAACGAATGGGAAACCGACGACCAATACCCCTCCGGTAATGTCAGGGAGAAACTGGCGGTCGCGGACGCTGCGACCGTGACCGACCCGCGCTTCGCCGAAAACGTCGAGGCGCTGAAATCGGTGCAGCCGGCAGACCTGGCTGCTACCGAGATTGACGTGCGGCTCGGTTCGGCGTGGTTGCCACCCGAAGATGTCCGGCAGTTCACCAACGAATTGCTCAACATCCCGTCCGGTGTCGAGGTCGGCCACATTCACGCACTCGGCACATGGCACATCAACGGCAATTGGGAAGCGAAGGGAGCGACCGCGAACACGACCGATTGGGGCACTGACCGCTACACAGCCCTCGAACTCATCGAGGACGCGCTCAATCTCAAGACGCCCACCGTCTATGACCTCAACGAGGACAAAAAGCCCGTGGTCAACGCGCAGGCGACGGAGGCGGCGCGCGAAAAACAGGAGCGCATCAAAGAGCGGTTCAAAGAGTGGGTCTGGTTGGATGATTCACGGCGGGAGCGCCTTTGTCGGCTTTACAACGACACATTCAACCACTCGCGCGTCCGCACGTTCGATGGCGACCACCTGACGCTGCCCGGCGCGAGCGGGGCAATCCAGTTGCACGGACACCAGAAGGCAGGCGTTTGGCGCATCATGCAAACGCCCAACACGCTGCTCGCCCACGTCGTCGGCGCAGGCAAGACGTTCACAATGGTTGCCGCAGCAATGGAGTTGAAACGGCTCGGGCTAGGTCGCAAGCCGATGTTTACCGTCCCCAACCACATGCTCGGCCAGTTCTCGACCGAATTGCTGACGCTGTATCCCGGCGCGAACATCCTGGTCGCAGGCAAGGAGGATTTCGAGTCACAGAACCGGAAGAAGCTGTTCAGCCGTATCGCCACCGGGAATTGGGATGCCGTCATCGTTACGCACTCCGGTTTCGAGCGCATCCCGTTAGCCCGCGAAACGCAGGAGCGTTTCTTCGAGGAACAACTGCACGAGTTGGAAATGATCAAGCGTCAACACGCTGATTCATCGAACCGCCGCTTGGTGAAGGAGATTGAACGGGCGAAGAAGCGGTTGGAGGCTCGGTTGCAGGCGCTCGCTGCCGAGCACAAGAAGGACGACACGCTCACCTTTGAGGAACTCGGCGTGGACCGGTTGTTCGTGGACGAGGCCCATTACTTCAAGAATTTGTTCTACGTCACGAAGATGACACGCATCGCCGGACTGCCACAGACCGCCAGCGAACGCGCGTTCGACATGTATTTGAAGGTGCGCCATGTCCAGTCGCTCAACGGCGGGGGAGGAGTCGTCTTCGCAACGGGCACGCCCATCGCGAACAGCATGGCCGAGATGTTCACGATGCAGCGGTAACTTCAACCCGACGACTTGAAGAAGCACAATCTGCATCACTTCGATTCGTGGGCGGCGACATTCGGTGAGCCGGTCACGGCGATGGAACTTTCGCCCGATGGCGCGGGCTACCGGCTGAACACGCGATTCGCGCGATTCATCAACGTGCCGGAGTTGATGCAGATGTTCCGCCAATCCGCCGACGTGCAGACCGCCGCCATGCTCAACCTGCCCTGCCCAAAGCTTGAGGGTGAGAAGCCTGCGATCCGCAACGCCCCCGCCACGCCGGAGCTGAAGGCATTCGTTCAGGAACTCGCGGCGCGGGCTGACAGACTGAAGACCGGCCGGGTTGACCCCAGCGAAGATAACATGCTGAAAATCACGTCCGAGGGGCGAAAGGCGGCGCTGGATCTCCGGCTGATGAAACCCGCGACGCCGGACGAGCCACAAGGCAAAGTCAATCTGGCCGTCGAAAACATCCGCCGTATCTGGCAGGCCACGGCGGCGGAGCGTTCCGCTCAACTCGTGTTCTGCGACCTCTCGACGCCAAAAGACCGGGGCTATTCTGTTTATCGCGACATGGCCGAGAAATTGGAGCGGCTCGGTGTGCCCACACGGGAAATTGCTTTCATTCAGGATTTCGACTCGGATGCCTCGAAACTTGCTCTGTTTCGGGATGTGCGCGCCGGCAAGGTCCGCGTCCTTTTCGGCAGCACCAAAAAGATGGGGTCGGGAACGAATGTGCAGGAGCGTTTGATTGCTTTGCATCACCTTGACGCGCCGTGGCGACCCGCCGACGTGGAGCAGCGCGAAGGTAGGATTTTGCGGCAGGGCAATAAGAACGCGGTTGTTTCTGTTTTCCGCTACGTCACTGAAGGCTCGTTCGACGCCTACATGTGGCAAACCTTGGAGACGAAGGCGAAGTTCATCGCCCAGGTCATGAGCGGCGACATGACGATTCGGAGGCTTGAGGACCTCGATTCTGCCGCGCTCACCTACGCCGAGGTCAAAGCCATCGCGTCCGGCAACCCGCTGCTAATCGAGAAAGCCCAGGTGGACGCGGAGTTGATGCGCCTTACACGCCTTCGCTCCGCCCACGCCGAGGAGCAATACCGCATCCTGTCGAATCTGCGTCGCTCGCACGAGGACGCGGAAATGTTCACCGCCCGGCTCACCAATCTCCGTCAGGACATCACGCTTCGCCAGGACACGTCCGGCGAAAAGTTCATCATCGAACTCGATGGCCAGGAAACCAACAACCGGGGCATCGCGGGCGAATTGATCCTACGACGGGCCGAAAAGCTCAAGAACCGCTTTGGCGATGACGTGCGAATCGGACGTTTCGCCGGCTTCGATCTGTTTCTGCGCCCGAGCTTCAACAACACCGTGGAAGTCGTTGTGCGCGGCAAGAACAGCTACGCCGCGCGCGTCACCGATACGGCCTTGGGCACAATCCGATCACTTGAAGTCACCGTGCAGGGTTTTGAGGAGCGCGCCGGCAAGCTGGAGACGGACATCGCGGACGCCCACAAACGCAAAAAGGAACTCGAAACAAAAGTCGGTGCACCGTTCGAGAAGGAGGACCATTACCAACATCTCTGCCGCCGCCAGAGCGAGATCGAGGAGAAACTCGACCTGACCAAGAACCAAGCGCCCAGCCAAGTTGAAGCTGACTCGCCGGACGACACCATGCAGAGGAATTCCGAAACCCAAAATGTCGCCAAAACCACTCGTCAAAAGCGGCACGCAGGAATGACTGTATAACGAGCCGACAACTTGACACCCCAAACGTCATCCACGAAATGCAGTGGCGAACAGCTCAAAAAATGGAAGACCCGGTTCTATATTTCGGAAAACGCTTGAATGAGCTTTCGGAGTTCATTGATGCCACAAGATGGAGACCGGAGCGCGGTGGCGCTGAACGCTTTTCCGCCCGGTTCCCGGACGAGCCGTGATTGCGGCGCCCCAGGATGCACCGCAGTCTTCCAAGCCCGACCGCCTCCCTCACTCCGGCAGCAACTCCGCGCCGGGAATCTTGAACGTCCAGGCGTGCTGGCAGGGCAGTCGGTCCGGTGTTAGCGGCGGCACGTCGATGACCGGGCGCGCCTTTCGGGTCTCGGGATTCTCTTTCACCAGAATGCGGTTGTCGCCGGAACCAGAACAATTTGGATCACACGGGAATCTCCTCCCACCATCCGGTCTGCTTTCGAATCCGTCTTGGTGTCGCCACTTCGGGCGGTTATCCGCCTTGACTTCCGTGGGAAGAGCGACGTTAATTGCATCAGCCTTCCGAAAGATGAAGACGCATTTCCCAAGCGAGAACTTGGCTGCGGTTCTGGAGGCCGTCGCCGCCCGCCGCAAAGGAGCGTTCACGCTGGTCGAGTTGCTGGTGGTCATTGCCGTGATCGCGCTTTTGGCGGCCTTGCTGCTGCCGGCGTTGACGCGCGCGAGGTCCGCGGCCGACTCGACGGCCTGCAAGAACAACCTGCGGCAAATCGGCGTCGCACTGGCGATGTATGTCGGCGACTACAATGCCTATCCCGGAACTTATACGCTTGGAACCGTATCGAGTCAGGCCGTGGCGGGTTGGTATCTCGCCGTGTTCCAGTATGCGTACGGCAAATTGCCCCCGCCGAATTGGAAGTCCGAGGGCACCATCCTGTCGTGCCCCAGTTATGCAAGACTCACTGGACTGTCCGTGGCTTACGGGTATAACCAAGGGGGAGTTGATGATTTGTACAGTGTCCCCTGGGATGGTTCCCGGCGAGGACGGCTCGGTTTGGGTGGTGAATACCTGGCCGACCCTGCTCACCCACCAACGGCCGGACTTGGCGTGTTGATTCGTCCGATCCGCGAGAGCGAGGTGGTGAAGCCCCCGGAGATGATCGCTATGGGCGATGCAATCGTTGGCAACTGGGCTCCCGGCACTCTTGGCGTCGGGAGTCCTGGGGGCCTTGGCGGCGTCCCGGATCTTTCGGCGGGCATCGCCACGAAAACACAATTGGAGGATCCTCTCAACGCACACCCCGAGTTCACCGGCCGGCGCCACAATGGCCGATGGAATGTGCTGTTTTGTGACGGGCACATTGAGACACGGCAGCCCAAGCAACTTTTCGCCTGGCGCGATTCTGAAGTGCGGCGGTTCTGGAACAAGGACAACCAGCCCCATCCCGAATTCCCGCCCCTGTACTGAAGCGGCGCTGGCAGAGCGCAAATGGCCTGCGACGACGCTTGATTTCGATCGGTGGGGCGTGTGTCGAGGTCGCCTGCGCAGTTCGCAGGCTTTCCAACTGCGAAACGGCAGATTACACAGTTTGCGCTACCCGCCAAGCCCGACCGCCTCCCTCACTCCGGCAGCAACTCCGCGCCGGGAATCTTGAACGTCCAGGCGTGCTGGCAGGGCAGTCGGTCCGGTGTTAGCGGCGGCACGTCGATGACCAGGTTTTTTCCTTCCATCCGGTGCCGCAGTCGGCCTTCCTTGCCGAGCATCGTGACTTCGGAATCCGCCGGCACTTTGAGGTTGCGGATGGTGATCTGCGGGGCGAGCCAGCCGGTGGTGATGGCGTAAAGCGCATCCGGTTTCTTCGTAAAGAACAGTTGCTTGACCGCCATGTCGCCTTTGGGCTTCTCGCCGATCTGGCTCATCAAGTCATACTTCACCTTGAACTCGCCGTAGTCCTGCCCCGGCCGTTTGCCCTCCGACCACTGGCAATCGCGCCCGGCGGAGCGCGTGCCGTAGATGGCCTCGCCGTTGACCTTCAGCCAGTCGCCCATCTCGATCAGCCGCTGCTGCATGATCACCGGAATGCGGCCGTCGGCGGTCGGGCCGATGTCCAACAGGAAATTGCCGCCGCGGCTGACCAGATCGCAAAGCACCAGGATCAACTCGGGGGCGCGCTTGTAGTCGTCGATGCCCTCGGCGCGGTTGTAGCCGTAGGAGTAACCCAGGCCGCGGTTTTCCTCCCACGGATGGGCGGCGTCCTTCATGCCGGCGCCGTATTCGGTGGTGAAGTAAGTGCCGTGGTGGTGGCGCGTCTCCTTGCCCCAGCGGTCATCGACCACCACTTCGTCTTTGCACGGCGACTCGTTGAAGAGCCACGCCAGCAGTTCCTCGCTATGCCAGTCCTTCGAGGTCAGATCCCATTCGCCATCGCTGAAGATGATCGCCGGCCGGTAGCGCGTGACGACGTCCTTGAACTGCGGGATCATGTGCTCGGTGACGTAGGCCGGGCGGTCCTTGAGCCAGAGGGGATTGAACCACTCGTAGAGCGAGTAGTAGAAACCGAATTTCAGCCCGCGTTGGCGCACCGCCGTGGCCAGGTCGCCCAGCAAATCGCGCTTCGGCCCGATGACCGTCGCGTTCCACGGTCGGCCCCAATCGCGGTTCGCCTCCGCGCTGGGCCACATGCAGAAGCCCTCGTGGTGTTTCGAGGTGGGCACGATGTATTTGGCGCCGGAGCGGACGAAGAGGTCCGCCCATTGGTCCGGATTGAACAGCTCGGCGCGGAACATCGGCGCGAAATCCTGGTACGGGAAGTCCTCGCCGTAGTTCTTCCGGTGGAACTGCCACCAGACGTTGTCCGGCTTCTGGTTCGCCATGTTGTTCCAGTACCATTCGGCGTAACTCTTGGGCGCGCCCCACGCCGGCACGGAATAAACGCCCCAATGGATGAAGATGCCGAACTTGGCGTCGAGGTACCACTGCGGGCAGGGCCGCGTGTCTAGCGAGGCCCAGTTGGGCGCGTACTGCGTTTCGGCGGCCAGCGCGGCGCCCAGGCCGGCGAGCAGAACGCCGAGGATGGCGGGCAGAGTTCGTTGGCGGAGGGATCGTATGGTCTTCATCGCTGTGCTGTCGGCCAGACTTCATATCGGGCCGTCCTGACGGGACATTCTCTGCCTGCAAACCCCGTCGAAAACAAGGAGTTTACGGCACCGACCGGAAATCCCGCCCTCCCCCGCGCCGCCCGGCGCATGGCGAAAACGGGCCACTGGAGGACATCTCCGCTGAAAACCGGCATTGAGGCGCGGCACTGGAGGATGACGCTTCGTGTCCGGGAAGCGCGCCGCGGATCGCGTTTCTCCCCGCCCAACGCACGCTGGATCCCGGTTGCGGGAATCGCCGCGGTCAATTCCCGCGACCTTGACGGGGTTGCCGGGGTGCCATAGGATTGGGCCAGCGTATGGCACTGAAAATCACCATCGAATACTGCGCGGTCTGAAACTACGAGCCTCATGCCGTCGGTCTGGCGGACAAACTATTGAAGCTCAAACAGCAGATCGGCAGCCTCGAACTGGTCCCTTCGAGCGGGGGCTGCTTTGAGGTCACCGTCAATGGGAAGAAACTCCATTCCAAACTTGAGTCGCGGCAATTCCCCGACCCGGAGGCACTCCTCAAGGCGGTCCGTTCCCTGCGCTGAAGCGCCATTGCCTTCCGCTGCTCGCCCGCCGGCCAAGCCGGTAATGTCAAACACCCTACACCGAACCGCGCCCGCGCAGCGGATGCGGACAGGCGGGAAGCTTGTGGGATTCGGCGCTTGGGGTTCGCGGCTCGACGTTCTCGTTTCCCTTTCCTGGGAGAGTGATGGGTGCCTGGTGGCCCTCGCGGTCTTCAAAACCGTGGTCGGCTCGCTTTGCGGGTCGAGGAGTGTTCGATTCGCTCCCTCTCCGCCAACACGAGGGAAGAAGGAAGACCAGTCCTCCCCCCACGCGGTGGGCGGAACGGTTTCTTCCTTCATCCTTCCCTGAAAGGGGGTGAGCGCGTTGTCCCGTGAACAGATTCTCAAACTGACCTCGATGGCCTCGTGCGCGGGTTGAGCGTCCAAGCTCGGCCAAGAGGCCCTGACGCAGGTCCTGCGTCGGCTCCCGCAAGTGCATGATCCCAAGCTGCTCGTCGGCGCCCAGACTGCCGACGACGCCGGCGTGTACCGCTTGGACCGCCACCGCGCGCTGGTCCAGACGGTGGATTTCTTCACGCCGGTCGTGGACGACCCCTACGCCTTCGGCCAGATTGCCGCGGCGAATGCGCTCTCGGACGTGTATGCCATGGGCGGGCGCCCGCTCACGGCGCTGAACGTGATGTGCATTCCCGACGCGGGGCTTCCTCCAGCGGTGGTCAACGCCATCCTCCGCGGCGGCGCCCGCAAGGCGAGGGAAGCGCGTTGCGTCATCGTCGGCGGGCATACGATTCGCAACCCGGAACCGGTTTATGGCCTGGCGGTGACAGGACTCGTGGATCCGCGCAAGCTCATCACGAACGCCGCCGCGCGGCCGGGCGACGTGCTGGTGCTCACCAAACCGCTCGGCACCGGCATCGTCACCACCGGCATCAAGCGCGGCCTCACGTCTCCGGCGTTGGCGCGCAGGGCCGTGCTGACGATGGGCCGACTGAACGTCGTTGGCGCCGAACTCGCCGAGCGCGGCTGGGTGCGCGCCGGGACGGATGTGACTGGCTTCGGCCTGCTGGGACACCTCCGGGCCCTCTGCAAGTCCAGCGGGGTGGGCGCGGAAGTGCGGGCCGGCGCAGTGCCGGTGTTGAGCGAAGGCGTGTGGAAACTCATCGAACGCGACAGCATCCCCGGAGGTACCCGTCAGAACCGGCAGACCGCCACGGCGTGGACCGCGTGGGACGGCGTGAGCGAGGCGCAGAAGCTGTTGCTGGCCGACGCGCAGACCAGCGGCGGCCTGCTGCTATGCGTCGCGCCGGATAAATTAAGGCGCGTGCTGGAGTTGCTGAAGCACAGCCGCACCCCCTGCGCGGCCGTGATCGGCCGCATCGTCCGTTCCGCCCGGCCGCGAATTCACGTTGGCGCGTGATGACAGCGCGGACGCCAGACAAACAGATCCGTCGGGGAAGGTGAACAACCGTCTCGCCGACAGGCGGGGGGAGGATAGCGAATGCGCGGTTGGCGACAGCCGCGAACGTCCAACAAAGTGCGTGGCTGGGGCCGCGCGGTCTGGCCCAGGCTGGCGACGTTGCCGGCTCAATGGTCAGCTAGGCTGAACTTGGTTCAGAACGAGATGCTGAAGAATTTCAGGCCCATGGGCCGCCGGGTGATGATGTTCCGGGCGAGATTGTCGTCGGCGGCCCCGTATTCGGCCGGCGCCGCCGGGTTGAGCAATTGCAGCGGTTTGCGGGTCTTGATCACCTGCACCACCACGCCGCTGAACTGAACCCTGTCGGAGAAGATCTCGTTGGGCCGTGCCCGTCGGAGGGTGTAGGCGAATTCACCCGTGGAGCGGGAATCCTGGGCTTGGTCGTTGCCGTCCAGCGTGAGCAACTGCCCGTGGGCCGCTATCACGAGCGCAAAACTAAACAAAACTATCACTTTTTTCATACTTCACCTTGCGCCTCAACCTTGACCTCGGACGCCGCCGTGTCAAATGCCCGCGCGTCCGCCGCCAAGGACTGCGCCACCCAGGGACGGCCCGGACACCGGGCGGGCTACCGCACAACGTAAGCCGACGCCCGCCAGCGTCCGTCCTTCTCCTTCACGGTCGTGACCGTCTCGGTCGCGGACTTCCGGTTGGCGAACTCCGTCACGAACTGCACCCGCACGTATTCGCCTTCGGGGGCGCCGGGCAGGTCGTTGGTGAACTCGGCGGACTTGAGCTTCCGCCCGGCCACGGGGCCGAGAGGCTCGCGCAGGGGTTGCAGGGTCTGTTTCCACTTCTTCTCCCGAACGGCCTTCTTAAGAGTCGCGGCCGCCTCCCGCCAACTCTCGGCGTATTTGGCTCGGTCTAGCAGCGTCAGCCACTGCTCGGCGGCGACGGCGGCGGCCTGCTCGGGTTTGGGCTCGTCGCTCGCGCCGGCGGGGAGGGCAAACTCCAGCCCGGCCACGAGCCAAATGCCGGCCCCGAGGAAGCAAAGCAGTCGTTTCATTGCGGTTGGTTCTACGCGTCGCCGGACGGAAATGCAATCCCGCAAGGCGCCCCGCCGGCTGGTTGACGCGGCCCGGCCGAAGGCGTAGTCTCGCCCCCGCTTTATGAACGAGTTGCACGACTCCTTGCTGGAACTGCTCCGCCGCACCTCCGCCGAAATCCCGGATGACGTCCACCAAGCCATCCTGGCCTCGTTGGAGCGGGAGAAGCAGGGCACCATCGCCGCGTCGGCGATGAAGATCATCGAGCGCAACCTCGCCTTGGCGCGCCAGAAGTCCCAGCCCATCTGCCAGGACACCGGCAGCATCTTGTTCTTCGTGGACTGCCCGCTGGGCTACGACCAGATTGCCTTCGCGGAGACCGCGCGGCACGCCGTGAAAGCGGCGACCCAGAAGGGCTACCTTCGCCAAAACTCGGTCGATTCGCTCACCGGGGCGAATGACGGCACGAACGTCGGTCCCGGCTCGCCGACGATTCATTTCCACCAGCACCGCGCGCCGGAAGTGCAGGTGCGCTTGGTCCTCAAGGGCGGCGGCTGCGAGAACGTCGGGGCGCAGTATTCGCTGCCCAGCGAGAAGCTGAAGGCCAACCGCGACCTCGACGGCTGCCGCAAGGCCATCCTTGACGCCGTGCTCCAGGCGCAGGGCAAGGGTTGCGGGCCGGGCATCCTCGGCGTCTGCATCGGCGGCGACCGCGCGACCAGCTATGCGTTTTCCAAGGAACAGTTCCTCCGCCGGCTCGACGACCGCAATCCTGACCCCCGCCTCGACGCGCTCGAGCAGGACGTGCTCAAGACCGCCAATGAACTGGGCATCGGCCCGATGGGCTTTGGCGGTCAGACGACGCTGCTCGGGGTGAAAATCTGCGCCGTGAACCGTCTGCCCGCGTCGTATTTTGTGAGCATCAGTTACATGTGCTGGGCCTACCGGCGGCAGGGCGTGACGCTCGGTCCGGATGGCCGGCTCACCCAATGGCTTTACTGAATGAAGCAGCGTGTTGATGTGTTCGGATGAAAGACAACCAAGTCCAGCGGGACTCCGTCACCAGCCACTCGGACGCTCCCTGACTTCACCCCCCCATGATCCCACTCACCACCCCCATCGCTGAAACCACCATCCGCGCGCTCAACGTCGGTGACGAAGTCTCCCTCTCCGGGATCGTCTTCACCGGACGCGACGCCGTTCACAAGTATCTCCACGAGGGCGGCGCGCTCCCGCCGGGCGTGAGTTTCCGGAACGGCATCCTGTACCATTGCGGCCCCGTTGTGCTGAAGGACGCGCAAGGAAAGTGGATGGCCACCGCCGCCGGGCCGACCACGTCAATCCGCGAGGAACCGTACCAGGCGCAGATCATCCGCGACTTTGGGCTGCGCGGGGTGATCGGCAAAGGCGGCATGGGCGACCGGACGCTGGCCGCCTGCCGTGATTACGGCTGCGTCTATCTGCACGCCGTGGGGGGGGCGGCGCAGGTGCTCGCCGAATGCATCAAATCGGTCCGCGGCGTTTACCTGTTGGAGGAATTCGGCGCGCCCGAGGCAATCTGGGAGTTTGAAGTCGCGGACTTCCCGGCGGTCGTCACGATGGACGCCCACGGCAATTCGCTGCACCAGGAAGTCCTGGCCCGAAGCCAGGCCGAACTGGCCAAACGGCTGTAGGTTGAAGCGCCGCCATCCGGGAGCGCGGGCGTCCAGACCGCGCCCGCGGTGAGTTGGAGGGGCGAACGCGCAGATTGGAGATGTGCGCCCCGATGCTCCCGCGCCCATTCCCTTCGCGTCAACTGAGCGACCACCGCCGATTTGCCCCGCCTCGCCGGTCGCGTTATGGTTCCGCGCTGAACCACTAATGAAGCTCACCGTGGCCGCCTGCCCGGTCCTGTTCGCCGCGCCGGCCCCGGCCGGAGGCGACTCC
>VFSW01012587.1_pt1 | contig 11802 bp, 11 predicted proteins | sample 5358111 | NCBI WGS metagenome assembly VFSW01 (sample SAMN11554181, study PRJNA540505) | mine drainage metagenome | isolation source: sediment from site ElyBrook_90M | place: USA: Ely Copper Mine, Vershire, VT | collected 2017 | reverse complement strand
GGGGCGAGGCTCACAAACTATCGTCTTCAAGATCAATGTCGAGGATGGCCATTTGCAGCGTGAAGCTGGCACCGGCGGCATTGTCGGCGCTGATCACGCCCAGAAATTCGCCGTCATTCAGCAATTCGACCGAATCGGTCTTTTTGGCGCGCGCCATGATCTTCAGCTTTTCGTTTTCGAACAGCTTGCGCAAATAGGGCTGCAACGTGTCCCGCTGCACCGGCAACTTCATCTCGAAGGCGAAAGAACGATCACCATCTTCGGTATCCAGCGTGATGGAGCCAATGACCCGCTCCCCCAGCGCCACTTCGGCGGCGTTGGTGTTGCGGGCGTCGGTGCGCACCTTCAGGCCCGGTGCGCCAAAATTGCGCCGCAGGAAGGCCTGCAGCTTTTGCTGTTCGATCTTGTCCAAGCGCGGGGTCTCCGGTGCAGCTCAAGGCACCCGATTGCCAGACTTGACCTGATTTCGCAAGCCGGGCAATCGCCGATGACGAACTGGAGGCGGGCAGCGACGTTTTGCCTCCGGCCCGGTTTTGCCTTGCCAGGCACCTGTTGCAAGGCAATCCTTGGCGTCGGGCCTTTGGGTCGCTATGTAGGGTGTGTTCCAGCATGAAAGGCTACGCCATGGTCAAAGCTGCCAAAGACGCCGAAATCCCGCCGCGTGAGCGCCTTGTGCGCGCGTTGATGCAACTCGCCGCCGAAACGCCGTTCGAGCGCATCACCATCACGCAGATTTGCGAGGCAGCAGGCGTGTCGCTCGCCGGGTTCCGAGAGTTTTTTCCCTCCAAGGGTGCGATTCTGGCGGCCTATTCACGCGGCATTGATTTGAAAGTGCTGAACCAGAATGGCCATGATCTTGATGACGAACCCGCCAAGGACCGGTTGTTTGATGTGCTGATGCGTCGCCTTGACGCCATGGCCCCCGATAAAGTGGCGCTGGAATCGATCAGCCGCTGGGCACGGCGCGAGCCGCTCTCGGCTTTGGCGCTCAATCAGGTGGCGCTGAATTCCATGCGCTTCATGCTGGAAACCGCCGGGATTGATACTGAAGGCGGGCTGGGCGCGCTGAAGCTGCAAGGCCTGGTGCTGGCGTGGACCCAGGTGCTGGATGTTTGGTTCAAGGACGACAGGCCGGGCCTCGATGCCACCATGGCGGCGCTGGACAAGGCGCTGGAGCGCGGCGGCAGGCTGGTTGGCCATGCGGAAAACCTCGGCAAGCTCCTGGGTCCGCTGGAATTGATGGGCCGCACGCTGCACAACATGCGCCACGACACGTCCAGCCGCATGCGCGAGCGCTGGCACCCGTCCAAATCCGATGAAGCCGCCGAGACTGGAAGCCAGGAGCGGAATCACCATGAACGGGATCACCATGCCTGATGCTACCGAACTCACCGATTTTGCCTCGTTCCTGAAAATCGACATCCGGGTCGGCACGATCATTGGCGTCGAGCCGTTTCCGCAGGCGCGCAAACCTGCCTACAAGCTGACGATTGATTTTGGGCCGCATCTTGGAACCCGGCGTTCGTCGGCCCAGGTCACCGGCCACTATGCGCCCGAAACCTTGCTGGGACGACAGGTTGCCGCCGTGGTCAATTTCCCGCCCCGGCAGATTGGCCCGTTCATGTCGGAAGTGCTGACGCTCGGTTTTCCGGATGCTGCGGGCGAGGTTGTTCTGATCCAGCCCAGCCAGGCAGTGCCTGATGGTGGCAGGCTGTTTTAACGCAGAACAGGTGCTTCATTTGCCTCTTGCAGCGAGAGGCAATCCGGGCCTAAACTTGGGCCATGGTAGCTGCACTCATCACCCTTCGCCCGGCGAGGCTCAGCGACTGCGACGACATCGCGCAGGTTCATGATGATGCATGGCGCGATGCCTATCGCGGCATTATCCCGGGCAAGGAACTGGAGCGCATGATTTCGCGCCGTGGGCCGCAATGGTGGCAGCAGGCCATCGAGCGGGGCTCGCGGCTGCTGGTGCTGGATTTTGATGATTCGATTGGTGGTTATGCCAGCTATGGCCGTAACCGCGTTCCTCGGCTGCCCTATGCCGGCGAAATCTTCGAATTGTATCTGGCACCGGAATTTCAGGGCGTGGGTTTCGGGCGGCGGCTGTTTCGCGCGGTGCGGCGTGATCTGGCTGAATATGGCCTTGATTCGACACTGGTTTGGGCCCTTGCCGATAATGAGCGGGCGCTGGGTTTTTATCGGCATTTGGGCGGCCAGGTGCTGCATCAGGCCGAAGAAAGATTCGGCAGCGAAACGCGGGCGCGTGTCGCCTTTGGTTTTAGCTGAATTTCACGAGTCCTTAAGTGCTTTGCCCGATGGTCATTGCGCCGCGTGGTGCTTTTGACGCATCTGGGCACGTTGTCTCGCTGGAGCCTGTATCATGAATCTTGAAGCCGTATCCATCGGCAAGAACCCGCCGCACGATGTCAATGTCATCATCGAAGTGCCCATCGGCGGCGAGCCGATCAAATATGAGATGGACAAGGATTCTGGGGCGCTGATGGTTGACCGTTTTCTTTATACGGCCATGCGCTATCCGGGGAATTATGGGTTCATCCCGCATACGCTGTCGGAAGATGGCGATCCCTGCGATGTCATAGTCGCCAACACCCGCGCCATTGTGCCGGGGGCGATCATGAGCTGCCGGATTGTTGGCGTGATGCTGATGGAAGATGAGGCTGGCGGCGATGAAAAGCTGATTGCCGTGCCCTCGGCCAAGCTGACCAAGCGCTACGAGAATGTGCACAATTACACCGATTTGCCGCCGATCACACTGAAGCAGATCGAGCATTTCTTTGAGCATTACAAGGATCTGGAACCCGGCAAATGGGTCAAGATCAGCCGCTGGGGCGACGCCGCCGAAGCACATCAAATGGTATTGAAAGGCATCGAGCGGGCCAAGGCTGCCAAGCTGCGCTGAGCCAGCCAGACACGTCCGCCTCCAGACACGTCCGCCTCAAGGGCGAGCATATCCGAACCGGAACAATCCAGAGGTTTGCATAAAGCCTCCGGATTGTTTGTTCAGCCGCGCCATGATGGCGCGGGTGCGCCGTCAACGGCGTCGATCATCACGCACGCGCCGGCATGGCGGTTTCGACCAGTCGCGCCCAATAGCTCATGCCAAGCGGCGAGATTTCATCGTTGAAATCATAGGCCGGATGGTGCAGTCCGGCGGTATTGCCCGCACCAATGAAGATAAACGCGCCGGGCCGTGCCTCGAGCATGTAGGAAAAATCTTCCGCGCCCATCAGCGGCATGATGTCATCCATCACCCGTTCCTTGCCAGCCACCTGGCGCGCGACGCCGACGGCAAAGTCAGTTGGCGAATCGTGGTTGACGGTAACCGGATAGCCATCGCTGATTTCAACGGTTGCCTTTGCGCCGTGCAGAGCCGCTATGCCCTCGGCAATTTCCTTGACGCGCTTGGCCACGTAAACGCGCGTATCCGCCTTCAGCGTGCGGATCGTGCCACAAAGATGCGCCGTCTGCGGGATGACATTATGCGTGTCGCCAGCCCGGAACATGGTCGTGGAGACCACGCAGGAATCGAGCGGGTCGATGTTGCGCGCCACGATCGTTTGCAACGCCTGCACAATCTGGGAGCCGATGACGATCGGATCAATGGCCTGATGTGGCATGGCGGCATGCGAACCGCGCCCTGTGATGTGAATGTCATAGGTATCGGCGGCGGCCATGATCGGCCCCTTGCGGATGGCGAAGGCCCCCACGGGAAGGCCGGGCGCATTGTGCATGCCAAAAACCTCGGCAATGCCGAAGCGCTCCATCATGCCGTCGTTGACCATTTCCCGGCCCCCGCCGCCGCCCTCTTCGGCAGGCTGGAAAATCACAATCGCCGTGCCGTCAAAATTGCGGGTTTCGGCGAGATAGCGCGCCGCGCCGAGCAGCATGGCGGTGTGGCCATCATGGCCGCAGGCGTGCATTTTGCCGGGGGTTTTCGAGGCGTAGTCAACACCCGTTGTCTCGAGAATCGGCAGCGCGTCCATGTCGGCGCGCAGGCCAATGACTTTTCCTGAGGCAGTTTGTCGGCCCTTGATAACCCCGACGACGCCGGTGCGGCCAATGCCTTCCACCACCTCATCGCAGCCGAAGGAGCGGAGCTTGTCAGCGACAATGCCCGCCGTGCGGTTGACATCAAACAACAGCTCGGGATGCTCGTGCAAATCCCTGCGCCAGGCTTTGACATCATCGGCAAATTCCGCAATCCGATTGATTATCGGCATAGCTGCACCTTTATTTGAGCCACTTGGAAGGACGAAATCCCAAGCGCACAATTGAACAGAGTTTGCCGCCAACTGCAAGCAGCAACACGCCATGGCCATGCTTTTCTGCCTGCTTTAGTCAAACAGGCTGGAAACGCTTTCCTCGCTGGCAATGCGGCTGATGGCTTCGCTGATCAGCTTTGAAATCGACAGGACGCGGATATTGTGCGCCACCCGCACCGCCTCGGTGGCGCTGATCGTGTCAGTGACCACGAGATTTTTCAGTCGCGAGGCGCTGATGCGCGCCACCGCGCCACCCGACAGCACGCCATGCGTGATATAGGCCGAGACATCGAGCGCGCCCGCCGCCAGCAAGGCATCGGCAGCGTTGCAAAGGGTGCCGCCCGAATCGACGATGTCGTCAAGCAGAATGCAGTTCTTGCCGCGCACATCGCCGATGATGTTCATGACTTCGGATTCACCCGCCCGCTCGCGGCGCTTGTCCACAATGGCGAGGGGTGCATCAATGCGCTTGGCAAGCGCCCGTGCCCGCACCACGCCGCCGACATCAGGCGACACCACCATCACCTGACGCAGATCATTATTCTCGCGGACATCGCGCACGATCGCCGGAGCCGAGAACAGATTGTCGGTGGGGATATCAAAAAAGCCCTGAATCTGGTCGGCGTGCAGATCGACCGTGAGAATGCGATCAACGCCCGCGCGGCTGATCAGATTTGCCACCAGCTTGGCCGAGATCGGCGTGCGGGGGCCAGCTTTGCGATCCTGCCTGGCATAACCGAAATAGGGTATGACGGCGGTAATCCGGCGCGCCGAGGCGCGGCGCAGCGCGTCGGTCATGATCAGCAGTTCCATGATGTGATCATTGGTGGGAAACGACGTCGATTGAATGATAAACGTGTCGCGCCCGCGCACATTTTCGAGGATTTCGACAAAAATCTCCATGTCGGCGAAGCGGCGCACATGGCAGCGCGTCAGCGGCTGGCCGAGATGCGCAGCAATGGCTTCAGCCAATGGATGGTTGGAATTGCCCGCAAGAAGCTTCATGTCGCCATTCATCGCCAACGCCTCATACCCACCCTCACGAGGAGCAGGCCAAATGGTTCATATATGAGCGGTGCTTAGCAGGCCCGGTTGCAACGCACAATATGACAAAGTCGTGACGGGCGCGCCGTCCACGGCTAACTGTGTGCCTCATTGCGGGCTGGCCAAAGCGATCTGGTTCAGCGGCGCGCCCGCCATGGCCACTGCGGCTGCCGCAGGTGTTGGCACGGTCTCGCGCTGCACCAGAAACGCCGCCAGGTCATTGGCGGTGCTGTTGGCGAGTGCTGCCAGCGTGGCCTGATCGAGCCCGGTTTTGGCTTCCTGCTGATCCTCGATATGAGTAACGAGCCTGTGTGATGCGTCGTAAACATCGACAACGCTGGTCACTCTGGCGTCATCACTGTCCTGGTCGGTCGAAATATAGCCTTTGGCCAGGAGAGTGTCGGCTGATGCGGCTTGCGCGTTCGCATCGCTCAAAACAATGCCGTGGGCTTTGGCGGCATCGGCGAAAAGGGCTGGGAAGGCGGCGACAGAGCTGCTTGTCGTAAAACTGGCAAGCCCAATGGTCGCGCCATGCGCATCTGCCACAGCTTCAGCCTGGCTCGCCGGCGGGCTACCGGCACCGGCGACCGTCCCCAATGTACCGGTGGCGCATCCGGCCAGCGGCAGGAGCAGCACCGCAAAGCGGATCAGCCCGGCCCATGCGACCGGCTTGATAGGAATTGAAGCCATGAAAACACTCACGAATGATCAGCCCGACAAGTCCGCAACGCGCTAAAGACCGCGCAGCCATGCTGTGGCATCAGGCGCGCGAATGCAAGTTGCATCTGTCGGGGTCAACAGGAAAAACCGGCCCGCAAGGCATGGCGGGTGGCATATTCTGAAAGAAGCATGGCGCTGCGGCCTTGCAGGCCAGGGCTATTTGCGCGATGTTGCGCCCGCTTTGCGCCTTCCGGGAACCGGGCAGGCCGTGTCGGTATTCTGGAGATGGTACGGATGAAAACAGTTCAGCATGTGCGGTTGATGGGTTTGGCAGCCGTGATGGCAGCCACGATGGCGTGGCCAGCGTTGGCGCAGACAGTGGCCACCGTAGATGGCAAGGTTATCACGCAAGATGAGCTCAAGCTCGCTGAAAGCCAGCTTTCCGGGCAGATATCACCGCAATTGCAAGGGCCGGCGCGCGATGCCTATGTGCTGGATTATTTGATTGATTTGCAACTGGTCGCCAACAAGGCTGAGGCCGAAAAGGTGCCGGCCACACCCAAATTCCAGACCGAACTGCATTTGCTGAAAAACAAGCTGCTGATGCAATCGGTGATGGCGGATCTCGCCAAGACCGCCGTGACGCCGGCCGCCATTCAGGCGACCTATGATTCGGTGAAGGCCAAGCAGCCGCCGCAGGAAGAGATCCACGCGCGCCACATCTTGGTGAAGACCGAAGCTGAGGCGGAGGCGGTCGAAAAGCGGCTGAAGGCTGGCGAGGATTTCGTCAAGGTCGCCACCGATGTGTCGATCGACAAAAGCGCGCCGGGTGGCGATCTTGGCTGGTTCACCAAGGACAAGATGGTGCCGGCCTTCTCCGCTGTGGCGTTCAAGCTGAAGCCCGGGGAAGTTTCGGCTCCAGTCCATACGCAGTTTGGCTGGCATGTGATCAAGCTGGAAGGCACGCGCAACAAGCCGTTCCCGCCGCTGGCCCAGGTCAAGGCGCAGGTGAGCAATTTCGTGTTGCAACAGGCACAGGCCAAGATGATCCGCGATCTGCGCAAGAACGCCAAAATCGTCAACAGCCTGCCGACGCCAGCGCCAACGGCCCCGGCAGCGGCACCCGCCGCGACGCCAGCCAAACCGGCTGCACCCACTGCTGCACCGGCTGCACCCGCAGCAAAATAGGCTTCCACGACCACGTCTTCGCCCTGGCCGCACCCAGGGCGAAGCAACCCACTTCGTGAGTTTGCCGCTTTGGCCATGGCCATGCCTGTGAATGACCCACAGGGGTTGGCGGCCTTTGAGCGCGGTCTATTTGGGTCGCGCTGCCTCGGCAGCTTTGCCGAGGGCTTCGGCCATGTGATTGAAGCGGGTCGTGAAACTCCCGACGCCTGAGGTGGCTGAGCGCAGTTCGACGATCAGCCCCTCCATTTCGGCTTGTGGCACCAGCGCTTCGAGCACGTCCCAGCCTTCCCAATCTGGTTTGGCGTCAAAGCCGAGAATTTGGCCGCGCCTTGCCGAAATCAGCGCTGTGGCGCGCGCCATGCCGTCGCTCGGCACGCTGAGGCTTACCGCCAGCACCGGTTCAAGCAGCACCGGATTGGCTTTTGCCAGCCCTTCCTGAACGCCGATTCGGGCCGCGGTGCGAAACGCCATGTCGGAACTGTCGACGGCATGATAGGAACCGTCGGTCAGCGTCACGGCGACATCGACCACCGGAAAGCCAAGCGGCCCCACCTTGAGCGCATCCTGCGCGCCGTGCTCGACACTCTGGAAATATTGCCGGGGCACCGTGCCGCCATGCACGGTTTCGGCGAATTTGAAGCCCTCGCCACGCGCCAGCGGCGTCAAGGTGAGAGCGACGTCGCCAAACTGGCCGTGCCCGCCTGATTGCTTCTTGTGGCGACCGCGCACCGCGACGCTGCTCCGGATGGTCTCCCGATAGGGTACCGCAGCCTTGCGCGTCTCGACATTGACGCCATAACGCGCCGCAAGCCGCTCAATCGTCACACGCAGATGCATGTCGCCCTGTCCGGCCAGCCGCATTTCACCCATGTCGGCATCATTGATATAGCGCAGCGAGGCGTCCTCCTCGCAGAGCTTGGTCATCGCCCCCGACAGACGCACCTCGTCCTTGCGGTCCTTGACCGCCACGGCCAGCGCCTGCACGGGTTCAGCCGGGGCTGCGGTGATCAGCGCCGGGTGCCCGTCCAGTTTGCCCAAAGCAAAGGCCTCGCCATTGGCGACGTGATCGAGCCGCCCGAAAGCCAGCGTATCGCCCTCTTTGGCGACGCTCTGACGAGTGGAAGATGCACCCATCAAGCGGCTGATACCGCCGATACGATCCTCCTCGCCATTGGCGGCCCGCACCGTTGCGCCATCCGCAAACTCGCCGCGCAGCACACGGGCGACGCTGACCTTGCCGCCATGGGCGGTGTGTAGGGTGCGGATCACCTGCGCCAGCGGTGGGCCTTGCGCGGGAATGTGCAGGCGAGCACGGGTGGCCTCAACACCGCTGGTTTCGTGGCGCAGCGCTTTCCACAACCGTGTCACACCATTGCCGCGCTCCGCCGAGCCCACCAGCAGCGGCACGGCATGGCCCTCGCGCAGGTCACGCGCCAGATCATCGAATATCTGGTCGCGGGGCGGTTCGATGTCACTGATCAACTCCTCCATCAGCGCATCATCATAATCGGCGAGCTTTTCCAGCATGGAATAGCGCGCTTCCTTTTCACGCGGCACTTCGCCAGCGGGCACATCGACAATGGATGAGGGGGCGTGCTCGCGATAGACAAAGGCGCGCTCCAGCGCCAGATCAATAAAACCGGTGGCAATGCCATTCTGCCAGATGGGAATCTGGCGCAGCAGCAAGGGCGTGCGCGAGGCTGGTTGCAGCATGGCAAGCGTTTCACGAACCCGCGCAGTGGCTTGGTCGATTTTGTTGAGAAAAAGGATACGCGGCACGCCAACCTCTTCGAGGCTCCGCAGGATCAGTTGCAGCCCAGGAATCTTGCGGGGGTCAGCCTCGCAAACGACGATAACCACATCGCAAATCGGAGCTGCAACCCGCAAGGGGTCAGCAAATTCCACCGAGCCGGGCAGATCGACGAAACAATAACGGTCGCCGAGATATTCAGCCGCCGCAAAATTGGGATCGACGCTCATGGCGTGGGCGCGCGACTCGGCTGAAAAATCGCCCAGACTGGAACCATCACCGACCTTGCCCTGCCGGGCCAGACCGCCGGCCCGCGACAGCAGCGCTTCAAGCAGCGTGGTTTTGCCGCTTTGGAATGGCCCGGCGATGCCGACCAGTCGTGTGCCTTCCACCCGAGTTGAGCCGAACCTGCTTAGAGCTGTCATCGACACTCCCCCTCAACCTGCAGGCGATTGAAGCCTGCGTGACAACAACGTGACACTGGCGCGCCACCAGCGCAAGAGGTTTTGAAATCAGAAGTTTTGGTGCCGAGCCGCGGCTCAGGCAGATTTGGTCGGTCGCAGCGCCAGGGGCGCAGCGGCGCGCCCGGCAGGGTCGCGACCGAAATAGATCCGCAGGGGATTTTCAAAATAGCGGAAACTTCCGATCGCCATCACGGTGGCTAGGCTGATCACCAGGCCGAGGCCGGCGATCAGATCGAGTGGGGTGACATGCGGCAGCCTTTTGAATACAGCCACCATGAACACCAGCAGCAGCATGTGGAGCAGATAAGCCCCATAGGAGGCTTCCCCGAGCTTCTGGCCTACAGGCCCGGCCAAGCGGCTGGCGGGTTGGTGCATTTCGGCTGCGGCAATCAAGAAGATTACACCGGGCGTCAAGGCGACAATCACTAGGGAAGGGGCCTTGATCAGCATCAACCCGATCAGTGCCGCCGCCGCGCCGTGGGCGAGCCACCAGGGCACATTGATCTTGCGGCCTCTGGTCAGGATGGCATGGAGGGCCATGCCTGCCATGAAGCTTGGCACAGCGCGCAAATTGCCAAAATCCGTGGTCGCCCGTGTCCAGGTGCGCATGCCCTCGAGATCGCGCCAGCCGCCCATGAGTGCCGCAAACACGATGGCGAGGGCCAATGTGCCCCAGGGCCCGACGCGCAGCAGCGCAAACAGGAAGATCGGGAACAGCAGATAGACAAATAATTCGGCTGAAATCGACCAGGACGGCGAGTTCAATCCCATATGCGAGGCGAGGCCCCACGCGTGCAGCAACAGGAAATTGGAGGGTGCCAGCGAAAGATCAAACGTGGTGGTGCGGTCAATCTTCAGATGGAAGATCACAATCATCACCGCGATCGCGACAAAAACCAGCGTCATAAGCGCATGCAGCGGATAGACCCGCGCCAGGCGCTTGCGCAGGAAATGGCGCATGTCTGCAAAACTGCTCATCTGCGAGCCATAGGTGTGCATCAGCACGAAGCCGGAAAGCACGAAAAAGAAATCCACAAACAAGTGCATTTTTTCGAAAATGGCCGTCGGGTGGCTCAAAAATGGTTGAATGCTAACTTCAAAGTGAAACAGCATCACGCCAACCGCCGCGATATAGCGGTAGGTATCGAGGACGTGAAACCGCTGCTTGGGCATGATGCGACCTGAGAATTCTTTCAGTCGACAATCTAATACAACGTGTCATGCCCGTGTAGAAAACTCGTTGTTTAGCTTAACGCATGATCCCGGTATGGCCGAGCGAATAACGCCCAGGCTGCGGATAGATCGTCAGCCCATGCGGCATGTGATCGACCGGCATGATGGTGACATGCCCGGTTGTGGTGTCAAAATCATAGACCACATTGTCAAAGCGCCCGGAAATCCACAAATCCTTGCCATCAGCGCTGACATTGCCCATGTCCGGGCTGCCGCCGCCGGGAATCGGCCAATTGGCGACGACCTTGCCGCTGGCAAAATCTATCACCGAGATGGATCCCGGCCCGTGCGGCGCACCATTGACGCAATGTGTACCGCGATTGGTGACGTAAAGCTGTTTGCCATCGCGGCTGGGATAGAGACCGTGGGTTGCTATGCCGGTGGCTATAAAGCCGGTTTCGGTGAAAGTGTCGCCATCGACCAGCGTCACCCCATCCTCCTTCATGTTGGCGACATAAAAGGTCTTGCCATCGGGGCCCAGCCGGATATCCTGCGGCATGCCACCTTTTGCCATGGTGAGAAACCCCATGACCTTGTCGGTGGTCATGTCGATCTTCACCAGCCTGCCGGAAAATTCGCAGGTGAAGATGGCGTAGCGACCGTCAGCCGAAAAATCCGCATGGTTGATGCCGACGCATTGCCGAATATAGAGGGTTTTTTGCAAGGCCATGGTTTGCGGGTCGCGGAATTCCAGTGTGCGGCGGTCTTCTGCCACCACAATCGCCGAAGCGCCATCGGGCGTGAAATAGAGGTTATAGGCGTCATAAACCTCAATTTTGCGGGTCGGCTTGCCGGTCATCGGATCAATGGCAATCAATTCGCCGCGCGCATGGCGGTTACGACGGCTGGCTGTGACCCACAGGGTTTTCAGATCGTAGGATGGCACCACATGCTGCAGGTCACGGCCAAATTTGTAGGTGGCGATGACAGCATGGGTTGCGGGATCGATCTCCCAGAGGTCGCCCGAGCGGATATGTGGCACATAGACCCGCGTGGGCACGCCAGCCAGCACCGGCGAAATCATGTTCTTGCCGGCCTGCGAATAAATATTGGCCGGATCGACCACCGGGGGCATGCCCGGCACCGTCTCTATGGCTGTCGGACGTGGTGGCGCTGGGGGCTTTGCCGACGTTGCGGCCGGCGCTGCCGGAACCGGCGTCGGTGACGTCTCCTGGGG
>VFSW01012586.1_pt1 | contig 11803 bp, 16 predicted proteins | sample 5358111 | NCBI WGS metagenome assembly VFSW01 (sample SAMN11554181, study PRJNA540505) | mine drainage metagenome | isolation source: sediment from site ElyBrook_90M | place: USA: Ely Copper Mine, Vershire, VT | collected 2017 | reverse complement strand
GTATTATTTGTATTCTGTAAACACTACCAGCTTCGCCGTTACCAATACTGTGTATCTTTTTGCATCTCTCATCCCCGCATCTAGCGCGATCAGTCCGGATGGGAGAAATCTGTATCTTGACACCTATGGTTTCAGTGGCAACACGCTAGGTTGCAAACCCTCCAAAATATTTGCAATAAATCTTACAACGAATACTACGGAATGGATTTCTGAAAATCAAAAGCCATGCGTTGAGAGCCTTTGGGTTTCAAAAGACAGTAAGTATCTCTACGTGGATGAGTTCGACACCAACTCTCTGAACATATTCGATGCTAGTACGGGTGCAAATCTGGGCGGAATCGCGGACAAAGGAAAAGGCGCGATTGATCTCATAGTCACACCCAATGGAAAATATGCCTATGTTGGGAATTACGGCGGCACGATATCAGTAACACGCCTATCGGCTAACGTAATATAGATTCACCAGGAACTCCTTACAAATAACTGAACAACGCAATGCAAACGAGCTTATAGTGCTATTTTTAAATCTCTAATTCCTATCATGTTACGCAGCGGGAAGGCGGGAAGCTAGGGGTTTCCCATCCACAAATCCCCTTCGGTGGGCCGTATGTCAGTCGCGTTGCATTCGTGCATGTAGAGCCTACGCCAAAGCGTCGAGGTCTTGCCTTCAGTGGTGGCTTCATGTATGAATCGGGCCAGGCCGGAAGGAGCAACCCTAAGTATGTGCAACTATGCTCTGAAGATACAGGGCTGAGCAGAGGCGTAGCAAACTCTGTATGCGCGTTTGCGGCAAGCTGGCTCCCGTTGCATGTGACTTTTATGCCGAGGATTCTCAAGCCAAGTGCGGCTTCTGTTGAAGCCTGTATCGAGGCTCTTGCAAATGGCAAAGCGATAGTCTATCCGACCGAAACGGTTTACGGCCTAGGCGTTGACGCTACCAACAGGAAAGCAGTCGCTGCTCTTTTCAGAATAAAGAAAAGGGATCCAAGCAAGCCAACTTCCATAGCGGTGGCAAGCGTCGCAGAGGCAAGGAAAATGGCCTACTTTAACAAATCTGCCAGAATACTGGCGAAAAAGTTTCTACCGGGCCCGCTGACTCTAGTGTTAAAGGCAAGGAAGAAAATGCCGGTAGTCGCCTCGGACGGCACAATAGGAGTCAGGGTTCCTGATAATAGCTTTACCAAAGTACTTTTGAGCAAATTTGGGAAACCAATAACCGCAACCTCAGCTAATGTTGCCGGGGCGAAAAGCGCAAGTAGGCCGAGCCAAATTGATGATGAACTTCTGGAAATGGTAGAAATAATCATCAATGATTCAAAAACAAGATATGGAATAGGGTCTACTGTAATCGACTTAACAAATTCAGAACCGAAGATATTGCGCGAGGGCTCGATAAAACCGCAGTATATCGAAAGGGTTTTAAAAGTTGCAATCTAACTACTATTGTGGTTTAATGGATCAAAGCCTTACTGCCGTGAATGAAGAATCCAAGCTAGCGCAAGCAATAATAGATTATTCCAGGGCCCGCGATGGAGAAAATCCAAAATATGAAGGTAAGGTAAGAAAACTTGATTCTGAAAATCAAAACTTGCTCAAGAAGCATGCCGCTTTTGTACTTGCTAACGGGCTTTGGTACGCATACAAGGGTGAAGTCGAGCCAAAGGACAAAGAAGATGCAGAAGAGTATGGAAAATTGCTTCTTAAACTGGGCGAATTTGATTCCGATGATCTTGTTAGATTATTTGCAGCTGCGGCAGCCGCCGTCAAGCCCAATGTTGAAGGAGAAAAGACAGCAAAAAATCTTTTAGATAAGCTTGGCGTAAAAACTAAGGAACCCGCACCTCGAAGTAGAAACCCAATCAAAGCCCTGCTTGACAAAATCAAAATCTGATAGGTTTATTGTCGAGCTCTCCACGCATAACTTTTAATTAGTCAAGTGCTAATCCTATTTGTGCTGGGTTCGCCTAGTGGTAGGGCGGCAGCCTGCTAAGCTGTTTGGCTAGAAATGGCCTTCGCGAGTTCGATTCTCGCACCCAGCGGTCCATTTTTCAGAAGATTTAAATATGTGTTTACACATAATATTAGAAGTGACCGCATGCCTAACATGACTCTGACTGTGTCAAAACAGATGTACAAGGATATGAAGAAACACAGAGAACTAAGATGGAGTGACATAGCCAGAAGTGCCTTCCAAAAAAAGCTTGAAGAAATCCAGTGGATGGATAAAGTGCTCGGCAAGAGCCAGCTCACAGAGTCCGACGCCGAAAGGATAGGCCACGAGATTAAGCATGAGATACGCAAAAGGCTCGAACGTAAAGGATTGTGGAAATGAGGCTTATAGTAAATACTAACAGAATAATAGCTGCGCTTATAAAGAACTCATACAGTAGAAAAATAATAGCTTCAGATAAACTAGAACTTATAACTCCAGAGTTCGCAAAAGATGAAATACGAAAGTACCAAGCGACGATACTTAAGAAAGCCTCTATCTCAAAGGCAGAGTTGAATAGACTTTCTTCGCTGTTTTTCAAGAAAATATACGTTGTAGATGACTCTATCTTTTCAATTAAAAGTGCTGAAGCAAAAAGCATAATGGATTCTATAGACCCTGACGACGCACCTTTCATCGCTCTAGCATTGCTTATAAAAAATGACGGTATTTGGAGTGATGATCCCCATTTCAGAAAGCAGCCAGAGATACCAATATTTACAACAAAAGATATAGTTAACCTTCTTGGACTATAAAGCTAAATTCAGCGAGATTTTATGGAAAATAGTCTGCAAAGATGTGGATGGACCACAGACCCATTGCTTAATGCATATCATGACACCGAGTGGGGCGTGCCTCTTCATAACGATAATAAGCTATTTGAATTTCTCGTGCTTGAGGGCATGCAAGCCGGCCTGAATTGGCTGACTATCTTGCGGAAACGCGAAAATTTCAGGAAGGCATTCGATAAATTCGATCCCAAGAAGGTAGCAAGATATGATAAAAGTAGGGTAGGAAGACTGCTCAAGAACGAGAGCATAATAAGAAACAGGCTTAAGATCGAGGCCGCGATCCAGAATGCAAAGAGCTTCATTGTTGTTCAGAAAGAATTCGGCAGCTTCGATAGCTACATTTGGAAATTCGTAAATAGCAGGCCTAAAATCAACAAGTGGAAAACTATCGGTCAAATTCCTGCAAAGACGAAGGAATCTGATGTTATTAGCGCAGATCTCAAGGAAAGGGGTTTCAGGTTTGTAGGGTCAACAATATGCTATGCACACATGCAGGCAACAGGTATGGTGAACGACCACATCGCCTCTTGCTTTAGGTATAAAGAATGTAGCAAATAACTACACACTAGAAATAGCCTTCGAGAACAAGATTCTCGAACCCAGTGGTCATGTTTGCATCTCCAAGTTTTGTTTCGATACTCATAAATATCTCAAGCGACGAAGTAGTCTTGTTGTAAATGGAGAGCGAAAATAATGAGAAAAGTGAGGCTGAAAAGAAAAAGAGCTTACTAAAATTCGAAAGAACAAAGGCGATAATAAATAAATTCGCAAAAGCTATAACTGCCAATACAATACTGAGGTCTGGTGGCTACGATCATTCGGAGGGCCCCGACTTCGATAAAATACACGAAGCAATCGATAGGCAGTATCAGAAGAGTAACAAAGAGATAAGCGAATCAGAAGAGAAAGCGGACAAAGATGATCCAGCAATAGCTTAAATACTTCTCCTTAGCAATCTATTCATGAGAAGAGTAAGGTTCCTGTACCTATCAATACCTGTGCTTCTTTGCTTATTTTCTGGCATTTCCTCCGCGTGTATCGGCGAGGTTGCCGGGCATGTGCACTTCAACGTAAGCCTTGGATCCCGCCAGACAATACAGATACAAATCTTCAATTCCTGCAACAGTACCACTATAAACTTCACTTCGGTGGTAACATTGGATCCTCTGGCCAATGCGCAAACGCCCAACATCACTGTACATCCGAAGCATGGAACTCTACTTCCAGACCAGGGCACGCCGATTTACCTTACCGTTTCAATGCCACCGAACGCAATAGTTAACACAACCTGGAGCGGTGGGGCTGCAGTATTCGAGTCCATAAATGTGCCCGGCCCAAATGGCACTGTTTCCCAGGGTGGCGTAGGGGTCCAAAAGATACTGTCTGCAACCGCACTTCCAGCACAGAGCCACACAATAAACATCTTATACGCAATAATCGCAGCAGCCGTGATACTGGTTCTCACTCGTGTCAGCATAACTCTTCGAAACATGGGGCTGGCTAAAAAAGCAGAAAGGGAGCTAAAAGAGCTAGAGGATTTTGTCCTAAAGAAGAAAAAGTAAGGCTTAAGTCAAAGTGTTGCAGCGGCACGCCTCATTTCAGGTCCAACTTTCTGTTTTTTGGATCAGGAAGTCGTAGTTGTCTTTCTTGCCTTTTTCCTTTTTAATGTATTCCGCATGCATCCCGCACAAATACAAGCTCTTCTTATTTCTCAGCGTAATTAGCATGTCGGCGAGTACGTATGTATGTTCTTCGTGAAGACAGAAATCGCAGCATGTATAAGCAAGTCTCACTTGCTTTTCTTCGGTAATTCCGGTGATGTCTTTTGTCAACTTTTGAATAACGCCCTGTACCACATACGTATTACCGCACTCTTTGCACTCTGCTATGCCGTACCAATCAAAAGGCATCCTGCCTTTGTACTCCAGCACCGTTTCTCTACCCGACTCTGCTGGCGAATGCGCGATTATCCTAAGCTCTGGCTTATGCGCATAGTATGCGTACTGTTCGGTGTCCCTAAGACAGAAAGGGCAGCGCCTTATCACCAGCATCGTCCGCTGCAGTGCCATCGTTTTTCGCTCAGAGACAACCGCCATAAACACAGCTCACGCTAACCCGCGATACTTTTCTTAGAAATAAGAAAAGTTAGAGTTAAGCTTAAGCAGTAACGGGTTCGCCTATCGCAAACCTTGTTCTGACATCTGTTACTTTCACTGTCAGCTTGTCTCCCGGCTTTGCTCCTTTCACAAAGATCACAAAACCGTCTTTCTTCGCTATGCCGTCTCCTCTTGACGCCATTCCTTCTATGGTCACTTCGACCACGTCTCCGACTTTCACAGGCTTCGGTAGGAAATAGTTAGGGTTCATACCCCTTCTTTCTCCGCCTCCTCTGCCACCTTCGTAGCCTCCTCGGCCACCTTCTTCATCTCCTCTCATTTAATTCATTCTCTGCAGAATTTTACTATCTGCAAATAACATTTGCATTAATCCCTATATAAACCTTTGTTCGCCTTTCCCCGTTCTGGACTCAGTTTCTTATGGCACGCAAGAAATCTTGCAGGTTTCTGAAGATGTGTTCGGCCCCAACCCCCTTCAGCATATCGTAGGAATCAATGCCGTCTGCTATTACGCAAGAGTCAATTCCAGCAAGCCTAGCGGTGAGAACATCGGATGCCATGTCCCCGATGTATAGGCATTTGTTTTTCGGCACACGGAATTTGTCTTGCAGCACCATAAGCCCGATCGGATTGGGCTTGAAGTAGCCGATGGATTCTGCGCTGAGTGCGATGTCAACGTACTTCAGCACGCCGAGAGCCCTGGTCTCCTGTAAAAGCCTGTAGCTTCGCGAGTCGCTGAAGATTGCTACTTTCTTCCTCTTGCTTTTCAGGAAACCGAGCAGCGAGGCTGCATCATCCTTGAGCTTTGGCTTGAAAATAAGCGCGTATGTGTCGTCGAGCACCGAATAGAGCTTGTTTTCCTTTTCCTGGATCTTTATGTTCTTTACCACTCCTGGCTTGAGGTTTTTCTTGATGTGCCTCGATGCAATTTTCTGCCTGTTCCTTTTTGTGAGCAAATAGACCATGGTGATGAACAGCGTTGAATCTGTGAGCGTGTGGTCCCAATCGAAGATAAAGAGGTCATATTTGGAAAGAATCGACATAAGGTTATTAATTTTGTTTAACACTAAAAAGGCATATGATCACAACGGTGATCGCTGAGCTTAGCGATGATGAGAGATAGGCGGTCTGATTGTTTGATTATCTAAGTGTGTTGCATGCGAGCTGGTGGAAGCGGAGTATTGAACAGGCTCGGTAAGAGCTCGATACTCGTAACAGATATTGCAAACCAGTTCTGGTGCGAGAGGCAGATGGAGTACAACTACCTCTACGGCAAGAAGTACACCAAGTTCATGGCGCAGGGCAAACAACTCCACGAGGCCCTGCAGGACGAGGTCTACATCCCGCTGACAATAGAACCGGTATCCTACGAAGACTATCTGTACAAGACCGCATACGAGAACTACAGGTCGCTCAGGTCGCTCAAGGAGAAAGGCATGTGCAGAGAGCTCAGAATCTACGGTTCGCTCAACGGCTACAGACTCTCCGGCCAGATAGACGAAATGAAGACAGTCGGCGGGAAGGTAAGGGTCATAGAGCGGAAGAGCACAGACGCGAACAGGCAGCTAACCGAAGTCTACACAAGACCGCACATCGTCCAGGTCATGCTTTACAGGAAACTTCTCGGCGACATAAAAGCGAAGAACTACACGCACGAGAACTTCGCCAAGATCTACGGCCTTACGAAGACAGGCTTATCGGACACGTTCAAACGAGAGCTCCACGCGATGGGCATAAGGGAAGAGCTAATAGACACTACGATGATCTTCAAGACGATGTTCGAAGAAATAAACACAATACCCGACCTGAGCAATACGCTCGAAGTTGTATATGTTGACAGGTTCAGCGGAAAGCAGATAAGCACAATGGAGATAGATTACAACGAGCAAGAGGCAATGAACAACATAAGCTACGCGATGAAGTTCTGGAACGGCGAGCGCGAATCGGCGCCGGTCACAGAATCAGAGAATTGGAAGTGTAACTTTTGTAAGTTCTTCGGCAAGGAATGCAAGGTTTGGTGGAAGCAGACGAGCCTATGATCAGCATAGACACTAAGAAGATCAGTAAGGACGCGCTGCGTGCCGAGTTCTCGAAGAACCCGCACGAGTACTATTCAACGAAGATTTTCGAGCAGAAAGGATTCAAAAGGCAGAAGTGCAGCATGTGCGGGAAGTGGTACTGGAGCATAGCAGAGGCGAACAACTGCGGCGATTCTTCTCATACCCCATACTCTTTCTTCAAAGAGCAGCCAAACAGAACCAGCTATACCGAGTTCTGGGAAAAGTTCTCCGCGTTCTTCAAGAAAAACAAGCACACTATAATCAAGAGGTACCCGGTAGTCAGCAGGTGGAGAAAGGACCTTTACTTCACGATTGCAGGCATACAGGATTTCCAAAGGATAGAAAACGGCCTGATGAGCTTCGAGTACAGCGCAAACCCGCTGCTGGTCCCACAGCCATGCCTTAGGTTCAAGGACATCGAGAACGTCGGCGTCACCGGCGAGCACTTCACAACGTTCGTCATGGCAAACCAAACCTCTTTCAATTATCCAAAGGAGGGATACTGGCGTGACAAGACAATCGAGCTGAACTTCAATTTCCTCACCAGCGTAATGGGGATAGGAGAAGATGCGATAAACTATACCGAAGACGTCTGGGCAATGCCCGATTTTTCAGAGTTTGGTCCTAGCCTGGAGTTTTTCTCGCACGGAGCCGAACTCGGTAACAATGTATTCACCCAGTTCGAGCTTGCAGAAGGCAAAATAAGGGAGCTCTCGGGCAAAGTTGTCGATACCGGCTGGGGCTTCGAAAGAAACTTTTGGTTTTATACGGGCATGAACACCGCTTACGAAGCAACTTTCAGTCAAACAATTGAAAAGATCCAGGCCGAGCTGAAATTGGACTTCAATAGCAAACTCTATGCGAAGTTCGCAAAATATGGCGGCGAACTAAACAGGGATGAAGTCAAAAACATTTCAGACGCAGAAAGGAAGATACTCGAAATGGCGAAGATATCGCCGCGCGACTACGAGAAAAAGATAAAACCCGTGCAGGCGGTCTACGCGCTCTTGGACCACACAAGAACGCTGCTATTTGCAATAACAGACGGCTCTCTGCCATCAAACGTTGGCGGCGGCTACAACCTAAGAGTGCTTCTCAGGCGTTCTTTCGATTTCATAGAGAAGTACGAGCTCAAAATCGATCTCAGAACATTAGCAGAGCTGATAGCGAAAGAACTGCATCCGATGTTCCCGGAGCTTTCAACAAAGCATGACATATTTGCCAAGGTAATCGAAGTCGAGAAAGCGCGTTACGATAAGGCCAAGAACGATGCCAAGAGAGCTGTTGAGTTAATCCTCGCAAAGGGCAACGGGATCAGCAACGAGCAGGTAAGAACTCTGTATGAAAGCAACGGTGCCACTCCGGACCTAATTGCAAGCGTTGCAGCAAGCAATGGAGTAAAGTCGGATATAGCCGAAGGCGCATACACAGATATTGTAAAGGGCGATATTGCACGAAAGGAGAAGCCAAAGGGAATAGCAATAGTGTTGCCCAAGAACCTTCCAGAAACCAAGAAGTTATACTACGACTTCGCTACAAGTGCAAAGGCGAAGGTCATTTTTGTGAAAGGCAACTGTTTTGTCTTGGACCAGACGCCCTTCTATCCAGAAGGCGGAGGTCAGGTATCTGATACCGGCAGCGTAGATGGCATCAGGATAGCCGATGTGCAGAGGGTCGGAAATGTCATAGTTCACATTACGGAGAAAGACGCTAAGCTGAAGAAGGGCGAGATCGTAGATGCGATAGTAGACGAAGAACACAGGAGTTCTGTAATCGCACATCACACGGCTACGCATCTGGTCAGCGCAGCCGTCAGAAAAGTGCTTGGAGAGCATGCCTGGCAGGAAGGTGCAAAGAAAGAAGCCCACAAAGCGCACATAGACATAGCGCACTATGACAAGCTCAGCGAGGAGAATGTAAAGGCCATCGAGACCATGGTCAATGCGTGGCTGTTTCACGGAATAAAGGTTAGCGCAGAGGAAATGAGTAGAGGCGATGCAGAGCGCAAGTATGGATTCTCGATATACCAGGGGCACGGGGTGCCCGCGAAGAAGATGCGCATAATAACGATAAAAACCAAGGACAACAAACTGATCGATGCAGAGGCTTGCGGAGGCCTTCATGCTGTTGGGCGAGAGAACCTGCTTGGGATCGTAAGCATAATCGCAACCTATAGGATACATGATGGTGTCGACAGGATAGAGTTCGTGGCAGGTCCTGCCGCACTGAAAAGATTCGAGTTCATGCACGAAGAGCTAAACAAACTATCCGTATTGCTGCACTCTGATCCGCTAAATGTGGCAAAGAAAGTCGAGGAGCAACAGGAAGAGCTCAGATCGATGCACAAGCTGATAGAGAAGAACAACGAGGTACTATCAACAAGCATAGCAGAATCGATAGAGGACAAGGAGCTCATAGAGAAAGAGCTCGATGTCGACCGCAAGACAATGATACGAATAGCGGACCTGCTGGTAAAAAGGAACAACGAAGCAACAGTTCTGCTGCGGAACAACGAAGGAAATGTAGTCTGCATGTCTGGTAGCGCCTCAAAACAAAGTGCGATAGACCTCCTCAACTCGAAGCTGAAGGGCCAGAAGTTCCAGGGTGGAGGCTCTAAGAAGTTCGCAGAAGCGAAATTGGAAAGGAAGTAGTCTATGTCGAGCCTGTTTTATACCCTAATCATATACCCGATACTGTTCATACTCCCAGCTTGGATAGCAAACGGCACCCCGGTCATCTTCGGAGGTGGGATGGCTCTGGATTTAGGCAAAAAACTTTCTGGCAAACCTATTTTGGGCAAGCACAAAACAATACGTGGGACTGTGACAGGGCTCACCGGAGGCTTCATAGTAGCATTTATCGAATCTATTTTCCTCACAAACTTTCTCATTGTTGGCATCGCGCTAAGCTTTGGGGCAATCTTCGGCGACCTTCTTGGAAGTTTTATTAAAAGGCAGTTGAATCTGAAGGAAGGAACGAATGTTTTGCTAATGGATCAGTACCTGTTCTTTCTATTTGCGCTGATTTTCGCTTTGCCGTTTGGAATGTTCCCGAATCTTTACGGTATGCTTGTAATAATAGTACTCACAGGCATTTTGCACAGGCTCACAAACATCCTAGCGCACAAGGCAAAGATAAAGCAGGTTCCCTGGTAAAGTAAAGTTATCCTCTCTGTACTTCTTTGATTCTTTTTGCTGTGGTTATTCTTGCAAAGATTGGTTCACTTGATTCATTGAAAATTGTGTGTCTGTTGCGTGAACTATCGTCGTCCATCTCTATAGAGAAGAATTCAGTTCCTAGAGAAAAATGCCTTTCTCTAATAAGATCATTAGTATCATCACTTGTAAACTCGAAATCATCATCGAGGTACCTGTAAGTCACGTAGCCTCCTTTCGGTGAATCTTCTGCTACTTCAACTTTTTCCCATTTAGTATCGTCGTGCCTTCTGATTGGAATGTACTCCAGGATGTCATCAGGAGCATATATGAGGTCCTGCGTTTTCGCAGTCATAGACGTGTCTTTCCCCGGATTGATCTGTATGACTACTTGGCTTATCTCTAGACCCACAGGACTTGGCAGCTGAGGCAGCACCCACTTCTGTCCGTATTTTGTTTCCACAGGCGCTATTTCCTTTGGAATATCAGATATCTTGAATACCATGAAAACATTATGCTTTTCAGCCTTTATAATAATTGATGAAATTTTAGCTTTCTACGCAGACATTTGTTATTCTGCCAAGGCTAGATTCTCGTCCGAATGAATAGCTAGAAATGCTGTGCAATGTTTAGGGCTTTGTTAATTATCTCCTTATCCTCTTCTGTGAATATTCTGTCCTTAGCCAGCGCCTTGTTCTTCAGCAGGTATTCTAGAATCTCGCGCCTCTGCTGCGGTTCTTTTTTGATTGTGCTTGCGAGTATTCGCTCCGGCGCCTTCTCAGAAAGTGCCTTCTCAACTTCTACAAGCCAGCTCTCACACGCCTTGGCGTAATCGCTGAGCAGCATTATCTGTCTCAGTTCGAGCAGGAATCTCTCCAATTCCTGCATTCTGTTCGCATCCTGCTTGCTTATTTTTGCCTCTTCTAGGTACGAGCTGAACTTCTTCTCTATGTTTGCGTGTTCCTTCACAAGCTGTGATAACAGGAATCTGTCCTTTTCCCTTTCCGAATTTGCTTCGTCGACCACTGTCAGCTCGCCCTCGAGCGAAATCCGTTTCTTGTCAAGCTGCTCGTGCATCACAGAGATCGCCTGGGACAGCAGTTCGTCTCTGGCCTTTGCTATTATGCCATCACAGACAAGCCATGCCGGCATTGTCCCATTTTGCTCTGCCATAACCTTATTTCCTTACAAGTAGCTTTTATTTCTGACCAGCCGGCGTTTTTTGGCATCTTTTTGGGTTAAAACTGGGTGTTAATCTTCGTCTCGTGACGTAGTAAACTATTTAAACCTTATTTTCCTATCTTTACTCCGCGTGTTAAGGTGCCTTTTTATCTTATCCCCACCCACCACACCTTAACACCTACCCTTTAACCGACTGTTAATTCGCCTACTTATTTTTTATTTTGAAATCCAGTCTTCTTCTTTTGGCAAGTTTGAGCATCATCCCAAGCTCGCTATCCCCTACTATTTCTGCCCCAATTGAGGTCTTGTGATCCATAAACCTATCAAACCTAAAGATCTCATGACCTGTTAGCCATACTCTCAATGCGCGAGTTGGTTTATTATAAGAAATGTACTTATGTAGAAGTTGTGTTTCGCTCTTATTCATTTTGCCCCACCGATTAGCACGGTACCGTGCCTTTTTACACAGTTTCACCATTTCTATCCATTCCTATCATCTTGTTAATAG
>VFSW01012585.1_pt1 | contig 11803 bp, 11 predicted proteins | sample 5358111 | NCBI WGS metagenome assembly VFSW01 (sample SAMN11554181, study PRJNA540505) | mine drainage metagenome | isolation source: sediment from site ElyBrook_90M | place: USA: Ely Copper Mine, Vershire, VT | collected 2017 | reverse complement strand
TGGTTAGGCATTCACTATCATTTGATGGCGCCGAGAGTCTGTGCGCTGTAAACTTCGAACGGATTTTTGTTGTCCGTAAGTATCTGGCATCCCGTTGTGCTGAAGTTGTCAAGATAGCTTCCGCTTTCTATCCAGGCTGTCTGATTTGCAGGCACCGAATTGTTAAGCCGCCCAAGTATGTAACCTGGAGAGTAGTTTGACTCGGATGCTATTATTTCCACATTCTGCACCTTGCTAAGGTTATTTGGAATAAGTGGAAATACATATACGTGCCCGAAAACGGATCCGAAGGTTTTGTATACTGATTTAAAGGTGCACGACCCCTGTCCGCTCAAGGGCGAGACCACGTTTATCATAACGGCCCCGCCTTGAACGAGATGATTTTTCATCTCGGCGGCGGCTTCGATGGTTACCATCTGCGGAGGCATGCCTGCTTGAGATGCCCCGTAGGTGTCTAGTACTATGAAGTTATAGCGTGAGCCGTAGCTCCGCAAAAATGAACGTGCATCCTGGTTGTATATCCGTATCCTGCCACTGTCATTTAGCCCGAAATACTTGTGCGCCACGCTTATCACCACCGGATCTATCTCCACAATGTCAATACTTGCATTTTGGTATTTGTAAAGATCGGCAGCCATAGTTCCACCGCCAAGTCCCAAGTACAGCGCAGATACCTTAGCTGTACCGTTGTAAAGGATCCTCTGATAAGGGTAGTAAGTATTTAATGCGCTGGCATCTTTCACTGTCTGTATGCCAAGAAGGCTGGTAAGCAGTACGACTCCATTCTGCGAGTTCAGGACTGCTATGCTATAATATGGCGTATCTGCCTGATATACTGGGTTCATTCCCGCGTAAGGCGACGCAACAGGCAGCAGTGCCGCTACAAGAAGTGCGACCAGCACCGGGGCAGACCTGATCCCGTACAGCATTACCCCTGTTATTCCAAGTGCGAATCCAACGACAAAAAAACTTTCGCTTAATCCAATATATGGTATCATAAGGTAACCGCTCAAAAGCGCTCCAAGTATTCCGCCGAATGTTGATATGGCATAAAGGTTTCCAGCGCTGCTACCAACTGATTCTACCACACGTGTGTTTAGCTTTACTGCATACGGCGCAACTATCCCAAGTAGGACGTTTGGCAATCCGAAAAGAAGCACGCATGCGACCAACGGTCCTAATTCGTATCCAAAACCCAGGCTCGCCTTGAGAGTAATGCCAGATACGAATGGTATCAGCGATATCAGCAGCGCTGCAGTGAATGCCATAACTGCCAACACCCTGAGCTCTGCCCTGCTTGCACTCAGTAGCCCTCCAAGATAGTAGCCTATTCCAAGTGCAGCCAGTATAACAGATATGGAACTGGTCCATGTAAAGAGGGTGTCCCCAAAATACGGCTGAAGTAGGCGAGCGCCAGATATCTCGACTGCCATTATCGCAAAGCCTACCACGAAGACGCAGAGTCCAAGTTTCGAGGATAAACGGGCACCCTGATTTTTTCGCATAAAAATCAAAAATATATGCTCCGACCGGGATTTGAACCCGGGTTTCAGCCGTGAGAGGGCTGCATCCTTGACCGGACTAGATAATCGGAGCAAACGTTTATCTTATCTTCACTGCATTATTTATTATATATTGCTAATCCAATGGCGATTAATGGCGGTCACGTGTCCCTCTGCGAAAAGTACACACCATACACCCTCAACGGGATAATAGGCAACGAGCTTGCAAAGTCAAAGCTCACGCAGTTCGGGATAGATGCGATAGGCGGAAATAAGACGCGGCCTATCATGATTTACGGTCCCTCAGGAACTGGAAAGACCGCATCGGCCCATGCAATAGCATATTCGAACGGATTTGACATAGTCGAGCTAAATGCAAGCGACTACCGCGATTCCGAGTCGCTGAGCAAGAAGATACTTCCCCTTGCAACTACGAGGGGTCTTTTCAGCAAGAGGAGTCTCATACTTTTCGACGAGATAGACGAACTCTCCAGGCTGGATTCCGGCTCTGAACGCACAATAATGCAGCTTATAAAGGAGTCCAGGCATCCAGTCGTGCTCATAGCGACGGACTACTGGAGCAGGAAGGTCAGTTTCCTTAGGGATGCGGTGGATAGGGTGGAGTTCAAGAGGCCCGATACTGCAGAGATTCTCGCCCTGCTTGAGAAGATAACAGCCAGCGAGAAGGCTCAGGTGGGCAATGATATATTGCTAGAGATAGCAAAGAGAAGCAACGGAGACGTGCGCGGCGCGATAAACGACCTAGAGCTAATGATCGGCGCAAAACCCGAGCTCATAGAGTTCTTGGGGATAAGGGACAGGAAATCAGAGATATTCAAGGTGCTTGACAAGATATTCTATTCTGGCAGTTTCGACATAGCAAGGAACGCGACGATGTCTGCAGAGGTGGATCTCAACATGCTGCTGAACTGGATAGGTCAGAATATACCAAACAAGTATCTATCAAAATCCTGCATATACAACGCATATGAGAATCTCTCAAGGGCGAGTATGTTCAGTGAGAAGGCGTCCAGAAAGAGCTACTACGGGTACCTACGCTATGCCAGCATACTGATGTCCTCTGGAGTTGCAGTATCCGGCAATGGTAATGTTAGCAGGCTTACGCCCTATGCATTTCCTTCTAGGATAAGCAAGCTCAGCAAGACCAAGACGAGCAGGGATTATATAGACAAGATAGCGCTCAAGCTCTCGCCCGAGCTGCACGCGAACAAGAAGACGGTTATAAACGATCACCTGCCCATATTCAGCCTGATGATAAGCAGGGCGATAGAGGCATATGGCGGAGAGGCAGTACAGGAGTACATGGAGCGCACCTACAAGCTGGAAAAGGCAGAAGTGTCTATGCTCGCTTCATACTCTGGATTCAGCTCTTCTTAGGATAAAGCCTGTCAAGTTGCAGTTCAAATGCGATTCCTGCCTCCTCTATGCCAAAGTTCTTCAGAGTCATCGGATGCAGTTCTCCAAAGAATCCTATGTGCTTCCCATCAAAGGTGATTTCGGCGCATCTTCCCTTTATGAAAGCTTCGTGGTTGAATTCTGATATCCCGTACTCCACCCCTGCGGCATGGAGCAAGCCTTCGACAATCGCCTTGGCCTCATTGAAGTTCGATTTTGGGTCTACTGAAGCTGCGGCAAGGTGATACGATTCCACAGGAATCATGTTGTTTGACCTAAATGCCATGTCAAGCTCGAACACCCTTTGCGGCATGCGTTCATGGTTCGAGAGCCTGAGGTTGTTGAGAAGCGATGGGAGAAGCCAGGTCCTTACCATTGTTATGGCTTCAGTGTTTGAGTTCTTCAGCATTATTGCAGTGCCGTCTTCCTTCAGTCCTAGCTTCTCGAAGTTGCTCTCCTTGTTTGTAAGGTATGAATTAGTGCATTCGAAGAAGCCCAGCCCTACCATTATATCCGTGAACTTTCTGTTGAATATCGTCCTTTCCTCAAGGCTGCCAGGCTGCGAATAAAGGATAGATATCGGGTTTATGTAGTCGTATCCGTACCCTATGGCTATGTCCTCTATGACATCCTGCTCGTCTATTATGTCAAGCCTGTATTCAGGTATCCGCAACCGCACCTTGCTGCCAATGGTACCAGCTTCATATCCCATTTTGTTTGCAAGCGATATGATATTGTTGTATCCTATCTCAACGCCTATTTCCTTCTCTGCCCTCTTTATGGGCACAGTGACGTATCTCTTCTCCATCTCTGGAGTGAGGTAAGATCTGTCTGCGTATTTTATCCTGACTTTCCTTACTTCGGCTCCGGCATCAATGAAACTCGAAGCAAGAAGCTCGGCAACCTTGTTCACCGCGTACTCCGACAGTCCTGTTATATCGACGAATAGGTTCTTTGTGGCAGAGGTCACGCGTGTCCTTTGCGAATTCAGTATGGGTATGAGCGCTATTGGCCCTTGCGTGTCAGAGAGGGTAGGATAGAAGCAGCGCTTGGAGCCCTTTATTATGCTTCCATACTGCTTTCCTTTCTCTTCAGCCTCAAGTATCCTGCTAAAGCGCATCTTCTCCTGCCTACCAAGCGGAACGAACTCAAGGTCGTCGCCTGCCTTGTATGTGAGCGGCCCATCTATAGCATCAAGGTTGTGGAATCCCATAGCTATCTTCCTGCGGTTCCTGCCGTAGGTCTCGCAGAACTTCTCCGAGAAGTTGATTAGGTTGAGTAGCGCTTCCTCGCTTAGGCCGATGCCCAGGGCCACGACTCCTGATATGTATGGCCTTACTTTCTTCACGCTCCGGTCAACCGTTATCTCAGCTGCGGGATTGTTGTTCTCTATATCATAATGGAACCTCTTAGACCTGTGCATAAAATTCTTGAGAGTCCTTGCAAGTCCCACTGCATCAAGCAGGTCGAGCCTGTTGGCAGTCACTTCTATCGAGACTTCGTCTCCTTTGAGGTTTTCTACACCCAACCCCAGCTTGTAGACGTACTCCTCGAACTTTTTGTCGTCCATGTCCGTGCCTACAAGGCTGTAAAGATATTTCTTGTTTATAGTGACTACTGGCATTGCTACACCTCCTGCCTCTCCTTGAGCCATCCTATTCCGTTGTTGTAAAGCTCAGATATGTTTGAAATACTCCTGTCCTTTATCAGCAGCGTTCTGTCTATTCCTGGTCCCCAGGCAAGCACAGTGAGTTTGTTCCTTTTCACTCCGGTTATCTCCTCCCTGAGCATTCCTGCACCGCCAATCTCTATCCATTCATCGTTCTTTTCGTAGTATGCAAGATATTCGACTCCAGGCTCCACGAATGGGAAGTATGAAGGCTTGAATTTTATCTTTACTCCTATCAGGCTGTAGATTTTTGTCAGTTCATCGAAGAGGTTAGAGAGTGTCAAGTCCTTTCCTATAACCACTCCGTCATGCTGGTAGAAATCCGCAAGGTGCCTGTAGTCGACAGTCTCGTTCCTAAACACCCTTCCGATTGAGAAGAGTTTTATTGGAAGGTTGTATCTGCTAGGGTCCTTTCTTAGGCCCTCGACTATTGCGTAGATATATCTTGATGATACGCTCGTGGTATGCGTCCTAAGTAGCATCTGGCCTGCGACGTCCTCCCTCCATTTGGCATGCCACCCCCTGGCATGCGCTTTCTTTACGGTCTTAACGTGAGGCACTCCTCCAAGCTTTGCGCTTTCAAGGTTCGATATGTAGAAGGTGTCCTGTGCATCCCTTGCTGGATGGTCCTGCGGCACAAAGAGCGAATCAAATACCCAGAAGGAGGATTCCACTGCCGGACCGGATATCTCTTGGTATCCCATACCTACGTACGCATCCTTTATTCTGTCTATCATTCTCTTGAGCGGATGCTTCATTGCCGGAACCTGCCTTTCAACTTCCACGTTTACGTCGTAGGCTTTGAACTTCTTTCCCTTCCAAGATTCCCCTGCAATTATGCTGCGATCTATTCTGTCTATCGTGTCCAAAGGCGCCTGCTCTGTGGCTGAACTTCCCTTTTTAGTTATCTCCACTTCGCGTATTGCGGTCTTTCTCTCCACTTCAATAAGCCTTCTTTTGGACAGCTCCTCTATCCCGTCCGCATTTCCAGATATAAGCTCCTTGTCATTGGGATTCTTTGCTATGCCATGAAGGAGTCTGCTTGCCGCAAGACCGTCCCTGGTGGCGTCCTTTCCCTTAGCAGTGAGCTTAAGTTCCCCTCCTGCTATCTCAACAAGACTCAGTTTCTTCCCCCATTGAAGGCCTATCCTGCCCCTGTCATCTAGGTCTGACACCTTTACGTGTCCTGTCTGCATCCTTTTCATCAGCTGCTCCTCAGGCAGCCCGTGCTCGGCATAGTCCATTCCTTCCTTGCTAACCGTAATCCTGTCATGCACCTCGTATTTTACGTCAACAAATCCCTTCTCCTTGAGGTTTTCCAGCGCCCACATAACCTCATCCCTCCCAAGCTTGGATCCTAAGACCAGCTGCTCAAGTGTGGCGCTGCGGCTCTCCTTGAGGACTCCCAATACTGACAGCTCATACTTATGCAAGGGCAAGCACCATCACGCAAACACTTTGACGTAAACGTAAACCAGGAAGATGCTGGTAAGTATTATTACCAGCAGGTATATCTGCTGCGTGAAGTTCACGTAGACGTTGGTAAAATATGTGGTGACCTCCTGCTGCAGCGACTCTGTGGATAGATATGAGAACGAGAACGCGGAAAGCGGCTCCCCCTCGTACCACGAGAACGATGTTGCGTTATTGTAGTCTCCTACAAAGTTGGGGTAGGGGTAATCCGGCTCAGGATAAATCGAGACAAGGCTAGTGTCTTTGGGTATGATTATGTTGAATCTTGCATCCTGCGGCAGGGCCTCCCCGCTTCCCGTGTGTTCGAAGTTAAGTGCTGCGCTGTCAAAGGTGTATAGGAACTTCCTTGGCCCTATGTTCTGCACAGAGGTGATGTTGTTCGCCACATACCTCATTGTTATTATGGCCTGCGCCCATTCCCCGTAGCGGTTGATTATCGGCCCGGGAAGGAGCGTGAAACCTGAGATGCCCGAGCTGGGGCTGAATATGTGCTGTATGAGCAGGCTTGTGTGAAGCGCAGAGCTCCACTGCGACAGGGTAAGGTTTATCGACTGCCTATCCTGTAGGTACTGCCCAACTGAGCTGTTGCTCATGTTCACCAGAAGCGTCTCTACGACCTCCGCGGAGCTGCTCTTGTTGAGTATGACTGTGGTGTTCAGGTAGGTGACGTTTAGGTATGCGAAGACGTTGGCTGTCAGAAGGAGTAAAGGTATGATATATATCAGTATTTTCCTCACAAAAATCCTCTTTTAGCTGAATATAAACTACTATCATTATGCTAATTTAAACCTTTCTAGGCTTACAGATATCAGATTTCAGCAGACTGGGGGCAACAGATGTCCTTAGTAATGTTAAAAAAGGTTTGGAGTCAAATAGATATTGATTTAGAAGGTCTAATTTATGAAGTCAGATTTGGACAATAAACTAGTGGCAATAGTCAGAGTGCGCGGAAAGATAGGCGTGAGGAGGACTATAAACGAGACTCTGGAGAGGCTCAACGTGCCTAGGGTCAACAGCGCTGCGCTGCTTTTCGGAACCTCTTCAAATCTTGGAATGATAAAGAAGTGCAATGACTTTGTAACTTTCGGAGAGATAGACGGCAAGACGCTTGAAAAGCTGCTGCTCAAGAAGGCCGAATCTAAACCATCAAAGGAAGATCTTGACAAGCTGGTTCTGGGCGAAAAGAAGGCGAAGGAGCTTGTGAAGCTCCCAATAAGGCTAAAGCCTCCAAAGCACGGGTGGGAGGACACGAAGTTGAGCTATTCCAACGGCGGCTCGGTGGGATACCGGGGCGAGGCAATAAATGCCCTGCTTAATAGAATGATATGACGATGATCGCATGGTGCTAAGACAGAAGAAACGAAGCAGGAAGTTCCTCGGGGCAAGGAGATGGGGAGCCGGAAACATAAAGAACAGGAGAGGCTCTGGAAGCAGGGGAGGAGTCGGAAGGGCCGGAAAGAAGCACAAATTCACAAGGATTGTAAAGTATGAACGGGAGAGGATGAGTAAGAAGGGATTCAGTCCCTACATGAAGGTAAAGATGGGCGTCATAAATCTTACTGACGTTTCAATAGCCGCCAAGGACAGCAACGAGGTGGAGCTAAGGGGCTACAAGGTGCTGGGCGGAGGTTTGCTTACAAAACCCATAAACGTCAAGGCGAGTGGGTTCTCAAAGAAGGCCATGGAAAGGATAAAGCAGGCCGGAGGCCAGGCAACTGCGCTGTAGTGTATTCATGGAAAGTCTAAACCTAGCGTTCTATACCGACGCCTATCTTCCAGGGATGGATGGCGTGGTGTCATCCATAATAACATTCAAGGATGAGCTAGAGCGGCGCGGCCATAGCGTATACATCTTCGCAAGCGCAGATCCAAAGAACAAGAGAAAGTACGAGGCATCTGACGTCTTTCTCTATCCTGGCATGAAGTTCAAGCCATATCCCCAGTACAATGTTGCGCTCTTCCCGTACAATTCCGTTCTCAAGCTCAACGAGTTGAATGTGGATGTGGTGCATGCCCAGACACCGATGGTGATGGGATTCGCAGGCCTCATGGCAGCAAAGATGCTTGGCAAGCCGCTTGTCAGCTCATTCCATACAATGATAACAAACAAGCCGATAATAGACGCATATTATCCCAAGAACAGGCATCTCAAGAAGCTTGCAGAGACCTCAGTGCTCAGATATACCAAATTCTTCTACAATAGATGCGACAAGGTTATAGCGCCTTCTGAGGCAATACGGAAGATGCTGATAAGGTACGGCATAGAAAAGGTCAATACCGTTCCAAATTGTGTTGACACATCCAGGTTCAATGCAAGGATCGACGGTAATGATATCAGATCATCCCTGGGAATAAGACAGGGGGAGAAGATGGTGCTCTATCTTGGCAGGCTGAGCAGAGAAAAGAAGCTTGAGGTGCTGCTCAGAGCAACAAAGCTGCTCATCAGTAAGGACAGCAGCATAAAGCTGATAATAGGTGGAACAGGGCCTGCAGAGCAGTACTACCGAAACCTTGCAAAGAGCCTCGGAATATCCAGCAGCGCGAAGTTCATAGGCTTCGTGGACCAGAAGATCCTTCCGAACCTGTACGCAGCAGCAGACGTCTTCTGCCTGCCATCTACATTCGAGACGCAGGGGGTAGTGATGCTGGAGGCGATGGCCAGCGGTACACCGGTAGTTGGTGCTGATTACCTTGCGATAAGCGAGATAATCTCCAATGGCAAAAACGGTGAGAAATTTGCGCCCGGAGATTATACCGAGTGTGCTAAAAAAATAGAAAACGTTTTAAATAATACTGGGCGTTATAAACACGGAGCCGTCAATACGGCGGCAGAATTTTCAAAAGAGAAAGTGACGGGCAAATTACTGGATGTTTATAATTCAGCCCTGTCTAGGTAAGGCGATTCTACTGAGCGATAATAACGGAACAGAAGTTGCAGCAAAAGATGCAGCGAACACTAATCCTGATTCAGGAGCCACGGGCAAGGAGACTGCAAAGGCGCAGAATACACCTCCTTCTAAGCCAGAAGCCAAGGCCGCGCAGCCTACAGCCGCTCCGGCCAAGCCCACCACCACAGCTACCGCTGCACCGGCAGCGCCGCTTAGCAAGGAGGACCAACAGAAAAAGCTCATAGAAGAGGAGAGGCAGCGCAGGTTCAATCTGATACGCGATGTAAAGGCTGCCAGGAACAGGCTGTCCTACAAGATCGCAGACAAGGCTGCCATATCACAGCTCTCAGAGATAAGCAAGTCAAACACCAAGAACATAGGCTTCCTAAGGAGGAAGAAGGAGCAGATAGAGTTCAGGATAGCTACAGAGGCATTCACGCTCGAGGCAGAGAAAGACCTGATAAGGAAGAAGGCAGCCATAGACGAGGAACTTGAGCATGCTCTCAAGAGCTTTAGGCTCAGGAAAAAGCTCGAGTTCATAAACAAGGACATAGAGGAGCTAACCAAGAGGATGGCAGATTCAGAGCTTAAGATAAAGGAATCGGACAAGAAGCTTGACGAGCTCTACGGAGCCCTTAGGGCGATGACAGGGGAGGCGAGAAGGAAGCAGAGGCCTGAAATGAGAAAGCCAAGGGAACAGCAGAAGCCACAGGAGGTAAGCCTTGCAGACATCGCTGTGATAAAGGAGAAGAAGGAGGATAGGGACAGCGAGAGCAGCTTTGACGAATCGGTGCTTAATTGAAGATCACTTTTTTTGGCGCGGCCCATGAAGTTGGCCGCAGCTGCATAATGGTAGAGAGCGAGGGCACAAAGATACTCCTTGATGCCGGTGTGAAGCTGGGCAAGGAAGTCGAGTTCCCCCTGATAACCGACCATGAGCTTAGGACGCTTGACGGTATAGTCACAAGCCATGCGCACCTGGACCATTCAGGCTACCTTCCGCACATCTTCTCAGCAGGGTACGATGGCTTTGTCTACACTACCAAGCCCACATTCGAACTCACAAACGTGCTTGTCAGCGACTACATGCGCATTTCAGATCCAGGCAATGTAACAAAGGATGGGCTTTCTAAGATGCAAAAGCACAACAAGCTAATAGAGTACAACCAGGAGTTCAAGATAAAAGGCCTCACACTGAAGCTGTATACTGCAGGTCACATACTCGGAAGCGCGCTCATACATGTGAGCGATTCGAAGACCAGCCTTCTCTATACTGGTGACATCAACCTCAGGGGCACCAAGCTTCTAGACCCAGCACAGACAGAGAACCTCAGCGCTAACACGCTTATAACGGAGTCGACCTACGGCGGAGCAAAGGACGTATTCCAGCCAGAGAAGAAGGTGGTGGAGACCATGCTTTCAAGCATAAAAGACACCATAAGCCAGAATGGCAAGGTGATAATACCAAGCTTCGGCGTAGGCAGGGCGCAGGAGGTGCTCCTCGTTCTCGACGACTACATGAAGTCGGGACTGCTTCCAAAGACGAAGATATACATGGACGGGATGATAGGCAAGGCAATGCGAATACACCGCCACAACGTCATATACTGCAGGGAGGAGCTTCAAAAGAGAATACTGATGAATGATGATGACCCTTTCAAGAGCGTCAACTTCCACAATGTTACTACGCGGCAGCAAAGATCCAAGATAATGTTCGGCGATGAGCCAGCGATAGTCGTGACTACAAGCGGCATGCTCACTGGTGGACCGGTGCTCAAGTACATAGAAAGCATGGCAAAGCACCCTCAGAACAAGCTCATACTGGTCGGATACCAGGCGGATGGCACGCTAGGCAGGGCGATAGAGTCAGGCGCAAAGGAGGTGAGCATAGACGGCAGGAAAGTCGACATCAATATGAAGATAGAGAAGTACCATCTCTCTGCACACGCTGACAGGCAGCAGCTCCTCTCATTCGCCGGGAGGATAAAGGGCCTCAAGGATATCTTCATAGTCCATGGAGAGCCAAGCAGGTCTGCCGAGCTTCAGGATGGATTCAAGGAGAAATACAATGCGGTATTCCCAAATCTTGCTGACGTTGAGAATGTAGGCTGACGATCACACTGCACCACCAAGTAAAAATAGCGCTATCTTATTATCTGAAACATGCCGAAGTCTATGTCCGCACTGTTGCCGATGTCAGATTCATACTGCTTCTCTATGTTCTGCACCTGTATGCCATACTTTATAGATACGTTCAGACCCTCCTCGAAGGTCCTAAGTACCGTCTCCTCCCCGTTGACTATTATCAGAACCGATCCATCGTCCTGGTTCATAGCTATTCCGCCAAGGTTAAGTTTCTCCGCAAGCCCTTTTACATATGCCCTGTAACCTACTCCCTGAACAAATCCGTGCACTATGTATGTTGCTTTCATCGCCTCTTCTTCCCCCCAAACTCGTTCTCTTCGTACTCGAATATTATCCATTTATCGTCGTCTATTCTCTTAGCGTAGAAGTCCGGCACTATTACTGACCTTGGCTTGTAGAATATGGTGCATGTCAGCACCCTTGCCCCATGCCTTCGCCGTATCGCATCTGCAACCTTGCTCAGGGTCTTTCCGGTATCTGCAACATCATCAACAAGCAGTATGTAGTTGGCCTTCCTGTTCAGGTGCGGCACGCTGCCTATTGTGACCTTGCTGGCCCTCCTGTCGATTCCAAGGTAATAGCTTGCCTTTATCCCGGACACGTCCTTGACAAGAAGCATGTCGCTAAGGAGCCTCCCCACCACCATGCCTCCCCTCTCTATGTAGACTATCTGGTCAGGTAAACCCTCCCGGCCCGCTATCTCCTTTGCA
>VFSW01012584.1_pt1 | contig 11805 bp, 10 predicted proteins | sample 5358111 | NCBI WGS metagenome assembly VFSW01 (sample SAMN11554181, study PRJNA540505) | mine drainage metagenome | isolation source: sediment from site ElyBrook_90M | place: USA: Ely Copper Mine, Vershire, VT | collected 2017 | reverse complement strand
GTTGAACGAGCCACTGATGGACTATGTCGCACAGCTTCTCGGAATGCGACCGATCGAGGTGTATGAGGTCGCGACATTCTACACTATGTACGATCTCAAGCCCGCGGGCAGGCACCAGATCAGCGTATGCACCAATATTTCCTGTATGCTCAACGGGGCCGGACAGGTTGTGAAACACCTTGAAAACCGGTTGGGGATACGGATGGGGGAGACGACCGCCGATGGCCGTATTACGCTCAAGGAAGCCGAATGCCTCGCCGCCTGCGGGGGTGCGCCGATGTTCATGATCGGCAAGACGTACTATGAAAATCTGACGCCGGAACGGATCGATGAGATCCTCGGCAGTCTGGAGTAGTGCGTTATGGCTAATGAAGTCTGTTTCCGCAACAACCATCTGGACAAGCCGTGGACGCTGGTGACCTACGAGGGCAGTGGCGGATACGAGGCATGGAAAAAGGTGCTGCGCGACAAAACGCCGGCGGAGGAGATCATCGCTGAACTTAAGAAATCGGTGCTTCGCGGGCGCGGTGGCGCCGGATTTCCAACCGGCCTCAAGTGGAGTTTCATGCCGCGCTCAGCGCCGGGCCAGAAATACATCGTATGCAATTCCGATGAGGGTGAGCCTGGCACCTTCAAGGATCGCGACATTTTGCGCTTCAATCCGCACGCAGTCATAGAAGGCATGGCCATCGCTGGTTATACCATAGGCGCCACCGTCGGCTACAACTACATGCGCGGAGAGTTCTACGAACCCTATGAGCGGTTCGAAGCCGCGCTTGAGGAGGCGCGTGCGGCCGGGCTCATCGGTCGCAACATTCTCGGATCAGGGGTCGATTTCGAGATTCACAGCCATCGCGGCGCCGGTGCCTACATCTGCGGCGAGGAGACTGCGCTGCTCGAGTCGTTGGAAGGAAAGAAGGGACAGCCACGGTTCAAGCCACCGTTTCCTGCCAGCTACGGATTGTTTGGGCGACCAACGACCATCAACAATACTGAGACGTTGGCGTCGGTTCCGTCGATACTCCGCAACGGAGCGCAGTGGTTTCTCGGCATCGGAAAGCCGAACAACGGTGGACCAAAAATCTTTTCCGTCTCTGGCCATGTGAACCGCCCGGGAAACTATGAAGTTCCGCTTGGAACGCCGTTTGCCGAGCTGCTGGAGCTGGCCGGTGGTGTCCGTGGCGGGCGCCGCCTGAAGGCGGTGATTCCAGGAGGGTCTTCCGTTCCGGTAGTGCGCGGTGAAGTGATGATGGACCTCGACATGGACTACGACTCGCTCGCAAAGGCTGGCACACTACTTGGAGCAGGATCGGTCATCGTCATGGATGACACCACCTGCATGGTGCGGGCGCTTGCCCGGATCTCGCACTTCTACTACGAGGAATCCTGCGGCCAATGCACGCCGTGTCGGGAAGGCACCGGTTGGCTAGCGCGCGTTATCCAACGAATCGAGCAGGGAGCGGGACGTCCCGAAGACCTGGATCTGCTGCTCAGCATGGCCGGAAACATTGAGGGCCGCACTATATGTGCGCTCGGCGACGCCGCCGCGATGCCGGTGGCGAGCTTCCTCAAGAACTTCCGGGAGGAGTTCGAGTACCATGTGAGCCACCACAGCTGCCAGGTGGCGGCTGCCTGACGGAATCCGCGAGGACGCTGACCACCCATGCAGGGCGCTTCAACAGGATCGACATGCTGCACATAGAGATAGACGGCCAGAAACTGGAAGTCGAGGAAGGGTCCATGATCATCCAGGCCGCCGATGCCGCGGGGATCTACATTCCGCGCTTCTGCTACCACAGGAAGCTGTCTGTGGCGGCCAACTGCCGCATGTGCCTCGTGGACGTGGAAAAGATATCCAAGCCTCTGCCGGCATGCGCCACGCCGGTCACCGAGGGCATGATCGTGCGTACGCACTCGCCCAAGGCAGTCACGGCCCAGAAGGGCGTGATGGAGTTCCTTCTGATCAACCATCCCCTGGACTGTCCCATCTGCGACCAGGGCGGGGAATGCGAGCTGCAGGACCTGTCGGTGGGTTACGGCGGCGATGCGTCCCGTTTCACGGAAAAGAAGCGCATCGTCATGGACAAGTACATCGGCCCGCTCATCGCGACCGATATGACGCGCTGCATCCATTGCACGCGCTGCATCCGCTTCGGCCAGGAGATCGGAGGCATCATGGAGATGGGTGCGACCGGGCGCGGCGAACACATGCGCATCGGCACGTATGTCGAGCGATCCATCGATTCCGAGCTGTCGGGCAACATGATCGACCTTTGTCCGGTAGGGGCGCTTACTTCGAGGCCTTTCCGCTTCACCGCGCGGAGATGGGAACTAAGCGGCTTTCCGTCGGTAAGTCCGCACGACTGCGTCGGATCGAATCTCAACGTCGAAGTTTGCCGCGACAGGGTCATGCGGGTATTACCACGCGAAAATGAGGAGATCAACGAGATCTGGCTGTCAGATCGCGATCGCTTCAGCTACACGGCGCTGCACGCCGAAGACCGACTCCTGGTGCCGATGATTCGGCAGCACGGCGACTTGGTCGAGACCGATTGGCCGACCGCACTCGATTTCGTCTCAGCCGGATTGCGCAGGGTTCTCGAGACTCATGGCGCGGAAAGCCTGGGAGCACTGGCCTCGCCGACGTCGACTCTTGAGGAGTTTTACCTACTGCAGAAGCTGATGCGTGCGCTTGGATCAGGTCACGGCGATCATCGCCTGCGTGGGCGCGATTTTAGCGACGATGATCGTCAGACGCCGTTCCCCTGGCTTGGCCAGACGATCCGCGAGCTGGAATCTCTTGACGCGGTGCTGCTGATCGGGTCCTACGTGCGCAAGGACCAGCCGCTCATCGCCCACCGCTTGCGCAAGGCGTTTCTTGCTGGCGCCAAGATCGCAGCGGTCAATTCTGTCGACCATGAATTCACCTTTGATTTGAAGGCGAAGATCGTGGTGGCGCCGGACGAAATGCTGCATGCCCTGGCACGCATTGCCCAAGTGCTGGCCTCAGAGGCCGGACGTGCGCTGCCGGAACTGTTGCAGGCGTGGGTAGGTAGGTCCGTGCCCGGTCCGCGGGAACGGGAAATCGCCGGCATTCTGCATTCTGGCAAGCACTCTGCAGTGCTTCTTGGAAGTTTTGCTGCCAGCCACGCGCGTGCCGCAGATCTGCGGGCGCTGGCAGAGCTGATCGCCGAATTGTCGGGTGCACGGCTCGGCTGCCTTTCGGAGGCAAATAGCGTTGGGGGCTGGCTGGCCGGCTGCCTGCCGCACCGCGGTCCCGGAGCAAGCGCGGCAACGTCGGGCCTCAACGCACACGACATGCTGGTTCAGGCGCGCAAGGGCTATCTGATTCTGGGCGCGGAGCCGGAGCTCGACTGTTGGGATGGCTCCAGCGCCCTCGGTGCTTTTGGGGGGGCCGAGTTCGTAGTGGCGGTGTCGAGCTTTAAGGGTGCCACATCGCAGTACGCGCACGCGCTGCTGCCACTCGCTCCATTTACCGAGACCTCGGGGACCTTCGTGAACTGCGAGGGCCGCTGGCAGAGCTTTGCGGGCGCCGTACGCCCGGCCGGCGAGGCGCGCCCTGGATGGAAAATCCTTCGGGTGTTGGGCAATGTCCTTGGTAAATAGGGGTTCGACTACACCTCTTCGGAGCAGATCCGCGATGAAGTCGCCCGGCACACGGTTATACCCGCGGCGCGGTCGCTTCGCTGGAGTCTGGGGGCGCCTCCGGTGCCGCTGGAAGGTCTGGTGCGTATCGCGGAAGTTCCGATATATGCGTCTGATCCCGTAGTGCGGCGCGCGGCACCGCTGCAGCAGACCCGTGACGGTGCGCGTCCAGTAGCGCGCATGAACGCCGCGGAGGCGCATCGCCGCGGCCTTGACGGCGCGCACGCAGTGCGCGTGACTATGGGCTCTGGGGAGGTTTCGCTTGGCCTTCTGATCGATGAGCACGTGCCGGCCGGCTGCATATCGATTCCCTTCGGCTATGCCGAAACCGTGCCGCTCGGTGGTCAGGGACCGGCAGGAGTGACGGGGTCTGATCTGTGAGTGCCTTCTTTATTTCGCAATGGCACCGATTGCCGCTGTGGTCCCAGCTGGCGCTTGGCAGTCTCGGCGGGATCATCGCAATTCTGGTGCCGCTTATGATCTCCGTGGCCTACCTCACGTTTGCCGAGCGCAAAATCATCGGCTACATGCAGGTGCGCATCGGCCCGAACCGCGTTGGTCCGCGCGGCTGGCTTCAGCCTATCGCTGACGCGCTGAAGCTGTTACTCAAGGAGATCGTCATACCGTCGGGCGCAAACAAGTACCTGTTTGTGCTGGCACCCGTGCTGTCGATTGGGCCCTCGCTCGTTGCCTGGGCGGTGGTTCCTTTTACTGACAAACTGGTCCTATCCAATATCAATGCGAGTCTGCTGTTCATCTTGGCCATGACTTCCATGGGTGTTTACGGGGTCGTGGTTGCCGGATGGGCGTCGAACTCCAAATACGCCTTTCTCGGATCCATGCGGTCAGCGGCGCAGATCGTCGCGTATGAAATCGCGATGGGCTTTTCGCTGGTCGGCGTGATCATGGCGGCCGGTACGCTGAATCTGCGCGAAATAGTGCTGCGCCAGTCCGGCAATCTTGTGCACTGGTATATCTGGCCGCTGTTTCCGCTGTTCATCGTGTACTTCATTGCGGGTGTAGCCGAGACGAACCGTTCGCCGTTCGACGTGGCAGAAGGCGAATCAGAGATTGTCGCAGGCTTTCATGTGGAATATTCGGGGATGGCGTTCGCGATCTTTTTTCTTTCGGAATACGCGAACATGATCCTGATTTCGGCACTGACCGCGATCATGTTTCTCGGGGGATGGATGGCGCCATTCGACGTGGCCCCCTTCACCTGGGTTCCGCCGCTCGCATGGTTTCTGATAAAGGTATCTGGGATGCTGTTCTTTTTTCTGTGGTTCCGCGCAACGTTTCCGCGTTACCGCTACGACCAGATCATGCGGCTCGGATGGAAGGTGCTTATTCCGGTGACCCTAGTCTGGATCACGCTCATCGGGGTGGTCATGTTTTTTACCCCATGGGGTCACATTTTCCGGTGAAGGTTGCGAGCGAGATGACTGAATGAAGGCGCTGAAACGGTTCATCCAAAGCTTCCTGCTGGTGGAACTCATTCAGGGGCTTGCGCTCACCGGACGGCAGCTCTTCGCCCGGAAGATAACCATTCAGTATCCCGATGAACGCACACCCGCTTCCCCGCGCTTTCGCGGTCTGCATGCCCTGCGCCGCTACCCGAATGGAGAGGAGCGCTGCATTGCGTGCAAGCTGTGCGAGGCTGTATGTCCGGCGCTGGCCATTACTATTGAGTCTGACCAGCGTGCCGATGGCACACGCCGGACCACGCGATACGAGATCGATCTGACAAAGTGCATATTCTGTGGATTCTGCGAGGAATCATGCCCTGTGGATTCGATCGTTGAAACTCGGGTATTCGATTATCACGGTGAGGAGCGCGGCGATCTGTACTACACCAAGCCCATGCTGCTTGAAGTGGGCGACAGAAACGAACGCCAGATTGCGGCGGACAGGGCGGCTGATGCGCGCTACCGGTAGCATCAACGCAGCGCGACCTGCGGTATTGCGGCCGCGGATCGTGGGCGGAAAAACCTGGAAAGTGCCATGACATTCCTGCAATTCATGTTCTATTTCTTTTCCGCCATTTTGGTGTTTGCGGCAGCTATGGTGATCACGATCCGCAATCCGGTAAAGGCGGCGCTTTTCCTGGTCCTGGCTTTCTTCAGTGCTGCTGGTCTGTGGGTGATGCTGGAGGCAGAGTTCCTGGCGATCGCACTTGTGCTGGTGTATGTGGGTGCGGTAATGGTCCTGTTCCTGTTTGTGGTCATGATGCTCGATATAAACCTGGTACGGCTGCGCGAAGGATTCGGAGAGTATCTGCCGATTGGCAGTATCGTTGCCGTACTGATGGTTCTGGAAATGGGTATCATCCTCGGGTCGCGCCACTTCGGATTGCATAGCTTTCCGGTTCCGCCTGGTCATGCGGCGGACTACAGCAACACGCGCCAGCTTGGCCTGCAGCTCTATACGGTCTATGTCTATCCGTTCGAGATCGCGGCGCTCATATTGCTTGTTGCGATCATTGCAGCCATTGCGCTGACGATGCGCAAGCGCCCGCGGACGCGGCATCAGGATCCGGCGCAGCAGGTCCGGGTGCGGAGCGAGGACCGGGTGCGCATCGTGAAGATGGCGGCGGAGAAGAAGGGATGAGGCCAGCAAAAAGCCATCGTTGCCAGGGTCCGGTATTGTCCAAGGGGGGCAGATGATACCGCTGTCAGACTACCTTATACTCGGAGCAATCCTTTTTTCTTTGAGCGTCGTCGGTATTTTCCTGAATCGCAAGAACGTTGTCATTCTGCTGATGGCGATAGAGCTCAATCTGCTGGCCGTGAACATGAACTTCATCGCCTTCTCGCGTTACCTGGGTGATACCGCGGGCCAGATTTTCGTGTTCTTCATCCTGACGGTGGCTGCAGCCGAATCGGCAATAGGGCTGGCGATCCTCATCGTACTGTTCCGCAACCGCCACACGATAAACGTCGACGACCTCGACGAGCTGAAGGGCTGAGCCATGATCGTAAACATGCGCGACGTGTACCTGGCCATACCGTTGTCATGCCTGGCGGGTTCTGCCATTGCGGGGCTGTTCGGCTGGAAGATCGGACGCATAGGCGCACACTCCGCGGCAATTCTGGGAGTTGTGGTGGCCTTTGTATTGTCGCTGGTGGTTTTCCGGGATGTTGCTGTCTATGGGCACAGTTTCGATGGAACTGTCTATACGTGGGGAGTGAGTGGGGGGATTCCGATGGAGGTCGGTTTCCTGATTGATCCGCTTACTGCGCTGATGATGGTGGTGGTTACCTTTGTCTCGCTCATGGTGCACATCTACACGATAGGTTACATGCGCGACGACCCCGGATATCAGAGATTCTTCAGTTATATCGCACTGTTTACGTTCGCGATGCTCGTGCTGGTCATGGCGAACAACTTCCTTCAGCTTTTCTTCGGCTGGGAGGCGGTCGGGGTCATTTCCTACCTGCTTATCGGATTCTGGCACACGCGCGAATCGGCTATCCGGGCGAGCCTCAAGGCATTTCTGGTAAACCGGGTCGGTGACCTGGGTTTCCTGATCGGGATTGCTGCCATCTATCAGTATTTCGGGACGCTGGATTACGCTGCTGTATTCGCAATCGCGCCGCAGCTGGCGGACACGACCGTGCAGGTGCTTCCCGGCATCTCACGCGGCGTGATCACGCTGATATGTATGTTGCTTTTCGTCGGCGCCATGGCGAAATCAGCGCAGGTGCCACTGCACGTGTGGTTGCCGGATTCCATGGAAGGTCCTACGCCGATTTCGGCGCTGATTCATGCGGCCACTATGGTGACCGCGGGCATATTCATGGTGGCCCGCGCATCGCCGCTGTTCGAGCTGTCGGACACCGCCTTGTCCGTGATTCTCGTTGTCGGCTCGATTACGGCCCTATTCATGGGCTTCCTAGGCGTCGTTCAGAATGACATTAAGCGTGTCATCGCATACTCAACTCTGTCGCAGCTGGGCTACATGACCGTCGCGCTGGGGGCTTCGGCCTACGCTGCGGCGATCTTTCAACTCATGACGCACGCGTTTTTCAAGGCGTTACTGTTTCTGGCCGCCGGCTCCGTGATTATCGCCATGCACCACGAACAGGATTTGCGCAAGATGGGTGGTTTGCGAAAATACATGCCTTGGACGCTGGCTACTGCCTGGGTGGGGTCTCTGGCTCTGACGGGGTTTCCGCCATTTTCCGGTTTCTTTTCGAAGGACGCCATCATAGAAGCGGTGGCGCATTCCCGCATTCCAGGCGCCGGCTTTGCCTATTTTTCCGTAATGGCCAGCGTCTTCGTGACCGCACTTTATACGTTCCGTATGATGTTCCTGGCTTTCTATGGCAAGCCACGCATGGATGAGCATACGCGCAAGCACCTTAAGGAATCCCCGGCGGTAGTGGTCATACCACTGGTGATTCTGGCGGTTCCTTCAGCAGTTGCCGGCTGGCTGGGAATTACGCCACTGCTTTTCGGCCATTTTTTCGGAAATTCCATTGAGGTCCTGCCGCAGCACGCGGTGCTCAAGGAGATGGCGCTGCATTTTGCCGGTATCGGACCGTTCATTGCCCGTGGGTTGCAGTCAGCACCCTTTCTGCTTGCAGTGCTCGGTTTTGCCACCGCTTGGTTCTCCTACATACGCTACCCGCAGATTCCCAGTCTGATCAGCGAAAAAGCGCGGTTCATCTATGAAGTTCTGGTTCACAAGTACTGGTTCGATGAAATCAACGAAACTGTCTTCGTGTCCGGCGCGCAGGCCGCAGGCCGCCTGCTATGGACGATCGGAGACGTAAAGCTAATTGATGGCCTTATGGTGAACGGTACCGCACGAGTGATTGCCTGGACCTCGGCCATCGCTCGGCGCCTGCAGTCCGGGTATATCTATCATTACGCATTTGCGATGATCATAGGACTGTTTCTGCTTATGACCTTCTTCTTGCATCGCTGATTCCGAGGACCGGCTGCCGCATGTATTCCGCCTATGCCCTTAGTCTTGCTATATGGCTGCCGATATTCGGTGGTGTGGCCGTGTTGTTCACCGGCAGCGACGCGAATGCGCGCTGGGCGCGCGTACTGAGCCTGCTGGTCGCGCTGGCCGCCTTTGCGGCGACGATTCCTCTGTATACCGGTTTCGATCACCATACCGCGGCCATGCAGTTCGTGGAGCGCTATCCGTGGATAACGTCGTTCAACATCGCCTACCACATTGGAATCGACGGAATTTCGCTGCCCCTGATCCTGCTGACCAGCTTCATTACCGTCATTGTCGTGATCGCCGGGTGGGTCGTGATCCAGTCACGCGTGTCGCAGTACATGGCAGCCTTTCTGATCATGGAAGGCCTGATGATCGGTGTGTTCGCATCTCTGGACGCCATCCTGTTCTACGTGTTCTGGGAAGCAATGTTGATACCGATGTTCGTGATCATCGGCATCTGGGGAGGGCCGAACCGGGTCTACGCGACGGTCAAGTTCTTCCTTTATACGCTGCTCGGATCGGTATTGATGCTTGTTGCGTTGCTGTATCTGCACTTCAAGGGTGGCGGCAGCTTCGACATCCAGAGCTTCTATGCGCTCAAGTTGAGCATGGCCGAGCAGATACTGATATTCATTGCGTTTCTGCTGGCTTTCGCTGTCAAGGTGCCGATGTGGCCGGTTCATACCTGGTTGCCCGACGCCCATGTGGAGGCACCTCCCGGGGGCTCCGTGGTGCTGGCAGCCATCATGCTGAAGATGGGGGCATATGGCTTCCTGCGCTTCAGTCTGCCAATCTTGCCCGACGCCAGCCACGAGCTGGCCTGGCTCATGATTACCCTGTCCCTGGTGGCGATCGTGTATATAAGCCTGGTGGCCCTGGTTCAGGAAGACATGAAGAAGCTCATCGCCTATTCCTCCATCGCACACATGGGTTTTGTGACCATGGGGTTCTTCATCTTCAATGCGCAAGCTATGGAGGGCGGTCTGGTTGAGATGGTTTCGCACGGGTTTGTTTCCGGAGCGCTCTTTCTGTGTGTGGGTGTACTCTATGACCGGATGCATTCGCGCCAGATCCGTGACTATGGTGGGGTGGCAAACCGCATGCCCGTGTTCGCCTCGTTCATGATGCTGTTTGTCATGGCCAATGTCGGTCTTCCGGGGACCTCGGGATTCGTCGGAGAGTTTCTGGTTATCCTCGGCAGTTTTCAGGCCAACGGGTGGTACGCGCTGGCGGCCTCGACCATACTTGTTACTGGCGCTGCCTATACGCTGTGGCTTTATAAGCGTGTGATCTTCGGCAATATCGTCAATGACCACGTTGCCGCCCTGCGCGACGTGGGCGTGCGAGAATTTTCGTTCCTGGCACTGCTCGCGGTCTCGGTGTTGGTGATGGGGTTGTGGCCGTATCCATTCCTTGACGTGATGCACTCGTCTGTAAACCATCTTCTGGCCCAGACCGCTGTCAGCAAGCTTTGACATGCACTGTAGATGTGCCATGCGATTGGGCTGGTACGGGAATGCAGGAAGCTGTGTTGCGATAGGACGATTCTAGCTGGAAGCAAACATATGAACTTCGCAGTGCCGAACATAATGCCCGCAGTGCCGGAGATTTTCGTTATCGCAATGGCCTGCGCGATTCTAATCCTGGACCTGTTCCTCGACGACTCGAACCGGCATATTGGTTACCTCCTTACGCTCGCCACGCTGGTCGGGGCAGCAGTGCTCACCGCGCGTGGCTTTCATCATACGGCGGTTTATACATTCAATCACATGTTCGTGGCTGATCCGCTGTCGGATGTCGTGAATCTTGCGATTTATGGCCTGACCTTCTTCGTTCTGGTCTATTCGCGCCGTTATCTGCGCGAGCGCGGGATGTTTCGCGGGGAATATTTCGTGCTGGCGCTTTTCGGGGTTGTCGGAATGATGGTCATGACGTCAGCCGCGCATTTTCTGACACTGTATCTGGGGCTGGAGCTATTGTCGCTGAGCCAGTATGCGCTGGTTGCCCTTCAGCGCGATTCGTCGCGAGCGACCGAGGCAGCCATGAAGTATTTCGTGCTCGGCGCACTGGCATCGGGCATGCTTCTGTATGGCATGTCCATGCTGTATGGCGTCACGGGCAATCTCGACATTGAAATGGTGAGAGAGAAGATCGCCACCATTTCATCCGGAGACGTAGTTCTCGTCTTTGGCTTGGTGTTCATCGTCGTGGGGCTTGCCTTCAAGCTCGGCGTGGTGCCGTTTCACATGTGGGTACCTGATGTGTACGAGGGGGCGCCTACTGCCGTTACACTTTATGTTGGTACTATGCCTAAGCTGGCGGCGTTTGTCATGATCATCAGGCTGCTAGTGGGCGGGCTGCAGGGACTTGCAGCGAGCTGGCAGGAGATGTTCATTATTATGGCGGTGCTGTCAATGGCGCTGGGCAATGTGGCCGCCATTGCCCAGACCAACATAAAGCGCATGCTTGCCTACTCGACGATCTCGCACATGGGGTTTTTTCTGCTTGGCATCGTCAGCGCCGGGGCGGCGGGATACGGGGCGGCGATGTTCTACATGCTGGTATACGCCGCGATGAGCCTCGGAGGATTCGGGATGGTCATTCTTCTATCGCGGTCCGGCTTCGAGGCCGAGAGGCTGGAAGATTTCAAGGGACTCAATCAGCGCAGCCCATGGCACGCGTTCATCATACTTTTGCTGATGTTTTCGATGGCCGGGGTGCCACCGACAGCCGGATTTTTTGCAAAGCTGGCCGTATTCCAGGCGATCGTTAATGCGGGTTACATATGGCTGGCGGCCGTCGGCGTGCTGCTATCGGTTGTGGGAGCATTCTATTATCTGAGGGTGGTCAAACTGATGTATTTTGATGCGCCTGTGGATTCCAGCCCGATCAAAGTGGACGCCGATCTGCAACTCATGATAGGTATCAATGGGCTTGCAATGATCGCCGTGACGCCATGGGTGGGATCGCTAATCAATCTCTGCAGGCTGGCAATCCGCTCGATTTCCTGACCGGCTGCCTCGGTTCTATATCAGCAGCCGCGCGGGGCGGGAATTTCCTAGGGCTTGCTGATTCTTTGCTGTCTCGGTTGCAGAAGTCCGATTCAAGAAGGATCCTTGAAATGTTGGTAATAGGCGCGGTACACTGCGCGCCTCCTGTTGCGGGGTGTAGCAGTCTGGCAG
>VFSW01012583.1_pt1 | contig 11805 bp, 25 predicted proteins | sample 5358111 | NCBI WGS metagenome assembly VFSW01 (sample SAMN11554181, study PRJNA540505) | mine drainage metagenome | isolation source: sediment from site ElyBrook_90M | place: USA: Ely Copper Mine, Vershire, VT | collected 2017 | reverse complement strand
CCGCCTGTACTTCGGAGTTCAAGTAGCCCTGAACTCGGCACCCGGGACTGCCAGTTTCGGCCCAGAATCTTGACTTGCTACCCTGGCCGCATGCCGCGGTGAGTAGCCCTGACCGGTGAGGGGCCGCGGAGCAACGTGGGAGCCAAGTGTGAGCCGACCTTCTCCCACCTCCCCGGCGACTGGACCGGCCGCCTAGTCAGCAGCCTTAGCCGCCGGGGAGTCGGTCGTACTTCTCGCGGCGGGTTGTCTGCTGGTGACAGTCGGCTCACGCAGTCGAGCCACTTCCCTCTTGCGGGCGATACGCCGGACCGTCTCATAGTGAACGCCCAAAATCTCGGCCGCCTCAGCAGGCTTTAGGCCCTTGGCCAGTTCCTCTGCGACGACGATCTCGAACGCGTCCTGTACGGCGGCGAGCCCCGCATCTCTCTTTTCCATTGCCCGCTTCAGGCGCCTTGCTGCAGGTGTATACGTCATGGGGTCAGTTTCCCACATTTCCATTGGCCACTTCCACCGTTGGCAGTTGATATACTGGCGAGGCCTGAACGCCCGCTAGAATTGCCATGCCCACAGCAGCAAAACGGCCGACCGGAGCGCTAACTCCGGCCGACCGCGTACGACCAGCGAGCGCTAACTCGCTAGTCCCGGAGCAACCTCACGTCAGAAAGGCGCTCCACCTTGAGCGTACCGAACCGCATCCAGGCCAGCTACGCAGCCACGCGCGGCGACAGTCGATCCGCCGAAGAGGCGGTACGAGCGTGAGCATCGAAGCCTCGAAGTGGCTGATGGAGTTCGCTCCCCCCTTCCCGGCGCACCTCTACAGCACCCTCTCCGGCCTGGCGTGGCACGCCGACGGGAAGGGCCGGGGCGCCTACCCGTCCGTCGCCCGATTGGCTTCGTACGGCTGCAAGACGCCTCGATCCGTTCAGCGGGACCTGCGGGAACTGGAGGAGATGAAGTTCATCCGCCTCGGCGACCAGAGTCTCGCCGATGACATTCCGGCCGACCGCCGCCCTCCGGTCTACGACCTCGCGATGGAACTCAGGGCGGATGGCGGAACGCGCACGCCAGCCTGGTCCGCGTCCGGACGTCCGAAGCGAAACGTAAAACGAGGTGACGCGGATGACGCCCCGAACGGGGTGACGCCCGTGTCGCCCCGCAACAAGAACGGGGTGACGCCCATGGCGGAACGGGGCGACGTGGGTGGTTCAAACGGGGCGACGTACACGTCACCCAAACCTTCCTTTGAACCGCCAATAGAACCTCTCTCTCCTGGAGACCCCGAAGAGCCGCCTTTCCAGGTGCCTGCGGCGGATAGAGAGAAGGTCGCTTCGCCAAGGAAGAACAAGCCGCCAACGCCACAGGAGCTCGTCCGGGAGTCCGGTGTCGTCCCGCCCGACGACGAGCCCGCATTCATGGCGTGGGTGACCGTGAAGCGCAGCGTGCAGAGTCCGGCGTGGTGGCGCATTACCGCCGGGAACGGGGACCTGCCCGCGCTGGCCGAGGCATGGCGTGCTGACTCCGCCGCAGCCGTGACCCGGCGCCCCGGCGTGCCGGGATGGTGCGGGAACTGCGGAGGCGAAGACCCGATCATGCGACAGTACGCGCGAGGAAACATCAAGTTCCGCACCCTCGGCGAATGCGGCGGCGGGGAACTATGCCCAGACTGCCACCCCAGCCGGGCGAGAACGGCGTGACCCCTTTTTGCGAACTTGATTGGTCGTATGATCCGATGGCTGATGCCACACTGGTCGCGTGCCGCCACACACAATCAGCGCACCGCTGGCGGGCACGATGCGGCCGAACGAACGGACCAAGAAAATGGCAGACCCCAGGATCACCCGCGACATCCTCCGTGGCGCACTGAACAAGCACGGCGACAACGACGACGTGGAGTCGTTCGGGCGCGTCCTCGATGCCATGAACGGACTCGAAGACGAGATCGCCCGCTACGTGCCCGGGCGGCGCGCGGCGGTCCGTCTGGAGTCCGCGTCAGCAGCCACCGCGGTAGGCGGAGGGCTCGGGTGAGCGGCCACCGCGTGGAACTGCGCGTCACCTTCACAGTCGGCGACGGCACCGACGGCGGCCGAAAGGCGGCCGAGGAGGTGTTTCAGCGGCTGGAAGTCCTCGGCATGTACGAGTCCGCGACACCGCTCCCCGTCAGCGACTTCACGGTCACCAAGGGCACCGTGGACGGCAACGGGTGGCACGAGCGCTGGCCGGACGAGCCGCCGGAGCCCGAGCCGTGCTTCGAGCCGGGCAAGGTCTCCCTCAGTGCGCACCGGGCGTTCGAGTTCACCTGCGAGCGGGTTGTCGACGGCGTCGCCATCGGGTACGAGCGGGAGTTCGACCCACGTTGGAACCCGGAGAGGCGCCGCGCGTGGCACGGGGTCATGGCCGAAGGCTGCTACACCGAAGTGAGCCCCAGGTGAGCAACAAGCACACGTGCCCAGCGTGCCAGTCACACCTGTCCTCGATCTACGACGTGCTCACCGAGGGCGCGCACCCCGACGCGTGCCCGCACTGCGGTCTGCCCGGGGAGACACTGCGGGAGATCCACCGGGTCCGGGAAGGGCACGCCAATGCCGCGGTGAAGGCCGAGTTCGAAGCACTCGCCATCCGGGCCGGCCGGGCCGAAGCGGAGGCGGCGAAGTTCAAAGCGAAACTCGACCGGATCCAGGCCTACTTCGCCGGGTTCAACTGGGACGGCGCCGAAGAGGAGTGGTTCGGTGACTGAACCCAAGCCCTTCGGCCTGATGCTGCGTCAGCCCGGGCCCCGCATCGACGGAGACTACGGCGACGAGACGCCCGTGTACGTGGCGCCGGCCTTCGACGCGCCCCGGTCGGCCTGGGAGGTCGACGCGGGCACTGATCCGCGTAACCAGCCCGAGACGGAGTGGGCACTCGCACTACCCCACCACTGCGGGGACTGGGAGATCTGGGACGGCCCGCGAGAGGACGTACTCGCAGCGGCCCACCGGTTCCGCGCCGAACTGGACGCGGCCATCGCGGTGATGGAGGCGGCCGGTGCTTAACCTCGGCCAACCACTCACGGCAGCGGATCTTGAACCACCCCCGAACACGTGGGTCGTCGACGAGCACGACCGGCTCTGGGTCCGCAGCGACGCCTGGGACTGCCAGTGGTTCGCCGACGGCGACGACACAACCCCGCTCACCTGGGCCGACATCGTGACCGGCGGACCCGTGCGCCCAGTCATCGAACGCGACTGCCCGCGCGGCTGCGGCCCGATGGTGTACCGCGAGTACCACGACCACGACGAGCCCCGGTCCTACTGCCACACCCAGAACGCCTGCCAGACGTGCAGTCATCGGCAGACCGCGGTGATCCGGTGCGGGGGAGGCGGGGATGACTGAGCCCTGTGCCCATGCCCGAGCCGTGGAGTACTACTTCCAGCGCCACGGCCCATGCAGCGAGTGCGCGGCCGAGGGACACGCCGCGTGGGTCGAGTCGGTCGGGCTCAAGCTGTGCGCCGCCCTGAGCGCCGCAGCGGCCGGAGAACCGGTCGCCTGGGATGCGTGGTCACGGGGCGACGAACCGGCCGCCACGGGCGCACCTGGGCCCGCGTGGTCGCCTTCCGAAGTCCTGCTCGGCATCCCGTACGAGCCACCCGCCATGACGCCGCTCACCATCGACCAGATCTATCAGCTGATCGACGACCTGACGCCCATGCTCGTGTGCGCCCCCGGCATGTTCGAACGCGTCCGCGACGCCGTGGCGGGCAGCGAACTGGCCGGACGGGTGCGGGCCCGCGAACACGCGTGGCTCGACGGGGATCAGGTATTCCTGGTGGACCCGGCCGCGCTCCAGCCGCCGACCATGGCCGAGATCTTCGCCGACCCGGACCTGTTCAAACCGAAGTTCCGGTGCACGACCTGCATGGAACCGACCTACGATCCGGGCTACTGCCTGCGGTGCGACCTGCTTCGCAAAGCTTTCCCGCCGAAACCAATCGGGCTCGGCATCATCACCGGACTTGGCCTGTGAACCACCTTGACGCCTTCGACGAGCGACCCTTCACCCCGCCTGCCGCCACCGGGTACTGCGCGCGGTGCCGCACCGACTGCACCCGCACCCAGCCGTGCCCGCACTGCGAGAATCAGCGCCACGTCGAACGCCACGACTTACCCCGCGACGTCCTGGAGTCCTACCGGCGGCGCGTGCCTGGCGCCAACGATCCTGCGGTGTACGACGCGACCGCGCAGTACGCGCACCACCTGCTCCGCCACTGGCTGGAGATCGCGTGTGCGGTCATGCAAGACGAAGGTGTGGACGCGCGCACCCGGCACCGGGTCCTGGCCGCAGTCGCCTACGTGTCCGTCAGCCCGCCAGACATCATCCAACGCGATCGGATGCGGGCCGAGACCGCCCAGGTGATCGCGGAATGGCCGCCGACGATGCGCGTAACCGCGGAAGGGTACGAAGACCTGATCGTGAGGGCCGGGCTGCCCAAGCTGGCGTTTGACGAACCGGCAAGTGGCGCGGAGGAACTCCCCGATGCCTGACCCGCGCGGGTACCCCGCCTACTACCTGCGCTACGGCACCCGGTACGTCGCCTGGTTCTGCGACCCCGACGCCCCGGAAGCGTTCCTCGAATGGCGCTCCGAACCCCACGAGGACCACTTCCACAGCTACCTTTCCGGCATCGGAACCGAACCCGAACCGGGCACCACGTACACCGACGTCGGGCATGAACACTGTTACGCAGACAACTGCCCGGGGGATACTCCAGCCGGAGAACAGTATGCCTGACCTCGTGATTTACAGGATCCAGTGCGCGTGCATCACCAACGGCTGCTTCTCGGCAATCGCCATCGACGGCCCGCAGGGCATCGAACTCGACCAGCTCGACTGGCGGGTGTCGGAGGATCGCCGCGTCGGCCAGCTGCTCAGGGCGTCCGGTTGGTGGCGCGATCACGGCAGGTGGGTCTGCGCGAACCACTCACCAGCCACACCCGAGGAATCCGCCGATGCCTAGGCCGACCCTGCTGGACGAGATCCGCGCCGCCCTCGGGTCCGCGCCAGCACACCCAGCGTCCCGCGCCGTTCTCGCCGCTCTGCGCGAACACGGCGACACCGGCGGCTACTGCGAGACCTGCGCCGGGGATGAGCAATACGACGGCCACGACGAACCGGTCGGCGTCAAGAAACTCCCGTGGCCCTGCCCGACGACCCAGGGGATCGCCGACGAACTCGGCGTCACCGGGGCCAGGGTCGCGGCCGAAGCGCTCATCGTCTTCGTCGACGACCTGCGCGCGGCCGGGCATCCGCCGTTGGCCACGGTGCGCCGACTGGACTACGACTGGGGGCCAGGCGGCCCGTACGGGGTCGACGTTGTCTTCGAGTGGGTGGCCGTGCCGGTGATGATTCCGGGGCTACCGGTCGAGCGGCTGCGGTACGTCCCCGGGTTGAGCAGTCTGGCCGACGGTTTCCAGCAGCTATACGTGGACGGCGGATCCTGGCTGTGGCCGTTCGCGTTGGACATGTGCGCCACCATCGGATGCGGGAAGAGCGAGGCTGATGACTGACGAGGAAACCCTTCCGCCTGTATATGAAAATAGTGCCCAACGCCCGCCCCACGGCTGGATTCGGCCGACCGAGGAGCGCATCGAGAACGGCGTCGACGGCATCATCGAGATGGTGCGCGCCTACCGCTCCATGAATGACCTCATGGCGCCCGAAGCCGCGACCTGGCAACCGTCGAAGTTCACGCGACATCAGTGGCGGTTCTTCGTCGAGAACGTCCTGCGAGCGGACGCGGCGTGGCGGTGGGAGCACCCCGAGGAGCCAGTGTGAGCGATCTTGAAAAGGCTGAGTCGGCGCAACCACTAACCAGCGCCGAACTGGCCGCCGCGTTCGCCCCACTCGTCCAATCCCTACGCCAGTTCGAGGTGAGCATCGGCGCGCTCGGCCGCGCGTACTGCGCAGTACTCGACGAGTGGCGGCGACAGACGACCGAGGAGACCTGGTCGTGGCCCCGGACGCGGCACGCTGGCGGCCCGAGCAGGTAGACTGAGCAAGAATTCGGTGCCGGACATACGGGCCGGCCATAACGAGCGGTCCCGACCGAGGTTCCAACGGCCGGGGCCGCTTCGCTTTCCCCAACCGCCTGCGGAAACCAGCCAGGCAACGGTAGAGTCATCAGCGGATCGGCAAGACCGTGAATCCGCCCAACGAAGGCCCGCCACCCCCACTCGGCGGGCCTTCCGCGTGCCCGGGTCAGGCGAGGCGCACGTCCTTCGCCTGCGGGCCCTTCTTCCCCTGCTCAACGTCGTACTGGACGCGCTGCCCCTGGGCCAGCTCCCGAAAACCGTCCATCTGGAGCGCCGAATGGTGGACGAACACGTCGGCGCCGCCCCCGTCCGGTGCGATGAACCCGAAGCCCTTGCCCGCGTCGAACCATTTGGTGGTGCCGATTGCCACTGCAAACCTGCCGATCATGATGTTGAACTGATGCGGTCAAGTGTGGCACCACCAGCACGCCAGTGACAGTGATCTAGTCGGCGGGTTCGACCACGGCGGTCGGCGGGTGCCCGTTGTCCAGCCGCCACCCGCATCCCTCCTTGGCGACACCCCCGCAGTAGCAGCAGCGGCAGTCGCACTTCAGTCGGTGGCTCCACTCCCAGCCCTCGCCGACGCGACCTGCCTCGCGGATCGTTCGCCCGGTGTACGGGTACTCGTGCCGCTTGGTCAGCAGCCGCGGCGCGCAGGTCTCGCACACGTACCCGCCACTGATGGACTCCATGACGAGCCCGGACCCGTACGGCTCCTCGCGCGGCCCGCAGTGGCAGTACATCCTGGCCCCGTCCCGGGTCACCCAGTGCACCGGTCGCAGCGACGCATGCCACCGGCCCGGCTCGGGTTCCGGGCACTGACACACGCCCGTGATCCACCGGTCGCTCGGCTGGTACCGGTCGGCGGTGGCGGTCAAGTACTGATCTGGGCAGTGCGGCAGGCGCTCTACCGGCCATGGGCAGTCCGGGCGGCCGGCGGCCCGCGCGCAGAACGCCGGGACGATCAGCCGCCTCCATTCCCACGCCCACACGCCGGCCCGTTTGACCGCGTCGTCCTCGCGCCGCCAGATCGTGTCCTCGGTAGGGCGCCACAGGCCGCGGTCCAGCCGGTCGAGCCAGTACGTGCACCGTTCGGAGTGTTCCGGCGGCGGCTCCCACCAGTACTTGCCACCAGGCACGGGCGGCGGTTTCGTCATCGCGCTCACTGCTTGCACGACCACACCCCGGCGGCGTCACGCCACCAGGAATGGCCGGCCGGGGTCTCACCCCACCCGGAACCGCACGACGGGCACCGCCAGTCCGCGAAGTGCCCGTCGAAGTCCGGATCCACCGGGCAACCTGCAGTAACCTCACGCCAGAACGCCACCGCGTCCGGGCTGAGCTTGGTCTTGAACCCAAACGCGACGTTCGACAACGAGCCCGCGAACATCGGCCCCGACCGGCCCGCCGCGGCCGGCCGGTCGACCATCTCCAAGCGGAACCCGGAGACCGGGAACGGGGTGCCATCGCCGATACGCAGGAACGCTTCGCTGGTCATAGGAACCGCCAAACCCGTCTGGCAGCGCACGCATACTGCGCTGACTCCTCATCGCTCAACGACTCGTCGTGGCTGCGCACATGAAGCCACGCTCCACGAAGGGCCTGCGCCCAGTCCCACTGATCGTCGTGGGCACTCTCGCAACCCGGGTGCGTCCAACTCCAGATGCCGCCCTTGCCGGACACTTTCACCTTCCGGCGCGGACAGCCGGCCCAGTGTTCGCGAAGCGCCTCCAGTGCCGCATCCATATCCGCAGTCGTGCCGGCCTCAAACCCGCACTGCGCACACACCGACTTGAGCAACTGCAAAGGCGTTGTCTGCTGCCGTTGCGGCCACGGCCATCGCATCAGTCATCCCCCGCAACTTGCTCACCTGCAAGTTTCAGGGCAGCAACAATCCGGGCAGATGTCACGTCGTCCAGCATTGCCAACGCCGTGGACAACCCGTACCGCCACCAGAAATCCGGCAAGGCGATCGGCTCATCCCACGAGAGCGCATACTCGCCGCGCCACCCATCCGGGTCCGCGACGGCCAAGCTGTACTCGCGACACCAGTCCTCCGGGGTACGCCTGGTCGGCCCGGGCTCGTCCTCGAACTGCGCACGAACCTCGACTGCGCGCACGCCCCCGGTCGCGGCGGAGAGCATTGCGCGGGTGCTCGGATCGAGCGGAGTCGTGTCGATCGCGAACGAGAACTCCCCGGCCTCAGCATCGTGGTACGCGCCGATCGCCTCCGCCATCTCCACGAACCGCGCATACGGCATCCCCACCACCTCCACGGCAACACCGGTCGCCCCGTCGCGCACCACGACGTTGATCCCGCCGCCCGGCCGGTACTCGACCTGGATATGGTCCGCGTCCTGATCCAACTGGTCCTCGGCGAACACATACGTCCACGACCTGGCCATTTATTCGTCGATCCGTTCTATGAGGCGCGGATCAGGAGCCCACGACGGCAGCGGCGGTACGGGCGGGAAAGCGCAATGCAAACCGCCGCCCGGGACCGGGAAGACCTGGCGCAGCACCGAGGCGCGAAGAGCGCCGGTTGGTGCCGTCGCCCGGCACGCACCACAGTCACAGGGCTCATCCACGATGCCCATCTCAGCCGACGAAAAGAGGCGCCCAACCGCGAGGAGCCCTTCGATCTGCCGAGCCTGGACCTGCCGGGCCCGCTCAGCGTCCTCGCGCGCGGCCCGCCACGACGCAGCCTCGGCCGTCATCGCAGTTACGAAGCTGGCCACGACCGGCGCCCGGCGGTTGCGCCGAGCATCCCGGAACCGGGCGCGCATTTCCTCATACTCCCGCTGTTCGCGCGCCGCGGACTGGATCTCCCGGTGCCGCCGGTCCATCTCCCTATTGCGACACTGCGAACACCCGTCGTATCCATGGGCGCCATGGGCGGCGGGAGTTTCAATGACCGGCGCCGCGAGCTGCCGGAGCTCCTCGCAGTCCCGGTGCGCCCGGCCCGTACCGCACGCGACCACGTACCCGTCGGCCCAGTCGTCCAGATCCTCCATACCGCACACCCGGCACTGGCCCGGGCCGGAATCGGGGGCGGCGAGAGTGATCGGCTGGGCGGGCGCCGGCAAGACGGCAACCGGCGCCGGTCGCTCCCGAGCCGCCACGCCCAGCGACCATGCCAGCATGTAGATCCCCGCAGGCACGAAGATCGTGCCCCAGCCGAGACCCAACGGAATCCCCACACCGACCACGGCCGCGAACACGAACGCAGCCCACCGGTAGATCCGGGCCACGGATCGCGCGTTGGCGCGCCAGTCAGGTTTCACGGCCGTCATGGGGCAAGTGTGCCACTCGGGGTACAGTTGTTCACCCAGTCGGCGAACAGGCGTTAACCGAGTCCGAGCGGATCACACCACCGCAGGATCAATGCCCAGGTCAAATGGCCCGGCCTTCACCGGCCACGCACCCTCAGCCCGCAGTCGCAGCGCCGCCTCGACCGCCCTGCCCATCAGCGAATCCGCACGCTCAGCCGAATGCGCCAAGACATGCACAAGCGCCCAGCCGACCGCTTCCCGCTCCGGCACCCCACTCGGGGTATAGCGCGCCGTGACCTGCTCCGGGGAACGCTCGTAATCCCAGTCGCCGTGCTCGAAGGCGCCCCGTGGGTACTGGACCCCGCTACTGAAGCCGACCTGGACCGAACGAGAGTAGGAGCGGGCCGGCACAGGCGCGTGGTCGAGCACGACGTACTCCAAGACCTCGAAGCCGCCCGGGCGTTTGCGGTCGAGTTGCGCCAGGTGCCCGTCGGCGAGGCCCCGCGTGGTGAAGAGGGCGACGGCACTGTGGTCCTCGTAGTCGTCGCGGCAAACCGCGTACGCGGTCGTCGGTTGCGTGTCGTTCATGGTCAGATTGTGCGCCGGGCGGCCGGTCCGGGCGAATCGTTTGGTGTTGCAGCCCCCGCAACACCCCGCCCGGGGTACCATGGAACCGCGTACGGACAAGCCCCCCCCTACCGGCCCCACCCGCCGGGGAGAGCGGCCCACGCGGCGACCCGCCCCCGGCCCTCAGCGGAGCCGGGGCGGTGGCGTGTCCGGGTCAGCTGCGCGGAGTGTTCGACGGCTTCGCCCCGGCTTCCCGGGCGCGCCGCTCGATGTGCTCGTCGAGTTGGCGGGCGGTGTTGGCCAGGGACTCGGCGAGCGCGGACAGGTCGAGGTCAGGCATCGGGGCGCTCCCACAACTGCGGCGTGAGATCCCCGCGCAAATACAGCGGATGCCGCGGCTGGCCAGCCTTCGTCAACCCGAGCGCGTGCAACCGGCCCATGCCGGGCAACGCGAGCACCTGTGCTATCCGGCCCGGCTTGGCGTTGGCGCCCCACGCGGCGACCAAGAGCGCGCAACCAGCCGCAACCCGCGTCAGATGCTCGTCATTCTCCGGACCCACCGGGTCGGCGGTCCGCCACAGTTCGGACGGGTCGGTGGCCCGGTAGGCGTACAGATTGGCGACGACCAGTCCGCCGTATCCCCAGGACCGGGCGAAGTGGATGCACCTGGTGATGGTGGGGTCGTCGCGGTCGGCGTCGGCGGTGCTCGGGTTGAGCATGATGAACGCCACGGTCTGGCCGTCACCCCACTGCCGGCCGAGCGCGTACCGATACTGGCCGCACTCGGATATCTCGGCGGCGCGCTGCATGCCGTACCGGCCAACGTCGAGAACCTGCTGCTCATGCATCGCCGCTCACCTCCACCACGGCCAGCCGCACGATCCGGCCATGGCCGCGCTTCTCCTCAACCTCGGGACCGTACTCGAACTGCATGTCGAAGAAGTCCCGGCGCGGCTGGACCATCTCCGGCTCCGAACGGCCGGCACGGATGTAGCCCCAGTGCGTCCCTGCCTCGTCGTCATGGGCGACTTCGACCACGTCCACCTCGGCGACGGTGCCGCGCGGCCCGGCGTACATCTCCGCGTACCGCCGGTCGCCGAGGTGCATCAGCAAGTCCTTGTAGACCTCGGCGAACATGCGCCACGCGGTCGACTCAGGCATCGCGCCCCTCCTCGTGGTCGGCCCGCTGCCGGTCACGCAGTCCTTCGAGCAGCCCGGGGAGCGCCCCCGCGGCATGCTCGGCACCCGCCGCCGGGTCATCGCCGTGCAGTGCCCTGGCCAGGTCGAGGTCGGTCACGTACCGCTCGCGCCGCTCGTCGTCGCCCCGCAACTCCATGGTCCAGATGCGGCGGACCGTCGCGCGGGCCCGGTCGAGTTCGGCGAGCAGCGCCTCGACGTCAGGCCGGTTCAGGGCGTAACTGCTGCGCGGCCACTCGTCCGAGCGGAACGCCGCACTGTAGACGATCTCGCCGCCGAGGTTGTACGTGTCGGGGCTGATCTCAGCGAGCAGTGTCCGGATGCGGGACTCGGCGTGGGCGATCGGATCGGGCATCGCTCAGCCCTCCAGTTCGATGGTGATGTCGGCGGTCTCGATCGCCGTGGCAATCCGGTCGCACAGGTCCGCTCGTTCCTCAGCTGTCAGATCGGCGACGTCGCCAACCTCGTTCTCAATCTCCCGTGCGGTAACGCTACGAGCGCGCCACAACATCAGCCCGGGGGCTAGATCCTGCGTCAGGGCGTCAAGGTCAGCCACGACCGCATCCCCCGTCTTCGTCGCGCTCCGGCGCCCGGGCGAGCAGAATCGGCCGGTTGCCCCCGACGCCTCGCCCCTCCACGACCCCACCCGCACGACGCAGCACCGCGGCGTATTCGGCGACCGCCGTCGCGCGGGCAGCCC
>VFSW01012582.1_pt1 | contig 11806 bp, 13 predicted proteins | sample 5358111 | NCBI WGS metagenome assembly VFSW01 (sample SAMN11554181, study PRJNA540505) | mine drainage metagenome | isolation source: sediment from site ElyBrook_90M | place: USA: Ely Copper Mine, Vershire, VT | collected 2017 | reverse complement strand
GTTGTACAAATCGTGTTTTAAAATCTTAATTTATTTAAAAAAAAAGCGCGCGCCCAAGCTTTATCTACTGCGGTGGGGCCGCTGGTTTTAGAGAGAGCCAGTTAAGGGCCGCGTTACTTTGAGCCAAAATAGCTGGCGACTTCGCTCCAGTTCACCACGTTCCACCAGGCATCAATGTAGTCCGGGCGGCGGTTCTGGTACTTCAAGTAATACGCGTGCTCCCAGACATCCAGACCGAGGATCGCTTTTCCGCCGGCCATTAACGGGTTGTCCTGGTTGGGGGTGGATTCAATTGCCAGCTTGCCATCCTTGACAGTGAGCCAGGCCCAGCCTGAGCCAAATCGGCCCACGCCGGCGGCAGCAAACTTGGTCTTGAATTCGGTGAAGGAGCCAAACGCGGATTTGATGGCATCGGCCAGCGCGCCGGAAGGCTCGCCGCCTCCGCCTTTTTTCATCAGCTTCCAGAACATGGAATGGTTCCAATGGCCGCCGCCGTTGTTGCGCACGGCTGTGCGAATGTTTTCGGGGACGCGGTCAAGGCTTTTCAAGAGTTCATCAATGGAGAGCGCCTGAAGTTGGGACTGGCCTTCGAGCGCCTTATTCAGATTGGTCACATAAGCGTTGTGGTGTTTTCCGTGATGGATTTCCATGGTCATCTTGTCAATGTAAGGCTCCAACGCATCAGTAGCGTAAGGGAGCGGGGGAAGAACGTGGGTCAAGGGACCCTCCTTTTGTGATGTAGCAGCCTGCTGTGACATGGTCACCTCCCTGCATTAGTTGTACATATTAGCGCATGGTTACTGGCAGAGCCATTTTATCCCTGACCCGGGGAAGGTACAACTCGGCCGGGAGGTTCAGCGCGGGACGCTCGAGCCGAGGCGTTCTAAAGCCCAGCGCGCATGCTCGGCGAGGACGGCATCCGGATTTGTAGCGAGGGCTGTCAAGTGTGAAACGATTTTCGCATACCGAGCTTCGCCTGGCCGCAAACCCGAATTCCCGATCGCGACGCACGCGTTGCGCAGAAGGCCGCGCCATTTCGCGCGCTTCACGGGACTGTTCCGAAATACCTCGCGGAACTCTTCTTCACCGAGCGAAACCAGCCACTCGATCTCCGGCAAGAAAAGGGAATTCGCTGCGCTTCGACGCGGCTGAAACTCCGGCAGCGCGGATTCCGGCGCGCGGCGATTCCACGGGCAAACGTCCTGGCAAATATCGCAGCCGAAAATGTTCACGCCCATCGGCGCGCGAAATTCCAGCGGAATCGCGCCGCGCAGCTCAATCGTCAGATAGGAGATGCAGCGGCGGGCGTCGAGCACGTAAGGTTCGACAAGCGCTCCCGTCGGACAGGCTTCGAGGCACAGCGTACAGTTTCCGCAAAGATCGGGCGGCGGCGCTTCCTCCGGGCCGGTCGCGGGTTGAAGTTCAAGCGTCGTCAGAATCACGCCGAGGAAAAAGAAAGATCCCAATGTCACGTTGATGAGGCACGTGTTCTTGGCAAGCCAGCCGAGTCCGGCATATTTTGCGGCGACTCGTTCAACGATGGGGCCGGTATCCACATAGGCGCGCGCCGCGAACGGTTCGGGGAATTCTTTGTGGAGCATCGCGACAAGCGCATCGAGTTTTTTCCCGAGGACCTTGTGATAGTCATCTCCCCAGGCGTAGCGGGAGATCCAGCCGTGCGGAGCGGCGCTTCCAGCAACAGACTGCAGCGCTTCGATTGAGGACGGAAGCGCCGTATTGTAATTGAGCGCGCAGACGATGACGCTCCGCGCTTCCTGCATGGTGAATAGTGGACTCCGCCGGCGGTCGTCGCGGAGGTATGCCATCTCGCCCGCATAGCCGCGTTCGAGCCAGTCGCCCAGATGCTCCAATTCAGTGAAACCCGAAGCCGGAGCGACGCCGCAAAGATCAAGTCCCAGTGAGTGGGCCAGTTCGACAACGCGCGCCGTGCCGCCGTACTTCATGCGTTGATTTTGCCGCAGGCGCGCCTCATTTGCGAGCGAGCCAGGGTTCGATCCGATACCGGCAGAGTGGCCAGATGGAAACCCTGGCCCGGTTTTCCGGCGCGTATCTGCTGGCCGCCTGTCCAAGCGGCTGATACAATAATCTCCTGTGAGTGATTGGCGGCAAATCCAGGCTCGTATCCGCAAAGCCAGAACCAGTGCGGATCCCCCAGGCCAGTTGACTGCGTTATACGAACGCACGCGCGACGCGATGGTCGCGTTCGAACTCGCACAGATCTATGAAAAGGCCGGCGCAAATGCCGATGCCGCGCGCTGGTACACGTCTGCCGCGGAACGCTTTCGCCGCGCACAATGGAAACAAAAGGCCGAAGAAGCGCTCACTCGCCTGGGAGCACCGATCCCCTCGGGTCAACCCGCCGCGTCCGCCGAGCCTATCCTGACCGAATTCAAGGAAGAGACAACCGCACGAATGGAACCCATTATTTCGGAAATTGCAGAAGAACCCGTAACAGAGACAGCAGAAGAATTGGACGGCGGGCAACAGGAATCCGTATTCGAGCAACCGCAATCCGCCGCCGCACCGGCTCCCCAGACGGGTGAGAACGGTGACGGACGCCGCCGCAAGCGCCGTGGGCGCCGCGGAGGACGTGGCCGAAACAAAGGCGCGCGCGGAGTTGCCAGTCCATCGCCCGCACCGGCGCAGTCGCAAGCGCCATTGCCCGTTCCACCATCCCTTTTTGATCAAGCTGCGGTGCACCGGCCCGCTCCTGCCACGCGAGCTTCTTCTACGGAAGAGTTTTCGCGTTCGCGCCCGCAGGAGACCGAGGTGCTGCGAAGCGCAGAGCCTTCCGCATCGACTCTTCATGTCCGAACGCGCTCCGGCGATCCCGCGCTCTCCTCGCGCATGGTGCAACTGGAATCCCAGCTTCGCCGCATGCTCGCGTGTCCCGCGCATCCCGTGGACGCGCCCGAGGAAGCTCCCGCAGGCCCCGGCGTCTTTCTGATTACGGACACCGACCAGACAACGTACTACTACGTCGAAGCCTGCCAGACCTTGCGCGTGGGAATCGGAAACCTGACGCGCAGCGGGCGCTCAGGCCGCGACGAGGGCGATATGAAAGGCAAGCTCGCCGATCATCTGGGCATCAACGAGGCACGCGTGGGGAAATATTTGAAGGATCACTGCGTGGTGCGCTGGCTGCAACTGGATGAAGGCGCGCCTCTGTTGTCGCATTTTTCCATCGCCGTGCTGCGCCCGATCGCCAACGAGTAGTCGCGTATTCGCCTGCGTTTCATCCGCCCACCTTTACAACGCACTCCCCGGCTGACTAAACTGCCGTCTGTCTGAACGCCAATCGGGGCCGCCATTGCGCACACAAATTGGAATTGTCGGAGCTGGGCCAGCGGGACTCTTGCTGGCGCACCTGTTGCATTTGCGGGGAATTGAATCCGTCATCCTTGAATCGCGCACGCGGCAATACATCGAAGAGCGCGTGCGCGCGGGCGTCCTGGAACAGGGAACCGTGGACCTCCTGGTGGACTCAGGCGTGGGCGCGCGCTTGCAGCGCGAGGGCCTCGTGCATCACGGCATTGAGCTGCGCTTTAATCGCAGCGGACACCGCATCAACATGTACGAACTGACCAGCGGCAAGGCCATCACGATTTATGCGCAGCATGAAGTCGTGAAGGACCTCGTCGCGGCCCGGCTCGCCGCGGGCGGCAAACTTATTTTTGAGGCCGCCGACGTGAGCGTGCACGGCTTCGACGGCGGCAAGCCTTTCGTGCGTTTCCGGAGCGGCGGCGAGTTCCAGGAATTGCAGTGCGATTACATTGCCGGCTGCGATGGATTCCACGGCATCTGCCGCCCCAGCATCCCCGCGGGCGCGCTGACCGCGTTTGACCGCGTTTATCCTTTTGGCTGGCTGGGAATCCTCGCGCAGGCGCCGCCGTCGTCCAAGGAATTGATCTACGCTTACCATGACCGAGGATTCGCGCTGCTCAGCATGCGCACGCCGGAAATCAGCCGCCTCTACCTGCAGGTCGCCCATCACGAAGACATTGAAAATTGGCCCGACGATCGCATCTGGGCGGAACTTGCGAAGCGTTTTGAGACCGATGACGGCTGGAGACTGACAGAAGGCCCGGTGCTGCAAAAATCCATTACCGGTATGCGCAGCTACGTTGTCGAACCGATGCAATTCGGAAAACTTTTCCTCGCCGGCGACGCCGCTCACATCGTGCCTCCCACGGGCGCCAAGGGACTCAATCTTGCGGCGTCCGATGTGCGCGTCCTGGCCCAGGCATTTGCTGAATTTTATTCTTCGGGAAGCACCCGTCTGCTCGAGGACTATTCGCGGATCTGTTTGCGGCGTGTCTGGAAAGCGCAGCGGTTTTCCTGGTGGATGACATATGTGCTGCACCGTTTCGATACGGAGAACTCTTTTGATCAGCGCCGCCAGATTGCCGAACTGGATTACCTGACCGGTTCGCGCGCCGCGATGACGTCTCTTGCGGAAAATTATGTCGGCTTACCTATGGAATGATCGCCCGGCACCTGGAGTTCACCTCTTCAGAGGCGAGCTCCAGCAATCGCCGGGGTTGTGGGGATATCGGAAGTGCCCCTTTATCTCAACTTTTCTTATCTAAGTTCTACCAGCGGGCTTGGGGATTCCATCAGCGCCAATTGGCCGCAGGCCGCGAACACATCCTGGCCTCGCGAATAGCGGATAAAGGAGGGGACATCTTTGGCGATCAGAATTTTCTGAAACGCCTCGATGCTTTCCGGCGTGGGCGCGCGATAGGGCAGATTGCCGGGATTCCAGGGAATTAAATTTACTTTCGCGCGCAGGTGTGAAAGCAGTCGCACAACGCGGCGGGCATCTTCGGGCGAATCATTCACGCCGCCGAGCAGGACATATTCAAACGTAAAATATTCTCGAGGCCGCAACGGATATTTCCTGCAGGCGTCCATCAAGACTGCCAGCGGATACTTGCGATTGATGGGCATGAGCGCATCGCGCTGCTCGTCGCTCGATGCGTTCAGCGAGATGGCGAGACTCGGGCGGATTTTTTCCTGCCCCAATCGCTCGATGCCGGGAACAATGCCGCTGGTGGAAAGCGTGACGTGGCGCGGCCCGAGGCCAATGGCTTTCGGATCGAGCATGATCCGCACGGCAGCCAACGTTGCATCGTAATTCAGGAGCGGCTCGCCCTGGCCCATCAGAACGACGTTGGTCTGCGGCTGAAGAGTTTCGCGGTTCTCCTCGAGCGCCACCAGGACTTGGCCGACAATTTCGCCTGCCGTGAGATTGCGGACGAGGCCCAACTGCGCCGTCAGGCAAAAATGGCAATCCACGGCGCAGCCTGCTTGCGTCGAAATACAAATGGTCTGGCGGCCATCACGCGGCATGAATACGGCTTCGATCTGAACTGGTTTGGCACCGTCATCGCCGATGGAAAGCAGATAGCGGATGGAGCCATCAGCGGAAAGAAAACGCCGAACGACGCGTGGAAGCGTGATGCGCGCCTCCAGCGTCAGCCGCTCGCGCAGCGCAGCGGGAAGATTCGTCATCGAGGCGAAATCGAAGCGCCGCTCCGCGTAAATCGCGTGATAGATCTGCGGCCCGCGGTACGGCCGCTCGCCAAGCGAAACCATAATCTCGCGCAATTCTTCCGCCGATTTTCCCAGCAGTTCTACAGGCACAAATGAACTCCCCGCTTCACGTGCAATGTTAGCATGCGCTGCGCCATTCCCGGGCCTCGCGACAATTCAGTTGGCGCCCGCGTTGGTATAATATTCCCGTTCGATCTCATCAGCTGATTCGCATACCTTCAAGTACAGGAGCCAAAAGGGCTGCCATGAAAAAACGCAAGCTGGGCCGATCGGGACTTGAAATTGCTCCACTCGTATTCGGCGGAAACGTGTTTGGCTGGACGGCCGATGAAGCGAGATCGTTCCAATTGCTGGACGCCTTTGTGGCCGCGGGCTTCAACGCAATTGATACCGCCGACGCATATTGCAAATGGGTTCCGGGATGCGTAGGCGGCGAATCAGAAACCATTATCGGAAAGTGGCTGAAGCGTTCGGGAAACCGGGAAAAAGTGATCCTTGCGACAAAAGTCGGCATGGACCTGGGACTCGACCGCAAGGGACTATCCCGCACCCATATCCTGCGCTCGGCGGAAGAATCGATGCGCCGCCTGCAGACGGACTACATTGATCTCTACCAGTCGCATGTGGACGACACGGAAACGCCACAGGAAGAGACTCTGCGCGCCTACGCGGACCTCATCGCACGGGGAAAAGTGCGCGCTATCGGCGCATCGAATCACAAGGGCTCTCGACTCGCCTCCGCGATTGCGGCCAGCAAGACACTTGGCGCGCCTCGCTACGAAAGCCTGCAGCCAATCTACAATCTGTATGACCGCGCGGATTTCGAGACGGATCTCGAGCCTGTGTGCGTGAAGGAGGGCCTGGGCGTGATCAACTATTTTCCGCTGTGCGGCGGATTCCTCACGGGGAAATACCGCTCGGCAGCCGACACGGCCCAGAAAGAGCGCGCCCGCACTGTGAACAAGTATCTGAACGAGCGCGGAATGAAAATTCTCGACGCGCTTGACGAAGTCTCCCAAGCAACGGGCGCGTCACCCGCCCAGATTTCACTTGCCTGGCTCCTCGCCAGGCCCAGCATCACCGCTCCGATCGTGAGCGCCACAAGCGTAAAGCAGCTTGAGGAGTTGCTTGGCGCGATCGAGCTAAAGCTGGACGCGGCCAGTCTCGAGCGGTTGAACAGCGCGAGCGCGTACCCGAAGGCAGGCGCGCCGGTTTCGCACGAGGCGCGTTGAATTGCGGCGTGGCAAAAAGAGAGCCGCGCAAGTCTGTCCAATTGACGGGGCCTCGGCACTTTGTCATTATTCGGTGGGCCCGTTGTTCCTACTAGCCGGCCGTGGGGAGGAGTTATCCGTCTGCGAGTAACGGTCCTGGCCTCGGGCAGCGCGGGAAATTGCACGCTCGTGGAAACCGAGCGTACCCGGCTGCTGGTGGACGCGGGAATCGGCAAAAAGGAAACGCTTCGGCGCCTCGCCGAAGTCAGCCGCGCGGTGGATCATCTCGATGGCATCGTCATCTCCCACGAACATACGGATCACATCGGATCGCTCGCTCAGGTGCTTGGGCAATGGCGCACGACTGTATATTTGACAGAAGCGACGCACACGGAAGTTCTCCGCATTCTGCCTGAGACCTCGCACAAGCGCCTCGACCGAGTCGAACACATCCGCGCGGGGCAGCGGTTTACGGTAGGAGAGATTGAAGTTTCGCCGATTGCCATTCCGCATGACGCCGTGGATCCCCTGGGATTCACTTTCCGCGCCAACGGCTCCAAAGTGGCCATCGTGACCGACCTGGGTTATTTGCCGGAACTTGTGAAGGTCCACTTGCGCGATTCCGACTGCCTCATGCTCGAATCCAATCACGATCTGGACATGCTGAAGGTGGGGCCGTATCCCTGGCACATCAAACAGCGCGTGATGAGCCGCACGGGACACCTGTCGAATCATACGGTGAGCGAATACTTTGCCGATGCGGAAGGGTTTGACGGGCGCGCCCGCTACGTCGTGCTCGCGCATCTTTCTGAAAACAACAACAATCCCGACGTGGCGCGAATATCGGCAGAGGAGGCGCTCGGCCGCAGGATCACGGGATTTTCCGGCGAGCTCCTTGTCGCCTCGCAGCAGAAGCCGATTCCTACCCTCGATCTGTAATTTCACGCATTATTGGCGCGGACTTATCAGCCTCCGGAAGGACCGCTCCATAGCGATCGTCATTCCGAGCGAAGCGAGGAATCCCTCCGTTATTGTGCTCGCAGGCAGAAACGAAGGAGGGATTCCTCGCTTCGCTCGGAATGACGGAGTAAGAAATGTTCACTGAAGGCTGCGACAAACAAGAATCAGTGCGGCACCGATTCCTTGTACACCCTGTACCAGTCTTCCGTAATTTCCCGCTGCGCCTGTTCAAGCGTCAGGCTGCCGGAACAGACTTCGGCGTGGAGATAATTTTCGACCTTATCCTTGAAATGCGCGCCGCCGTCGGGAATGGAAGTCTCAAACGGTTCGGGCCACAGATTTCTTGGATCGGTGGGATTGCCGCCGAGTTCGAGGGGAATGAAATGGTCCTCCTCGTAATCCCGGACGCGGGAATCGGAGTATCCGTATTCGCCAATCTGTTCGGCCTTCAGGCGATTCGTGTAGCTCGCTTCCGGGCGGATAAATCGAGTGCTCCAGCGCGGATTGCAGATCGTGTCGCGGATATTGGCCTGCGTGATGTCGGAATTCGTCGCGCCGGGAGTGCGGGCGGGATCGGGATAGATGTCTGGCGGACCAACGTGCGCTCGCACGGCTTCGTTCTCTCCCGGTGCAAGGTTGTCCATATGGGAAGATTCGCGCCGGGCGAGCCAAACTACCAGGACAAACGCAAGCAGGATCACAAGGATCAGTCCCGTCTTTTGCCGGCTCGACATTGCTACCAGTTTATCTCAGGGCGGCGGTAGCGCCAGAGACTCGCCGGCAACAATTGCCAGGAAAATCGGTTATCATCAAACAGGGATTTCCCCCGCGCATTTGGAATCTTTGCCGCGCCCTTTGCCAAGAGCGCGCCCGAGGAGCTTCAGCTTGATCGCACGATACACACGGGAAGAGATGGGCCGGGTCTGGAGCGAAGAAGGAAAGTTCCGCCGGTGGCTGGAAGTAGAACTTGCCGCCACGGACACATTGGCGGAAAGCGGCATCGTTCCCGCGGAAGCGGCGAAGAAGATCCGCGAGAAGGCGCGTGTGGATGCCGGCGTCGTCAAACGCATCACGGAACTCGAGAAAAAGGTAAAGCACGACGTGATCGCCTTCACCATGGCCGTGGGCGAAACGATCGCCGACCAGGACGCCGCGCGCTGGCTGCACTACGGCATGACCTCGAACGACGTGGTGGATACGGCGCAGGCGCTGCAGATCCGCGAAGCTTCGCGCCTCATCGAACACGAACTCGTCCGCTTCGGCGAAGTACTCGCGCGCCGCGCCGAGGAGTTTCGCCTGACGCCGCAGATCGGACGCACGCATGGTGTTCATGCCGAGCCCATTACGTTTGGGTTGAAAGTCGCCAACTGGTTCGCTGAAAACCGGCGCAACCTGGAGCGCTTTGGCCAGGCCGCGCGGCAAATGGCTGTCGGAAAAGTTTCGGGAGCCGTGGGAAACGCTTCGCATCTGGGGACGGACGCCGAAGCGGCCATCTGCAAGCGACTGGGGCTGGATGTGGCGCCGGTGGCTTCGCAGGTGATACAACGCGACCGCCACGCGCAGTACCTTTCAGCGCTCGCGATCCTCACCGCCACACTCGAAAAGATCGCGCTCGAAATCCGCCACCTGCAACGGACGGAAGTCCGCGAAGCCGAGGAGCCCTTTGGCGGGGAGCAACGCGGCAGTTCGGCCATGCCGCACAAGCGGAATCCGGTATCGAGCGAGCAGGTCTGCGGCCTGGCGCGCGTCGTGCGGGCCAATGCCGGCGCGGCCTTTGAGAATATCGCGCTGTGGCACGAGCGCGACATCTCGCACAGCTCGGTCGAGCGCGTCATCCTGCCGGACTCGACGATTCTCGCCGACTATCTGCTCGCGCGCATGACGGACATCGTTTCCGGCATGCGCGTCTTCCCGGAGCGCATGCGGCGCAATCTCGACGCGACGGGCGGCCTCGTTTTTTCCGGTCAGCTCCTTCAGGACCTGGTCGAGGCGGGCGCGCCGCGGGAAGACGCCTACAAATGGGTGCAGGAACACGCCATGGCGGCGTGGGAGACCGAAACGAATTTCCGGCAGCGCGTGGTGAATGACGCCCGGGTCAGGATTTTTCTGGGCCGCGAAGCGCTGGAAAATACGTTTGATCTGAGTCGCCAACTGCGCAGCGTGGACGCGATCTTTGAGCGTGTGTTCCGGGAAAAGTAGGCCAGGAGAAAAAAGTTTTGGTAGCACAGGCACTCTTTATCCCGAGCCCCTGGGAGGGGCTGCCTGTGCGCATTTGAGAACCGCAGGGAAGGCATCGGTCCAACCACGATTGCAAAACCCGCACAGGCAAGAGTGCCTGTGCTACTAAAAAAACCTACACGCGCTGGACGTAACGCGCTTCCGTGGTATCCACCTTCACTTTGTCGCCTGTATTCACGAAGGGCGGCACCTGAATCGTCAGCCCGGTCTCGAGCTTCGCCGCCTTCATGACCGCGCTTGCTGTGGCCTTTTGCAAAGTGGGTTCGGTATCCACCACGACGAGGTCCACCGTGTCCGGCAGCAATACCCCGATCGGCTTGTTCTCGTAAAACTCGAGCTTTACCGTGGTATTGGGAATCAGGTAGTAGACGGATTCGCCGAGAATTTCGGAAGTCAACTGCAACTGCTCGTACGACTCCGTATTCATGAAGTGGTAGCCTTCGGTATCCGAATAGAGATATTCGTGCTCGATTTCGTCAAAGATGGCTCGCTCGATGTCATCTTCCGCGCGGAACCGGTAGTCAATAATCGAGCCGCTGCGCAAGTTACGCATCTTGGTGGCCATGGCGGCGCGCTTGTTGCCCGGGGTGCGGTGCTCGACGGCATGCACCGAATAGAGATCGCCGTCGTGGCGAATGATCATTCCCGGACGCAGTTGTGTTGCTCGCATTTCGTTCGCTCCTGATGCCTACGGGATCTTGCGGCAGGCCGCTGAAACTAGTCTCACAAACTGTGTTTGTGGGCCACGGCTCGGGCCGTGGCATATATAGGCGCGGCGGAAGGCAGCCGGCAGCCCGGGAGAAACCGGGCCATTCGCGCTGCTTCAGCTCTCACTATTGAATTATAGACGCCCCGGCGAGATCAGGTCAACGGAGCTGAATTGCAGGACGGAATTTTCGCGTGGTTTTGCCGGCACGAAGGAATCGCACCGGTTCGTTTTTCAGGCGGCTTGTTCATGGTCGAGGAGTTGATCCCGCTTGCCGCAATCCAAAATCTGATCGTCGAGCCGCATGATTTCCCCGGCCAGGCGAGTGTTCGTAGGATCTGCCTGAAAACCATCGAACAGCCGCTTTCTTTCCACAGCAAGCATTCCGCGGACCCTTTTCCAGTCCACCGAGTTTCCCTTTTGCATTCGAAGGATTGTCATGGTCTCCTCCATTGGTGTGGTACGGCAAACAGTATCCCCGGAAATCCAGCAAACAAATGTGAGATCTATCATGCCCGAATGTGTCGCCCATCACGCTCGTTCCGGGCCAAGAAAGTGGCTGCGAATCGCCGAACATTCTTGTAAGCACAGGCAAATCGGCTCACAATTCCTGCACTGTTAATTAACTCATGGAATAACCAGGGCGCGCGTCACTCCGGGCGGATAGGAACATTGTTTCAATCTGGCAACGGGAAATTTCCGTACCGACGAGTTTGCGCTACAATCAGTTCGCTAATTTTCAGGAGGACTTATGGCGGAACCTACCTATGAAGAGCTGCAGGCCCGTGTTGCGGAACTCGAAAAGAAGACCGCGCGCCGAACGGGCGATCTCGAATTCAAGGTCGGCGAAAAAGGCGGAGTGAGCGTTTACGGTCTGGGACGCTTCCCGGTCACACTCTATTACGAGCAATGGAACCGATTGCTCGAGGCTGCTCCGCGCCTGAAGGAATTTCTCGAGGAAAACAAGACCCGGCTGAAGCTGAAAGAAAAGTAACCGGCGCCGGAGCGCCCGGGTATTGGCCCTTTTGTGTTCGTTGCCACGACATCCTTTACACCGGATGCCAGGACATCCTTTACACTTTGGCCTTACGCTTTGGGGTTCGGTTTTTCTTCT
>VFSW01012581.1_pt1 | contig 11806 bp, 12 predicted proteins | sample 5358111 | NCBI WGS metagenome assembly VFSW01 (sample SAMN11554181, study PRJNA540505) | mine drainage metagenome | isolation source: sediment from site ElyBrook_90M | place: USA: Ely Copper Mine, Vershire, VT | collected 2017 | reverse complement strand
GGGTGGAAGGATGCCGGAAAAAAGCGAAAAGGAAAAGGAAAGAGGAGTAATTAGGGAAGGCCCCAACAAGAACATACTGACCCAGCAAGAGGCGCAAGAAAGGATTGCAGTATTGGGCCAAAATGCTGGGATTCTGGGTGAAAAATCCAGTAAATGGCTTACATCAATTATTCAGGCTGATGCTTCAGCAGAGCATCATTACGGAGGCTATCAGCTTCGTGGCATATCAACGCGCACCCCCGAGGAGATAGGAAAGATCATAGAAGTTGCATCTAACTCGCTCGGCAAGGATGCAGGAGAAGTTCTCAATAATTTCGAGATTTGGTCTTACACGCCCGAAGCCGTTCACGATATAATCAAAGAGGTTTTGAGTGGAATGGGTGAAGAGACAGGCAGGGCGTACCTTATTGCACAAAGCTTTACGCGATTTCACATAATGGTAGATAACGGGTTTAGATACCTGACCCAAGACGAGATAAGGCAAAGGATAGAACTCTGCAAAGCCACGCTTGGCGTGGAGAGAATGCACGACTATTTCAAAACAGAGGCTGGAATGGAAAGTGCTAGTCTAAATGGTTTATTCACAGAAAATTCTGTTAAGAAAATTAAAGTCATGGAACGCTATCTTGGGAGCGATACTGCCCAAAAGCTATTCTCAGGAGGGTGGTTGCACGAGTGGTCTCCAGAGTTTACAGAAGAGTCGTTCGAACTTGCTGTAAAGCTCATCGGCTCCGAGAAAGAAGTGAGAGAATACTTCGGGCAGCACCCGAATGTCATGTATTCTATTGGGAATTTCATAGACCGTGATGATTACAATAGGGGTACGCAAAACTTCGATTATTTGGCGAGCAAGTTTGGAAAGGATGTCATCAGCGAGCTGATTATGGGGCCGAAGAACTCAAGGCTTATTGGCGAGAGACTGAGGTCGCTGTCCGTAGATGAAGATAAAGTGAAACAGGTGGCGGACAGGATAGCATTGGAGATAACTGATACAGGCAATCAAGCGGAAAGAGAAAGGTTTGCTATGTTGACCTTAGATGTACTTGGTATGGTACAGAGATAACGTTTTGTTCTTGTAGGCACTCCACCTTTAGGTCCAAAGGATGATGAAAAATCGAAAAAGAAATCATTCTAATAAAACTGCTCATCTCGCCTTCTTCTTTATCTCAGATATTATTTTAAGGAGGTCAACCTCCTCGTCGCTTATGAGGTTTGCGAATTCTCCCTTGAGCAGCCTCTCATCCTCATCTGTCACTCTCGTATAGAGCTTCTGCCCCTCTCTCACCTGCCGGCCGAACGTCGGCTCATCCATTGATATCGCAACCTGGTCGCCCTTCTTGGCCGATTCGAGCGGCGCCTTCTCATTCTGTATCCCCTTTATCTTTCCTATAACCTCGCCGATGTCATTGATCAAAAGATAACCGGCCTTTATCCTCCCGGCTCCGACCTTAACTCCGAATATCGCGGGGTGCGAGACCCTGAAGCAGCTGTTCGGCAGCGCTTCAACCGCACCGGGGAAAACGATTCTGCTTTCCGCTTTGCTTAGGCTGCTCTTCTGCCTCTCGTCAACGAACGCCTTGTAGTCGTCAATGAGCTTGTATATTATGTCCGCGTTTATTATCTTGACCCCGCTGTCGAAAGAGGCCTCCGAAGCCTCCTCGTCTATCTGCACGTTGAAGTCGAGTACCACGGCGTATGCAGGATTGGCGGAGAGCTGCGCGAACGCGTCCACTATATCCCTCTTCGTTACGTTGCCGAGCCCCTTCTTGCTTATCGGGAAGCCCGCGTTCTCTATGAGCCTGGAGATCGCCTCCAGGCTCCCTATCGAGTCTGCCTTCAGTATTATCCCGTTCTGGTCGGTCTTGAAGACCTCCCCGAGCTCTGCGCTTATCTGCGTGGAGTAGTTGTCGTCAACCACCTGGATAACCGGCGAGCCAGGCATTGCGTCGTCCAGGCCGTTGCCGCTTATCTTGACTCCGGATGCGGCAGCCACGCTCTCCACGTAGTCGAACTTGCTCGTGCCCTCGCGTATCTCCTGCAGCGGCCTCGCCTTGAGCAGCGCCTTTATCTTCGCGGTGGCTATGCCTCCGGGCGTGGCGAACGCTATGGTGTCGTTCGTCTTCAGCGTGCCGTCGTAGAGTATGACGTCGATGGTTGTGCCCAGCCCCTTTACCTCCTTCTTCTCGAGTATGCTTCCTTTGCCGGGGCCCTTCACCTCTATGTTGAGGCGCATCTCGAGGTATCTCTGCGACAATCCCGTAACTACCATGAGGAGCTCCGCTATGCCCTCGCCGGTCTTCGCGCTGAGCGGCACGATCGCGACCTCCTTCTGGAAGTCCCGTATCCTGTCGAAGCGCTCGCTGTTGAAGCCGAGTTCGCTGAGCCTGCCTATCATCTGGAATATGCAGTCCTCTAGCGCCTGCCGCACTCCCTGGTTCTGCTTTTCGATCGCCTCGGCAAAGCTCTTCGACTTTGTGTTGAGCCATCCGGTTATCAGGTCTATCTTGTTGGCCGCGATTATGAAAGGCGTCCTGTACTCCTTCAGTATCGTTATCGCCTCGAGGGTCTGCGGCTCAAAACCCTTGCTTATGTCGACTACGAGTATGGCGAGGTCGGCGACGCTGCCTCCCCTCTTCCTCAGGTTGGTGAAGGCCTCGTGGCCAGGCGTATCTATGAAAAGCAGTCCAGGTATGGATACCTTGCCCATTCCTTTGAAGATGGGCCCGCATATCTTCTCGATGGTATCTATCGGAACCTCGCTCGCGCCTATGTGCTGGGTTATGCCACCCGCTTCCCTTGCGGCGATAGCGCTGTTGCGAATGCGGTCAAGCAAACTCGTTTTTCCCGAGTCTACATGACCCATTACCACTATTATTGGCTGCCTTATCATCTTCATCACAAAGAGTACAGTATCTTCTGTAATCTAATATATAAAAAGTTAGCCCTGCGGCGTCTTCCCATCAACGCTCCTCCACAGGTAGAGCGATGCTATGGTGCCGTACGGGGCCCACCTTTCTGCGAGCTCGGAGAACTTGCTGCCGCTCGGGTGAGACCTCAGTCCGTACGCTTTCATTACCGCCTTTTTTATTCCTAGGTCGTCTCTAGGCACTATGTCGGTCCTGCCTAGGCTGAACATCAGGAACATCTCGGCTGTCCATCGCCCTATGCCCCTCACCTCGTCGAGCTCCTCTATTATGTCCTCGTTCTCCATGCTCTCGAATTTGCTGAGCTTCAGCTCTCCCTGCAATATCCGCGTGCAGAGGTCCTTGAGGTAAGAGTACTTCTGCGGCGATATGCCTGCAGCCCTCACCCTTTTTTTCGGGGTGGAGAGGAACCTCCTGGGCGACGGCACCCTGCCGTTGTAGAGGCCCCTGAACTTTTTCAATATCGAGTCGCCCGCAGCTCCGGATATCTGCTGGTAGATTATCGAGCCGACGATGTGCTCGTAGTAGTCGTCAGGCGGCTCTACCTTTACCACGCCTACCCTCTTTATGATTCTGGCAAGGATTTTGTCCCTCCTGGCGAGGTGTTTTACTCCGGCATTCCACAACGACCGGTCGCGTATCGTCTTGATCTTATGCCGCATGTTCTCCTCCTGCGTGTAAAAAATGGCAGTGCAATCCACACAGTAATGGTACAAGAAAGATATTTATATCCTGGAGGCGAGTCCCTCAACAGTGCTTTGATGAACTACAGAGCGGCCATTTTATTTTCCGTTTTCGCAACGCTGGCAGTTGCCATGCTTTCTTATGCGCAGGTGACTCCATACAGCAACTCCACACAGGTCGGTTTCCACGTAGTAAATATATCTACATACAGCGTAGCAACCGTATTCATAGGCGCGGATAGGTACAACATCACTCAAAACTACATAACTCCAAGCACATCTGGAGAGACGGTAAATGGGCATCCATATTACCTAACTTTGAACGCACCGATGCAGATATCTGGGCAGAACAACAGCTACATAATGCTGGTCAAGGTAAACTACATACCAAGGCAGCATACCGTTAATTTCAACATATACCAGCTGCAGCCCCCGGCCACAACCACCACAACCTCGGTGCCGAGCACCAGCACAACAAGCGTAAAGCCTACAACAACAATAATTGATACAACATTGCCTTATACAACAATTGCATCAACAGCACCTACAACCACAACCGCGCAGTCGTCAGGAAGCTCCATAAATAATATATTACAGCGGATAATATCCTTCTTACAGAACCTCTTCTCGCATCTCTAGCGCTACAGGATCCTTCCGCCGGCAAATATTCTGGGCTCGTTCTTTCGCACCAGAAGGAACGAATCCCCGGGCGAGAGGGCCAACTGCGAGCTCAAAGAGAGCTCGTAATTCTCGCCGTTCTTTGCGACCCTGCATATGCTTGACCTGAAACCGCTAACCATCCAGAGCTCTTTGTAATCGAAGTCCCTCTCTTTTATCATGCTGCTTATCGTTATCTGCGCCTGGGCCTTGCTCACCTTCTTTATTGGTGTGTCCGATAGAATATCCCCTTTCTCGATCTGGTCTGACTCTATGCCCCTCACCGCCAGCCCGACCCGCACGTTCTTTCCAGCCTCTTCTATATCCTGGTCCTGCGCTTGTATTGACCTTATGCTCACGCTCTTGCCCTCGCTCGTGTACAGGTTATTGTGTACCTTCGCCTTGCCGTGGCCGACTATGCCCAACACCACTGTGCCTATGCCCTTTACATTAAAAGCGCGATCAACATCGACCCTGGTGTCGGTCTCCGCCCCGGAGCTTTCGAGCGCCTTGAAATGATTGAATATGTCGGCCTCCTGCAGTATCTCATACTCTATCTTCGATTTCTGCATAATGTCTGACGCGTCGCCGTCGCCCGCAAGGGTTATCTTTCTGCCAAGAACGCTGCACCCTATTATGGACTCGGCGAAGAGCCTGTCCAACTTTGCTGTGCTTATCAGTACGTTGTCGGAGAGCGTAATAACCTCCGCAACAGAGTTGAATTTTGCCTCGGGGGTTGACGGCGTAAGAATGACAAAAACAGAATCGTCAACCTTTCTGTTGTAGAATGTGAGCCCGTTTACCGAGCCTTTCTTGCCAAGCCTGCCGGCAAGCGCCTCGTCGTTCGGTATCGAGATAAGCAGGTGCTGCATCTTATCAAACCTCCACGTTGAAAAAGTTAAGCTGGCCCCTCATCGGTATCGGAACCTCGAACCTGACCGCATCCTTTATCAGGAAGCCGTATTTCGAACTCACATACGCTTCTGTAGCAAGATGTTTATCCCTATCTGCCATGAACTCGCCGGTGCTCCTGTACTCTTTAACACCGTATAGGAAGGCTTTACCTATTATCGCGCCCTTTGCCAAGCTCGCCTGGTCGAATCCCATCGACGCGCACGCGCCAGCGTCCGGCCTTTTTGATGCATGCACTAGGAACTCTCCCCTGAAATTAGTATTCCATGGCCTGAGCTCTATGGTCTTTTTTCCCATGGCTAGAAGCTCTGCAAAAGGCTGTTTAAGGGATAGGCACTTCATGCAATCCTAATTAGTGGAACTTTGCTCCTGGCAGGGCGTCCATGGCCACTTTCGCATCGAGCACGATTGTTATGCCCTTGTATTTCTTAACCATCTGGTTTATGTGGGTCTTGTAAAAAGCCAAGGCGTCCCTGTCGCCCTTCGCCGCCTCCCTCTTGTAGACCTGGCAGAGGTCGCAGTTGTGCGCCCTCTTCTCTGAGCCGTCGCGCCTGTCGAAGATCTTCAGCACAACCTTGTTAACATTGTCATTTTTCATAAAAGCGCACCAACCTCGAAAAGCCTATAGTATATATGGGCGTCAAGATATTTATGGGTTCGTTTGCGCGGTTTTCAGTGCAGAGGTGATATCGCGCGCCTTCCGAGGGCCTTATAGCCGCTCTCGTAATGCATCAGCCTCACCCCCTCCTCTGCTGCCTCGACGGTATAGCCGTCTACCTCAAATTTTGGCAGCTTCACATTGCTGCCCGCTAACCTTCCTTCTATTGTGGATATATCAAGTACTATCGATAGGAATGCCGCCGTCCACCTCTCCCCGCCGCGGCTTACTATGTCCAGCGAAGCCGGTTCCGGCTTGGCGGCCTGGTGGCGCTCCCTGACCGATATGTGAAAATCATCGGCATCTTCCGGGACCACAAGGCCGTTCTCATACTCTGTATGCGGTAAAGGAAACATCCTGCTCGGCACGCTCACGCGAAGGTCGGCCCCGCCCTGCCTGTACTTTACATAAACATCAAAAAACGAGTACACATCCCTGTCAAGAAGCTCTACTGTGAAGTAAACAGAGGTATAGTCCCTTAGGCTTGCGTACTTCTGGTCCCTGGAGAATATCATCACCTCCATGTCACAGTTCACAATCCTTACCGCGGTGCCATTTCCCAGCGATACCAACCGCCTGCGCCCAGGATCGGCGCTTAGCTGCGCCGACTGCGGACTTGGTGCATTCCCTAACATGAGAAGGCTTCTTCCAAGGAGATATTTATAAATATGGGCGTCAAACCCACGACCTTCAGTTGTGGGAGGATGTCACAATCTATCACAGCTCAGAAGGGACTGGAAAGCCTATACCTAGAGCCCCTCCACTCAATCTCCTTCATCCTTGCTGCAGAGAGCAGGTTCGCTATGAAGATGAAGTTGATGATGAAGCATATCGGGAATACCGACAGATAATGGTGCTCAGACCTCTTGTAGGTCTTGTATACCCCCATGGCAAACGGCAGCAGGAGTATCAGGTACCACGGCGAGAGGAACGAGAGCGCTATGCCGGAGACCAGAAGCAGCGCCTGGGCAACATAGAAGGCCATACCGTAATAGAGCACCTTCCTGTTTCCGAGCAACGTGAGCGCGGTCTGCCTGGTCGACCACTCGTAGAACTGCGAGAAGCTGTCCGCGGTGTTCACCCTTGCTGTTCTTCTGCTAGCGTAGGCTATGCGCAGCCCCCTGCTCCTAGCGAAATACCCTATGGTGATATCATCGACAACCGCCCTCTCGAAGACCTTGAATTCCTTAGGGCCCATGAGGCCCTTCCTGAAAGCCATAGAGCCGCCCCAGACGAAGCGGGTTAGCTTTGATTCCATCATGCCGTTGCCAACGAAGCCCCAGGCCATCTTGACTACGGACCAGAAGCCCCCCACCGGGTTGAAATAAGCGTATGCGCTCGACACTCCGACGCTCTTGTCGTTGAGCGGGGCGACGAGCTCGCTTATGTGGTTTCTTTCGCAGTGCGCGTCAGAGTCTATGTTTACGTATATATCATAGTTCCTGAACTTCTGCATCGCAGTTATAATCGCCCTTACCTTGCCGCTGCAATCCTTGTACCTCTTCGACGATATTATGTAATCGAGCCCCGCCTTTTTTATTGCAGTCACCGCGCGGTCGGAATTGTTGTCTACAATCGCAACTACCTTGTAATTCGGGTAATCCTGGTCCTTCAAGGACTCGAGGTTGCTCCGCAGCGTTATGTCCATGCCCTTGCAAGGAACCATGACAAGCACCCTGCCCTTTCTGCCTCTGGCATCATACCTTTCCGGGCTCTTCAACAGCCCGGCTATGTTTATCAGCATAAGGCCGAGCCACACCAGCGAGAGGAATGCGACCAATGCCGTAAGAAGAAGCCCCACAAGAGCACCTAGCGGTTCGCCTCCATAAACCTTATGTTCGCGTCGATCCTCTCGATGACCTTCTTTATCTCGAGCTTTATGTCGTCCCGAATGTTCTGCCTCCTGCCAAAGAAAGAGGATATCTCCTTTCTTGACCGCCTGTCTCTCGCAACGCTGAAGAGGTTTGCGCAGTACCTGAAAAGGTGCGTGGACGGTGCATATGCGCCCTTTAATCTCTTCCAGTTTGCCATGGCCCAGTTTACGTATACGCCGTACGCCGCCGGGTTTCCGGCAGCTCCAGACATTACGTCTATCGAGTCCTGCATTCTTATCTTGCCGGATAGCACAAGGCCCAGAGAGCTTGTTATAAGGTCCCTGTCGCCAAGCTCACCCACCGCGTCAAGCGCACGCATCTTGTCTTCCGGAGGTTCGTCGCTGTTGTAGAGGGCAAGGAGTTTGTCCATCAGCCCCTTGCTGGGCGCATTAAAGGCTACCGTTGCATACACCGCGCTCTTTATGTTCGGGTCAATCTTCTTATTGCTGTCCGAAAACTCCTTGAATATGGATAGTGCTCTCGATACGACCTCTGGGTGCTTCAGCATACCAAGCGCTGATATCGCACCGCTGCGCAGGCTTGTGTCGGTAGGGTCCTCGCCCGGTCTTGTCTCCCAGCCCAGCCTGCCCAGTATGCTCTTGTGAAACCTTGTGCTGATTTTCCTCGCACGGTCGCCCCATGCCGCTCCCTCGGTCATGGCGTCTATCCATCCAAGGTGGGATGAGACGCTGCTGTTCAGCGGGTATCCGCTTTCCATGCAGTATCTTTCTATGAAGTCGAGATAGTCCGGCAGTTTGGCCCTCCCGCATCTTATCAGGGCGAAGAGGTCGTTCTCCAGCCCCCAGCCGTCGAGGCCGTCGAGCCTCTTTGCCAGGAGCATGCCTCCGAGCTTGTCGAGCATCCCCTGCCCGTATGCGCTCCTGTAGAATCCAGATTGGCCGAAGTTCAGTTTTATCCATTCGCTCTTGGCGGTTATCTTGCCTTTGCCGCTCGACAGGATGGTGCCGCCCTCTCCTTTCAATGTCAAGTACCTTATCGGTATGATCCACGGCTTCTCTTTAACGTTCCCTGATATTGTGAAGCGTTCCTGGCTGATGTCAAAACTCCCGTGTGCGTTCGCGCCGACCCGCACAAGCGGATAGCCCGGCCTGTCGAGCCAGTCCTTCATCATCTGCTTTATCGGCATGCGCCTGCCTTCGCTCTTCACCTGCTCCTCTATTGCACCCCATAGATCCGCCTTTGTGGCGTTCGAGTAGGCATGACTCTTGAGATACCGGTTGAGTCCCTTCCTGAACGTTTCACCTCCCACATACTCCTCCAGCATGAAGAGCATGCTGCCCCCCTTGTTGTACCCGATGGCGTCGAACAGGCTCTCTATCTCGCCCACCGTGTTTACATTGACGCTTATGGGATGGGTGTTCTTCATGCCGTCGACCGCGAGCGCCCCGTTTATTGTATCCTCCCTGTAGCCTATCATCATCTTCCATTCCGGGAATATCCTGTCAACTGACTCGAAAGCCATCAGGGTGGCAAAGCTCTCGTTGAGCCACATGTCATCCCACCACTTCATAGTGACAAGGTCGCCGAACCACTGGTGGGTTAGCTCGTGGGCTATGATTTCGGCTATCCTCTCCTTCATCGACTGGGCGCTCTCCTTCTCATCTACGAGCAATGCCGAATCTCTAAAGGTTATCGCCCCCCAATTCTCCATTGCACCCGCGGCGAAATCCGGCACGGCGATCAGGTCGAGCTTCGGCAGTTGGTATCTTATGCCGAAGTAGGACTGGAGGTCCTCAAGCAGTATCTTTCCGTATTTGAGCGGGAGCGCTGCGAGCCTCTTTTTGCCGGGCGTTGTTATCACGCTTATCTTCACCTTTCCAGAGGTCGTCGAAACGCGCTCGAACTTCCCAACGCCCATATACAACAGGTAGGTTGACATGATCGGAGTCGTTGCAAAGGTCACCTTTTTCTTTCTCTTGCCTGCCCTAATATCTTTGACCGGCATGTTTGATATTGCCTCAAGGTCGTTGTCTATCGTAAGCGAAAGGTCGAACGTCGCCTTGAACTCAGGTTCGTCGAAGCACGGTATCGCAGTACGGGCACTCGGGGCCTCGAACTGTGTGGTGAGCATCCATCCCTTCTTGCCTCTGTCGTCATATCTGCTCCTGTAGAAGCCGTAGAGCCCATCGTTGTGAATCCCCTCGTAAGATATCTCTATCTCTATCATTCCGCCGACCGGTTTTGGGAATTTTAGCAAAAGCAGCTCCTTCTCTGGATTGAGAGAGGTGGCGGCTTTCTGCTCTACGCCGTTGCACCTTACCTTCGCATACTTTATCTTCAGCTCCTTTGCATTAAGCCTGATGAGCCTGGTTCCCGGAGCCGCCTTCGCGGTTATGGTGACCCTTCCGGGAAACCTGAACGCCTTCATGCCCGGCACTATCTCTATCCTGTAGTTTGTAGGGACTACGGATCTTCCTAGCGTCTCATGACCTGGGCTTTTCATGTTGATACCTTGGTGTTATCCAATACCTCTTTGTAGGCGCTGTTAAAGGTTTCGTGCGCCATCGCATACCTCTCCTCTCCGGCGTAGCCGACATAATGAGGCTTCAGTTCCTTGAACACCTGGTCCTTCCTGAAACCTATCGAACTAAGCATCGCGGTAGACCTGGAATTGAAGCTGAATACATCGGCATAGACCGTGCCGATACCTGTGCTCTTGAACGAGAAAGCGGACAGCAGCGTTACTGCTTCCTTCGCGTATCCGTTGCCCCAGTGCTCCTTGCCGAGCCAGTAGCCGACGCTGCAGCTCTTTCCCATCGGATCAAAGCCGAGTATGCCAGCAGCGCCTATAAGCGTGCCCGAACCCGAGAGGTGCACGCCGAAGTGGTACTCGCTTTTATTGAGCATCGCCTCGTTTGCATGCTCTATGAATCGCGCCGCGTCTTCTATCCTGTAAGGATATGGGAAAGCTCCGATCGAGGCTACGTTGTACGCAATCTCGTAATCGTTCGCGTTCCTCGCGAGCTCTCCTGCGTCTTCGGCAGACAGGCTCTCCAAATAAACCCTGAACTTAGGATAATCCACTCTGATGGGCTCACCGCACAATATATAGAGTTTGCATCAAAATATGTTTATAGCTTGTGCTCAGAATGTGCTATCATGAAAGTGCTGAACTCGATGCCGCCGTACAACCTCTTCGGCCTAGAGGAGCAAGACTACGACAGGGCAAAGGTGGTCGTGCTTCCCGTGCCGTACGACTCCACATCTACGTACAAGGTCGGCTCGCGGGAGGGTCCGCACGCGATAATCGAGGCGAGCAGGCCGATGGAGCTCTACAGCGAGGAGCTCGACGCCGACATAAGCAAGATCGGCATATATACATTGGAGGAGCTAGCGCCTGATTTTGATTCGCCTAAGAAAATGGTTGATAGGGTCTCAAGAGAGGTATCCCTAATACTCGACGATTCGAAGGTTCCCCTACTGATAGGCGGCGAGCACACGATAGCCGTCGGTGCAGTAAAGGCAGTCTCAAAGAAATTCAAGGATTTCAGCGTGCTGCACTTCGACGCGCACGCAGATTCGAGGGATGAGCTCTACAGCACGAAATACTGCCACGCCTGCATCATGGCGAGGATACGCGAGATGTGCAAGAGCTGCTACAGCGTCGGCGTCCGCAGCATAGACGAGAAGAGCGCCAAGGCATACTCGGACAGCATTCTCTACATGAACGACATGCGCAGCATGTCTGCGAAGCAGATTGTCGGCAAGATACTGAAGGGCACGAAGAAGAATCTTTACGTAACGATAGACCTCGACGTGCTCGACCCCTCGGAGATGCCGAGCACCGGGACACCGGAGCCAGGCGGCATGCGGTTCGACGAACTAAGAGATATATTAAAAGGCGTATTGAAGGAAAGAAACCTGATAGGAATCGACTTCAACGAACTCTGCCCTATACCAGGTATCGCTGCGCCCAATTTCCTTGCCGCGAAGCTGATATACTTGACCTTGGGATACGCGTTCTGCAATAAAAAATGAGCGCTATCCAGAGCTTCGGATAAACTGAAGGAATAAAAAGAAGAATTAACAAAGTGAGCGGGAAATCCCACGCTCTTTAGAGGTGGGATGAAAGCGGAC
>VFSW01012580.1_pt1 | contig 11806 bp, 9 predicted proteins | sample 5358111 | NCBI WGS metagenome assembly VFSW01 (sample SAMN11554181, study PRJNA540505) | mine drainage metagenome | isolation source: sediment from site ElyBrook_90M | place: USA: Ely Copper Mine, Vershire, VT | collected 2017 | reverse complement strand
GCGGGCGTGTGGGTGGGGCGCGTGTTGACGCAAGCGAGTTCAAGGAGCCAACTGCGCCCCTCGGGCCAGTCGGACAGACCCGATTCGGCGTTGATGTGTCCAAAGGCACCGAGTACGGTGTGTCTGGCCCCCCACGCAGAGGCAAGCGCCAGCGCCGCTGCAGCGCTGCAAAAGGGATCGTCCGTGCTGCTGATGACGTGACTCCGGACCGGAAGACGTGCGAGTGGATGCGCAACCCAGCTGTGCAGCGCCGCGGGCGTATCGTTGCGGGACAGGTCTGGCGGCGCGACCAGCAATGCGCCGAGGACGCGGCTGGAATGCCGGCTCAGCGCAGACCAGCCAGCCAGCAGGTGGCAGCCGAGACTGTGGGCCGCCAGCAGCAGGGGCCCTGGGGTTTCCAGTACGACGGATTCCAGCTGCGCGATCCAGTCACCCCGCAGCGGGTGCTCCCAATCGTGCTGCTGCACGCGTTGGTCGCCCCAGGCGGATTCCCAACGCGATTGCCAGTGGTCGGGACCGGAGTTGCGCCAGCCGGGCAGAATCAAGACGGTATAGGGGGCAGGTTCCTGCATTGATTGCTCCTTACGCCGCCGAGGCCGTGGCGGGTTCGGGCCGCGCAGCCCGTCGCACCATTTCCTGGGCGAATTCAACATAGGCTTGGGCGCCGCGACTCGATTTGTCGAAAATGACACCGGGCAGGCCATAGCTCGGCGCTTCGGCGAGGCGCACATTCCGTGGAATCACCGCGTCAAAGACCTTGGCTCCGAAATGGGTCTTGAGCTGCTCACTGACTTGTTGCTGCAAGGTGATGCGTGGATCGAACATGACCCGCAACAAGCCGATGAGGACGAGTTCGGGGTTGAGGTGCGCGTGAACCTGCCGAACGGTGTTGACGAGGTCTGAGAGACCTTCGAGAGCGAAGTATTCGCACTGCATGGGGACGATGACACCACGCGCAGCGCACAGGGCGTTCAATGTCAGGAGCCCGAGCGCTGGGGGTGTGTCGATGAGGACGAAGTCATACGCGGCATCAACACCCCGTACGACGTCCTTGAGACGGTGTTCACGGCGATCCTGGTCGACCAGCTCGACTTCGGCCCCGGCCAGTTCGCGATTGGCACCCAGTACGTCGTACCCTGCCTTGTCGCTGTGCCGGCGTGCCTGATCGAAGGGCGCGATGCCGAGCAGGACTTGATAGACGCTGGGGGTCAGCGATCGCTTGTCGATCCCCGAGCCCATGGTCGCATTGCCCTGGGGGTCGAGGTCGATCAATAGCACCCGCTGCCCGAGCTGGGCCAGTCCGGCGGCCAGATTGACACTGGTCGTGGTTTTGCCGACGCCGCCCTTCTGGTTCGCCACACAAAAAACCGAAGCCATCAAGTGTCCCCGATCAGGTCTGATTGAGAAGATGCCCGGCGCGACGCGGACCCCGCGGTGCCGTGCGTGTGGGTCGCGTCGACGCGTATGGGGTCGGATGGTTTCGCATGCATCCAGACCAGGCAGCGTCGCGCGTCCAGCCCGGGCACGTGCAACGCATCGACGCTGGCGTCGATGTCGGGAGGCAGCGCAACGATCTCATCATCGGGCACCCTGCCCTTCATCGCTGCCCATGCGCCACCTGGCGCGAGCAGGTGGCGCGTCAGCCGTACGAACGTCGACAAGTCACTGAACGCGCGGCTGGTGATGCAGTCAAATGGTGCCGTCTCGAGCGATTCCACCCGGGCGTGAATGACCTCCACATTCGGCAGGCGTAACGTGGCAACGGTCTGTTGAAGAAAGGCGCACTTTTTTTGCACGGTGTCGTTGAGGACAACGCGAGTGTCGGGCAGCATGATGCCAAGCACCATGCCGGGAAGTCCACCGCCGGCGCCGACGTCGAGTAGCCGCGCCGGCTGGCGTTCGGCAATGCTGGGGACCGTCGCCAGACAGTCGGCCAGATGCACGGTAAGCATATCCGTCGTATCCCGCACTGCCGTCAGGTTGTAAACCTTGTTCCAGCGCGCCAGCTGTTGCAGAAACCGCAGCAGGCGGTCATGCTGTTCCCCGCTGGGCGCGCTGGGGAGCGCGCGCAACCAGTCATCGGCATGGGGCGGGGCATGGGTCATGGCGCGGCGGTTGCGGGCGACAGCCGGGGCGTGCGGCGACGGCGCAGATGCACCAACAGCAAGGAAATGGCGGCTGGGGTCACGCCGGAGACCCGCGAGGCTTGACCGAGGGTTTGCGGTCGTGCGCGTTCGAGTTTCTGCTGCACCTCGATTGACAGTCCCTGGACCGCGGCGTAGTCGAGCTCGGACGGGAGGGTGAGATGTTCGAAGCCGGCGGCGCGTTGCACATCGAGCTGCTGACGATCGATATAGCCTGCGTATTTGACGGCGATTTCGACCTGCTCGGTCACACTCGAGTCGAGCTGCTCAGATGGGGCGAAGCGCCCATCAAGGACTTTGACCAGTGTCGCGTAGTCGACTTCCGGGCGCCGCAGCAGGTCTTCCAACCGGTACTCCCGCTCGATGACCTGCCCCAGGAGCGCCTGTGCTTCGTCGGGAGGGAGGGTGGCGGGACGAACCCAGGTCGCGTGCAAGCGTTCACGCTCGCGTTCGACAGCATCGCGTTTGCGGCAAAAAGCATCCCAGCGCGCGTCATCAATGAGACCGATATCCCGTGCGGCGGCGGTGAGGCGCAAGTCCGCATTGTCTTCGCGTAGGCTCAGACGGTGCTCGGCGCGGCTCGTGAACATGCGGTAGGGCTCGGTCACTCCTTTGGTGATGAGATCGTCAACCAGGACGCCAAGGTACGCTTGATCGCGGGTCGGAAACCAAGGGGCGCGGTCCTGGGCTGCGAGCGCAGCATTGGCGCCTGCCAGCAAGCCTTGGGCTGCAGCTTCTTCGTAGCCCGTGGTTCCGTTGATCTGGCCTGCGAAGTACAGCCCGCCGATCGCACGGGTTTCGAGGCTGGCGCGTAGTGCGCAAGGATCGAAAAAATCGTACTCGATCGCGTAGCCTGGACGAAGCAGGTGTGCATGCTCCAGCCCTGGAATACTGTGCACCAGCGCCACTTGTATGTCGAACGGAAGGCTGGTGGAAATGCCGTTTGGGTAAAACTCGTGGGTGGTGAGTCCTTCGGGCTCCAGAAAAATCTGATGCGAGTCCTTGCTGGCGAAGCGGTGAATCTTGTCTTCGATGCTGGGGCAATACCGCGGGCCGATGCCCTCGATGACACCTGTGTACATCGGGCTGCGGTCCAGACCTGCGCGGATGATGTCGTGGGTGCGCGTATTCGTGTGCGTCACCCAGCAAGGCAATTGCGCGGGGTGCTGCGCGGGGTTGCCTAAAAAACTGAAGACGGGGATTGGATCGGGATCGCCCGGCTGTTCCTGCAAGCGTGTGAAGTCGATGGTTCGGCCATCGATTCTCGGCGGCGTACCTGTTTTGAGGCGGCCTTGGGGCAGTTTGAGTTCGCGCAGTCGGTGAGCCAACGACACCGCTGGCGGGTCGCCCGCGCGACCCGCGGCATAGTTGTCGAGCCCGACGTGGATGCGGCCGTCGAGGAACGTGCCCGCGGTGAGGACAACGGTGCGTGCCTGGAAGTGGATGCCGCTTTGTGTGACGGCGCCGCAAACGCGATCACCCTGCCCTGTTGATTCGATGCGCAAATCATCCACAGCTTGCTGAAACAGCCAGAGGTTGGGTTGGTTTTCGAGGCGGCGGCGGATGGCCTCTTTGTACAACAGGCGGTCAGCCTGCGCGCGTGTCGCGCGGACCGCCGGGCCTTTGCGATTGTTGAGAATGCGAAACTGGATCCCAGCCTCGTCCGTGGCCGCTGCCATGGCGCCGCCGAGAGCATCGACTTCCTTCACCAGATGACCCTTGCCAATCCCTCCGATCGAGGGGTTGCAGGACATTTGCCCCAGCGTTTCGATGTTGTGGGTCAGCAGCAATGTCTTGGCGCCCATGCGAGCCGCGGCTAACGCCGCCTCGGTGCCGGCGTGGCCGCCGCCGACGACGATGACGTCAAAAATTTCGGGGGTATCCATGGTTCAGTCCTGAGGATCAACGATTGTAGGACCTGGCCGATGCTGCTGATGTTCCACGTGGAACAATGCGTGTTTTCCGGGTCCGCGTCATCAGACATGACGATCGACAAAACGCGCTTTGCATTCAGCGGGTATAGTGATCACGTCGGAGTTTCGACACAATGTCTCACATTGAAGATTGCTTGATACACCATGAAGGAGCAGGCCATGAAGGTGAATGAAGGTCGTATCGACCGTGTCGTGCGAGTGCTTGCCGGGCTCGGCCTGATTGCATTGGCGGCCACCGGAACCGTCGGTGTCTGGGGTTATATCGGCATCGTGCCACTGCTGACAGGCGCTGTTGGCGTTTGCCCGGCGTACTCGCTGCTGGGGCTCAATACCTGCCCGATGAAAAGCGCCAACAAATAAGTCGGCATCGCGGCGCGGGAAGTCACCTTCGCCAGCCGTCATGGCGAGACCCGCTACCCGCGAGTTGGTGAGGGTATGAAGGCGTCGTGCGCGGTCTTGGCGATCAGCAGCACGACGACCACGATAAACACGGCCCGGACAAACTGTGTTCCACGGTTGAGCGCCAGGCGTGAGCCTGTGATGTTGCCACCAATATTGCATACCGCAATGAGCGCCGCGTACCGCCACATCACATGGCCCTTGACGCTGAACAGCGCGAGGGCAGCCAGATTGCAAGCGACGTTGACCACTTTGGCGCTGGCCGCCGCATGTAAAAAATCAAAGCCGAAAACTCGTACGAACATGAAGACCAGAAAATTGCCGGTGCCAGGTCCGAAAAAGCCGTCGTAAAACCCGATCAACCCACCCCCGACCATGGCGACCGTGGATTCCATGCGTCCAGACAGCCGGGGTGCATGGTGATGGCCAAGGTCTTTACGCCAAAGGGTGTAGCCCAGCACCGCTGTCAGCACGAACGGTAGCGCGCGGCGGAAGAAGTCGGAATCGACGCGGGTGATGGTGTATGCGCCGAGCAATGCGCCCACGAACGCGGTGGCTGTCGCCGGAAGCACGGTACTCCATCGCAGGTGGACGCGCCGCAGGTAGGTTCTGGCAGCGACAGCAGTGCCCCAGGTTGCTCCGCCTTTGTTGGTGCCGAACAACGTTGCCGCCGGTTGCGTCGGAAAAGTGGAAAACAGGACCGGAACCAGGATGAGTCCGCCGCCGCCGACGACGGCGTCGATCATCCCGGCACCAAACGCTGCTGCCGCCAAGGACAAAAGTGGGATGTGCATGAATGGGGTGCCACAAAGGAAAAAGCGCCAGAACTCGTCGTTCTGGCGCCTGGTTCAGCGTCAGTCGCTGAAGATTTGGGGTCTGTGCGGAATCCGCCAGCCCTTCAGTTGATGTCTCCTCGGTGCCCACCTTGGATCGTCCGCAATGTGAAGATTGCGTCACCACAAAATTATTGACTTTTCCCCGTCGTGGTGCACGGGGGTAAACCCGTATCCATTCTGGTGCGCTGCTTCAACCGTGACCTAGACCCGGAAACAACTTGAGCAGCCCGTCGCTCATCATTTCAACGGCGATAGACGCGAGGATGAGTCCCATCAGCCTGGTCATCACGTTGATTCCAGTGCGTCCAAGAACACGCGCGATGGGTTGCGCGGCACTGAAACACAGGGCTGAGGCAAGCCCGATGACCACCCCGTAGCCGACCAGATATAGCAGATCGGTGAAATGCCGCGCCTTGTCGGCGTAGATGATGACGGTGGAAATGGCAGCTGGCCCCGTCAATAAGGGAATGGTCAGGGGTACGACCGCCACGCTGTCGCTGCTGACGGCTTCGTCAACCTCTTCCGGCACGGAGCGCACACCGCCCGGTGATGCATTGAGCATCGAGAAACCCGAGAGCATCAGCAGCAGTCCACCGCCCACCTGAAACGACGCCACGGAAATTCCGAAAAAAGCGAGGATCTCGGTGCCGAGCAAGGCGCTCGTGGCAACGACGACGAACGCGGAAAATGCGCTCACCAAAACGGTGCGCCGCCGCTGCTCGACGCTGAAGTGCTCGGTAAACGCGATAAAAAAAGGCGTGATTCCGAGCGGGTTGACGATGGCCAGCAGCGCCACCAGGGGTTTGATATGGTTCATGATCGGATCGGACAGGTGCAATAGCGTAACGCCTCGCGCACCATTGCAAGGCGCAATGCCCCACCTTGAGACCCTTATTGCACAAATCCGATCTTGAACTGACGTTTTAACGGGGTCCGCGCAAAATCTTTGGTCCGAAGTTCATGGCGGCCGTCAAGCTTGGCGGCGCCAAACGCGCCCATCAGCGCACGCCGCATGTCTCTTGGCTGTAACTGAGCCATCAGATCAAGGCAGTTGTCGTCGGGCGACTCAGGAAATTCAGATCCCCACGCATGGTTACGGCGAATGTCTCCATAAAGACGCAGCGCAATGGCGCGCCGGCCGGTCGCGTCGGGCGGCGCAATGTCGTAGACGTTGAGACGGTTGAGAATCGGATCGGGAATGCCTGCGGCATCGTTTGCCGTGGCGACCCAGACCACGGCGCTGCAATCGATCGGCACCTCGGCGAATTCATCAGTGAAATGCCGCGCGGTGTCGTGTTCGAGCAAGGTGTACAGCGCGCCAAGAGGGTCGAACTGCGCCCCGGATGCCGCCTTGTCAATTTCATCGACCACGATGACAGGGTTCGCAAATTCACCCTGCACCACGGCTTCAAACACCTTGCCCGGGCGTGCGCCCTTCCATTGCGATGATGAGCCCGACAGAATCCAGCCCGCGGTGAGCGCGTTCATGGGGGCCAGCGCCCAGCTGGTACCCAACAACTCAGCAACCCGACGGGCAAAGTGGGTCTTGCCGATGCCAGGCGCCCCAAGCAGGAGCATGGGTGTGATTTCCACCGGGTCGCGGGAATCCGCCGCGAGCGCCACGGCGCGCACGATATCTTCGAGGGGTTCGGTGAAATTCGGCAGCTCGGCGGCGAGCGCCTCCTGGTCGGGAGGCGCCGCCGGCTTGATGGCCAGACGCTCGCCACCAGCCTCGATCATGCGCGCATAGGTGTGGCGTAGCGGTTCGCTGGCCTCGGGCGGCAGGCCTTTGAGCTTGCGCTCGACGACATCGACCTCATAGACGGACTTGTAAGCGGCGACGGCAATCATGGTGCGGCTCCTTGCCAAGCGGCGATCAAATTCTGCCACGCACATATCATGCCAGAAGCCGCCCCGCATGGCGTGCGCAGGTGCAGCGGCAAGATTCTTCCTGCGCATGGTGATATGCGGATTTGCGGCCAAGCTTTGCGTCAAGTCAAAACGGTGCGGCGTCGCAACGGCCATCATTCGGCCTCATGACATCTATAAATCTTGATTTCCAGCCCGATCTGATTCGTCGATTTGACGTTGCCGGGCCGCGCTATACCTCCTATCCGACTGCGGATCGCTTCGGCCCGGAGTTTGGGCCCGACGCCTATGCGAAGGCCCTGCGTGAGCGCGGGCGCAACGCGGCGACGCCGCTGTCCTTGTACGTGCACATCCCTTTTTGCGAGACCCTGTGCTACTACTGCGGTTGCAACAAGATTCCGACCAAGAACCACGCCCGCAGCGCGCCCTATCTTGACCAGGTCGAGCGGGAACTGGATATGGTGGCCGGACTGCTGGGTGCCCGCCTGCCCGTGACCCAGCTGCACTGGGGCGGCGGAACCCCGACGTTCCTGTCCGATGAGGAAGCCACGCGGCTGATGGACATGAGCCGTCGGTTTTTCGACCTGCGGCCGGGTGGTGAATACTCGATTGAAATCGACCCGCGCAAAGTTGGCGCGGCCCGGGTCGCGCATCTGGCGCGCCTCGGTTTCAACCGCATGAGCGTTGGGGTGCAGGATTTCGACCCCGCCGTGCAAAAGGCCGTCAACCGTATCCAGAGCTACGAGGAGACGCGCGAAGTCATCCAGGCAGCGCGTGCCAATGGATTCAAGTCGGTCAGCGTCGATCTCATTTACGGACTGCCGCGCCAGAACGCGTTCAATTTCGCGGCCACGTTGGAAAAGGTCGTGGAGCTGCGGCCCGACCGCGTGGCGCTGTACAGCTACGCGCATCTGCCACACCGTTTCCAGCCACAGACCATGATCAACGAGGTCGACCTCCCCGACCCCCAGGCCAAACTGGTGCTGCTGGGCCTGGCGATCCGTCGACTTGCCTATGCCGGGTACGTGTACATCGGCATGGACCATTTCGCGCTCCCCGACGACGAGCTGGCGCGCGCGCAGGTGGATGGCGCGCTGCACCGGAATTTCCAGGGCTACTCGACCCAGGCTGACCTCGACCTCCTGGCGTTTGGCGTATCGGGCATTTCCAAGGTGGGGCCCCACTACGCGCAAAATGCCAAGAGCATCGAAGCGTATGGCGCAGCGTTGGCTGCCGGGGACCTCGCGATCGAACGTGGCCTGACGCTCAACGCCGACGACCTGCTGCGGCGTGACGCGATTCAGCGCCTGATGTGCGACTTCGCTCTTGATCTCGACGATCTTGCGCGCGCGCATGGCGTGGCTGATGCACGCCGCTATTTCGATGCGGATCTCGCGCGTATCGCACCTTTGCAGGAGGCCGGGCTGGTTGAGTGTGAAGGCCTGTTCCTGCGCGTCACACCGCAAGGCCGGCTACTGGTGCGCATCGTCGCCATGCAGTTCGATCACTATTTGCACGATGCGCGCGCGCAGGTGCAGGTGCCCAGGTACTCGCGGGTGATCTGATCCGCGCTCGCGCGTCTCGCTAGGGTTGGAAGCGTGCCTGCAGCGCGGCGGTGAGTTGCGCGTCCAGCATCGGCAGGCGCGCGCGCAGGGCGTGCTGGCCCGCATCGTCGGCTGCGCGCCGTGCAGGGGCCCATACGGGTTGAGGCCAGTGCGGATCGTCGCGCCAGCGCGCGATCAGGTGCCAGTGCAGGTGCGGTACCACATTGCCCAGGCTGGCCAAATTCATCTTGTCGGGGCGCAGGGCGTCCCGCATCCCTTGCTCGATCAGTGCCAGGGCGTCGCTGCAGGTGGCGCGCTGCAGTGGCGTGAGGTCGCTGAACTCTGGCACGTGGGCATCCCACACCAGGCGGTAAAACGCCGGATGCAGGGCTTCTTCAGCGCGCACAAGACGCATGCCGGCGCCGCACCAGATCGGCACGCCGCCGGCGCCCGCGCACAGGGGACAGTCGACGTCGGCTGCGCCAGCGGCCGGCACCACGCTCACACCAGCACCCGTTCGATGCCACCCGCGTTGGCAGCCTTGACGTAGGTTGGCAACCAGTTCTCGCCAAGAATGTGACGCGCCATTTCGATGACGATGTAGTCGGCTTCGAGCAGGCCGTTCTGCAAGTCGTTGCGATAGCGCGACAGGCCCTGCAGGCAACTTGGGCAGGAGGTGAGGATTTTGACCTCGCCAGTGTGGCCCCCGGCTCGCAGTGCAGCTTCGTCGCGGCGGAGTTCTTCTTCCTTGCGGAAACGCACTTGGGTGGCGATGTCCGGGCGCGATACACCCAGAGTTCCGCTTTCGCCGCAGCAGCGCTCGCTTTTGCGCACGTTGTCACCCAGCAGTGCCTTGACCGTTTTCATCGCATCTTGCGTCTTCAACGGAGTATGACAGGGGTCGTGGTACAGGTAGGCGGGCGCCGAGCCGTCGGACGACGCGGGAAGTGTGATGCCCTTCTCGAGCAGGAACTCATGGATGTCGATGATTCGGCAGCCAGGGAAAATCTTGTCGAACTGGTAACCCTGGAGTTGGTCGAAACACGTGCCGCAGCTCACGACCACGGTCTTGATGTCGAGGTAGTTCAGGGTGTTGGCAACACGGTGGAACAGCACCCGGTTGTCGGTGATGATCTTTTCAGCCTTGTCATACTCGCCGCTGCCGCGCTGGGGGTAACCGCAGCACAGATACCCGGGCGGCAGCACGGTCTGCACGCCCGCGTGCCAGAGCATGGCCTGGGTGGCGAGGCCCACTTGCGAATACAGGCGCTCGGATCCGCATCCAGGGAAGTAGAACACGGCCTCCGCGTCCACCGTGGTTGCCTGCGGGTCGCGGATGATCGGCACGAAGCTCTTGTCTTCAATGTCCAGTAGCGCACGCGCGGTCTTTTTCGGCAGGCCTCCGGGCATGGGCTTGTTGACGAAGTGGATCACCTGCTCGCGCATTTGCGGGCGGCCGGTGCTCGACGGCGGTGCCGACGTCTGACGTCGTCCGAACGAGCGCAGCAGGCGCACGCCCAGATTCTGTGCGCGGAAGCCCAGTCCCACCATGCCGGCGCGCACGGAGCGAATGGTGCGCGGGTCTGTGGCATTGAGGAAGAACATCGCCGCCGTGTTGCCCAGATTGAAACGCTTGCGGTTCATCTTGCGCAGCAGGTTGCGCATGTTCATCGAGACATCGCCGAAATCGATGTCCACCGGGCAGGGTGTCGCGCACTTGTGGCAGACCGTGCAATGGTCGGCAACGTCCTCGAACTCCTCCCAATGGTGAATGCTCACGCCGCGCCGGGTTTGTTCCTCGTACAGGAATGCTTCGACCAGCAGCGAAGTCGCCAGAATCTTGTTGCGGGGGGAATACAGCAGATTGGCGCGCGGAACGTGGGTGGCACAGACCGGCTTGCACTTGCCGCAGCGCAGGCAATCCTTGACCGAGTCGGAGATCGCGCCGATGTCGCTTTGCTGCATGATGAGGGACTCGTGCCCCATCAGCCCGAAGCTCGGGGTGTACGCGTTGGTGAGATCGGCGGGCAGCGCCGGGTCGCCAATGAGCTTGCCTTTGTTGAAGCGTCCTTCCGGGTCGATACGTGCCTTGTAATCGCGGAACGGGCTGATCTCCGCCTCGCCAAGGAAGGCGAACTTGGTGATGCCGATGCCGTGCTCGCCAGAGATCACGCCGTCGAGGCTTCTCGCCAGTTGCATGATGCGCGCCACCGCGTCGTGCGCCGACTGCAGCATGGCGTAGTCGTCGGAATTCACCGGAATGTTGGTGTGCACGTTGCCGTCGCCGGCGTGCATGTGCAGCGCCACCCAGACGCGGCCCTTGAGCACGCGCGCGTGCTCGGCGTCGAGCGCGCGGCGCAGCGGCTCGAAGGCGGCGCCCGTGAACAGGGCGTGCAGCGGGCGCCGCAGCTCGGATTTCCACGACGCGCGTACGCTGTGGTCCTGCAGGAGGTGGAATAGCTGTGCACGCGGCGTGCGGTGCAACATCTGCATCGCCGGGGTCTGCGCTGCATGCAGTCCGTGGCTGTCGAGGCGCGGAAGCACTTGCGACAGCGAGGCATCGAGGTCGTCGCGCAGGAAGGCCCAGCGCTGTCGCACTTCGCCGAGCAGCGCCAGCGCCTGCGCGCGCAGGATCTCGAGATCCTCGGCGCCAACCGGCGCTTCACCTTCGCCGAGGTCTTCGTTCTTGGCTTGCGGAATGCGCGCGCGCAGCAGCGTCTCGAGGGCGTCGGCGAGTTGCAGCTTGTTTTGCAGCGACAGCTCGATGTTGATGCGCTCGATACCGTCGACGTAGTCGCCCATGCGCGGCAGGGGGATGACGACGTCCTCGTTGATCTTGAAGGCGTTGGTGTGCCTCGCAATGGCCGCAGTGCGCTTGCGGTCGAGCCAGAACTTCTTGCGCGCGTCGGCACTGACGGCGATGAAGCCCTCGCCCACACGGGCGTTGGCCATGCGCACCACCTCGGCGGGGGGGCGCGCCCCCCCGTGGTGGGGCGCGCCCCCCGGATACCCCCACAAAGGCCGGTTTGGGAGGGGCCCCCCCCGGCGCGTGCGGGGGGGGCCGCCCCCGCGCGGGGAAA
>VFSW01012579.1_pt1 | contig 11806 bp, 9 predicted proteins | sample 5358111 | NCBI WGS metagenome assembly VFSW01 (sample SAMN11554181, study PRJNA540505) | mine drainage metagenome | isolation source: sediment from site ElyBrook_90M | place: USA: Ely Copper Mine, Vershire, VT | collected 2017 | reverse complement strand
GCGCCGGTGCGCTTCCTTGAAGGATTGTTCGAATGCCACGCGCTTGCCCTTGATCTGGTAGCCGATGCGGTTTTCCATGGCTTCGGTCGCGGTAATCAATTCGGCTTCCAGCTTGCTGATCTGGTCGGTGATCCGGCGTATCTTTTCGTTCATGGCAAACCTTTCAGGTGAGTGTGCAGCCTGGTCCTGCTACCCCGTTATTGCCGGTACACCGTCAACTTGATGAGTTTGCCAACAGCTAGCCTGCAAACAGATTGACCAGCCCGTCCAGCCCGACGAAGTTCAGCGCGTAATCGGCCTGGTCGCGCACCACCGGCTTGGCGTGGTAGGCGATGCTGATGCCGGCCTGCGCCATCATCTTCAGGTCGTTCGCGCCGTCCCCGATCGCGATGACCTGTTCCGGTTTCAGTCCCAGTTCATCACGGATATTTACCAGGCTGTCGGCCTTGCCCTGCGCGTCGATGATCTTTCCGCTCACCTTGCCGGTCAGCTTGCCGTTGGCGGTCTCAAGCGTGTTGGCGCGGGTGTAGTCCAGACCCAGCCTGGCTTTGAGGCGTTCGGTGAAGAACACGAACCCGCCCGATACCAGAAGCGTCCTGATGCCGTGTGATTTCAATGCGGCAAGCATGGTCTCGGCGCCGGGCGACAGCCCCAGGCGTTCGTCGTACACGCGCTGCAGGGCGTGCTCGTCCAGGCCCCCGAGCAGCGCGACGCGGCGGCGCAGGCTTTCCGCAAAATCGAGCTCGCCGCGCATCGCCGCCTCGGTGATCGCCGCGACCTCGGACTTCAGTCCCTGCATGTCGGCGATCTCGTCTATGCATTCGATCGTGATCAGCGTGGAATCCATGTCCATCACCACCAGCCCGATCTCCCGCAAGGAACGGCCGGGCGGGACAAAGCCGTGATCGATGCGGTTCTCCAGGCAGTAGGGCGCAATCCCGGGATGATGCGCGGCGGCTGTCAGGCGAAAGGCATACTCGGAGATCTGCTCGCGCTGGCTGCTCCGGGACAGCTGCGCGAGATGGTCGAGGTGGGTGGCGGCTATCGGCTGTGCTGCTTGAATGATCAGGTTCATTTGGTGGCGGGTTGAATAATTGTCTATCACTATGGGTTGCCGGTGTTGATTCTGTACCGGGCCGGGCCGCCCCATTTTAATTCAATTCCCGATCCCGGCTGTGCAGTCTCGCTGCGGCCGGATGTGCGCCAGTTTTTCGGCGGCGGGACAGATTGCCGGGAAGTTGCGCCGGTTCGGCGGCTATGGGGTGGGGATAAGCTGGAACGGCGACTCCGAGGGGTTCTTGCCGCGCTGCGCCAATACCAGCGACAAGAATTCGTCGGGCGGCACAGGCCGGCCGAACAGGAAACCCTGCGCATAGTGGCAACCCTGCTCTTGCAGGAAGGCTGCCTGCGCGCCGGTTTCCACGCCCTTTGCAACCACGGCAAGGTTGACGCTGTTGGCAAGCGCGATGATCGTCGTCACGATCGCGGCATTGTCGGCATCGTCGGGCAGGTCCTGGACAAAGGTGCGGTCGATCTTGAGCAAGTCGATGGGGAAGTTCCTCAAATATCCCAGGCTCGAATAGCCGGTGCCGAAATCGTCAAGGGAGAACTTGATGCCCACGCGCTTGAGCCCTGAAAAATTGGCGAGCACGGACTCGTTATTGCCCGCCAGCATGCTCTCGGTGATCTCGATGTACAAGCGCTTCGGATCGATTTCTGCCTGTTCGACCACGCTGGCGATCATCGTGGCCAGACCTGGCGTCTCGAAATGGCGCGACGACAGGTTGACGGACATCGTGAGATCGTCCAGCCCCGGCTCGCGTTCCTGCCACATTTGCAACTGCGTGCAAGCCTCGCTGAACACCCATTCGCTGAGAGGCACGATCAGGCCGCATTGCTCCGTCAGCGGGATGAATTCGCTCGGGGAAATCCAGTCACCGTGTTCGTTGGGCCAGCGCAACAGCGCCTCTGCGCCGATGATGGCACCGGAATTCAGGTCGATGACAGGCTGGTAATAAAGCACGAACTCGTTGTTCTTCAGCGCCCGCCACAATTCGTCTTCCAGTTGCACCTGCTGCTGGACCTGCTCGTCCATGTGTTCGACGAACATCTGGTGCCTGTTGCGCCCGAGGCGTTTGGCGCTGTGCATCGCCATGTCGGCCTTGCGCACCAGCGTTTCCGCATCGCTGCCGTGTTCCGGATAGAGGGCGATGCCGATGCTGGCGGTCAGGTGCAGCTCGCGCCCCTCGGATTCGATCGGCACCGATATGATGCTGAGCATCTTTTTGGCGATCTGGAACAGGTTCACGTTGGAGTGTATGTCGGGCAGGCTTGCGACGAATTCATCACCGCCGACGCGCGCAATCGTGTCGCCCTCGCGCAGGCACTGGGACAGGCGCTGCGCGACGATTTTCAGAACTTTGTCGCCGACTTGATGGCCCAGGGAGTTGTTGATGCTCTGGAAGTTATCGAGAGCGATGGTGGCCACGGCAAGCAGATTGTTGTGGCGTTCTGCCGAGGGCAGCGATTGTTTTATCCGGTCCAGCAGCAACAGGCGGTTGGGCAGATTGGTCAGCGCATCGTGGGTGGTCACGTGGCGGAGACTTTGTTCGACGAGCCGTTGTTGTTCGTATTGCTTCCTGATGATCCTGTCGGCATGGCGGGCGATGAAAAACAGGACGCCGTAGAGTACTGCCAGCACAGCGACGACGCTCAGGATCAGCAGGTGTTCTTCCAGGGTTTCATTTTTCTGCAGCTCGGTGACATCGGTATATATCTTCATTACGGCTTCGATAGGGTCATCTTCGCTGCCGCGTATCGGAATATAGCTGGCCAGCACATCGCGGCCCGACAGTTTTCCGTTAAACGTGCCGGATTTGTCGTCTGTTACGATTTGACTGGAAGGCAGGCCCAGTCGCGCCGAGAGAAAACCGGGGTCGTTGCTGCTGCTGTTGGAGCCAATTTGGGCCGCATCGGTTGAAAACAGCGTGCGCCCGTTGAGCAGGAAAATATTCACCCCGACTGTGGGGCTGCCGCGCATTATTTCCCAGACACTGCGGTTCAGCCTGGCGATCTCCGGATTACTGCGCAATGCGCCTGCATCGAGCGCTTTTCCCGTTTTGGCGAAGTTCTGATACTGGGGCCAGATGCTTTGGGAAAATGCCCTCGTCAGCAGAATATTGTGGTGTTCGCCGAATCTGAGCAGTTGCTGCTTTTCAAACAGCTGATTGAACAGGTTGAGGGCGATTGCAGCCAGGACCATTGAAATCAGGCTCGCGATGGAAAAATAGCGCAATAGTCGAAACATCGGAAACCCCTGTTGTGCGGTGCCTGCAGCCATCTTGTTGTTTTCGAAGAATGGATATCCCGACGAAATTCATCATCAGATCAGGCCCGCATTCCCGCCGCGCGGACTGTCTGACGCAAACTCGCGCCCCCCTGAACTGGCGCTGTGCCGGGGAATCATATTGGAATGTTCCGGAATCTGTCAATGTAAAGGAAAGACGGGAATCAGGCCATCGCCGGAAACGGTGGCGGCAAGCGATCGGGCGAGCCGGGCGGAAACCGGAGCGGCGAAACCGCCGGCCGGGCGCTGCTAGGCCAGCTCGTTGAAAAAGTTCCTGATTGCGAGCACGCGCTGCGCGGTGTCGCCGTATTTCAATTCGATGCGCAGTTTGTCCTGGCCCGCCATTTTGACGTGGCGTTTGCTCTGGATCAGCGTGATGACCTTCATCGGGTCGATGGGCGGGTTGGGGACGAACTGTATCTGGATGGCCTCGCCGGATGCATCCACCTTGCTGATGCCCAGCGGCTTGGCGAGGATGCGCAGGCGGTGGCAGTCGAGCAGCGTTTGTGCGGGCTCCGGCAGCAGGCCGAAGCGGTCGACCAGTTCCTGGTGCATGTCGTCCAGTTCCTCCGGCGTGTTGCAATTCGCCAGCCGTTTGTACAGCATCAGGCGCTGGTGGATGTCGCCGCAGTAATCGTTGGGCAGCAGCGCCGGGCAGTGCAGGTTGATTTCGGTGGTGACGCCGAGCGGGTGCGCCATGTCCGGCTCGCGACCCTGGCGCAGCGAGGCCACCGCGGCGTTCAGCATGTCGGTGTACAGCGAGAAGCCGATCTCCTGCATCTCGCCGCTCTGCGATTCGCCCAGCACTTCGCCCGCGCCGCGTATCTCCAGGTCGTGCATCGCGAGGTAGAAGCCGCTGCCCAGCTGTTCCATCGCCTGGATCGCCTCGAGACGTTTCTTCGCCTGCGCGGTCAGCGCCTCGGTCTCCACCAGCAGATAGGCATAAGCCTGGTGGTGCGAGCGCCCGACGCGGCCGCGCAACTGGTGCAACTGTGCCAGGCCGAAACGGTCGGCGCGGTTCATGATGATGGTGTTGGCGGTGGGGATGTCGATGCCGGTCTCGATGATCGTCGTGCACAGCAGCACGTTGAACCGCTGCTGGTAGAAGTCGCGCATCACCTGCTCCAGGTCGCGCTCGTTCATCTGCCCGTGCGCGACGCGGATGCGCGCCTCCGGCAGCAGGCTTTCCAGCTTCTCCAGAACGTTGGTGATGGTGTCCACCTCGTTGTGCAGGAAGTACACCTGGCCGCCGCGCTTCAGCTCGCGCAGCACCGCTTCGCGGATGATGCCGTTGCCGGCCTGCGCGACGAAGGTCTTGATCGACAAACGGCGCTGCGGTGCGGTGGCGATCACCGAAAAATCGCGCAGCCCTTCCAGCGACAGCGCCAGCGTGCGCGGGATAGGAGTCGCGGTGAGAGTCAGGACGTGCACCGCCGACACGTTACTGGCGAAGCCAGCCGATTGCGGGAGGCGGTGCGGGGGCGGCATTCCCGCACCAGCGGCTGGCGCCCACCGTGTCATGCCGCCCACCTCGGAACGCAGTGCCTTCAGGCGCTCCTTCTGCTGCACGCCGAAACGGTGTTCCTCGTCGATGATGACCAGGCCGAGGTTGTGGAACTTCACGCCCTTCTGGATCAGCTTGTGCGTGCCGATGATGATGTCGAGCTTGCCGTCGGCCATGTCCTGCAGCGCCTGGGTCTGTTCCTTCGCGGAACGGAAGCGCGACAGCTCGGCGATCTTGACCGGCAGGTCGGCGAAGCGTATCGAAAAATTCTGGAAGTGCTGCTCGGCGAGCAGCGTGGTCGGCACCAGCACCGCGACCTGCTTGCCGTCCATCGCCGCGACGAACGCGGCGCGCAGCGCGACTTCGGTCTTGCCGAAGCCGACATCGCCGCAGATCAGCCTGTCCATCGGCTTGCCTGACTGCAGGTCGCCGATCACCGCCCCGATCGCGGCGGCCTGGTCGGGCGTTTCCTCGAAACCGAAACCGGCGGCAAACGCCTCGTAATCGTGCGGGTTCAGCTTGAAAGTGTGTCCCTTGCGCAGGGCGCGCTGCGCGTAAAGATTCAGCAGTTCGGCGGCGGTGTCGCGCACCTGCTGCATCGCGCGGCGTTTCGCCTTGTCCCACGCTTGCGTGCCCAATTTATGCAGCGGCGCGGTCTCCGGCGCGCCCCCGCTGTAGCGGCTGATCACGTGCAGTTGCGCAACCGGCACGTAGAGCTTGTCGCCGCCCGCATATTCCAGCAGCAGGAACTCGCCCTCGCCGCCATCTTGTCCGTTGGCGAGATCAATATTGATCAGCCCGGCATAGCGCGCGATGCCGTGCTGCTCATGCACCACCGGGTCGCCGGTCTTGAGCTCGGACAGGTCGCGCAACATGCCTTCCACGTTGCTTTTCTTCGCGGCACGGGCGGCACGGCTGCGGGGCTGCGCGGCGTAAAGCTCGGTCTCGGTGACCAGCGCAAGATGGTCGTCAGTCAGCATGAAACCGATTTGCAGCGCGGCGACGCCGAGCATGAATTTCTCTTTGCTCTCGAGGAACGCCGGGTAGTCGTCGCACAGCACCGGTTTCAGGCCATACTCATTCAGGTAGCCCGAGATGATCTCGCGCCGCCCCAGGCTGTCGGCAAGCAGCAGCACGCGGCCCTGATAGGTTTGCAGAAAATTCTGGAATGCCTGCGTGGGGATATCGGCGCGCCGGTTTACCGCGATGTCGGGCAGCGGGGCGGTGGGACAGGGGACGGATGTCCCGCCGCTTTCGCCCGGGATGATGTCCAGCCGCGCAAAATCCTTCACGCGGATGAAGAATGCCTCACCGTCCAGGAACAATTCCTTCGGCGGCAGCAGCGGACGCTGCGGGTCGCCGCGCAGCAGGTTGTAGCGCGACGCGGTGTCCCTGCCGAAAGTGGCGATCGCCTCGTTCACGTCGTGGTGCAAACACAGTGTGGCATCCCTGGGCAGATAATCGAACAGCGTGGCGGTGCGCTCGAAGAACAACGGCAGGTAATATTCGATGCCCGCCGGCGCGTTGCCCTTGCTGACGTTCTTGTAGATGTGTGACCGGGAGGGATCGCCCTCGAAGCGTTCGCGGAAGCTCTGGCGAAAGCGCGACTGGCCGGCCTCGTCGAGAGGGAATTCGCGCGCCGGCAGCAGGCGGATCTCGGGCACCGGATACAGCGTGCGTTGCGTGTCGACGTCGAAAGTGGCGATGGTCTCGATCTCGTCGTCGAACAGGTCGATGCGGAACGGCAGCACGCTGCCCATTGCAAACAGATCGACGATGCCGCCGCGCACACAGTATTCGCCGGGCGACAGCACCTGTTGCACATGGCTGTATCCGGCAAAGGTCATCTGCTCGCGAAATTTGGCCAGATCCAGCTTCTCGCCGCGTTTCAGGAAAAAGGTGAATGCGGCGAGATATTCGACCGGGGGCAGCGGGTAGAGCGCGGTGGTCACCGGCACCACGACCAAGTCGGATGCGCCGGTGCGCACGTGGTGCAGCGTGGCCAGCCGTTCGGAGATCAGGTCCTGATGCGGCGAGAAATGATCATAGGGCAGCGTTTCCCAGTCCGGCAGCAGATGCACGCGCAGCTTGGGCGCGAAGAACGGGATTTCCTCGACCAGCCGCTGCGCTTCCAGCGCATTGGCGGCGATGATCACGAGCGGAGCCCGGGCCGGCGGCGCCAGCTGCGCGGCATATTGCGCCAGCGCCAGAGCATCGGATGATCCGGTCAGCCCGGTATAGCGCTGGCGGGGAAATTTGGACGAAAAAAGCACGATGGACCGCCTGAAACAAGGGCGCGCATTATAAGCCAAGCGCGCAGGCAAACTTTTAATTTACAATCACGCCATGATTGAATTCCACGCATTGGTTCCCGCCGCCGGTTTCGGCAAGCGCATGGGGCAAGAGCTGCCCAAACAGTACCTGCCGCTGGCGGGGCAGCCGCTGATCGCCCACGCGCTGCATGCGCTGTGCTCCAGCCCGGAAATCTCCACGGTGTTCGTGGTGCTGGCGCCCGATGACACGCTGTACCACAGCCATGACTGGTCGCGTTTCGGCGACAAGTTGCAGCCGCTGTTTTGCGGCGGGGAGACGCGTTCGGAAACGGTGCTGAACGGCTTGCTGGCTTCCGAGCTGGAGCCGGACGACTGGGTGCTGGTGCATGACGCCGCGCGTCCGTGCCTGACGCAGGCACACGTCGCCAGACTGATCGCGGAATTGCGCGACGATGCGGTGGGCGGCATCCTGGCCGTACCGGTGGCGGATACGCTCAAGCGCGCCGATGACCATGACCGTGTCCTGCGCACCGAGAGCCGCGAGCGCTTGTGGCAGGCGCAAACCCCGCAGATGTTCCGCGCCGGCTTGCTGATCCGGGCATTGCAGCAGGCCGGCAACTTCACGGACGAAGCCTCGGCGGTCGAGTTGCTGGGCTTGCATCCCAGGCTGGTGGAGGGCGACTCGAGAAATTTCAAGGTGACCTATCCGCAGGATATGCTGCTGGCGGAGTTGTGGTTGAGTAAAAAAATCAATTAGCCACAGAGAACACCGAGATCACAGAGAAAGTCGGCTATTCCTCTCTGTGTTCTCTGTGGCAAGGCTTCAGTTTCTGATTAAGGAAAATAAATGAGAATCGGCCAGGGTTACGACGTGCATCAGCTGGTGGCGGGCCGCAGGCTGGTCATAGGCGGGGTTGAAATCCCGTACGAGAAAGGCCTGCTCGGCCATTCCGATGCCGACGTGCTGCTGCACGCGATTAGCGACGCGCTGCTCGGAGCCGCGGCGCTGGGCGACATTGGGCGGCACTTTGCCGATACCGATGCCAAATACAGGAACATCGACAGCCGCATCCTGCTGCGCGAATCGCTGCACCTGGTGCGCGAGCAGGGCTACCGTGTTGCCAATGTGGATGCGACCATCATCGCGCAGGAGCCGAAAATGGCGCCGTATATCGCGCAGATGGTGGAGAACATCGCCGCCGACCTGCGCGTCGAGAGAAGCGCAGTCAACGTCAAGGCGACCACCACGGAAAAACTCGGCCTGACCGGACGCGGCGAAGGCATCGCGGCGCAGGCGGTGGTTTTGCTGCTGGCTAACAATTGATGCGCATTCTTGCCCTGGATACCTCCACCGAATACTGCTCGGTCGCGCTGTGGCAGGAGGGTGTTGTCGTGGAGCGCAGCGAGTTGGCCGGGCAGAAGCATTCCGAACTGCTGATCGGGATGCTGGATGATTTGCTCAGGGATGCGGGACTCGGGATCAGGGATCTCGATGGCCTTGCGTTCGGGAAAGGGCCGGGTTCTTTTACCGGCGTGCGCATCGCCTGCGGTGCGGCCCAGGGTCTGGCGTTCGGGGCGGATGTTCCGGCAGCCGGCGTGTGCACGCTGCTGGCATTGGCCGAGGCCAGCGGAAAAGAGCGCGTGATCGCGGCGCTGGATGCGCGCATGGGCGAGATCTATCACGCGGTGTATGAAAAGCGCGTTGATGCCTGGGCGACGGTCAGCGAACCGTGTCTGTGCAGGCCGGAAGGCGCGCCTGCAGTGCCCGGCACAGGCTGGTTTGGCGCGGGCAGCGGATTCGCGGCGCATGGCGCGGCATTGGCGGCCAGGTATGGCGCGGCTTTGCGCGGTGCGGATGGCGATGCCGTGCCGCGGGCCGCGGCGATAGCCGCGCTCGGCGCGGCGCAAATCGCGCTCGGGCACGGAGCGGATGCGGCAGAAGCCCTGCCGCTGTACCTGCGCGACAAGGTGGCCTTGAAAACCAGCGAGAGAGAGCTGCGTTAGGAAGCCATGCGCGCGATGACACTGGCCGACGTGGATGCGGTGCTGGAGATAGAGCTGGCGGTGCAGGCCTATCCGTGGACGCGCGGCAATTTCAACGATGCGCTGGATCACGGCTATGTGTGCAGCGTCAATGAACAGGGCGGGGAGATACGCGGCTATGCGGTGTTGATGCCGGTGCCGGACGAGGCGGAACTGCTCAATATCGGCGTGGCGGCGAAACACCAGCGCAAAGGATTGGGGCGCGCGATGTTGCGCGAGGTGCTGGATATCGCGCGGGGAATGAATATGCGCCTGGTATTTCTCGAGGTGCGCGCTTCCAATGCCGCCGCGCTTGCCCTGTATCGCAGCGCCGGCTTCGCCGGGATCGGCTTGCGGCGCGCCTATTACCAGAACGCGAACGGCAGCGAGGATGCAGTCACGATGGCGTGCGAATTATCGAGGGGCGGGACTGATGGACAGGCGTGAAGCGGTATTGCGTGAGCTGAATCTGTATCCGTTGTGGGGGCTGCGCGACCAGCCTGCACAAGTGGCCGCCAGTCCGTCTCCTGCCCATGTAGATGCAGATACGGAACCGGCCATGCCGGTAGCGGCGGAAGTTAAAGCGCTTGCTGCAACTGCCGTCAATGCCCCAATGCCCCTCTCTGACAGCCGCTCCATCGCTGGCGTGAGAGGGGCGTTGGGCAATCTTGGCTGGCCGGAACTGAAACAGCAGGTGCGCAACTGCACAGACTGCAGGCTGCGCGCCGGATGCACGCAAACAGTGTTCGGCGTTGGTGACGAGAAAGCCGACTGGCTGTTCGTCGGGGAAGGGCCCGGCGCCGACGAGGACGCGCTCGGCGAGCCGTTCGTCGGACAGGCGGGCAAGCTGCTGGACAACATGCTGACGGCGATCAAACTGAAACGCGGCAACGGCGTATATATCGCCAATATCGTCAAGTGCCGCCCGCCGGATAACCGCACCCCGGCAACGGACGAGATCGCGCAGTGCCTGCCCTATCTGCAGCGCCAGATCGAACTGATACAGCCCAAAATGATCGTGGCGCTGGGCAAGGTTGCCTCGAATGCCTTATTGATGGAACCACTAGCCATTCGACTAGGCGAGTCAACTACACCCGCCAAGTCGCTGGTTATGGGCAGGGATGCGACGCTGGCCAGCCTGCGCGGCAAGCTGCATGACTATCGCGGGATTCCCCTGGTCGTCACCTACCATCCGGCGTACCTGCTGCGCACGCCTTCGGAAAAAGCCAAGACATGGCAGGATTTGTGTTTCGCCGTGAAAGCGATGGAAGACAAGATTGCGCAAGGCTAGCTGTCCGGCAAAGCCGTTCTGGAACTACAGCTGCCCCATGTCCTGGTCATGCCCGTGGCGTCTGTATAGCGCGGCCATGATGCCCGCCAGCAGCAGGCCGAACACCAGGATGATGATGTAGAGATTGAGATGCAGTTTCTGCATCCCCGCATACAGTCCCAGCATCGCGAAAATGCTCAGGTTTTCGTTGAAGTTCTGCACCGCTATCGAGCTGCCCGATCCCATCAGCAGGTGGCCGCGGTGTTGCAGCAGCGCATTCATCGGCACGACGAAAAAGCCCCCCATCGCGCCAATCGCGATCAGCAGCAGCGTGGCCAGCGTGCTGTTGGTGATCGGGATCATCACCAGCACCATCAAACCCATCAGGATTCCGACCGGCAGCACTTTCACCGAATGCTCGAGCTTGACCATTTTCCCCGCCAGCACCGCGCCGATTGCGATGCCGACCGCCACCCAGGCTGTCAACGCGGCGGCGTGGGGCATGTCGTAATTCAGCGCGACAGCCGCCCAGCTCAGTACCAGCAGGCGCAGCGTGGCACCGCTGCCCCAGAACAGCGTCGTGACGGCGAGCGAGACCTGTCCCAGCGGGTCCTTCCACAGCAGCCTGAAACAGTGCCAGAACTCGGTGAGCAGAAAGACCGGGTTGCGGCTGAGCGGTTTGTGATCGATCGTCAGTCGCGGGATGTAAAGGTTGAAGATCGCGGCGACAAGATAGAGGCCGGTGATGATCGTGATCGCCAGCTGGGGCGGCGTGTCGATGCCGGTATCGATGAACGGCACGTCCCACCATTGCAGCATCGGCCCGGCGATCGCGGGGCTGATCAGGATGCCGCCGACCACCGAGCCCAGCACGATGGCCAGCACCGTCAACCCCTCCATCCAGCTGTTCGCCAATACCAGCTTGGCGGGGGGCAGATATTCGGTGAGGATGCCGTACTTGGCCGGCGAATAAGTTGCCGCTCCCAAACCGACCAGGCCGTAAGCAAGCAGCGGGTCGGCCCCGAACAGCATCGCGACACATCCGATGATCTTGATGTTGTTGCTGATGAACATCACCCGTCCCTTGGGCAGCGAGTCGGCGAATGCGCCGACGAAAGGCGCCAGCATGATGTAGGAGAAGATGAAGGCTTCCTGCAATACCGGCGTGTGCCAATCCGGCGCATGCAGGGATTGCAGCAATGCGATGGCGGCGAACAGCAGGGCGTTGTCAGCGAGCGCGGAAAAGAACTGCGCCGCAAGGATGATGTAAAAACCTCGATTCATGTTCTTTCGGCGGAGGCTAATGTGCGTAGCACGTTAAAGACTGCAACGCAGGCTGGCCGTAGCCAAAAGAACTGCACCGCAAGGATGATGTAAAAACCTCGATTCAT
>VFSW01012578.1_pt1 | contig 11807 bp, 14 predicted proteins | sample 5358111 | NCBI WGS metagenome assembly VFSW01 (sample SAMN11554181, study PRJNA540505) | mine drainage metagenome | isolation source: sediment from site ElyBrook_90M | place: USA: Ely Copper Mine, Vershire, VT | collected 2017 | reverse complement strand
AGGCGGACCCTGTCGGCCCGCGCCAGCCGCAGGAGCAGATCGACAAGCGAATGGTCGAACTTCCCCGGGGCGGGTTCGAACTGCTCCCAGTAGATCGGGACTTCGAGCGTGTTGGCATCCATGCGCCCGATCGCCGACCAGACGGCGGGGAGTGTCGCGGGCCAGGCGCTCGAATTGTGGCATTGCCCGCCCAGGATCAGAAACGGGGTGCCGTCGACGATCAGCGCGTGTCGGCCGTTCCGTTCGATCAGGTAGGGCAAGGGCGATGGTGCCGCCGCCGCGGCGGATCCGGCGCCGACGAAAAGAAGCGCCGACCAGGCGGCCGCCCAGGCAGGGCCGAGAAAAGATGGTGTGCGCATTCGGGGAAAATCCGCGCCGAGCCAAGAGGGCTCAGGCGGGCGGCACAACCCAATAGGGCTGGAACAGGAGGCCGGTCGCCACGGTTACCTTTTGGGGATGTAATTGATCACCTTCGGCACGCCGAGTTTAACCCGGCCTTTTGGGATGTCGCGGTGACGGAGCCCGCCGCTATCCTGCCCGAAGTATCGGGCTGCCTGGCGGGTCATTTCGGTCAATGCTTGGCCGAAGCTATTGCGTTGCACGGGGACGCTGTAGCGGGTTTCCCAAAGAAGTTTGGCCTTCCGCTGCTTGCTCAGCAGGGGCCAATCGTAGGCCATCAGGATGACGAAATAGCGGTCCTGCTCCAATTCCTGCAGCATGTCGTCCCGATAGGTGAAGTTCGTGCCCTCGAATCGGGATGTATCGGCCCACCAAGAGTCGTATCCAAGCATTGCCGCAGTGTTGGCGACATACCGGTCGCGCCGCCGCTCGCCCATCAAGTACATGGTTAGGGCATCGTCAAAGGCGTCGTCGTGGATCGCGCCCGTATTGTCAGGTACCACTGCGGTAACGGAGGTGGCCGAAAGCTTGCTGACGGAGGGCGGTACGGGAGAGGGAAGAAGTTGTCCACCCTCCGGCATCTCGGTCTTGCCCCAATAGACCATTATCAGGAGCTTCCTCTTGGATGGATCGTCCGACGGAAGATAATTCTGGCGTTTAAGCGCGCCTGCCAGCGTGGTCGCGATCGTGAGGAAAGGCAGCTTTTCGATCTCCGAGTCCGGCACCGCGGCCTGAACGTAGCCCCCCTTTCCAAACGCATAGGTCTCGGCCTGGAACGATCCGTCAGGAAGCCGCTTGCGAACGTAATCCTTGCTGACCCGCGACGAAATCGCGATCACCCCGCCGGCGGTGTCGCCGCGCGACAACACGTGGCCACCGAAGAGGAATAGTATCGCCAACAGAGCCCGCCCGCGGAGCGCGGCGGGCTCAACGTAGCAGCACGTTTTTGGCCGCCGGCGGCAGATCCTGGGCATGGAGCAGCAGCAGGCTCACCTGCCAAATCTCAGTCTCGGAGAGGCGGCCGCCAAAGCCAGGCATGCCGGTCAGCCTGATCCCGTTCTCCACTTTCCAGTGGGTTTCGCCGACCGGGTCGTCCGTGACTCCCTTCTTCGGCGGCATGAGCTGGGGCGTGGGCGGATACATGCCCCGTGCAATCAAAGAGCGGGGCTTCCCCAGGTCGCCATGGCAGACTGCGCATTGCTGCCGGTAGATATAGGCGCCGGCAACCAGGTTCGTCTCATCGGCCGGGATCGGAGAGGGCTCCTGGGCCGCCGGTCCTATCGCCGCGCGCAGCGCCTGGCTGGCCATCAGACGCTCGAACGGCAACGGGCCGCCCCGGGTTCCGACCGGCATGCCGCCGAGGGTCAGAAAGCAGTATTCCCCTGCGAGGCAGAGGACGATGCCGAGAATTATGCCGCCGAGGATCGCCTTCATCATGGGGCACCGTGACTTCCGTGAATGGCGGTGTCGAATCGAATCTTTGACGCCGCGCTGCCGCAACGGCTGTCTCGACGATCGCCCATCCACTGGTCCGGTCTCATCGGGGCAGATCGACGATGACGCGGAGGCCTGTCCCGTCGGAACGGTTTTCGGCCCAAATCTTTCCTGAATGAAGCGAGGCGATGGTCCGGCAGATAGCCAGGCCTAGGCCGTCTCCTTCGTCGATCCGCGCCCCGCCCTCGCGGGTTGGGACGAAGCGGACAAAGCGTTCGAAAATCCGTTCGAGCCGGTCGGCGGAAAGGCCCGGTCCACGGTCTTCGACGACCAGCCTCCATAAGTCGGACTGAAGGATCGACTCGACCGTGACCTGGCCATTCGGCGGGGAAACCCGGAAGGCGTTGGTCGCAAGGTTGAGCAATAGCTGGCGCAGGAGTGTGGGCTCGCAGCGCACGGATCCGGCGTCCGCCCGCGCGACTGCGAAGCGTGCGCCGCAGTCGTCCGCCATCACGTCGGCGTCCTCGGCGAAGCTTCGCACCAGGGCCTCTGCTGGGACATCCGCCATGGCGATCGCCATCGACCCGCTTTCGGCCTTGGCGAGGAACAGCAGGCTGTCGATGATCCGGCGGATCCGGCCCAGCTCCTCCAATAGATCTTCGAGCTCGCCCGTTCCCTCCGGATCCGCCGCCAGCCGTGGCCGCAGCTTCTCGGCGTGGAGACGCACGACGGTCAGGGGAGTCTTCAGCTCGTGGGAGGCGTCTGCGGTGAAGCGCTTGACCTGGTCGAAAGAGCCTTCGAGGCGGTCGAAGGTCAGGTTGAGAAGGCGGACCAAGGCGGCGAGTTCGTCCCGGCCGGCGGGGACCGGAATGCGTTCGCCCAGATTGTCGGCCCGAATCCGGGCCGCGGTGCCGTGTATGGCCCGGACCGGCTGAAGGGTGAGCCGGGCAAACCCCCACCCCATGGCGACGCTGGCCAGAGCGACGCTCCCGAGAAGGACCAGGCTGACCCGGGCATATTCGCGCAGCAGCCGTTCGACGGGACCCCAGGGGCTGGCGACCTCGACCTGGAGGGGACCGTAGCGGAAGTCGCAGACTCGGACCGTCCCCAGGGAGGCGACTGCGGCGGTGGCACGGGGAGGCCCCCCGGTCAGGTCGGGGAGTTTGGCCCGGCTGAGGTTCCCCGAGCGAAAGATGATGGCGTCGGATCCATTGCGGACTTGGAAAAAATAGAGCGCCGAATCGACCTCGGTGTGGGGACGGATGCGACGATCCACCTCGGCCGGCGTCAGGACCTCGGGATGGGGCCCAAGCCTGTCCCGGATTTCGATGAACTCCGCGTGGTTGAGCAAGTCCAGCCCTTTCACGGCCTCGCGCCAAAGGAGCCATCGGCCGACACCCAGCACCGCTCCGGCGGTGACGGTGATCACGACTGCGAACTGAACGGTTATCCGCGCGGAAAAGGACCTCATATGAGCTGGTATCCGGTACCACGGACCGTCCGTATTAGCGGACGGTCGGCCCGCCGCTCGAGCTTGCGGCGCAACCGGCGCACGTAGACGTCGATCAGGTTGGTCTCGAGCTCATAGTGCGCCTCCCAGACTCGTTCGGCGATGAAGGTCCGGGTCAGCAGCCGGTGGGGATGCTGGAGGAAAAGCTCCAGGAGCGCGAACTCGCGGCTGGTCAGATCCACCCGCTCGCCCTCGCAGGAGACCGTATGGGCCAGAAGGTCGACGCGCAGCGCCCCGTGCGACAGGGTCGTGCTCCTGGCTTCCGACTGGCGGCGAAGCACCGAACGCAGCCGCGCCACGAGTTCGTCGATGCTGAACGGCTTGGGCAGATAATCGTCTGCCCCGAGATTGAGGCCGCGTACGCGGTCCTCCAGCGCGTCGCGCGCACTCAGGATCAGGATCGGGACGGAAAGTCGCCGCTCTCTCCACTCCCGGAGCAAGTCGAGGCCGTCGCCGTCGGGCAGGCCGAGATCGAGCACGACCGCGTCGTAGGTCGATTCGCAGAGCGCGTCGCGGGCGGCCCGGCATGAATCGACGAGCGTCGCGACATAGCCTAACTCAGCGAGGGCTTTTTCGACCAGACGGCCGACTCGGCGCTGGTCCTCGACGATCAGTATCTTCATGGCATGCGAACGGGGATTCCTTTGGCCGTTCCGGCCGCCGGGTGCGAGTGCCTTCGCGAGCGGGAGACGCTCAGAATGAGACCTCGGCGACGATCCCGATCCCCCTCCCGTCGCTGTAGGGGGTCCATTGCAGCCGGCCGGCTCGGGGCGGTCCATTGTGGCGATGGACCAGCTCGCGGGTCACGGTCCAGCCCAGGATGGCGCCAGCGACCACGTCGCTGGCGAAGTGCGCGTTTTGCTCAATCCGGGCGTAGCCGACGAGCGCGGCCGAGCCGTAGGCCGCGGTCTGAACCCACCAGGACGGGTAGTTCTCGGCGATCGCGGTGGCGATGGCGAAGGCTTGGGTCGAGTGGCCGGAGGCAAAGGACATGTTGCCGCTGAACGGCTTGAAGACGAAGGTATGGCGGGTGCCGGTGGGCCGAACCCGACCCACCGCGTACTTGATGGTGGAATTTATAAGCCCCGCGGCAATGATGCTGCCGGTCAGGCCGTCGAGGGCCGTGTTCTTCGCCCGGACATCGCCGCTGGCCTCGCCCCAAAGTTCGAATAGGCCGAGCACCCCGAAGGAATAGGTGCTGCCCAGATTCTGCCAGTCCTTCATGAAGCGATCCTCGCTGGCGCTCCGGTTCGACTGGACGTGGTTGCGGATGGTTTGGTCGAAGGCGGCGGTTCCCCCGATCGCCGAGGCGGCCAGGGCGGCGTCGGTCCAGTCCGCCTGGCCCCATTGGCGGGGAGCTGTGACCGTGGCGCCCGTGGCGTGGAGTAGCAGCGGGAGGTAGTCCGTCGTCCAGAGATGATCCGGGCGGATCCCCTGGCCTGCCGCGGCCGGCGCCAGGGGCGAGGCGCCGTTATCGCACCGGCCACGATCGACGCCTGCGACCGCAAAGGCCACGATAGCGGTCAAGCGAAGAGCGGATTTCAATCCGGTGAGCGGCTCCATGGTGTGCCGAAGTCCTTTCAGGCTAGCATGGTCAGATGAACTCCCGATGAAAGGGGAATTAATTCCCTGTCATTTTGAATCCCGCCGGCGCGAGTTGAGTACTTACGCCCATCTCCGCTCAGCAATCTCCCGGCCGTACCTTCGGAATCCGGGCGGGCCATGCTGGCCGCGTGAACGATGCCCCAAAGGCCAATCCTTTCCACGATCTCGACGAGTTGAAGAAGCTCTTTCCCCTGCTTTGGAATCTCGAGACTGGGCCTGGCCCGGGGACGCCGGAACCCCCGCCGCCTATCGAGGGTTTGCTTGTGACGCTTTCGCCTCGCCCCGCCGACAAGCCGGCTCGCGAGCGGCGCACCCGGCTCACGACTCCGTTTCCACCCAGCGGATAGCGTGCCGCACCAGGGCGGTGCCGTCGGGCAGATCGAGCTTTAACCGAAGGCTGGCGCGGTGCGCCTCGACCGTCTTCGGGCTCAGGTGCAGCTGTTCCGCGATCGCGCGCGTGCTTCGACCCTGGCCAACCATCTGGAAGATCTCGAATTCCCGGTCGGTCAACTTCTCGATCGGCGACTGGCTCGGACGGCGGTGTCCGGTCGAGACGCGTTCGAGCAGCGCAGTCGCGATTTGGGGAGCAACGTATATCTCGCCGCGCAAGACCTGGCGGATGGCGTTCAGGAGATTTTCCGCCCCCTCGTCCTTCATGATGTACCCGCGGGCTCCCGCCTGCAGCGCCCGTTCGGCATAGACACATTCGTCATGGGCCGACACGACCAGGATGCGAAGGCGGGGATCCTGGGCCAGCAGGTCCTTGATGAACTCCAGACCGCCCCGCCCTGGCATGCTGATATCCGTCAGGATCAGATCGGGGCGGAACGTCTTCAGCAGAGGGAAAGCTTCGGCCGGATCCGCCGCCTGGCCGCCCAGAACCAGGTCCGGCTGGGCTGCAACCAGTTGGATCAAACCGTCGCGCATGAATGGATGATCGTCGACGATCAGGATGGAATGGCGGGGCCTTGGCTCCGCGTTGGGCGCGGGAGTTCCGGAGGGCGCTATGGATTGAGGTGGCATGGCCGCGGTTGGGCGGGTGACATCAAGACACTGAGGACATCGGGCGACGGATGAGTTCTACGTAGGGAGTTCCCCTAAGTCGATCCCGCGGTTTCCCCGAAGCCAAGCGGCCACTTCCTCTAAACCGATGGAGGCTGGGCCCCAATTATCGGTATTGCGCTGCCGAACTATTCTCGGGGCATGTCCCCCGAACCATCCTTCCGCGCGTTCCTTCTCCGCTGCCTGGCCGGGGTGCTGGCCCTAGCTTGGGCCGCCGGCATTGCCGCCGCGGCTCCGACCCCACTCCTGATCCGGCTGCTGGCCACCGGTTCGATGCGTCCGGCGGTCAGTCACACGATGATCCTCCCGCTCGATCCCGTGGCCTATGCACAACTGCGGATCGGCGATGTGGCGGTCTACCGGCACGACCGGACAGGGCTGGTCGTGGCGCACCGGATCGTGGCCCGGCAGTTTCATTGGTTCGTCATGAAGGGCGACTCAAACCGGCGCGATGACACCGGATTCATGACTCGGCGAAACTACCTGGGACTCGTCCACCTGCCGGTCGCCGCGGCGCACGGTCTCCGGACCGGTCGATTCGCGGAACATCGGGTGGCGGCGCAGACGCCGGGACATCCCCGCTGAACGGCGGATCCGGCTCCTGCCCGGCTCCTACTTGCCGTAGGTCGGATCCGCCGGAATGAAAATCACGTCGCCTGGCTGGAGCCTGAATTCCGCGTTGCCGTTGTTCAGTTGAAAATCACTGTAATCGAGCCGGTAGACGGTCTTCTTGGCCGCGCTTCCGTTCCCGGCGACTCGGGTGATTTGCACGTCGCTGCGGAGGGCGCTGGCCGTGAATCCGCCGGCCATTTCGATCGCGTCGAGGACGCTGAAGTCGGGCGAAACGGCGTAGCGGCCGGGTTTGGCGACCTGCCCCTGGATCGAAACCTTGAAAGGAGGACGAGCCGCCGGCTGCGCCCGGATCGGCTGGCCGGTGGCGGCCAATAGCGCGACGGTGACGAGACTTAGCCAAAGCGTTTTCATGATAGTTCTGTTTATACCGCGCCCGCCGCTTGGATCAATGCCGGTCTCCAATGCGCCCGAAGTCGGGAGCGGCCGGGGGGCCCGGGACGAGATCGGAATGCATTGAAGTTCCAGGTGCCTGGGTGCGATGTATATAATCCACTGAACGCGAGTTTTTTAGAATTGTCAAAGCCTGGGCTAAACCGCGGCACGGTTGTGCCGTTAGAGTCTCTGACCCATGAGAGAACAGCCGGCGCCCAAGAACCCGTTTCGGGAGCTCGACGAGCTCAAGAATCGGCTGCCTTTTTTGTGGGAATTGCAGACCTCCCGGCCCCGCGATCGCGAGGAAGGGGCGGCCGTGGTGGAGCAAATCTATTCGCGGGTCTTGCCCAAGCCGGCGGCTTGAGGCTGCGCCGACCGCGCCAATTCCGGGGGCGGCCATGGCTGCGGCCGGGTTGATCCCGGCTAAAGATGGGCGATAATGGCGTCGCCGAAGGCGCTGCACTTGATCTCGGTCGCACCTTCCATCAGGCGGGCGAAATCGTAGGTGACGCGCTTGGATCCGATCGCCCCGTTCAGGCCCCGAAGGATCAAGTCGGCCACTTCGGTCCAGCCGAGGTAGCGGAACATCATCTCTCCGGAGAGGATGAGCGAGCCGGGGTTGACTACGTCCTTGCCTGCGTACTTTGGCGCCGTGCCGTGCGTGGCCTCGAATATCGCGTGGCCGGAGATGTAATTGATGTTGCCGCCCGGGGCGATGCCGATGCCGCCGACTTGAGCGGCGAGGGCGTCCGAGAGGTAGTCGCCGTTCAGGTTGAGGGTGGCAATTACGTCGAAGTCCGAGGGACGGGTGAGGACCTGTTGCAGCGTGATGTCCGCGATGCTGTCCTTGATCACGAGGCCGGCGCCCGGTTTTCCCTCCGGAATCCGGCACCAGGGCCCGCCGTCGATCTCGACGGCGCCGAAGAACTGCTTCGCGGTCTGGTAGCCCCAGTCGCGGAAGGCTCCCTCGGTGAACTTCATGATGTTGCCCTTGTGGACCAGGGTGACACTCTTGCGCTTGAACTTGATCGCGTAGGAAATCGCGCTGTGGATCAGGCGCACGCTTCCGGAGTAGCTGATCGGCTTTATCCCGACGCCCACCTGCACGTCGGACGGAAAGTCGGCGGCGCCTACCTCCTTCCAGAAGGCCTCCGCCTTCGCCTTCGTGCCGAAGCGCACCTTTTCGAAGCTTTTCGGGAACTCCCTGGCGATGAAATCGAGGATTTTGGCGGCGTCGGGCGTCCCGCCCGCGAACTCGATGCCGGCATAAATGTCCTCGGTGTTCTCGCGGAAGATCACCATGTTCACCTTCTCCGGGTGCTTGACCGGGCTGGGCACGCCGGTGAACCACTGCACCGGCCGCAGGCAGACATAGAGGTCGAGCATCTGCCGCAGGGCGACGTTGAGCGAGCGGATGCCCCCTCCGACCGGAGTCGTGAGCGGGCCCTTGATTCCGACCAGGTACTCCTTGAACGCGGCGACCGTGTCGTCGGGCAGCCAGTTGTTGAAGCGCTTGAAGGACTCCTCTCCGGCGAACACCTCGAACCACGCGACGGCGCGCTTTCCGCCGTATGCCTTCTTCACGGCGGCGTCGAAGACCCGCACCGAGGCGGCCCAGATATCCGGGCCGGTGCCGTCGCCGCGGATAAAGGGAATAACGGGCTGGTCGGGCACGGTGATCCGGCCGGCCGCTACGCCGATCTTGCCTCCGGAGGGCGGGGTGAGGTGTTGATAGGGCATGGGCGAGAGGTCGGGGAGCTAGAGCGTGGCGCAGAACTTGGCAAGCCGCGCCACGCCGCGGGCGATGGTTTCGTCGCCGGTTGCATAGCTGAGGCGCACATACCCCTCGGCGCCGAAGGCGCTGCCGGGAACGGCGGCGACCTTCTCCTGATCGAGGAGTCGGTCGCAAAAGTCCTGCGCGGCGAGGCCGAAGTGCGCGATGTTGGGAAATAGGTAGAAGGCCCCCTGCGCCAGCAGACAGCGCACGCCCGAGATCCGGCTCAATTCCGCGTGCAGCAGCTTCCGGCGGCGGTCGAAGGCCGCCAGCATCGTCCCGAGCGCGGCGCGGGTCTTGTCCTTCTGCTCCAGCGCGGCCAGGGCTCCGAATTGCGCGAATGTGGTCGCGTTGGACGTCATCTGGCTCTGCAGTTCGGCCATCGCCTTGGCGAGCGGGGCGGGCGCCACGGCCGTGCCGAGCCGCCATCCGGTCATGGCGTAGGTCTTGGAAAAGCCCGAGACGATGATGGTTCGCGCCGCTGCGTCGGCGCCGAAGGCGGCGGGTCCGACATGGCGGATCCCGTCATAGAGAAGGTGCTCGTAGATCTCGTCGGAGAGTATCGTGAGCCCACGCCGCAGGGCGACGGCGACGATCGCCTCAAGCTCCGCCCGGGGATAGACCGCGCCGGTGGGATTCGAGGGTGAGTTGAGGACCAGGAGCTTGGTTCGCGGCGTGATCGCATCCTCCAGCTGCGCCGCGGTCAGCCTGAATCCAGTCCGATCGTCGGCGAGCAGGAACCGGGGGGTCGCGCCGGCCAGCTTCACCATCTCCGGATAGCTCACCCAGTAGGGCGCGGGGATCAGGACTTCGTCGCCCGGCGAGCAGACGGCCAGGATTGCGAGGTAGCAGGAAAACTTGCCGCCGGGGCTGACCACGACCTGCGAAGGCGCCACCGTCAGGCCATATTCGGAGCCGTACCGCTCGGCGATCGCCCGCCGCAGCGGCTCGATCCCCGGGGTCGGGGCATACTTGGTGTGGCCGGCGCGGAGCGCGGCGATAGCGGCCTCCTTGATGTGCTCCGGGGTGTCGAAATCAGGCTCACCTGCGGTGAAATTGCAGACGTCCTGTCCCGCGGCCTGGAGGGCCTTGGCCTTGGCGTCGGTGGCGAGGGTCGGCGACGGCGCGACGTTCAGAGCCCAGGTGGAGAGCGTCGGAGGCGAGGAGGGCATTGGCGTGCAGAGGACACTAGAAAGCTGCGGGGAGACTAAGCAAGCCCACCCCGGCCCCGCTGAAGCCGGCAGCGCTCAGGCCCGGGCCTTCTTCGCCGGGCGGGCGGGCAGGTCCTCGACCGCGAGGCGGAGCAACTCCCCCACGCTCGCCCGGTTCTTCTTCGCGTAGCGCTTGAGCACCAGGCGCTGGCGGGCGCCGATCCGGACCGATATCTGCCGATGCGGATCGTGGGTCGGCTTGTAGGCCTCGAAATCGAACTGCTCGAGCGCGTAGCGGATGACCTCGCTCACCGTCTTCAATCCATGACCTCGGCGGCTCGATTCGAGCCTGCTGATCAACGATTCGGGGAGGTCAAAGGTGAGCGGTGCTGAGACGGAGCGGGATCGCTTGGCCATGAAGGGTACGGGAGTTGAAGCCGAGCCCGATGCAATGGCCCGCGTCGACCCGCGCGGCAACGAAAAAAGCACCGATCGGCGCCGATTAGGAGCCGAATCGTTCGACCTTCCGATCGGGCGGCGGCGCTACCCGCTCGGCCAGCGTCGAGGGCTCGAACAAGAGCGGGGAGAACTCAAGCCCGGTTGCCGCCCCGGTGACATCGAAGCGGGTCTTGTTCCGGGTCCGCTCGTTGAGAACGTCCACCTCTTTTGCGATCCACTGGCCGCGGACCTTCTTCAGGTCGACCAGCGAAAGCGTCTTGATCACCCGGTCGCCCGGACCCAGCAGCTGGGTTTCGAGCGGGACATCGAATTCAGTGTCGAGCGCGGAGCGGACCCCTGCGATTTCCGGGTGCCGGCCGGCGAATCCGCCCGGAGGGCGCAGAACGAAGATGTAGGCCGGCCGGCCGAGCACCCGGTTCAGGCCCACCAAGGTCTCCTTTGGCCAGAAGAGAAAGGAGGGTGGAAACTCGATGTCGAATGGCGTGATGTCGGCACCCTTCACCATGGGATCAAGCGATCCAATGGACCGCGGGCGCCCCCCATTGTCGCTCTGCCACACGGCGGGGCTGGGCCCGCTCCGCACCAGCCAGCGGCGCTCCGCCCCGGCGCCCAGGTCGACCTCGATCCGCCAGCTAGGAACGTTGCCGGCGCGGCCGCCCCAGAGACGGCCGCGGTAGACCTGTTCCGGACCCCTGCGAGGCAGTATCTGGAGTTGAAACTCGTAGTAGTACTGCCCGGGAATGCCGATCCGCCGGCACCGCGCCAAGAGCGCCCGTCCGGTCGACGGGTCCAATTCTCCGGAAGCCAGCCCGACCGATCCCGGTCTTATCGAGGCGGGGCCGGCAAGCAGGAGGGGGGCTCCCGCCGCCGCGAGAAAAAGTCCAATGGCCCCGAGCCGGCCCGTCACGGCTTCGGGCTAGCGGGCGCAGTCGCCGGACTGGGCGCCGCGGCCGGGCTGGGAGGAAGGCCGGGCGAACGCGTCGCCGGCTGGGCGGGCACGGCGATCGCCGGCAGGGCCCCGCCGCCGCGGGCGGCGTGATTGCGCTGGTAGATCCAGCCCAGGTAGATGGCCAGGCTGAGGGCGAAAAAGATGATCGAGGAATTGATCGTGGCGCGGCTGAGGACGTTGTCGGTGTCGGCTCCGAATGTCGACTCGGACATGCCCCCGCCGAGTGCCGCCCCCATCCCGCCGTCATTGCTGGCCTTCTGCATAAGGACCACGATGATCAAGAAAAAGGCGACGAGGACCAAAACGAAGGTCAGGATCGCAAGGAGGACGCTCATGGGAGGGTCAAGCGGAGCGAAGGCGGTCCGGGATGTCAAGAATCGGTTAGCCCCAGTTTTTCGAGGAGCCGCTGCAGATCGTCGTTGCCGCGGTACTCGATCACGATCCGGCCCTTCTTTGGGG
>VFSW01012577.1_pt1 | contig 11807 bp, 10 predicted proteins | sample 5358111 | NCBI WGS metagenome assembly VFSW01 (sample SAMN11554181, study PRJNA540505) | mine drainage metagenome | isolation source: sediment from site ElyBrook_90M | place: USA: Ely Copper Mine, Vershire, VT | collected 2017 | reverse complement strand
CCGTCGCTCCGCGGATTCACGTCGAGAACCATCGGATGGGTTCGCGCGACGTGCTCGTCCTCTTCAGCGACGGGGTCCGTTAGACCCTCGATCTGACGGGAGACCCCGATTTGCTGCGCGAGCATCCGGTAGTCATCGCTCAGCGGATCGTCGAGCGTTACGCTCGCGAGGACGACGACGTATTGGTTATGGTCGTCGGCTGACGGCCGCGAGTCTCGGCGATGGCGATCGCAACCCTGTTCGACTTCGACGGCGTGCTGGTCGACAGCGAGCCGGTGCACCTGGCGGCATTCAACGACGTCCTCGAGCATCGTGGGATCCGGATCGAGGAGGCGGAGTACGCGGCTCGATACCTGAGCCTCGACGATGCCGGCGTCTTTCGCATGGCGCTGACGCGCGCCTCGGGCGACCGGAGCGTCGAGCCGAGTGACGAGGAGGTCGAAGCGCTCGTCGAGGCGAAGGCGCCCCGATTCATGGCGAGGTTCGCGGAGGAGTTTCGCGTCTTCCGCGGGGCCGAGGCACTGATCGCCCGCCGTGCGACGCGGGGCCCCATCGGCATCGTGTCGGGCGCCCTCCGCGGAGAGATAGAGTTCGCCCTGGGACGGATGGGGCTGCGCACGCTCATTTCGTTCATCGTCAGCGCCGAGGATACCGACCGATCCAAGCCGCATCCCGCGCCATACCGACAAGGGCTCCTGGAGCTGGGCAGGCTCGGCCATCGGGGCGCTTCTCTCGCCATCGAGGACTCGACGGGAGGGATCGCCTCGGCCAAAGGGGCCGGGCTTCGCTGCGTCGCCGTGGCGCATTCGTACCCGAAGGGCGCGCTCTCCGACGCGGGCGCGGACGCAGTTGCGCTGGACCTCGACGGTCTCACCGACCCGCTCGTAGAGGGTTCGTCGTGATCGATGCCTCGTTCGCGCTCGCGCTCGTGGCTCGCGTCCTGCTCGGCTCACCGGGCGCCGACGCTTGGAGGCGCGCCGAAATCGATGGCATCCGGGGCATCACCGTCGGGCCGATCGAGAACGGGTATCATCCGGGCGTCGGGTACGGGACCCCTGCGTACGCGCGCACGCTCGACGAATTGCGCACCATGGGGGCCAACTGGGTCGCCATCACCCCGTTCGGTCGCGTGGCCGACCTCGCAGGCACCGGCGTGGACCTCACGTTCGAGACGCCGTTCGCGAAGAACCGGGACGACGTGGTGCGCTCCATCGAGCTCGCGCACGCGCGCGGGCTCCACGTGATGCTGGTCCCTCACCTCTGGGTGGAGACGGGCCAGTGGCGAGGCGAGATGGACCCCGAGGGCGATCGGGGCTGGGCGCGCTGGGCCGCGAGCTACGACAGATTCCTCCGGACGTGGGCGAAGGTCGCGCAGTCGGCGGGCGTCGAGATGCTCTCCGTCGGCGTCGAGCTTCGGTCGTGGGTGACCACCACGCGGGCCTCGAGCTTCGCGGCCGTCGTGGACGACGTGCGCCGCGTGTTCCACGGCCTCCTCACGTACTCGGCCAACTGGGACGACGTGGAGGACACCGTCGTACTGGGGAAACTGGACGTCATCGGCGTCAATGCCTTCTATCCCTTGTCGGATCGCGCCGGCGCCACCGAAGACGAGCTCCTTGCCGGCGCGCGTGCCGTGCGAAAGAAGGTCCACGCCTTGGCGGAGCGATGGGGAAAGCCGGTCGTCTTCACCGAGCTCGGATACACGACCCGCCCCGATCCGGCGGTGCGCCCGTGGGACTGGCCCGACGCGATGAGCAACGTGGTCGTCGACGAAGTGGCGCAGGCTCGCGCCTACCGGGCCCTGCTCACCCCGCTGCTCGACGAGACCGACTTCGCCGGGTTCTTCGTCTGGCGCGTCTACGCGGACCCGGACGACGTCTCGCAGGAGGCTCCCTGGGGGTTCTCGCCTCGTGGAAAGCACGCCGAGATCGTGGTGCGCGACGCATTCGCCGCGAGGTGGGCGGTGGACTCCTCGTGGCGAGGGTGGGGCACGGCTTCGGAGACGGCGGGGTTGTACCCGTAAGTTGGCCCGGAGGCGGACGTTCTCTCTACGATCCGTCCGTTCATGTCCGTTTTTGTGCGCGCGCTCGTCCTGACCGCTGCGGTCGGCGCCGGGAGCTGGGTCGGCCTCGGCCGCCCGGACGCCTACGCCGCCATGGCCGCCGGAAGGCGCGCCGTGGGCGCGCTCTCCGGCGAACCCCGCTTCGCCGCTCCCGTGACGGTGCCCGCCCTCGAACGAGAGCCCCGCACCGTCGACGCCTCCGCTCTGCCCGACCCGAACCCTCCTCTTCCGCAGCTCAACCCCGACGCGCGCGCCTACCGCGCGTGGCTCCTCGCCGAGGGCCCCTTGCATCCCCCCGGCGATGGCCGCCGCCTCGTGACCTTCACTTTCGACGACGGCCCGTCGCCCGAGAACGACCCTTCTCTCCTGCGAGTGCTCGAAACCCACCACATCCGTGCCACCTTCTTCTTCATCGGCGGCTACCTCGCGGGCAGGAGCCACCGGGCCGCGGAGGACCGAGCTTGCGCGAAACGGATCGCGGAGGCGGGGCACTTCTTCGGCAACCACACGTTCGACCACAAGCTCCTGACGATTCTGCCGAAGGCGGCCGCCCTCGCCGACATCGACGACTCGGCCTCCGCGATCGAGGCGGCCACCGGCGAGCGTCCGCACCTCTTTCGGCCGCCCTACGGAGAGCTCGATCCTCCGCTCGAGGAGGCGCTGCGCGAGAGGCACGCGGACCTCGTGCTCTGGACCATCGACGTGGAGGACATGAAGAAGAACGACCCCGACCAGATCCTCGAAGCCCTGGAGAGACAGCTCACCTACGAGCAAGGGGGGATCGTGCTCCTGCACGACGTGCACGCCGCCTCCGTCAAGGCGTTCCACCGCCTCGTGCACTGGCTCCTCGCGAGCAAATGGGACCCCGGCCACCCCGAGCGGCTCGGCTGGGACATCGTCGACCTCAAGGAGTATGTGAGCGCGACCGCAGCCTCTCCGCAGCCCTACGCCACGCGAGAGGAGCTCGAGCACGCGCGCAAGGCCGCCGCCGAGCGCGCAAGCGCGCCGTGAAAGACCTGGTCGGAAAGCTCGCTCTCGTAACGGGGGCGGGGAGCGGCATCGGGCGGGCGACGGCGCTCCTCTTCGCCGAGCGTGGCGCGCGCGTCGTGGCCGTGGACGTCGACGGGGCGCGGGTCGAGGCGGTGCGAGCGCAGCTCGGAAGCAAGTGCGTGCTCGCGAGGCGGGTCGACGTTTCGCAGCGGGGCGAGATGAGGGCGCTCGCAGACGAAGTGCACGACTCGCTCGGGGTCCTCGACGTCCTCGTGAACAACGCGGGGGTCGGCCACGGTGGAGGCGTCGTCGAGACGCCGCTCACCGACTGGGACTGGGTGCTGGGAGTGAACCTCGGCGGCGTCATTCATGGATGCCACTTCTTCGTGCCCCCCATGGTCGCTCGAGGTTCGGGAGGCCACATCGTCAACATCGCCTCGGTGTTCGGCCTCGTCGCCCCCGCAGGCGCCGCGCCTTATGCTGCCGCCAAGTTCGCCGTCGTGGGGCTCTCCGAGTCCCTTCGCGCCGAGCTCCTGCCGCATGGGATCGGCGTCTCTACGATCTGCCCGGGCCTCATCGCCACGGACATCATCGAGAGGAGCCGCTTCACCGACGAGACGCTCCGCCCCCGGATGGCGGCCTTTTTCGCGCATCGCGGGCAGTCCCCGGCGAACGTCGCCCGCGCGATCGCGAGGGCGATCGCGAAGAACACCCTGATGGTCCCGGTGGGGATCGGTGCCTGGTTTGCGTACTTGGGCAAGCGCGCCGCGCCCGGGTTCTGGGGCCGCCTCGGCCGCGAGCTCGAGAAACGGACGCGAAGCGTCTAAGAGGTCGAACTCGCCGCCACGTACCTCGCCGCACGCCTTCTCGCCCCCGTCAGCGGCCACAGGTACGCCGTCTCCTCCGCGAGCGCTCCCACGTCGCTGTTGGGCGTCGACTCGTTTGCGAGGAGCACCCACACCTGGCCTCCGGGCGCGGCGAGCGTGAGCCCGAGGTCGAGCCAGGCCGCAGGCGCGAGCGTGGCGCGCGAGACGGCCACCCCCCATGCTCTTCGCCCGGCGAGCGCTTCTCCGCGCTTGCGCTCGATCGCCACGTCCGACCGCCCCGCCGCTCCCGCCGCAGTTCGCAGGAAGCTTGCACGCTTGCCCAGGGGCTCGACGAGCGTGACGCGGAGGTCGGGCCGCAGCAGCGCGAGCGCCAGCCCGGGCGCGCCTGCGCCCGTTCCCACGTCGACGAGCCGCGCGCCGGCCTCGAGCCGGGGCGCGAGGAAGAGGGCGTCGGCGAGCATGAGGTCGACGAGCTCCTCGGGGGAGCGCGCCGCCGTGAGATCCATGCGGGCGTTCCACTCCCCCAAGCGGTCGAGCCAATGCTCGACGCCGGTGAACGCCTGCTCATCCAGCTCTTGCGCAAAGCGCTCCGCCGCACGCCGGATGAGCGGACCCAGCTTGGCCGTCATGCTGCGGCAGTGGTACCTCTGGGCGGGCAGCATCGCCAAAGAAACATGTCCGCGCTCTCGGTCCCGCCCTTGCCGCCGTCGCCCCTTCACGAGCTCGAGTTCGCGCCGCTCCAGGAGCTCGTCGCGCGCGCCTTTGCCGGCCAGGGGGAAGGCCGGCTCGAGCCGATGCCGGGTGGGGCGTCGACGAGGCGCTACTTCCGCGTGAGGCTGCCGCACGCGACGGCGGTGGCGATGTTCGTGCCCGACGGGGCAAGGCCGGAAGAGGCCGGGAAAGGAATGGAGCATTCCCGATGGCCCTTCCTCGAGGTGCGCGATCTCCTCGCCTCGCGCGGCGTCGACGTGCCGGCGCTCTACGGCGAAGACACCGAGCGAGGTTGGCTGCTCCTCGAAGACCTTGGCGAACATACGCTCGCGAACTATCTCGCGGCCCACCCCGCAGCGCGCGAGCCGCTCTACGTGACGGCAGTGACGGACCTCGCGCGCGCGCAGACGGCGCTCGCGTCGTTGCCCGCGTCGAGCGTCGTGGCGTCGCGCGCGTTCGACGAGGAGCTGCTTCGCTGGGAGATCGACCACTTCCGCGAGTGGGCGCTCGAGGCGCGCGGCGTGGACCTCTCGGCGGAGGACCGGCGCCTCTACGCGGGGATCGCCGAGCGTCTCGCGCGGCGGATCGCGGAGTGGCCGCGCGCGTTCGTGCACCGCGACTACCAGTCGCGTAACCTCATGGTGCGGCTAGGCAGCGCGGGGGCGGCCGGACAGCGCCTCGCGTGGATCGACTTTCAGGACGCACTCCTCGGCCCGCGCGTCTACGATCTCGTGGCCCTCTTGAACGACAGCTACCAGACGTTCGACGCCGCCTTCGTCGATGCGCGCCTCGCCGATTACGCGCGCGCGCGCGGTCTCGAGGCGCGCGAGACGATCCGGCGCGAGTTCGACTTCGTGACGGTGCAGCGCAAGCTGAAGGACGCCGGGCGGTTCGTCTTCATCGACCGCATGAAGCAAAACCCGTCCTTCCTTCGGTTCGTCGAGCCGACGATCGCGAAGGTGCGCTCGAGCCTGGCGCGGCTCTCGGACGACGAGGACATGCGCGCGCTCTCCGGCTTCCTCGCGCGCGTACTGCCCGGCTCTTCCCAGGACGGGGGCGGCATTCGCCGCCCCTGAGGCATGTCGCTAGGGCGCATGACGATCCCGCACTCCTCGCCGCCGGCGCTGGCCACGGAGGAGCGCGTGCTCATCCACCCGCACGGGCTCGATCTCGGCAAAGGGCAGGTGCTCCCGCTCTTCGCGGGCTCGATGCACTACTGGCGTCATCCGCCGCACGAGTGGCGCGCGGGGCTCGAGGCGATGCGGAGGATGGGCCTGCGTCTGGTCGACACGTACGTGCCTTGGGGCGAGCACGAAGTGGGGCCGGGCGAGTACGATTTCGGCGAAACGAACGGGCGGCTCGACGTCGCGCGGTTCTTGACGCTGGCGCACGAGGTGGGGCTCAAGTGCGTGCTCCGGCCAGGGCCGCACGTCAACGCCGAGCTCACCTTCTTCGGCATCCCCGAGCGCGGCGTGTGGGACCCCGAGTGCCAGGCCAAGACGCCCGGCGGGCACCCGGTGATGCTCCCGATCCTGCCGCTCGCGTTCCCGGTGCCGAGCTACGCGAGCGACGCGTTCCTCGACGAGACGGCCCGCTGGTACGGCGCCGTGGGCCGGCACCTGGCACGGCTGCGGTGGCCGGACGGGCCGGTGGTCCTCGTGCAGGTCGACAACGAGGGGGCGCTCTACTTCCGCGACGGCGTCTACGACCAGGACTACCACCCGGACGCGGTCTACGCGTTCCGCGAATTCCTCCGCGCGAAGTACCGGCACCTCCACAACCTGCGTGAAGCGTGGTCGGACGAGGCGGTGAGCTTCGCGACGGTGGAGCCGCCCAAGCGCTTCGATGCGCGCGCGGTGAAGGACCTGCCGAGGCACGTCGACTGGACGGAGTTTCACGAGCAGCTTCTCTCGACGGCGATGGACCGGATGGCCTCGGCGCTCGTCGAAGCGGGGTTCGACGGCCTGCCGACGACCCACAACTTGCCGCTTGGCGAGAGCGCGACCCCGCTCAATCCAGCACGGCTCACGGCGATCGACCTCGTCGGCCTGGACTACTACCACCGCGCCGCGCCCAACGAGCACTGGACGATCCTGCGGCGGACGACGGAGCTCGCGATGCGGTGCGAGGGGCGCGACCGGCCGGCGTATGGCTCGGAGGTGGGGGCGGGCTTCCCGCCGTTCTTCGCGCCGCTCGACGAGCACGACTCGCTCTGGGCGCTGATGACGGCGATGGCGTACGGCCTACGGGGGTTCAACCTGTACATGGCCGTCGAGCGCGACCGCTGGGTGGGCGCGCCGATCGATCCGCACGGCAAGCCCCGCGCGATGGCCGAGCACTACTCGCGCCTGCTCGCCGCGATCGAACGCGTCAAGCTCCATACGCTCCGCCGGCTCGCCCCGGTGAGGCGCGTCGTGCCGCGCGCGCTCCGGCGTCTCGCGCGCGCGACGCACGCCTTCGGGCCGCTCACGCCGGCGCTCTTCAACGTGCTCGGCGCGGGGTACAGGGAGAGCGTGATGGAGCGCGACTTCGGCCTGGGGGCGCCGCCCGCCATGGCCGCGGAGTCCTACTTGCGCGCGTTCGAACGGGCGCTCCACGCGCGCGGGGTGCCCTTCGCGTACGCGGGGGGCGAGACGGTCGACCACTCGATCAAGGGCGCGAAGTGGATTGTGTGCACCAGCGGAGGGGGGCTCAAGCCGCATTTCGTCGACAGCCTGCACGCCGCGCTCGGGTCCGGCGCCATCGTGACGATCGGGCCGCGGATGCCGGAGCTCGACGGCGCGATGCGCCCTTTGAAGAAGCCGGTCGACGTGACGGGGTTCGAGATCGAGCCGCTCGCGGACATCGCGCGCGCCGACGCGCTCGTGGCGAGGCGGATCGATGAGCTGTCGCTTCCTACCTGGCCGGTGGACCCGCCCGCCGTGCACGTGGCCGTCCACGAAGACGACGAGGGCGCGCGCGTGGTCTTCGTGATGAACCCGACGCCGAACGATCTGGTCGCCAGCGTGTCGCTCGCCGGCGTCGACACGCTCGCCGACGCGCTGCACGGCGGCCGCATCGCGCGGTCCGGAGGCGCGTTCGAGTTGCCCGTGCCTGCGCGCACAGTGCGGATGATGGTGGTGGGGGAGTAGGGGCCGTGTGCGAGGCTGCGGCGGTCCTCGGCCACTGACGGATGCTCTTCAATAGCCCGCTCTACGGCGCGTTCCTCCTCGGTACGTGGTGCCTCTTCTGGCTCTTCCGAAGAGCGCGCGCGGCGCGGGCGCTCTTTCTCGTCCTCGCGAGCTACGCCTTCTACTTCTACGGGACGTGGGACGCGGCGCAAGGCGAGGCGGTGCCGCTGGCGGCAGGCTGGTGGGCGTTCTCGTGCCTGGGAGTCATCTTCGTCGGGAGCAGCATCGACTTCGTCGTCGGGCGCATGCTCGGGAAGGTGGCGCACCAGGGCGGGCGAAACGCGTTGCTGCTCGTCTCGATCGTCTACTACCTGGGCGTCCTCGCCATCTTCAAGTACTGGAACTTCGCGGCCGACTCACTGGCGTCGCTTCTCGCGGCGGTCGGCGCGCACGTGAAGGTGACGCGCCTGCGACTCGTGCTGCCCTTCGGGATCTCGTTCTTCACGTTCGAGACGATGAGCTACACGATCGACGTGTGGCGGCGCGAACTCGACCCCGCCGAGAGCTACCTCGACTACCTGCTCTTCGTCTGCTTCTTCCCGCATCTCGTCGCGGGGCCCATCGTCCGGCCGCACCAGATGCTGCCCCAGCTGGCGGCGCCCGTGCGGGCCGACGCCGGCATGCAGGCACGGGGGCTCTGGCGGATCGCGACGGGCCTCGCGAAGAAGGTCATCCTCGGCGACTACCTCGCGCAAGCGCTCGTGAACCGCGTCTTCGCGACGCCGGAGCGCTTCACGGCGCTCGAAGTGCTCCTCGCGGTGTACGGCTACGCGGCTCAGATTTACGCCGACTTCTCGGGCTACAGCGACGTTGCCATCGGCAGCGCCGCGCTCTTCGGTTACGAGCTGCCCGAGAACTTCGACGCGCCGTACGTTGCGCAGAACCTCCAGGAGTTCTGGCGCCGGTGGCACATCTCGCTGAGCACGTGGCTAAGAGACTACCTCTACAAACCCTTGGGAGGCTCGCGCCGGGGCGCGAAAAAGACCTATCGCAACCTCCTCATCACGATGGTGCTCGGCGGCCTCTGGCACGGCGCCTCCTGGAACTTCGTCTTGTGGGGGGCGCTCCACGGAGGCGCGCTGGCGGTGACGCGCATGTGGCAGCGGAGCCGACGAGGCAGGGCGGCGGCGCGCTCGAGTTTCGCCGGGGGGGTTCTCTCCACGCTGCTCACGTTCCACTTCGTCTGCTTTGCGTGGATCTTCTTCCGCGCGCCGACCCTACGCCACGCCGTCCTCGCGCTGGCAGAGCTCACCCGCGGGACGTGGAAGCTGGACCACATTGCCCCCAAGGCCGTGCTCACGGTCGGGATCGCCGCGGCGCTTCACCTGGCGCCTCGGCGTTGGGAAGATCGCCTTCGGGAAGGCTTCGTCAAGAGCCCGGCGGTAGCCCAAGGGTTGCTCTTGGCGGCGGCAGCCGTAGCCCTGCACCTGGCGGCCGGGGCCGCTCCCGAGCCTTTCGTGTACGGGCAGTTCTGACGTCTCGCCGAAGGCGAGCCGACTGCCGCCCTCGAAGGCGGCACAAGACCATGAAGAGCCTGGATAGCGAAGCTGCTCAGGCTCTAAGAAAAAACTGGTTGGTGTTGTCCTCGGGCGACGCTATCTTGAAGAGGTAGGGCGGTAGCCCATGGCCGCTCCGTAACGATGCCCGATTCGGACATCCGAGGAAACGCAGCAAGCCGACGGCGCGAAGGGCGCCGAAGCCTGTCGGCCTACGGCTCGTACGCCAGGGGCATTCGAAGCAAGGTGGACGGCGGGCGGCTCTTCGGAGAGGAACCTGACGTGGCCCAGGCGCGCGGGGGGCGCGGCCGCGGGGCACGCGACGCCGCGTGGAACGCCGGCCTCGCGCTGGCGTTGGTGTATCCCCTGATTCGTGCCGTTCGTCGGGGGCACCGCGGGGAGGATTGGCACGCAGCGAAGGGGACGGCACTGCCGCGAAGCGGCGGCGAAGGGGCAGATTGCATGAAGAGAAAGCCGAGCGTCAGGAGCCTTGAGACGGTGTCTGTCGAGGAGGCTGAGGCTTACCTCGAACAGGCGAAAGGCGACGAGCTCAGTGCAGCGTACGCGCTGGCTTGCGACCGCAATCGCCTCGACGGGTCCATCGCCCCGCCGGACGAAGCGGAGGTGCACCACGCGCTCTTTCTCTTGTCCCGCGCCCGAGGAAAGCTCGCCCCGAGCTTCGACGAGATGCGGGTCGAGCTGCGGCGGCGCGCGGCGGCGTAGGTAGCCACCACCCGGTGCCTCGAAATCAGAAGGTCTTGTGGACGACGATCGGGGGGCCGAAGGCGCCGTCCTCGTCGACGGTAACGACGTAGCTCAGGGTCACCGAGGGCGGGTCCGTCGAGAACGACACGGAGTTCGCATACACGCCGTAGGGCCAAAAAACGCCGACGCCCACCGCGTCGCCCGCCGAGCTGACGTCGGCCGTCGTATCGGGAGGGATCACTGACGGGCCGCTGACGGTCAGGAGCTTGGTGCTCGTCGAGAACGAGTACATCTCGCCCGTGCCCGTACCGCCGTCGAGGATGATGACCACCCCGCCCGCGGAGACGAACGTCGACAGCGTGGAAGCCCAGTTCGCGCCCAGCGTTCCGAGAGCGCCGTGCGCGGCGGTGGTTTGATCGTGGACGAGCAGGACGTCGTAGCTCGGATATTGGAGGCTGGCCGGGACGTACGTCGGATCGCTCGTCGGGGTGATCGCGTACTGGGGACCGCTGAGCAACGCATCGACCTGGCTTACGGCGGCAGGCTGAGCGTTTGCTTCGTAGCTGAGGATGTTCACGATCGGCTTTCGCGCGATGCCGACCGCGTTCGTCAAGATGGTCCCCGGCGAGGAGGACGACGGTGTGGCGGAGGAATAGTCGTAACCGACGTAGACGACCCCGCCGTTCGTCCGGCCGCAGCGTCCGGCGTTGCAGCTCTCGCCAGCGGGACACGACACGTTGCAGGACCCGCAGTGTCGCGGGTCGGTGCCCATGACGTCGGTGCAGACGCCTCCGCAGATCTGGTTCGGGGCGGCGCAGCTGCCGCTCGAGTCTCCCGTCGGCCCGTCCCCGCCGCTGGACGTGTCGCCGGAGGGCCCGTCGCTCGCCAACCCGTCGCTGGCTGACCCGTCGCCGACGTACCCGGCTTCTCCGTCCCCGCCGAAGCCGTCCCCCTGGCCGTCCACGTCGCCCTCGGCGAGGACGTCGCCAAGCGGGCTGTCCCCTGGAACCCCGTCGCCTGCCGGCGCGTCCGCCATCGTGGCGTCGCCTTGGCCGTCGGCCAACGGGCCGTCGCTCAGGAGGCAACATCGGTGCGATCCGCATTTTGCGTACCCGGCGGCGCACTCGCCGCCGACGATGGCGTCGTCGGTGCTGCAGCCGCCGCCGACCAGCTCCGCGCACGCGAGGGCGCTCGAGAGGAGCAGGAACATGCCCCTCCCGGAGACCTGCCGTCTCGGCCGCGGTCTCGGCGGTCTCACGGACTTCCTCCTTCGGGAGGAGCCGGCGGCGCCGACTGTTTGAGCGTGGTCGTCTGGCCCTCCGCGTTCCTCACCTTGGTAATGATGAACTCTGCGCGGCGATTAAGCTCCCAGTCCCTGGGCGTGTGGCCCAGGGACCGCGGCCGGCCGAAGCCCAGCCCGACGGTCGTCAGACGTTTGGGATCGACGCCGAACTTCACGAGAAGATACTTCACCGCCTCGGCGCGGTACCGCGACAGCGCCAAGTTGTGGGCTTCGGTACCCCGTTCGTCGGCATGGCCCGTGATGTCGACCTCCTGGATGTCCGGGTTCGCATTGATGAATTTCCCCAGCTTCTCGAGGATCGGCCACGACGCGTGGTGCACGTGCGGCGAGTCCGTATCGAAGAGGATGACCTGGTCGTATTCGATGTGGTCCTCTACGACCCGCACCTCGTCGCCCGCAGGCGGGCAGCCGTTCGTCTTGGGGTCCTCGGTATGGGGGCCGGGCACGTCGGGGCAGGCGTCCTCGGCATCGGGCACGCCGTCCTTGTAGCGATCGGGCGGGGGCGCTGGCGGAGTCTCCGCGGGCTTCGGCGTAGGTGGGGGA
>VFSW01012575.1_pt1 | contig 11807 bp, 8 predicted proteins | sample 5358111 | NCBI WGS metagenome assembly VFSW01 (sample SAMN11554181, study PRJNA540505) | mine drainage metagenome | isolation source: sediment from site ElyBrook_90M | place: USA: Ely Copper Mine, Vershire, VT | collected 2017 | reverse complement strand
ACCAGTAAGAGGACTTCTCACCTCCTTGAAATGTGCCCTACCAGGCACGCTGTGCGCCCGACACCTTTGCACCGGAACCCGCTCACCGAAGACTCGTTCGATCGCGGCGCGCAGCGCCTTGGAGCCGTCGATCACGAACAACCGGCGCTGCTTGGGGTCCAGTCCGCGCGCCACCAGGTCCGCGAGCAACTCGGTTACTACCGCCGCGTTCTCGGTCGCCCCTTGGTGGACTCCGAGCAGATGCTTCTTGCCGGTTGGATCGACCCCTAAAGCCACCATCACGTGATGCCCAGCGAAGCGAATGCCGTCGATATAGATGATAAGAATTTCCAGCCCCTCCAGGCGCCGCTCGCACAGCGCTTGGAGTTGGTCCGCGCTCGCCGCGATGAATTCGCGGCTGACCGCCGAACGCGATATTCCCACCGACTCGGCCATCTCCGGCAGTACTTTGGCGTAGTTGCGGGTCGAAACTCCGCTGAGCAGGATCTCCAACATCCGTGCGCCGCTGCGGTCGTGAGACTTGAGCGCCTCATACGCCGGCACCGGTACTTCCGCGCCAATCCCGCCGCCGCGCCGGCGCAAGCGGATCCGCTGGACCTTGAGCTTGCGATCCGACAGGCGTACCTAGCCGGGCTGGCGGCCGTGCCAGATGACCTCACCGTCGCGGCGGCCGCGTTGCGGCGCACCCGCCACCTGCAGCGCCGACAGTTCCAGCACCGCCTCGATGGCCGCGCGCCCGGTCACATCGATCAGTTCTTCCAACGCGATCTCGGCGCTCTCCACCAACTCCACCAACGGCAACAGACCTTGCCCGTTCTTCGTCAACCAGTGCGCCAGCGCCCGTCTGTCCTGTCGGCTGATTACCTGATAGCTCTTCTTCACGGCGGTTCCTCCTTACTGTGCAACGCGATTCTACGAGAATCGCGCGAGGCGGACCGCCATCCCTTCTTTCAAGTTCCCACTTCCATCGAGACATCGCCGTGCTCGAAGCTCTGGTGCAGCATCCGATCGGCCGATTTGAAGTCTTGTGGCCCGATTTATCAGTCAACCAAGGGGATCGAATCGAAGGCTGGAGATGGACACTGTGTGTGTATGATCGGGCTGATCACCTCCCGATTTGCCCATCGCTTGTCATTCGCCAGCGGCTGAATACGGTTGCGGAGATCTCCGAGCTGTGCCGCCGATGGGGGATGAACCGAATAAGGGCGCCGGCGCCGAGAGCCGACAAACCTCGCGCGGTGCCCGCGATCGCGGGAGAGCTCGAGACGTTGCCGATCAACGAAACGCTTTTTAAGACGAGCGCCCACCAAGCCGCGATTGTGGGGAATGCCGTAGAGAGTGCGAAACTCGTCCGCGCTCATATCGTGACTCGCGGCAAGATGACGGCCGAGATGCTCGAAGTGCTCCCCGCACCGTGGGCAACGGAGGCGATCACTATTGAGCCAGGCGTCAACCGCCGCGATCGAATGAAATTGACCAGGATTCAAATTCGTCTCTCCATTGCTCGAATGACATCGGCGCTCACCGCAGTCGCGTCGAGCGCAGTCTTTGCGGATGAATGGCGCGTCGAGGCGAATCGGAAATTTTGAGTCCGTACTTGCTAGACGTTTGGCGCCTCGCAAAGTTCCGCCTTGCCCGAGGCCCTCGCCAAAGTGGACTTCTTTGCAGCTTTAGGAAGCTTTACTGACGGCGTATGAACCAGAAGGGCTAAAATCACGGCCCGACAATTGGTAGAAATCGTCGCGGACGCTCCGATTCGACCGTCACGGGATCCAAGTCATGCGGCTCCCGGCTCCTTAATCCGCCGGACGCCGCAAGAGAAACGAACCTTAGTTTACCTGGATCTTGACCGGCTTCGACTCGATCCGCTTGTCGACAGTTAGCTCCAGCACACCGTCAGTGTACGACGCACGGATGCCATCGCGGCTCGCGTTAACCGGAAGCTTGAATGCGCGACTAAATAGGACCGTGGCCCCGCTCTGCAATGTGGACCTCAGTTTCCTGCGGCCACTCCGGCCTCTTGCGCTCCGCTGCAACAGTTAACTGATCGTCCTCGACCTGCACCTCGAGTGACTCGCCCTTCAGTCCTGGAATATCGAAGTAAAAATGGTAGGCATCTTTGTCCTCGATCACGCCCGCACGCGGGTGCATATGGCCGCCTGCGGCTTCTTCCGTATCGCGCCGAAAACTATTTAGCCTATCTAACATCACGCTGTTGCCGTTCCAGCCATTCTCGAACACGAGTTCCATATGAATTCCTTTGCCATCGCAAAGTGCTGGCATTGTCTTCGTTTCGGGGTGACCGGCGCTTGGTGCCGCGATCAGCCGCCTAGAGGGGTAGTCTACAACTGCGGTAAAAGGTGAGTACGAATTGCGCCCAAATCAAATATAACCACGAATAGGAATGACGGAGTTCGGGGCGCTTGCTTCCGGCAAACTGAGAAGGACAGTCGAAGCCAGGTACGAAGCTCAAAATCGCGAGGAAACAGGCCCATCCCGCGCGTATCTACGTTTGTGGATCAGCTCTCGCAATGCCAGTTACTCCTCGATCTGCTGGATAACTTCGCGTCACCGGTTGCCATGAAGAGACCAAGTCGAGTCAAAGTCACGGAATGATCGCCGGTTGGCGCCGGAGCCGATGAAGAGTGTCAGCTTTTCATCAGCCACGCGTATGTGGATCGGACCCTCGCAATGGCAGTCAAAGCTGAGATCGGATGCCGCGCTGAGCATTATAAGGTCGGGCCAAGCCGATCTTGAAGCTACCCTTGCGGCGCTTGAGCACCGCGAGCCGCGTTGGCGGATTTTCCAGCGCATTGCTCTGTACTTGCTTTCGGAGGTTGACAGTCAAACAGCAGCGCGACTTGCCGCGGAGCGGCTTACCAATCGCGACGTGTTCGAGGCCCCGGAGTGCCTGCATGAGTATGTGGGCTTGCTTCACCGGCGGTTCCAGTCCTTGGACAATGACCAACAGCGCAAAATCCTGGATTGGATTGATGGAGGGCCGCTGCCTGAGCAATTGGAAAATATGAAGAGGAACCTTCCTCAGTTCACTGGCCGACCAGTAAGCGACGAAGAGATCGAGCATTTCAAGAAGACTTGGCGCCGCGACTGGCTGCAAAGACTGGGCGACAATCTCCCCGCAGAAAAAAAGCCGGAGCTTGAGACGCTAGTTGCAGAACTGGGCCTCCGGGAACATCCAGATTGGGGATCCTATCGGAGCGAGGCAGTAGGTTCGCAAAGTCCGCTTGGGCTGGACGATTTCAAGCGGAGGTCGATAACAGCGCAAGTCGAATACCTGCACAAATGGCGGCCTTCGAGCGATGAGTTTATGGGGCCGTCGCGGGCCGGCCTCGGCGAGCAACTGGCCAAGCTTGTCACGGAAAATCCCGACGCGTACGCAAAAGAAGCGCACAGCTTTGTGGACGTCGATCCCACCTATCAGCGTCTTCTACTCAACGGGTTGCGCGAGGCCGTGGAGAAGGGGAGTGCGTTCGACTGGCGCCCGGTTTTCCAACTCTGCCGACGAATTCTGGAGGAGCCGATAGAAATCACCGGGAGGCGAAGTACGCCGCTTGACGACGATCCAGATCGCACTTGGTGCCGGAATGCGGTGGCTACGTTACTCGAAACCGCGCTTCGGCAAAAGCAGGTGCCGATACCTATCGGGCTGAAAGATGAACTGTGGAAAATTCTTGAGGCTTTGTCGCATGATCCCAACCCTACCCCAGAGCACGAAGCGCGATATGGGGGTTCCAATATGGACCCTGCGACGCTCTCTCTGAATTCGATGCGAGGCCAGGCGATGCACGCGGTGATCCAGTACGCTTGGTGGGTTTGCCAATCGGCCTCCAAAAATGAGAACGAGACTTCGAACAGAGGAGCGACTTCCAGCTTCGACGGCATATGTACGCGCCGACGAGCGCCATATGAAAAAGACCCTCCTTTTCAAAGCGGCGGGACACCGCCGGCGTCCGCGCGAACTAGTGGCGAGTTGCCCTGCTGCACACTCGCGAGCGCAGCCGGCAGGGCGCGACGATCGGTCGGCCCAAGTTCAGCCCAAGTCACGAAATAAAGCCTGATTCAGCGCAGCAATTCGGCGCGCAGTGGATGGCAGGTCCACCGGGCCCTGCGGCAGCAAGCCGGTAGAAATTAGCGAGAAAGGAAAATAAGCGGCCGAAGGATGTCATGCCCGAAGGGCGAGCTCAAACCGGGGCGTCGCGGCCAGATTCTGCAAGATGGGCTCTCGTGCTGCCGACCTCGCTCCCGAAGGAGCTCGAGCATCGGATCGTCGAAAAACGGGCGTTTTGCGGGGCTATGGGCCGCCAGCCTCTCCAACGCCGTCAGATGGCGACACCCAAGAAAATTCGTCAGATCTGTTGCGAAGAAAAGCAGCTGGTCTGATCGAAGGTGCATTCGCTATCACTGCGCTCCGCTCGATCGCAGACCTCGAGTCGCCGCAACCGGTCCCCGCCAAGCTTCCGGAAGATTCCAGCTTCTCTTGCAACTGGCGCCTTCACGGCCTCAACCAAGGAGTCCCTAGTGGGCGAAAGGAGTCAACGCTGTAGCTTAAGGTAACGTCCCGACTCCCAGGCACTCTTTAGAAAATCGGCGAACTCACGGGCTACAAAGTCGATATCGTCTTTTTCCCAGATGAACTCGGCGCTGGGTATGAATGATGCCAGTTCAACGGTTTTTGGTGTCTTCTCTCCCAGGACGGCGGTTAACGACTTGGCAAGTGTCTCTAGTTCCTCTTTCGTAAAGAGCAAGAGCTTGTCGGCTAGCTCATCAGCGTCTTTCGACTGGAGAATTTCGGCGACGGCCTTTACATGCTTCGCTTTCTCGAGGAGAGTTCGAGCGTGTGGTGTTTGTAGGAATCCCGCGAAGCGTGTCAAGGCAGCGCGTCCGATGACTTTGAGGTCGGTTAGCGTGCCACGCCTCTTGGCTATCTCGTGGAACATTCGGGCGAGATCAAACGCCCGAGAGTCTTTATCCTTGACCGACGCGCTCTCTTTCACCTCCCGCTGGACTGCTTCCTCAGCGTTTACCGCACTGTGCAAACGCGGTGGAACTGCGCTTAATGCTGCCTTGATTTGAGTGACGGAATTCGAGGCTTCATGCACTTCTGCAAGCTGCTCAAGAACGGAGAGTTCGCCTCCGCTCGCGACGGCTTCTCGTGTCTTGTCGAGGTCATCGTCTATCGCGTATAGCGCGTGAAGATTGTCCAGATAGACGGGAACGTATTCGCTCTCCAAGGCCGCGAGCCGAGGCACTAGCCTGGTTTGCACAGTGTCTCTACTCAGTATCAGATCGCCGACTCGGTCGAGCTCCTTGAGCACATCTTTTTGCAATCGCTCAATTTCCTTGAATTCACGATCGCTAGGTAGCGGAGTGCGTCCGAACTTGGCTGCCTTTAGCAGCGCGCGGCTTGTCTCCTTGAACTGTTCGCGGAGTTCTCTGAGGGAAGTAAAGTTTTCTTTGAATGTCGTCAGGTGCGCGGAGGTAAGCTCGTCTGGGACTTCGAGGCTGCTTGAGTGGAGCACTGCTCTACGGGTCCAGTCGAAGATCTCCCCTGGTTCAAATTGGTCGGGCCGTGGCTCCTTCGAGAACTCCAACCAGTAGAGGAGAAGGTCATCGAACCGTTCGTCCACCTTCTGATATCCCAAGGTAGTGTAGAGTTCTCGGAGATCGCTCTCGATTCGGACCAGATCGTCTGAACCAATCCAGCGATCCGTCCAAAACTGGTTGAGAGCCTCATCTGCGGTCTTCTGTTCGTATTTCGGTCCAAGCGAGCCGCCTGGCTTGTCCAAAAGAGTCTCGAGGTACGGGGAGAAGAGTGGCCAATCTTCGGGCGCCTTAGTGAGCTCGATCCTGTTCAGGTTACGCAGGGTGTCAGGTTTGAACTCGATGTTCCCTACTGTTGCGCGATCTATCCATTCATTTTTTTTCGTAGCGATGCGCAGGAAGCCTTGCTGCGCAAGGCAGAGCAGATAGATATCGACCATTCGCCGGGTTAATCCGGGCGACTCCTTTCCGTCCTTTGGATCATAGCCGGTAAACCAATTGTATACGGTTCGGACTTCAAGGCCTGTTACACCGGAGTCTTCGATTCGTTTCTTTATGTCGCTATATGTCTCTGAGTCCGACGGATCGAGGCGCTTGAGATCTTCGCTGCGAACGATGCCGAGCGGTTCGGCGAAGTTTTCGACAGCGCTCCAGTATTGATCGCCCTCTCCGACTGCTTTCCCGGTTTTGATGATGCCATTAACGAGTTTCGCGGCGCAGATCGGATCAAATTTGCGATTGCCAAAATCGATCTCGCGCGCCGCGTAGCATGTGTCCATGGCTTTAGACGCCATCTGCTCGATGGCGCCCTGAATTCCGCCGACCTGCGATATCTCCAGGGACGTCCGAGCGGTTCTTGCGGAGCCGCGCGCATACATCGAAACCAGAGTCGTGTGCGCGTTCGGCGCGCGATTTCGAAATTCCTGGCGAGCTTGCTTTGCGATTGTGCTGCCCTGGTTCTCGTTTTCGACAAGAACATGAGCCATCGCTGAAATAAGAGCTGCGCGTTCGTTTTCGTCGGGTTCAGCTGGGACCCATACACAGATTCTTGGGTCCGGAGGTTCCCGCCGGTCGAGAAACTTGTTGATGTCCTTATCTTTCATGAAACGCCGCGCTAGGATCACGACGAAGTCATCTTCAGTAGAATGAGTATCGAGATCAGGCGGGATCTTTCCCGTCTGCGACGCGTCCATCATCATGACGCGTCCTTTCCGCTCCTGGCCATGCCAAACCAGGGTCAAAGGGACGGCGCGGCCGTCGTCGGCGCTTGCGAAATCGGCAAACGGGGAGGGCTCGGTCTCGTCGGAAGAATTAACGAGCCGATCGAAATACTGAGAGAAGAGCTGACGATCAGCTTTAAGGCGATCGGCTGCCTGTGCGACCAGGTCGTCGTATTGGCTAGTCCCCTTCGGTATGAATTCGTAGCGTCCATCACGTAAGCGAACCTGGTTTCTCAACCTGGAACACATTTCGCCCAGAATGGTCTCGTAGTGGCCCAATTGAGCTTCTAACTGATCCTCACCGGGCTTCAGATCGCACACTGCGTCGAGAATCTGCTCCCTGGTTAGCCCTGCGACTCCGCTCGTATGCGAGAGAAACAGTGTGTTCAGGATGCGCTCGGCACGCGTCTTGTTCTCGGGTCGCTTTAGCTGCCCGTCTGTAATCTTCTTCAGTGTGGCCTGCGCCGATTCGAGCGCCTCCACAGCCTCTCTGAAAGCGCTCCTGATGCTGATGGCGCCTGATGGCGAATTGGACGGCGTCTCGTTGTACGACATCAGGTCGTTAAAAACTTTCCAGAGCGGAACCAGATCCTTCTCGTGATTCTCGAGCGAGCGTTTTAGAGCGCTATGGAGAAACGCGATCGTTGATCGCGTGCCAGTCAACCGGGTCGATATTCGGCGAACAGTATCAATTGCTTCGGGTGGAAATGGGAAAGACCCTTCGAATTCGTCCTTCTGTGCGTTCTTCACCCAAGGAAGCAGGCCCTTGTATCCGTTGTAATAGACGGCGACTGCGTCTGGATCAGTTATTGTGCGTACACGCTTAACAACGATGTCGCGGAAACGCTCAGCCTTGTGTTCCAGGGCTTCCTCCCGAAGGCGGTCAGGGCCAATGATCTTTTGAGGATTCCTGTGCTTTGCTTGGGCTGCAACCAGAGTCCAGATTGGGAGCCCTTGGCCTTTGGCCAGCGCGTTCGACAAAGTCGAAAGGCAGTCCTCGTCATCAGACAGGAAGTGTGATCGCTGAAGATATTCAGACATTTCGTCGATCGCGACGAAGACCCCTTGATATCCAGCTTCGAGGATGTCTCGAATTGCCCGGCTGAGACGCTCACCTTTCTCCGTCGGCACGTTGGGCGAAAGGTTCTGGTGCCGATAGAACGCGACGAGTACGCGTCCGGCATCACGCTGCGATTCGGCCTGGCCCAACGCCTTCAGCAGTTCGTCGTAAGTATACTTCGGAAGTCCCCTTACCAGCCGTTCATCTGCGAGAAACCGCCGCAGTTCGTCTCGAAAGATTTTCTGATGGTCTTTCAGAAACAGAGCGGCTAGGTGTTCCTCCGGATACACGGCAAGCGGCTTTCCCTCGCGTAGCGTAAAAGTAGTCTGAGCTTCGTCGAGGACGAAATCTTCGAGCTTCTTCTGATCGCCTCCGCCACATCCTTCCAGTGAGAAGACGATGGGAAAGATCCGATGATTCTCGATTTTTTTGCGCCACAGGGAGTCTAGCCGCAAACCCGGTCCGGCCTTGGCCTCGCTATCTTCGCGTTCCTTCACGCGGTCCCAAGCACGTGCGCCGCCAACGGCCATGATTGCGGCCGCCGCGAGGAGGTGTGATTTACCGACACCGAACTCCGCCTGGATCCAGAAGCCTTGGCCGGTGTTGTCGGACACGGGCTCAAGGATTCGATTCAAGTAGTTACGAACCGGATCGAGGTAGAACTCGTCCAGAGTTTCGAGCCGTACGAGATTTTTCTTCTTGGATTCGAGTCGAGCGTCTTCGCTATCGCCTTCCCAGACGTGTTGAGTGAGAGAGTAAACGCTCTGGACCTTAGCCGGGACCTTGAGGATCTTCTCGAGCGGCTCACGGTTGGCAAAACTGGTCAGCTTCGCCTGGCTCATGAGGCGCTCTCCTCTTGTTCGCTTGGCTCTTCTGCTTCGGCGTCTATGGGACGCTGGGCGCGGCGGCGGCATTGCCTATAATAGTCGTCCGCATCGTACTGGTCCTCTTCGGAAAGGCGCGAAATCTGCATCTGCAGCCCGCCTTTCTCGAAGAGCGCGACTCCTTCGTCGGCAAGTCCGAAGTGGGCGCAATGTCTGAGCCAAGCGAGAAGCGTCTTGATATCGGGCATCTGCTCCTTCGGGTAGTCGCCGTCACCGTCGAGGAAGCTCACATAGCGGCGAATGCGTCGCCCCAACCCTGACACTCGGGCTTCTTTCAAAGCTGCCGCTTCGTTTTGGTCAGGCGGGCGATACAGCCATTTGTCGCCCTCCTTGAAATGCACAAGATACTCGTCCAGGAACTCGGCCAAGTTGCGGCGCGGTGCGTTCTGGCCGGTCGCCTTTAGCCAACGCGTCAGATAGAAGAATAGACAGTCGTAAAACTCGGTTCCCTTCAACACGGCTCCGAGCTTGAATTTGGCCGCTTCCTTCGCATCTTTGATCAAATTCTGTCGGACGTACTGCTCGATATCCTTCTCGGCGACGCGTTCATGGGCCAATTTTGGTACTTTCAACACGACTTCGGCTGCAAGGGAGGCTGGGAGGCCGAGACAACGAAGAAGAGTGAATCCGGTCAAAGCTGAACCTGCTTTTTCTTCGTTCTTGAGATCACCTTCGGAGAGACTCTCGAGCTCTTCCTTGAGGAACCAGCGGCCTGACTCTGAACGGATGGCAACTGTCGCAAGAATGTCGTCGAACCGATGCACCGCCATCTGACCGCGTGAGAGCAGCCGCTTGAGTACAGTGTCCCATAGCTTGTCTCGCGTCTGTCCGGCTGCGGTTGAAAGCGTCTCAATAAGGATGTCGTGCACGCGGTCCGAAACGAGCCGCGTCTCGCTTTCGCCATTCTCCCCGCGCTCGCCGGGGCGCGGCTTTCGACAGTTCAGCACAAGGTCAGACTTTACGACCTTCTCAGCAGTGGTCTGATTGCTGCTCTTCTGCTTGGGGTCGAGAACGGTCACCGTATGAATCTCGAAACCGCTGTCGAGCAGCATGTTTTGAACGCGGGTCCACGTACCTGGATCGGTGTCGTGATAGCACAGGGAGAGCCATCGGCCTGGTTTGAGCGCCTCATAGCAGCGTGCCAAGACAACGCGCAGGTCGCGGTCCCAGTCGTCAACCGTCTTGTTGCGAAACGGATTAACTACAACTTCGTTCTCGAGCCAAAATCCATCAAAGGCAAGCCAAGACTCCCATACAAAATTTAATTCGCCATATTGGACTTTGTCCACATACGCAGGATCGGTGAATATATAGTCGATCGTGTGGCGTCCCAGAGACGCACTCCGCGAGTCTTCGGCAGATACGATTACCTGCCCGTCGGGGAGATTCTCCATCGCATTAGCAGTCAGCTTTGCCTTTCCTTGGACAGTGTTGTCAACTCGAATTTCTTTGGATGTAGCCGGGAGGTAATACGTGCCGGGGAGCGTAGCTGTGTTGCTGTCACGAACCATTCGGCTGACCCCGAGCGACGACGCTGTAATGGCCGTGAGGAACGGTTCGCGCGTTATATTTCTCTTTAGAGCAGAGAGGATGGCGGCCAAGGCCCACAGGTTGCGTGTCGTATAGAGGTCGGCGAATTCTCGCGCATCATCGGGACGGAAGTCCTTCTTGTAGCCCAATCTGTAGGGTAGCGCCTTCCAAAGATCGGCTTTTGGGTACCAGTGAGGAATTTTGGCGTTCTGAATCGCGACAATCTTCGCGAGGTCGCAGTTCTGGAAGTACTTGCCCTTACGCGAGCGTCGATCCTCGTCGTGCCGACGCTGATCGGATTTGGGCTTGCATCCGTCGAGGCAAGTGTAGCGAACGAGTACCGGAACGGGGCCAAACTTCTTGCCCCGCGTTGAGACAACAAACTCTCTATGGGGGTGACCATGGTTTGTCGCTAAGCAATTCGGGCACAGACGGCGGTTCTTAAGCTCAGTCTTTCCTGCCTTTTTCCCGCCAACGGGAAACGGGACCGGTTTTTCGAGGCAGTCGAAGAGCGCCACGACTTGCGCGCAATTCGGACACTGGAAGCGTTCGGAGTAAACCACATATTCTGTAGCCGCTTCGCCCTCGCATCTGTCGCACCTCGTTTCATAAAGCCACTCCAGTTCCTTCGCGAGGTTGGCGATCTCTCGTCCCGCGATCGCGTCGAGCTCACGCGTAAGCTCTGCCGGGTAGGGCTCGATCGTCATCTGTTCGTAGGAGAGGCGGAGCTCGCTGGGATCAACGGGGTGGGTGTAGCAATGTGAGATGAAGGCGGCTGCGGGTGAGGCGTCGATCAGAACGCACGGTCGATCCTCCATCATCGCGGCTACGCCGGTCATCCCGGACCCGGAGAAACAATCCAAGACAAGTCCTGTCCTACGGGGGTAGAATTTCTCGGGTAAGTAGTGGCGGATGTATTCACGGATAGCAGCCCAGTGCTTCTTCGACCAGTAGCCGTGCATGTCGTATATGGCCTTGGGCTTGGCGGCCTTGTCCACGATAAGGTCTCGATCAAATGGCCCGACATCGTATCTGTCCGTTGCAGCGTCATATTGCGTCGCGTGCTTTTCGATAAATTCTCTGAGCGCTGGGTTCGGTCCCTCTACAAACGGCTGGTATGGTTGAACCGTCGCGTGTCTTGGAACGTGAAGCGCGAGCCCCTTCTGCTCCGCTAATGTCTCTGTATTTGCTAGTGCCAAAAGCGGTTTCTCCCCCGGAAGCAAAGCTTCTTCCTACAGAATTCAGTCACCAAGCTCGAAAACCCATCCCGAGTCTTTGAAGATAAGGGAATCTGGGAAAACCTCTCGCGACTCATCATCCTCGTCAAAGACCCAAAGCTTACCGTCCCGCATCGCTCCCGGCACAAGCAGGCATATTCGCTTGCCATTGATGGCTGTCTGCCGTACCTGCGGGAGATCGTTGCGACCGAGCTGATACGCATACAGCAATTCGAAATCGGCCAGCACCAGCCCGAGGACTTCATGACGTTCGATGTGGCTTAGCAGCCCGTGGTGTAAGTGGTCGCGCGGCTTAGGATTAGCCGATGGTGGC
>VFSW01012574.1_pt1 | contig 11808 bp, 9 predicted proteins | sample 5358111 | NCBI WGS metagenome assembly VFSW01 (sample SAMN11554181, study PRJNA540505) | mine drainage metagenome | isolation source: sediment from site ElyBrook_90M | place: USA: Ely Copper Mine, Vershire, VT | collected 2017 | reverse complement strand
ACTATCGAAAGATTCTTTAGAGATGAGGAGTTTTTTAAGATACCTGCAAAACAAACAGCACTCTCAAAATGAGAGTGCTGTTTGTTAATGCTGTGGACACCCTAGCTGGAACTTGGAACCAGATAGAAAGTTGTATTTTTGGAGCATACGAAATGATAAAGAGCTTAAATACTCAAGGTTTCAGTGGGGTATTAAGCCGGTGAGGGGTCACATGATGGGAATAGAACAGAGTATTAGATCTCAGAAAGTATTGATCCTCCATCAAGATCGCATCAACCTTTCACAAGATATTCGGCCGCTTTGCCGAGACGTGGGACAACGCCGAGCAGATGGGCTACCTGCGCATAGAGTGGGACATCTTCGACGTGTGCAAGCAATTCCCTGCGACATGCTGGGAGAACGGCGTGGTGCCGCGTAATTGGGGGCTAAATGCCCGCGTGTGAGGAGATTCTACGAGATTTGGGATAGTATTGGCTTATGAGCGGACGAACCCGTAATCACCCATGTCATTGCAGTAGTGGGGCGAAATATAAACGGTGTTGTCTTGAAAAGGACGAGGCTAAGAAGAGAGAGGCTATCAACATAGAGCTATCGGATATTTTGAAAGATGCTTCCGTCAAAGAGTGTCTTTATCTCGACAAAACAGGATGTAGTGAGCGTATCATCAAAGCTCACTCAATTCAGAACAATAGGGTATTAGACAGGCTCTCAGAAAATGGCGAGGTGTTGATGGCGCGCCATGCTGCTACCAGCGAGGAGTTTCGTATTGTGATGAAGCCTATTGGAAGAAAAGCAGCTACAACCTTCACTGGATTTTGTAGTTACCATGACAACATCGTTTTCAAGCCTATCGAAGAATCTGACTATGTTCCTGGAGATGCTAGACAGGAAACCTTGTTCGCCTTCCGTGCGCTTGCAAAGGAGTGGCATGCCAAATTGCGAGCAAGAAACGCCTATTCCGCGCATGCAGACCATCCTATTTTGGCTTTGGGTCTCGAGGGTACAGAACTTGCTCTAAAAGATATTGAAAGGCACGTGGAGACATTCAGACAAATTCTCCTAGAGGGTCATCTTGAGTTGCTAGAGACCGTACACATTTCCTTTGAACAAGAGTACGGTCTTGCAGTGAGTTCAGGGGTGAGTTTTCCGTATGATTTTGAAGGAGGTCGCCTTGATCACTTGCATCTAGACCTAAAAGAACCTTCAAGGTTTCTTTTCCTCACGGTCTTCCCGCAATCTGGAAAGACACACGTGTTACTTAGTTATCTCGCTGAACATCGAGAATTCTATTCTTTTATAAAGTCACAGTTGTTCGATGTCTCGCCAGACCAACAAAAAATCAGGCTCAATAATCTCATAATGATGAATTGCGAAAACCTCGTACTCGCTCCATCTCACTGGAATAAATTCAGCTCAGACCAACAGAGATTCTTTCTTGATATGTTCAATGCGAATCTGAGTGCTGTCGAAAAGCCAGAGACTCTAGGTACGGATTTTGGATTCAGCTTGTTTAATTAAAATTCCTACATTTCCATTACAAGATCACACGGCTGTCAATGCTAAAAGACGGTCTGTCTTTTAGGGGCAGAAGACGCTAAAGTTAAGGGTAATTCGTATGGCATCAGAATCAACTAATGTATTCACCGAACAAGACGCTCGGATTGTTATAAATCGCCGACTACAGGAGTCGGGTTGGGTGCTTGAGGGACCGGATCGCAATGTGTTGACCGAGCAACACTCTGAGGCTGGATACATGGATTACCTCCTCCTTGATCGGAATGGTCATAACCTCGGTCTCATCGAGGCGAAGAAAGACACGATCGATCCGTACACCGCGAAGAACCAAGCTCGCGGTTACGCAGAGGCAAACGGTTGCAAGTACGTATTTCTCGCGAACTCCGAACAGCTTTATTTCTGGGATCTCGAGGAAGGAGATGCTACACCAATCGAACGATTCATTTCGCCACAAGATCTCCAGCGCCGACATGACCTCAAGCTCTCGCGTAAACCGCTGCTGTCGGTCGAACACAATTCCGAGATAAGCGATCGTCCGTACCAAGTAACCGCGTCCGACACTGTAGCTAAACAGTACGATGCAGGCAAGCGTTCTTTCCTTCTTGAGATGGCGACAGGGACCGGCAAGACTCGGCTCTCAGCGGCAATCATTGACCGATTCTTGAAAGCTCATCAAGCGGAGCGCATTCTCTTTATCGTTGATCGCATTGAACTAGCTAAGCAGGCGTTGGATGCCTTTCAAATCGCATTCAAGGATAATTATCGCGTAGTCCGCTACAAGCCAGGACAGCATGCTGTGTTCGGCGGCGCCAGCATCGTAGTCGCAACCATCCAGAGTCTCAACATCCATTTCCGTAAAGACTTCACTCCAGGCTATTTCGATCTCGTATTCAACGATGAGGCGCACCGCTCGATTTATGGTGAACTTCCTCGTCAGGTTGCTGAATACTTCCAAGCGACGCGCATCGGACTTACTGCAACGCCGAATGACTTCCTGAAGAACATCGATATCGAGAGTCTGGCTGACGACAATCCTCTCAAACTCGAATATCGATACGCCCGGGATACGTACAAACACTTCGGTTGCGAGATAAGTACCCCAACATTCCGCTACACCATCCAGGACGGAGTGCGTGATGGTTTCCTCGTTGCACCGCGCATCGCGCGAATGGTGTCGTTGATAACCAAAGAGGCGGTATCAGACGAAGGATGGAAGATCGAGATAGACGGCGAAGACTACACCTATCGGATCTCGCAAATCGAGAGACAGGTGTTGGTACCAAAGCGCAATGAGCTTATCTGTCAGCAGTTTTTAGAGAACGCCCTGAAGACACCAGATGGCGCGATCGGCAAATCAATCATATTTGAGGTCTCGCAAAATCACGCGGTTGCCCTTGCACGCGAGCTGAATCGGCTGACTCCAGAGCATGGTGGCAAATTCGCGGAAGTAATTACCTCTCGAGTACAAGGAGCATCGGATCTCGCAAAGCAATTTCGCAAGGATGAGAACTTCTATCCGCGCGTCGCCGTGAGTGTCGATATGCTCACAACGGGATTCGACTGTCCTGAAGCCTTGAACATTGTCCTCGCACGCCCAATCGCGTCGCCAACCACGTACATCCAGATCAAGGGTCGCGGGACGCGCAAGTACACCTTTGCTGACGGCACAGAAAAGAAGCAGTTTCTCGTTCTGGATTTCTGTGAGGTCGTAAAATATTTCGAGGAGGAGTACGACTTCGATGCGCCGCTACCAGTTGCTGGTAAGAGCGGTGGCGGAACACCCCCACCCCCACCTCCGCTCGTAGAGGTTCAAACCTACGAGGGTGCTGATGAGATGGCATTTACCGAAATGATTCAAGTTGGTCCCGAGGGTGAGAAGGTAGACCGTCTTGTGTACATAACGAAATGGGAGAAAGCGATTCGTGAGGTCATCAAAGAGCATCCTGAATTCGCAGAAAAGATACGGGTCGGTGCTGATGAAGATGTCGAGGAGTATCTGCGCGTGAACGTCTTCGACAAACCAGAAGAATATTTCAACGAACGTAACCTTTCTCGGGCATATCGTGTTTTTGCCGCGCTGTCTGACTACGTGAAAGCCGGTCTCGGTGTATAGAAGCTCCCGAGCCGCGAGGACTTGCTGCTTTCGCTCGTCGAGAGTATCCGAACTGACCACGATCTTGACCTTGAGCAGACGCGCCTACTCAAGATACTTGTACGCCAGCTAAGCCAGAGTTCTAGCCTTCTTTCGCAGTTTGAGAAGGGCGACTACTCTTTCCTGGATCAGGCTCCGTTTACACAATTCGGTGGGATACGCACTTACGTCGCTCGCTTTGATGCGAAAATTAAGGCAGTGTTTGAAGCAGTGCGCACAAGCCCCGCACTGAGCATCGTTGAATAATCACATGAGCCTGCAATTCACCAACTCAGATCTAAAACAAAAGATTGACCGGATAATGGATGAACTCTTCGCCGGAGGAGTAAATAATCCGATGACGGCAATCGAGCAAGTGAGCTATCTCATGTTCCTTAAGTCACTCACCGAATATGATGATCAGCTCGAGAGACTGGCTAAACTCTCTGGCAAGGACTACGAGAGCATCTTCAATGGCAAAATAAGCAAATTCAGCTGGCATGTGATCGCGCGACTCGCCGGCGACGAGTTATACAATACGCTCTCAGAAGTCTTTGATCATCTCCATGAACTTCCCAAGCTCTCGAAGATGGGAAAGATGCTATTCAGACAAGCCCATCTCAAGATCTACAACCGACCTACGCTCAAGTCCGTCGTCAGTCTTATTGAGGACATGGACTACAACAACACGGAGAAATACGACACTGACGTGAAGGGCGACATGTATGAATATCTCCTCAACAAGATCTCGGCGTCTGGGACGAACGGTCAATTTAGAACGCCACGACACATCATCAAGGCAATGATTGAAGTGGTAAAGCCGAAGCCTTCGGATCTGATTCTTGATCCAGCATGCGGAACTGCGGGGTTCCTAATCGAGTCTTATAAGTACATTCTCCGCACCAACAGTAGCGAAGAGGAATTAGCCGCTGGTCACGCAACGGGCGACCTTCTATCAGCTCCTCAGCACGAATTCCTTCGTACCAAGGTCATCAATGGGTACGACAACGACTCTGACATGATCAAGGTGGCAATCATGAACCTCTATCTCCACGACCTATCGCAATCAAACGTCATCAACTTTGACCCACTCACTTTGCCAGAGGAGAAGAAGAAAAAGTATGACCTCATCCTCGCAAACCCTCCTTTTTCAGGAAACATCAATCCCGATGCGATACAAGAGGACATCGGACTAAGCACGACTAAGACGGAGTTACTCTTCTTAAAGTACATGTATGACCACCTTACCGAAGGCGGCCGCTGTGCTGTCGTTGTTCCTGAAGGCGTACTCTTTGGTTCAACCGGCGCACACAAGAAGATGCGCGAGCTCCTGATGGATACCTGCCAAATCAACGCAGTTGTGAGTTTGCCCTCAGGTGTCTTCAAACCATATGCCGGTGTAAAGACAGCCATTATCTTCTACACAAAGGGCGGCAAAACAGATAAAGTCTGGTTCTACGAAGTCACTGGCGATGGGCTCACTCTCGACGATAAGCGCCAGCCCGATCCAACGAACAACAACCTCAAGGATCTACCAGTCGCATACGAGAAAAGAAAAGTCAGCGAGTGCAGCTGGTTTGCTACACGCAAGCAAGTTGTCGCAGAGGGCTACGACCTCACGGCGTCTCGCTATAAACCAGCAACAACGGACGATACTCAGTACGAGGATCCGAAGAAGATTGTTGCTGATGTACTCAAACTCGAGGTGGAGATTACCGAGGGCCTCGAAAGGCTGAAGAGGAAGATATGATATGGCAACACAACTCTTTCCAGTCAGGGAGCTAGTCGAACCTATCGTAGGTGGCTACTGGGGTCAAGAAGCCGATGGTGGCTCAGGTAATGTACGCATCGTTAGAAATGGCGACGTTCTCGAAAACGGCGAGATTGGTCCGAAAACTCCAGTACGTATCTTATCTGAGAAAGAGGTAAGTAAGGCAATGCTTCGTGAGAATGACATTGTCATTACGATATCAGGGAACGTCGGTAGAGTAGCTTTCGTCAAGACAGAAGTAGACGAAAACGGTAGATTCTTTGCCGCATCCAACTTTGTAAAGATACTTCGTTCGGATACATCTCGCATTTTACCGAAGTATCTATTTTACCTACTTCGCAGCTCGATTTTCATATCTGAAATGAAAAAGCATACACGTGGAGTGGCAATCCAGAATCTATCGGTGAAGATCTTTGATCAGAGAATAGTTCCTGTTCCTTCGCTTCCTGAACAGGAAAGAATAGTCGCTTTCTTGGAAGAAGCAGATGGGTTGAAAAGGAAGCGCAACGAAACAGATCAGAAGATGAGCAAGCTAATTCCTACGATTTACTCAAGGATGTTTGGTAATACAAGTTGGCCGAAGACTAAGATTTCAGACCTTGTGCTGGGTAAGAGATCAATTCGTACAGGCCCTTTCGGAAGCCATCTTCACCATGATGAGTTCACTGATATGGGAGTGCCCGTACTTGCGATTGATAATGTGGTATCAAACACATTTCGCTGGGCAAAGCCTCGACATTTACCAATCGAAAAATACGCGAAGTTCAAACAATTCCGTGTCTTCCCGGGAGATGTGCTGGTCACGATTATGGGAACTGTAGGACGTGTTTGTATCGCTCCCCATGACTTGCCGGAATGTAAGAGTACAAAACATCTTTGCGTTATCACGCCAGATACTTCAAAGATAAACCCTATATTCTTGTGGGCATCCTTACTTTATGATCCGCAGGTTAAACATCAGACCAGAAACGCTGGAAAGGGTGCCGTCATGGAAGGATGGAATTCGACGATCATCAAAAACCTTCTAGTTTCTGTCCCGCCGATAGAACTCCAAAATGAGTTCGCGGAATCAGTCGCCAGCATACAGAGTCTTCAAACACGACAAGTCGCTTCTGCAGAAAAAATAGATCAAATATCAGCGACACTTTTGCATCAAATATTTGAGACGAAACTATGAGATGGAGAGAGCGGCTTACTATTGCAAAGGAAAATACAAAGAAGAAGCGGGAGGAGCTATCCTCAGGCATCTGGATCAGATTTTCACGACGCTTTCTTGAAGGCTACCAAAAGATATCGTACTTTCTACTCAATAAAGCATGGCCGGTAATTAAAACTGGATCGGTCTTTTGTTTCTTCATCGCGCTTTTGGGGTTGATAACTTACCAAACCCTCGCAGGAATGAGACAAGGGCTCACTAGTGACTATGGTAATTTGTTTGGCGTCCTTACCACAACGGTGGGCACTGTCGTCGCTATTTTCTTTTCTTTCGCGCTCATCCCACTGAACCAAATAACTACTCGGTACTCACCGAACTTCCTGAAACACGTGAAGAACGATCACTTCTTTTGGTTGGTGTTTTTGTGTTCGGCGATAGCGCTTATTTATGATGCAGTATTTTTGCTTATCGGGGCATCTTTTCCTATCGCCTCAGCCGCAACAGAATTATTTGTACTTGAAATCTTTTTACTGGGTCTCTCTGTGCTCCATGTTATAAAACTATCTAATCCCTACAACAGCATTCTGATGCCCGCTCACAAAGAAATAGTTGGAACATTTAGAAAATGGATCCCGCGTTATTACAAGCATTGTGTTAAAGAGGCTAGAAAGAATTTCCCAGCCGGTGAACTGTCTGGCACAGCGACTAACATGTGCTTATTCAAGATAGACGACAAGATCACCAATTACATACAAGCCGAGTTATTGCCAATAAGAGAAGTCGCAATAAAGGCAATACGGGATCTCGATTTGGAACAAGCAAAGAATGCCATCCAGATCATGATGTCTATTGTGGTGAACTATCTCTATTCTCGTAGAGAGTATTATTCTGATGATGAGCCTCTGCTCTATTTCCTCTATACGGAATATAAATTAATAGCGCACACCAGTAACAACGAACTTAAATTGCGCCTCCATCCATTCATCGTGGATTGTTGGCGACAAATTGGCATTAATGCTGCAATGGTAAAGGTGAACAAATTGAGCAGAATGACCGATAACTTCAACATGCTGACGACTTATCCAGTCCTAGGGCTAAAGGATTTGTGCACCCTGAATTTGTTGGAGATGGATTCGTATGCACCCGGGAAGGCATGTGATGCTCTTGCCGACATTGGTGCTCAACTCATGATTGAAGGCTATGACAATCAAGCGGCTACCATTGTTGAGGAACTCAAAAATATCAGCATTCTTGCTGACGAGCACAAAATAAAAAATGTCTCGGGAAGTGCGAACTATGGGATTATGCGTATCTATGCGGCAGGAGTAGCGAACAGAGATAAAGGTAGTAAGGATTTCCACAACTACCCGTACCGAGAAATTAACAAGAGTATAAATAGCCTCCTCGACACCTTGTTACTAAAAGAAAGAAACGTGTACGATAACATGGTTCTCTCGTCATTTATCGGTTGGCTCACCGATCCGTTCAAGGGGCTTAATCTTTCTAGAATATCCGAATACGGCATCTTCATGGATGGTCTAACGAAGGTATCACTCCACAGGCATCTTCAATGTGTTAATGAGAATATCAAGAGCTTGGCAAGGACGCTGAATCCGCTGAGTGCTTACGAAGATTGGTATTTTTCAAATCAAGTTATAGAAAACATCTACCGGATTATTCTTAACTTATTGTCTTACATCAATCCGTCAATGGCGAAGGATCATATTCTTTTCTACAAAAACCATCCGTTCGTTGATGCAGAGCTAACGACTCTAAGTGAAACGATAATCATGAATGGGCTGTCGGTCTTATGTGATCTCGTAAAGATGCGTAGAGACAAGCGGTTGTTCGAGAATGGTCACATGCACACACTCTTTTCGCTGTATCTCATAATTCTGTATGAATGGAAATTGCGACCTAGCCCTGAACTAGAACGACTCTTCAAGAGCACTCATGAGCGCTTTATATTATTGTTGGCGGAATACGGATCCCTTCCCGAAACGGATAGTAATGATGATTTATATAAATTCTATCGCCTCCTGGTTAGAGTGCTGACGGAAAACGGATTCAACGATTTCGCGAGCAGCTTTGTAGTGCCAGAATTTGAATATCGCTCTAGAAGCGCCTTCGGTTCGAGTGAAAGCCAGTACCCGGAAACAATGATGAATAACCTCTGGTGGATCAAACGACCTGGCTTCCAAGCAAACGGCTACTATTACAATGATGTGGAGAACAAGCTAAAACTGGATACAACCGCATTTTATTAAGGAGGTACCAATTCCAGATTTCTCCTTCGCCACTTTAGCGTCCCGAGACTTTGTTCAGCGTATCCGTGAGCAATTGAACGACATAAACAAGCGATTGCTGAATCGACTTCGTGACGCTTTCCAGAGCACTGACGCGAGCCTCAAGTGATGAAGTGTTCCCGGTTGTGACGACCTGTGTGCCTCCTTGTGCCTGCATCAAGTTCACTTGCGACTGGAGTGCCGCGTTCTGGCTCTGGAGTGCCTGTACTGCAACTTCGAGATTGTAGAGGCGCATATTGGTCTGAGGTTCCTCATCGCCGCCGGGACAAACGGTCTGCCCTTGATAGGTCGGGGTGATCCATCCACCACGAGGATCTGGATTGTGGTGATAGCTGGAACTGCCCTGGGACGGACTCCAATCGTTGCCCGTTTGACCAACCATGGAAGGATTCCAAGGGATGCAATTCAAATTGCTTCCATACCCCGGTGTGATTTGAGACGCACTGGCCATCACCGGCAGGAGCACCGCAATCGCTACAATGAGTGATTTTTTCATGGCGCTATCTTTGCGTTCCAGATGCCTTGTCGATAAGAGCCTGAAATGCCGGACCGTTTGCTATTCCTTTCGCGGTGTTGCCGGCATCAATCGCGGCGTTCGATGAGTCTTGCAAGCCATTGTATGAATTCATGATCGTCAAGACCGCGACGACAACAACTACCGCCACTACAATCACTGTTGTTTTCGTACTGAGTTTTTTGCTTTCGTCTTTTTCCATGCTGTTCGGGCTTAATTTGGTAGAACCCATGGTGGACTTTAGATACACAAAAATCCCGCCACGGGTCCCGGCTTGCGCCGGCATGCAGGTTTCCCCACATGGCCGAACAGACACCCCCGCGGCGGGGTTTTTGTGTCTGTTCGGACTTTTCTATGCCATACCAACGGTTGCCCGCAGGGTTAGGCCAATATTCGGTTTACTCAATTAGCTTAGCATCGCTACCCGGGGATATCCACTTGCTGCTTTTTCAATCGCCGCATAGTATAAAAGAAGCCCGCGATCCTTCACATCAGACATATTCGGCGCAAGCCGAGATTCCCAATCCAACGGGAACCGTTTCCTCGCTTTCGCAATCCAATGTTAAAAGCAGGTCCAGCACTTAGTGTGATGGGTCTACTTTTGATTTTGAGATAAATACTCGAAGCAAAAGACCCCAGCACACGCTGGGGTCTTTTGATACTGGCTAACTTCAACGCCCAACACCCAAGAAGCCCTTTGCTCACTTGGTAGGTAGCCTAATCGGCGTTGAAGACCTATCAAGTGAGGAGCGGGCTTCTTAAATGCTATCGCAAGAAGCCATTCAGAAAATACAACGTCTTTCCATCGAGCGGTGTAGAGAACTGCTTGGAGAAGACGGGAAAACTCTATCTGATCAACAGATCGAGGAGCTTCGTGACGACCTCTACATTTTGGTGGATAGCACACTAGATAACCTTTTTAATCCTAGTAATGTGTGTCGTGACCATGAATAACTACACTTCTACCAGAACCTTGATTTATTGTCGCGTGTCTTCAGAGCGTCAGAAAAACGAAGGTCACGGACTCGATAGTCAGGAGCATCGGTGTAGGGAGTACGCAAGACAGAAGGGATACGAAATCGAAGAGAAGGGAGTGTTCCGTGACAGTTTCTCGGGGGGAGGTGATTTTATGAATCGTCCTGCAATGGTCGAACTACTTAATCATGTGGATAGGCACCCTCACATTTCCTACGTCGTTATTTTTGATGATCTTAGTCGTTTTGCTAGAGACGTTATTTTTCATTTCAAATTGAAGCAGGCATTCGAAGTTCGAGGTATAAGACCCGAGTGCTTGAATTTCAACTTCGATGATTCACCCGAAGGGGAAATGGTTGAAGCGATGATGGCTGCCCAGAATCAATACCATCGCAAAAGTAATCGCCGCCAAGTGATACAGAAACAAAAAGCGCGACTCGAATTGGGGTATTGGCCTTTCTATCCACCTCCGGGTTACGTTCAGAAGAAAGATCCAGCTCACGGAAAATTGCTCACGCCCGTGGAGCCACAAGCAAGTCTCATTAGACAGGCTTTTGAGGGTTTCGCTTCAGACAGATTCTTAGGGCAAGCAGATGTCATGAGATTTTTACGCGATTCTGGTTATAGCAAAGGCCCGGTTTATGTGGAGGGCGTGCGGAGAATTCTCAGACGTGTAGTTTACGCAGGTTATGTGGAGCGACCCGAATGGGATGTCACGAGAAGAAAGGCACAGCATGAAGCTATTGTCAGCCTGGATGTGTTTGAAAAAGTCCAAGCAAAACTCGACGGTAAATGCAGGGTACACACACGAAAGACAGATCGGTTGGAATTTGTACATCGTGGTTTTCTGCTCTGCCCATTCTGCCAAGAAACGATGACCGCAAGCTGGAGCAGTGGGCGGAATAAAATGTTTCGATATTACCGTTGCAAGACTCCGACGTGTGTTCGATACAACAAAAGCGTAAGTGCTGATTTTATAGATAAAGAATTCAACAAGCTCCTCGAATCAGTATCAGCTAAAAAAGGCGCAATACAGTTGGCCCAAGGAATCTTGTTAGATTTGTGGGGAAGCAGGATACAAGATACTGCGGGCAGACAGGCTCATCTTCAAAAACAATTGGAGGAAGCCCGCCATCAGATTGATGTTCTCTCGGGCAGGATCGTGAGGGCTATGGATGAGTCTCTCGTGCGAGTCTATGAAGAGCAGATTTTAAAAACGAGAAATGAATCGGAACTCCTGCAGCAAAAATTAAAAGAACTTGGTGTCTCGACCGTGAGTTTTGAAACCGCACTAAGTACGGTCGTGAGCTTCCTAGAAAACCCAATGAATATCTGGGCGAAAGAAGACATTAACGCAAAAAGACTATTCATGAGACTAGTCTTCGCGGAGAGATTGGCGTTCCACCCGACGCTCCGTTTTGAAACCGCTGAAAATTATTT
>VFSW01012573.1_pt1 | contig 11810 bp, 10 predicted proteins | sample 5358111 | NCBI WGS metagenome assembly VFSW01 (sample SAMN11554181, study PRJNA540505) | mine drainage metagenome | isolation source: sediment from site ElyBrook_90M | place: USA: Ely Copper Mine, Vershire, VT | collected 2017 | reverse complement strand
CCGCCCACGAGGGCCACATCCGCCCGGATCGGCGCTGGGGCGATCTGCGCCGGGCTCTGGTGGCAGCCCGGGGACAACCACCCCAAGCCCGCATCGCGAAAACCGCGGGCGAGCACCCGGGCGCCCCGGTCATGCCCGTCGAGGCCAGGCTTGGCCACCATGATCCGAATCGTTCTTTCCGCCATTCCCCTACCCCCGTACCCTTTACTTCGATTATGGCTGTGCTCCGGTGTGGCCTCTCAATATAACCCCGGATCGCGGTATTCCCCGAACACCTCCCGGTAGACGTCGCAGATCTCCTGCACCGTGACGTGGTCCTTCACCGCGGCGATGCAGAAGGGCATGACGTTAGCGCCGGTTCGGCAGGCGTTCTTCAGGTCGTCGAGGTCATGCCGGACGGCGCGGGAGTCGCGCCGCTGTTTCACGGCCTTAAGGCGTGCGATCTGCTCCTCTTCGGTACGTTCGTCGATATCGACGACGGGGATCTCCTGTTTTGCGTCGGTGGCGTATTTGTTCACGCCGACCATCACCTTCTCCTGGGCGTCGATCTGCTGCTGGAAGCGATAGGCCGCATCGGCGATCTCCAACTGGGGGAACCCCTTGTCGATTGCGGCCCGCATCCCCCCCATCGTGTCGATCTTCTCGATGTACTCCCAGGCCTTTGCCTCCATCTCGTTCGTCAGCGACTCGACGAAATAGGAGCCTGCCAGGGGATCGATCGTGTTTGCGACGCCGGTCTCCTCGGCGATGATCTGTTGTGTCCGGAGCGCGATCTCCACGGCATGATCGGAGGGGAGGCAGAGGACCTCGTCGAGGGAGTTGGTATGGAGCGACTGGGTGCCGCCGAGGACTGCCGCAAGCGCCTCTATCGCCGTCCGGACGACGTTGTTGTAGGGCTGCTGGGCGGTGAGCGAACAGCCGGCCGTCTGCGTGTGGAACCGCATCCACCAGGAGCGGGGATCCTTCGCGCCGAAACGGTCGCGCATCACCTTTGCCCAGATCCGCCGGGCCGCCCGCATCTTGCAGATCTCCTCGAAGAAGTCGATGTGGGCGTTGAAGAAGAACGACAGACGCGGGGCGAACTCGTCCACGGCGAGCCCCTTGCGGCGCACCACATCCTCGACGTACTCGATCCCGTCGCGAAGCGTGAAGGCAAGCTCCTGGATGGCCGTAGATCCGGCCTCTCGGATGTGGTAACCGCTGATGCTGATCGTGTTCCACTTCGGGACGTGCCGTGCACCGAACTCGACGGTGTCGCTGATGAGCCGCACCGACGGCTCCGGGGGGCACATGAAGGTCTTCTGGGCGATGAACTCCTTGAGCATGTCGTTCTGGATCGTCCCGCCGATCGCCGTGAGCGGCACCCCCTTGCTCTCGGCAGCGGCGCAGTACATCGCCCAGAGCGCGGTGGCGGGGGGGTTGATCGTCATGGAGGTGGTCACCTGATCCATCGGGATCCCCTCCATGAGGGTCAGGAAATCGTCGAGGGTGTCGATAGCAACGCCGCACCTCCCCACTTCGCCGCGCGCCTTGGGGGAGTCGCTGTCGTAGCCCATGAGCGTCGGAAAATCGAAGGCGGTGCTGAGCCCCGTCTGCCCCCCCTTGAGCAGCATGTGCCAGCGGGCGTTCGTGTCCTTCGCGCTTCCCATGCCGGCGAACATCCGGAAGGTCCAGACGCGGCCGCGGTAGCCGGTGGATTGGTTTCCGCGGAGGAAAGGGAACGCACCGGGGACGCCGACGTCCCGGGCGAAATCCATCTGCGCGATGTCGTCGGGGGTGTAGAGTCGCCTGATTTCCAGGTCGGAGACGGTGGATCGGCGGGCGTTCTGGTCGAATGCCGTTCCGGTGGCTTGCCTGACCTCATCTTCCCACTTTCGGGTGAGTTCTGCCGATTGGTCGAGCGTTTCTTTGGAAAAATACCCCTTCACCCTTTGCCGTCCTTCTTGATCGGGATGCGTTCCCACCCCGGCGATCGGCCGCGCGGAGTGCATGACGGCGCCGAATCCCGGGATGTGATGGAGCGGCTATCCCTATCGCAAACCTGCGCGGGTTGTCAAGCGGTATGAGGATGGAAAGGCGGGCTCTGTCGTACCATTAAAGGCTGCTCATATACGTCGCTATCATCTCTCGATCTTTCTCGGTTATTTCCATAAATCGACTGCCGACGTAGTATTGGTAATCGCCTCCCCCGTTCGCCTTCTGTATCCAGGCAACCTCGGAAACAGCTTTTATCGGTTGTGTCATGGCAGGTACATCAAGTTCCAATGTCAGACGGCATGCTGCGGAGAAATCCTCGTTAGCGTCCCAGCCCGTCGGGGGCGGGCCTGCATCAGAAAGTAACTTGCCATAAGCCGGTTTTCTTTTATCATGTTGTCGGCAAACCGGAGAAGGAGACCGGAAAAGCATTGGTGCTGAATGCCCGTTCGTTAGCGTGGTCCGGGGGCCGGCGACTGTATCATTGGTGAAGCGTACGCTATCCCGTTTAGAAGAACGCCCATAATGAAAGCCCCCATCCGGTTGTGCCGCAATCGTTTTGAGGAGGGAGGAGACATGGGCAACCGGAGGCCACAGAAGAGAGAGAAGGACGTGACGAACCACTTTCAACAGTTGAACCCTCATGCCGCCGGCATTGACGTGGGATCGCAGAGCCACTTTGTTGCGGTCCCCGAGGGTGCCGACGAGAAACCCGTGCGGGAGTTTTCCTGTTTTACGGGGGATCTTCATCGTCTGGCAGATTGGCTTGATGCCTGCGGGGTCAAGACGGTAGCAATGGAGTCCACGGGCATTTACTGGATCCCAGTGTTTGAGATTCTGGAGCGTCGGGGGTTTGAGGTCAAACTGGTCAACGCTCACCATGTCAAGAATGTTCCGGGCAGGAAGACGGACGTTTCGGATTGCCAATGGCTCCAGCGGCTTCATTCCTATGGGCTTCTGGAGGGAGCCTTCCGGCCGCCGGATCAGGTGTGCGTGCTTCGTTCTTACATCCGGCAACGGATGAATCTGGTTCGGTACGCTGCATCTCACATCCAGCACATGCAGAAGGCGTTGAGCCAGATGAATCTGCTGTTGCACAACGTAGTGAGCGACATCACCGGTGTGACGGGGATGCGGATCATCAAGGCAATCTTGGCCGGGGAACGTGATCCTCTGGTGCTGGCGGGTTTTCGGGATCCTCGGTGCAAGAACAGCAAGGAAGCGATCGCCCGTTCTCTGGAAGGACACTATAAGCCCGAGCATCTCTTCAGCCTGAAGCAAGCGGTAGAGTTGTATGAGTTTTACCAGGCGAAGATCACCGATTGCGATCGTCAGATCGAGGAACAGCTTGGCGTTTTCGATGACCGGTCCGACGGGCAACAGGCGACTCCTCCCGTAAAAGGAAAGGTTGCGGGCAATGGGTTGGGATTTGACGTCCGGGGGGATCTGTGTCGCATGACGGGTGTCGATCTGACCCGCATTGAAGGGATCGACGCTTACACCGCTCTGAAGGTCGTTTCGGAAGTTGGCATCGACATGAGCCGATGGAAAAGCTCCAAACAGTTCGCCTCGTGGATGGGTCTTTGTCCGGGCAACAAGGTTTCCGGTGGTAAAAAGCTCAGCGGGAAGACCAAGTCCGTTGCCAACCGTGCCGCCATTGCTCTCCGAATAGCAGCCAACAGTCTGTACCGATCGAAGAGTGCACTTGGCGCCTACCTCCGCAGACAAAAGGCCCGTCTCGGCGCACCGAAGGCCATCACGGCCACCGCCCACAAATTGGCCCGCCTGATCTACAGCATGTTGAAACACGGCACGCAATATGTGGATGCGGGCCAGGATTATTATGAGCAGCGCTATCGGACACGGGTCGTAGAAAATCTCAGGAAGAGAGCCCTTGAACTGGGTTTTACCTTGGTCAAAACCACGGTCCCATGTCAAAAAATGTGTACCGAATGATCTCATATACTTACGCTGAAGTTACTTAGAAGCCATAAAACGCAAACCGCCCGTGCTTACATCATATGTAACAGAACCAGCACTAACGTCCTCGGCCCCGTCTCGAAGTACCTTGTACCGGACGGGAATGCTTGTTTCCACCCTTGGAGATTGTCGCCTCTCTTTACTCATACCGGCTTCATTCATGATCACTACCTCCTTTTTAAAGTGTGTTGATCAGGATCTGCTATCACTTACCCCTCAGAAATCCTTGAATCCATCATCCTCCAGGGGGATGATCTGCTCCGGTCCGCGCCGTTTCGGGGCGGGTGCCTGCTTCCGCCGGGCCGTCGTTTCGTCGGTCCGTCCGGTAAGCGTCAACCCCTTGGCGATCTTGCCCTCCATGCTCTGCTCGAGCGGCGCCGGTTGTTGACCTCTGCTGCCGCTTCCGTTGTCCCGTCCGCCGATGACTGCTTCCAGATCGGTTACGTACCCCTTCATCTGTTCCGCCTGGGCGGTCAGATCATCCGAGGCCGAGGCTGACTCCTCGGCGTTTGCCGCCGTCTGCTGCGTGATCTTGTCCATCTCGGAAAGAGCCTTGTTGATCTGGTCGATCCCCTGGGCTTGTTCGGCGGAGGCCGCGGCGATCTCATCGACCAGTTGGGCAACCTTGCTGGCGTTGGAGACGTTCTCCCGGAAGGCCTCCTGGGTTGCGGAGGTCAGTTCATTTCCCTGCTTGACGGCCTTGATCGTGTTTTCGATCAGGCTGCTGGTGTTCCGGGCCGCTTCCGCCGACCGCAGTGCGAGGTTGCGGACTTCGTCAGCAACGACCGCGAATCCAGCCCCCGCCTCGCCGGCCCGGGCCGCCTCGACGGCGGCGTTCAAGGCCAGGAGATTGGTCTGAAAGGCGATCGCGTCGATCGTCTTGATGATCTTTCCCGTCTCCTAGCTGGTCCGGGTGATCTCCGCGATCGCGGACGCCATCTCGTTCATCTGCCGGTTCACCTTCTCGACGATTGCCGTCGTCTCCTTCATCATTGCCTTGGCCTGGTTGGCGCTCTCGGCGTTCTGCTTCGTCATCGAGGCCATCTCCTCCAGCGACGACGAGGTTTCCTCGAGCGACGACGCCTGTTCGGACGACCCCCCTGTCAGATGCTGGCTGGAGGCGGCGACCTGGGAGGAGGCGGAAGCCACCTGTTCCGCTCCTCCCTTCAGGCCGGCCACGACCCGGTTGATGGGCCGGGTGATCGACAACGACAGGAGAGTGCCGAGCGTTATGGCGATCACGATGCCTATCAACATTCCCGATATGGAGAAGAGCTTGGCCTGGGATGCCGATTTTCCTGCTTCCAGGAGAGATCGTTCCACAGACTTCCTTACATCACCGAGGAGTCCCTGGAGATCTTTGAGAATCACAAGCGTTTGTGTCCGGTAATATTGAACGGCCTCGGGACGGGATTCCTTGCCTTTCTGGAGGAACCCTTCCAACGCCGCGGCTGACTGATGGAGCTTACGGTGTGGTTCCTCGATCCCCCTCAACTTGTCAACAATGGCCGGGAATACTCTCTCCACCCTTTGGCGTTCTTCACCATAATACCAATTTCCAAAGCCGCATTGGTGCTCGTCCTTTTCCACGTCACGTTTGGCTAGGCTTTCGTCGTTCTGAAAAGCACCGACCTTAATGACCCAGTTCAAATGGTCGATCTCCCGCTCGGCAAGCAGCTTTGAGAGACTCAGATCCATCGCAAGTTGCTCCGATTTTGAGATCCCGTTCAGACCGATGAACCCTACGGCCAGGGTTATCAATGCCGCAATGAGGAAGCTTGTCAGCAGCTTTATGCTCAATTTCATGTTCTTCATACTCCGCTCCTTTGAACAGTTACACCGCTCCAATGTTCTCCCTCTCTATCCCGTTTTCTATCCTTATTTGTAACGCTCCCCGTTTCGGGGATGTTCTTGATTATGGCAAACTGTGCTCCTCCGTCGGGAGAACCCTTGACTGCCCTGCGCCCCACTGAACCCCTCAGCGATCTCATTACCTGCCGCTTGCCACGGGGTACGCAAGTGTAAACGGGCAATCCATCCCGCACCGGCTACGCATCGGGAGCGGTGAGGGAGAGGGGCTGCCGTCCCCGGAGGGGTGAAGAAGACCGTTTCGATCCTGAGGCCTTTCGCGTCGTTCTTCCGCTATTTTCCGTGATGAAGGTCGCCATGATGGCGGCCAGCTCCTCGGCGCTCGCCGCATTTTCCTGCGTCACCGAGTTCATCTGTTGGATCGCCGTGTTGATCTGGTCGATCCCCTGGGACTGCTCCTCGGAGGCCGTCGCGATGCCTCCCATCAGCTCCACGACCTTGTGCGAACTCGTCTTTATCTCAACGAACTCCTGGTTCGTCGTCTTGACCAGTCGCTCTCCGGCGCGGATTTTCCCCACGATGTCCGTCATGAGCGTGGAAGAGTTTTTTGCTGCCTCTGCCGCCCGCAGGGCCAGATTCCTGACCTCCTCCGCCACGACGGCGAAACCCGCTCCCGCTTCACCCGCCCGGGCGGCCTCGACCGCCGCGTTGAGCGCCAGGAGGTTCGTCTGGAAGGCGATCTCATCGATCGTCTTGACGATCTTCTGGGTTTCTTCGCTCGCACCGGCAATCTCCCGCATGGATACCGTCAGCTTGTCCATCGAGGTGTTGGCCTTCTCGATGGTCTCCATGGCACCCGTCATCAGCCCGTTCGCCTTTGCCGTTCCTGCCGCGTTGCTCTTGGTCATCGACGACATCTCCTCCAGGGAGGAGGAGGTCTCCTCGATCGAGGCGGCCTGCTCGGAAGCCGCCTCGGAAAGGGTCTGCGAGGTCTCCACCGCGCCGCCAACGGCCTCCCCCATCTTCCGCCGCATCACGTCGACCGATTGGGCCAGCTCCCCGATCTCATCCGTCGACGTCAGCGCGATCTCCTGCGTCAGGTCCCCTTCCGCGATCTTCTGGATCACCTCGATCGCTTTGCGGACCGGACCGGTGATGATCTTCGCGATCAGCAGGCTCAGCAGGATCGACACGCCGATAGCGATCGCCAGGACCATGGCGGACGTCATGAGCGAGGTGTTGAATCGCGTGATGGAGTTATCGTAGGTGACCTGCCCCAGCCGCGTTTCCAGTTCCAGCAGATTGCTCAGGTCCTTGTAGAGGATCTGGAACTTTTCCTCCGCCGTTTGCATGAACATGGTCGCCATGTTCGAATCCGAACCCGCAAGATCGATCGCCGCGACCGCATCCTTCTGGTAGGCGGTGAGTGCCGCCATGACGGTTTTGTATGAATTGACCTCCTCCCGGGTCAGCCCCGGGGTTTTCAGGACCTTATCCACCGTTGCGACGGCTCCGCCCAGGGTCTTGACCTGTTCCTTCCCGAGCTCGTCGATCTTCTTGGCGTCGAAGTTGGCCGTGGCCCAACTGATCACCCGGTAGAGATTGGCGTGGACGCTCGTGGCATCCTTGATCAGCCTGGCGCTCGTCTGAAAGATCTTGAACCGCGTTCCGAAGATCTCCTCCAGGGCGGACTTCTGATTCGAAAGGCTCAGGTAGGATACGGCACCGGAAAGCACCAGGAATGCGATGACCACGACCGGGGCGATCAGAAGCTTCTTCGACAATTTTAAATTCATCAATAACCGTTTCATGGCTGTTCTCCTGAAGCGTCAATGTAACACTGGGGCCGAACGGGTTCTGCCCCGCCCGGCCCTCTCCGATGTTTACTTCTTGTAGGCACCGCAGCCGACGATCAGATCGTCCACCCTTTCGATATAGGCCGTCTTGTTCTCGATCTTCTTCGATGTGGGATTCGTGAACTTGTAATCCTGCCAGCCATTCCCTTTGGTCTTGGCGATTTCAATCCGTTCCTTGACGAAGAATTTCCCGTCGGGATCCTTCATTTGGGCCAGGTCCTTCCCGATCATCTTCTGGTTAAAGCCATGGGCCACGCATTTGCCATTGATGTCGTACACAAAGACATAGAGGTCCCGGTCGATGAATTTCCCCTTCGGGTTGCTGATCTCCGCCAAGGCCTTGTCCTTCCCTACGGCCTTGACCTCGGCTATGGCCTTCTTGACCATTGCTTCCGCTTCCGGCTGTGTTCCGAACTCGGCTGCAACCGCCACATGGCTTACTGCCAACATGAATACTGCCAGACAAATTCCCGTGATGATCCTTTTCATTTTCTTCTCCTTCTCCTTTCGTTTGTGTTTAATGTCGATTTTCTTATTCCTCACCGCTCCGGCCGGTTTTCTTACCTGATATATAGGCCGGTCAAAGTTGATATGTTTCTGAGCAAAGGGTGTGCCAGGGTGGCAGTATCGTTCCGGTATTTTGGTAACATGCTGGTTTGATATGGTTTATGGAGTATTTCGAAAAGTTCTTCCGGGCGAGAACCGGCGGCGGTGCGCAAATGCTGTCCGACCGGAGCGGAAATTGTCCGACGGTTCCGGACAGTATTTGACAATTACTTGACGTCCCCACTCACTTTTGCCAAGTGGAAAGCCGCGAGGATGCGTCTGTTGGCGGATTCAGCTTGAAATCTCCGGCGGTCCCATTTAGAGTGACTGTGCCGGCAGGTTGTGCAGAAGCCGCGGAAGGGAGTCCGGGAGGGAAGTCATGCAATCGGTGGGAGTGCTTATCTGCGGTTACGATCAGGAGGACGCCCGGACCATCAAGGCGTTTCTCGATAAAACCCTCGACACCTATGTGATCATGGTCAGCGCCTCACAGAAGGCGGAGATGAAGATCATCGACATCCTCCGTACGGGACCGGAGGAGTGTTTCCAGGAGGAAGAGACCAAGATCCTCATGTTCCTCGGTTTTTCAGAAGTCCAGATCCATATGGTCCTGGAGGGATTCCCTGATGCAGGCGGCCTGAAGAGGCCCATCTTCTGCAGCCTGACCGCCCAGAACCAGCACTGGCCGCTTCGCGAGCTGCTCGAACATCTTGCGGCGGAGCACCGGCAGTGGACGGGCAAGAAGGACTGACGCCGCGGCCCGGGGAGACCCTCGGGTGACGGCTTCCCGGAAGGGAGGAGAGAGGAGACGCGGAGACATGGATAAGGCATGGGAACGGCCGGATGAGCTGGGGAGGGAGGCGCTGGCCCGTCTCGCGGTGGATTTCCTCCATCGGACGATCGTCCACCACACTCTCTGGTTTGCCGAGGTGGAGCATCAACTGGGGAGGGCAAAGGCCCTCGACATCATGGGGGACGTCTGGGAGAAAAGCTATGCCGTTCAGATGAGGCGGCTTTCCGAGGCGCTCGGCTTCGAGCTGGAAAACGGCATCCCCAAGGCGCTCCTCGCGCTTCCGAAAGAGAAACTCCTCGACCTGCTCGGCGATCTGGGGCGGAACTGGATCGCCGGCGACGGGATATGGTTCCAGGCGGTCGAAGCCCGCGACGGGATCTGGGACGCCAAACGCTGCAACGACTCCTGCTGGACGCGCTTCTCCCCCTTCGAGGCTTGGTCGATCCGGCGATTCCTCGGCCTCCCCGAGGCGCCCGGCCTCCCCGGACTGAAGCGGGCGCTGGGATTCCGTCTCTACGCCGGGATCAACGTCCAGACGATTCGCGAGGAGGGGCCGGAGAGCCTCGTCTTCGAAATGAACGACTGCCGCGTCCAGGCGGCGCGGAAGCGCAAGGGGCTCACCGATTATCCGTGCAAGTCGGGGGGGCTGGTCGAATATCGCGGGTTTGCCGAGACCATCGACCCCCGGATACGGACCTCCTGTATCGCCTGCCCGCCCGACGACCATCCCGATGCGTGGTTTTGCGCCTGGCGCTTCACGCTGAATCCTTAACGAAAAAAAACCGGACATGATGACCTTGCCCCCTTGCGGAGTCTCCTCCCTCCGGGTTGCGACGGATGGGGGCTTTACCTCATGCGGTCGGGATTGTGATCCGGCGGTCGACCCGAATCGCGAGCACGATCAGGGAGACGGAAAGGCAGATCAGCCCGAGCCCCGCGATGATCCGGGAGACGGGAAAGAGGCTGATCAGGTAGAAGGCCGTGACGTTCGTCCCGGCGAACGATCCGACGGTGGAGATGAACAGGACCATGCCGCCGGTGAATCCTGACTGCTGCCCCCAGCAGGCGGTGATCCCGATGATGTACGGGGAAACCATCGCCATGATCGAGACCGGGACGAAGAAGATTACGTTCATGGCGATGAGCGATCCGAGGCGGACATCGACGATGCTCTCGGAGACGGATTCGCAGACGGGTTGGTAGATCGCCGGGATCAGGAGAACCCAGAGCGAGCAGACGACGAGGAGGGTCGCCAGGACCGAGATCCGGGGAAACCTCCGTGCCAGCCAGCCGCCGAGGACGTAGCCAACGGAGAAGTGGACCATGAACGAGCTGATGATGCTCCCCCAGATGTAGATCGAGCCCCCGAAATAGGGGGACATCAGGTTCGAAGAGAGGATCTCCAGGCTCATCACGACCGCGCCGTACGTCACGAGCAGCACGATGAAGACCGCGTAAACGATTGCCATGCCGCTTCCTCCGTTTTTCCCCTTTACTTCTTCTGCATCAGGAGCAGGTTCGCCGGGTTGTAGTCGTCCGTCAGGACCGGGGTCTTCTTGACGATAGGGGAGGCCTTGCATTTCCCCACTTCCGCAAGGAGGTCGATACTGCCGATCCTTCCGTCCAGGCGCTCCGCCGCTTTCCGGAGTCCTGCGGGTTCGACCGCCGGATGGTCAGAGGCGACGATGATGCAGCTCCCGCTCCTTGCCCCCTCGAAGACGAAGACCTTGGCGAAGACCGCCCGGAAGGTCGTGATCTGGGCGTCATAGAGATTGTTGCCGCAGAAGAGGTTCTGGATGACGATCCCGCCTTTCGTCAGGCGCGATTTGGCCAGTGTGAGGAACTCCTCCGTCGTCAAATGGGCGGGGATGTAGTCGGAATTGAAGGCGTCGAGCCAGATCTGATCATAGCGTTCCCGGCTTCGTTTGAGAAACTGGCGCCCGTCGTCGATGGCCAGTGCTTGTCCCGCCGGGACGGTGAAGCCGAAGTACTGCTTTGCCAGTTTTTCCACCAGGGGATCGACTTCGACCGTCTGGAGTTTGACCCGCGGGAGGTGCATCCGGAAGACCGTCGGGATGTAGCCCCCGCCGAGGCCGACGAGGCAGACCTTCCTGGCGTCCGGCCGGAAGAGGAAGCCGGCGAACATCATCGATGAGTACTCGAAGACCGAGGTGTCCGGCTTATCGAGATCGAGGCAGGTCTGGCGCAGGTCGCGCTGCCGGCCGAAGATCATGCACCGCTCCGTTCCGTTCTGGCGGATGGTGATGTGGTGATAGATGGAGTCTCCCTCGAAAAGGATCTGCTCGTCCGCGGCGGCCTGCGCCGGTCCGGTCGGAAAAAGGCAAAAACAGACGAGAAGGATGACACCGATTGAAGCGCTGCCCCTCATGGAACCTCCCTCTCCGCGGTCCGGGATTGAGGTATATCCCGCTGGCGCGGTCCGTAGCCCTTGTAAGCGATGTCCCGAAATATTTCAAGGAAAATAGGTATTCACGAATTATGTGCCGGATATGAGGGAGATTGTGGCGGGGAAGTCACCAGTGGTACTAAAGATAGTAAACAATCCGCGCCCACAGGACGCGGCTTTAAGTTAAGCCCCCATAGGGGGCTCTCCATCAAAAAATTTGGTTCGCCCCGCCCGACACATCAGGATTGATGCGGCCAATTGGCCATACCCATCCGGGACCGGCGTAGCCAACAAACATTGCCACGTCCACAGGACGTGGGTTTCTGCTTCGCACTAAAGTATGGTTGTCAGGCACGGAAGCTCACTGGAATATTCAGGTCGTTTCGCCTAAGGGACTGTAAAATAATTATTGTAACTATTAAATGCCATGTGCTATACTCTAAGC
>VFSW01012572.1_pt1 | contig 11810 bp, 10 predicted proteins | sample 5358111 | NCBI WGS metagenome assembly VFSW01 (sample SAMN11554181, study PRJNA540505) | mine drainage metagenome | isolation source: sediment from site ElyBrook_90M | place: USA: Ely Copper Mine, Vershire, VT | collected 2017 | reverse complement strand
TGCGTATTCCGGCGATGCCGATCACTCATTCCGATTTGATGGCGATCACCATTCCGAGTGATGCCGATCACCGTCGGAGCGAAGCGACGCTGGGCTGTTCTTATCATGCCGAAGTGATCGGCATCCGTCAAGCTTTTTAAATGTTCCCCGGCAACAAGGGGCTGATTATATCAAGCTCGAATGCGATACCAAGTCAAGCCGAAGCGCGCGATGAATCCGTCACGGCGCGTTATTCGTCGGAACCACCCCTGGGCATCTCATTCCGGTCATACAATCCCAACTCGAAGGCCGATTTCGCCATCCGGTCCAAGGCCGTCTGCCGCTCCGATTCCGCAAGCGCGTCATAGAATGCTCGGACCGTCTCGAAGGCATCGCCCATGCTGGCGCCAGCCAGACAACCTTCCGATAATTCCGCAAACTGAACGAGCCATTCCGCGGGAGGCGGGGCTAGTTGCCGAGGAACATGGTGAGTTGCCCGTCTTGCGAAGGTGGCGTTGATCGCCGAGCTGACTCTTGCGGGCTTCAACCTGCCAGCATGCACAAGCAACGCAAGGTCAACCAAATCCTTGACGCGGCTGTTAGGAGTACTTCTCGATAGCGTGTATGCGTGGATCTTTTCTGCGAACTGCTGTTCTCGCGGAATGATCCTCACGGAGGGCCGCGTGATTCTGGCGAAGGCCAGCCAGTCTCTGCACTCCACCACGTCCACTGGTTGCATGACAATGTCGCCGACCCCGACGTCCAGATGAAATCGAGCGAAGATCCGGGCGTCCATCTTCGCCTCAACCGGGAACCTTGCGCCACCGTATGGCGCGGCGTCCAAGTCCATGATCGGCGTCGCGACCGCGAACTCGAACCAATCGTCGAGCGACGCTCCGGCGGCCTCTTGAAGCATTTCGCGAATCATCTCGTTCGGGTGCGCGCTGGTGATATCCACTCCGGGGAGCGTAAGGTCGATATCAATCGTAGCGCGCGCGGTGTCAAACAACAGCTCCAGAGCGTAGCCGCCCTTCAAAACCCAAGTTGGCTGGTCCGTCAGGAAGAGCCTCGCCAAGAGGCGATCAAATGCGACCTGACGCCGCAAGCGATTCACATCTACTTTTTCTTCATGGGCGATTCGCTTGAGGCGGTCTTCGAGCGCTCTCCTGAAAGCGCCGGCAGTAGCGTACACCTTGGGACTCGGCATCTATGCCACTCGCTTGAGGACTTCCTCGAATAGCTTCTTCGCGGGATCGGTGAGATTGGTCTTCCTCAGATCTGACCTCTTAATCAGCCCCCGATCGAATGCTTGCCGAGCAGCCTGACGTACGAAGGCGCGTTCTACGACGCCCGTCTCCACCACATCCACGATCGTTCGAAGTGGCCGGGTGAACCGGAATCCCTCCGCTGTTTGGATGTCCTGGGGTAGCACTATGCCGTGATGCAGAATGAGAATACTCGGAATCTCGCTGTTCCTCCGGAATCGTGGTGGAACGGTCATGTGCAGCTTCGCTGGATTGACGTCGGAGAGTTCATGGAGGCTGAGCGCAGTTTGATGGCTGTACACTCCCTCGGTCTCTTCACGCCGGTTCCGGGACCAGAGCGACCAGATTGCGAGGTCAGGATGGTCGGTCTGGGGAAAGAGGGCGAGGCGGTAAATGCCGCGGTGCTCACGGAGCCAGTTTCCTGCCTGAACATGGTAGGGATGAGTGTTTTCCGCAAACCCCGCAGCCTTCGCCTGCTTGGTCGTGAAGAAGCCCTGTTGCACCTCGGCGGTCTCGTAGAGGCGCTGGAACGAATCTTTACGAGATTGCCTCATGACACAATACTACAACTAAATTGAAGTTTTGTGCAAAGAGAGCGATCTGTCCGAAGGTTCCGCTGATGCGCGAAAAAGGCAAGAAAAGGGCAAGGTTTCAGCCTACCTTGCGAACGACCCGCCAACTTATAGAAAATATTGGCCCGGCCCTTTCCGACCCTCTGGTGGGAGACCAGGAGGTCCGGCAGGAAGACGCGCAAACTGATGGCTCGGCTAGCATTTTCTGAATTCTCTAAATTGTTTATTTCGAATAAATTGGGAAGGAAGGAAATGGAATTTGGTCGGGGCGAGTGGATTCGAACCACCGGCCTCCTGGTCCCGAACCAGGCGCTCTAGCCAGGCTGAGCCACGCCCCGAATCTACCAATATAGCTGTTTGCAACCCTCCTGGACAAGTGGCGCTTTCCCCCAGTACCATCAAGCAAGTGAACGAGAGCGAAAACCTGCGGGAGTTGCCCGCCGTGCACGAGGTTGTCGAGCGCGTAGCCGCGCCCGGAATCCCGCGGCAAGTCGTGGTCGCGGAAGTACGGCGGGCGCTCGACGAGGCGCGCCGCGAGATCCGCGCCGGCGCCGGTAACGGCAGCGGCGTGGCCATCGAAACCCGCGTGGAACTCGCCCTCGCCGCGCTGCTGCGCCCGTCGCTGCGGCGCGTCATCAATGCCACCGGCGTGGTGCTGCACACCAACCTGGGGCGCGCGCCGCTGGGACCGCTCGTCGTCCATCCCGGCTACACCAACCTCGAGTACGATCTGGCCACCGGCCAGCGCGGCCGGCGCGACGCCCACACCGGCGCGCTCCTCGAACGCCTGCTGGGCGCGCCCGGCATCGCCGTCAACAACAACGCGGCGGCCGTCTACCTGGCGCTGAACGAACTGGCCGCCGGCTGGGAGGTCGTCGTGTCGCGCGGCGAGCTGATCGAAATCGGCGACGGCTTCCGCATCCCCGACATCATGCGCCGCGCCGGCGTGGTGCTGCGCGAAGTGGGCGCCACCAACCGCACCCGCGCGGCCGATTACCGCGAAGCCATCACCGACCGCACGCGCCTGTTGCTGCGCGTCCATCCCAGCAATTTTAAGATGGCCGGCTTCACCGCGCGGCCCGCGCTCGAGGAACTGGCCGCCCTGGGCCGCGAGCGCGGCATTCCGGTCTACGAGGATCTGGGCAGCGGCTGCATCGCGGACCTGCGCGCCTTCGGCATCCACGAACCGCTGGCCGCCGCCAGCCTGCGGGCCGGCGCGGACCTGGTCTCGTTCAGCGGCGACAAGCTGCTGGGCGGGCCGCAGGCGGGCATCCTGGCCGGCCAACCGGAAATCGTCGAGCGCCTGCGCCGCAACCCCATGTTCCGTGCGCTGCGGCTCGACAAAACGATCTGCCAGGCGCTGGAGACCACCCTGCGCAACGCGCTGCTGGAGCGCTGGGACGAAATTCCCGCCTTACGCATGATCCGCTGCGGCGCCGCCGAAATTCGCGAGCGGGCCGCGCGCTTGCTCGACATGGCGCCTGGCTTGCCGGCTCGGCTCATCCCCGGCGAGTCCGCCATCGGCGGGGGCGCCACCCCCGAACAGGCCATTCCCACCTGGCTCATTGCCATCGACTGCGCCGATGAAGAGGCCGCCCTGCGCCGCCTGCGCGCCCACCATCCGCCGGTCATCGCGCGAGTCGAAGACCAACGCCTGCTGCTCGACCTGCGTACGGTCCTGCCGGAAGAAGAAACGGAACTCGCCGCCGCCCTTCAGGCCCTTTCCTGATAGGTGCCTTCCGCCGTGCTGACGCGAATCTTCTCGCCCTCGCCGATGAACGGCGGCACCTGCACCACCAACCCCGTCTCGCACTTCGCGGGTTTCGTCACGTTGGAAACGGAGGCGCCCTTGATGCCCGGCTCGGTCTCCACCACGGTCAGGTCCACGGTGGCCGGCAATTCCACGCTGATGGGTTTGCCTTCGTAAAACTCCACGCTCACTTTCAACTGCGGAACCAGGTAGCCGACGCCGTCGCCGAGCAGTTCCTTGGTCAGATGCATCTGCTCGTAGTTTTCCGTGTTCATGAAATAGTAGTATTCGCCGTCGTCGTACAGGTATTCCATCTCCTGCTCTTCGAGCGCGGCGCGTTCGACGCGGTCTTCCGACGAGAATCGGTGCTCGATCATGGTCCCGCTGCGCAGGTTGCGCATTTTGGCCTGCACGAACCCGCGCAGGTTGCCGGGCGTCCGGTGGTTCACGCTGAACACGCTGAACAAGTCGTTGTTGAACTTGATCACCATGCCCGGACGCATTTGTGTTGCCGCAATCATGAACTTCTCCTCAGCTTGTAAACATTGGTGCTACAGGCGTCCCAGTCAGTATAACACCGGGCGCGGACGCGCTTCGGCCCGCTTGCTTCCAGCCAGGCCGGCACAACGCCTCCCCCGTCTGCTAAACTACAAGTTTCGCCACGACAAGCATACAGGATGTTGCTTCCCAGGGAATTCATCGCCTATCTGTCCCGCCAACTGGTCAAAAAGCTGACGCCTGCCGCCATGGAGACCAGCAATCCCCAGGCAGTCGGTGAGATCATCGCCAATATCATTTCCGGCGAACTGGCCGTCGAAGACCGCCTTAACGACGAGGTGCGGGAAATCCTCCAGCAATACAGCGACTACATGCGCCGCGAGGGCGTCAGCTACCAGGAAATGTTCCGCAAGGTGAAGAACGGCATGATCGCGGAACGCAAGGTGATCCGCGCTTCCGGCCGCGACACCCACGACCAGATGAAGCTCTCGCGCGACAAGATCACCGACATGTCGCACAAGATCATCGTCGCCCTGCGTAAGACGCGCGAGTTGCGCCTCAAGAAAGACCCCAACGACGTGCGCCTGGAGATCGTGCGCGACATCACCGAGGTCCTCACCGCCGAGGAGAAGGTGGACCGCCTGGCCCGCCAGAAGATCCGCTCGCAGAAACGCGAGATTCCCGAGGGCAGCGAAGAGTGGGACCTGCTGCACCGGAGATACTACGCCGAAGAGCTGAAGAAACTGGGCATCGACCTGGCGAAATGACCCCCGCGCTGGCAGTTGTCGGCAGCCTGAACATGGATTTCGTGGTGTCGGTGGAGCGCCTGCCCGTCCCCGGCGAGACCGTGCTGGGCCGCGATTTTCAGATGATTCCAGGCGGCAAGGGCGCCAACCAGGCCTGCGCCGCCGGCAAACTGGGCGCGGGCGGCGTGGCCGTGCGCATGATCGGGCGCGTGGGTTGCGACGTCTTCGCCGATCACCTGAAGGCCAGCCTGGCCGCGGCGGGCGTGGACACCGGCGCGGTGCATGCTACCCGCTCCCAGCCCACCGGCGTGGCGTTGATTTGGGTGGACCGGCAGGGCCAGAATTCCATCGTGGTGGCGCCGGGCGCCAATCACGCGTTGGGCGCCGCCGATGTGGAAGCCATGCGCGAGGTGTTCCGGGGCGCGAGCCTGGTTCTGTTCCAGTTGGAGACTCCGCTCGATACGGTGGCCGCCGCGCTGGCCCTGGCGCGCGCGGAAGGCGCCCGCACCATGCTCGATCCGGCGCCCGCGCAGCCTCTGCCCGCCGCGCTGCTCCATGCCGTGGATATCCTGACGCCCAACGAAAGCGAGGCTCTGATGCTCCTGGGCCGCCCGCCCGCGCGCGTCTCGCTCCGTGAGGCCCCGGAACTGGCCCGGGCCTTGCGGCAACTCGGCCCGCCCGAAGTGGTTCTGAAACTCGGCGGCCAGGGGTCCTGCTATATGGGGCCCGGCGGCGCCATCCACACGCCTTCATTTCCGGTCCCCGTGCGCGATACCACGGCGGCCGGCGATACCTTCAACGCCGCGCTCGCCGTGGCTTTGGCCGAAGGCCTGGCCATGGAGCAGGCCCTCCCGTTCGCCAACGCCGCCGCCGCCATCTCGGTGACCCGCCAGGGCGCCCAGGCGTCCGCGCCTACCCGCGCCGAAGTGGACGGGTTCCTGAAGCAGCCCGCCCGCATTCCCTGACGGGCCTCCGCATCAACCCGCGGCGGGTCCGGCTCAGTTGGTGACCGTGAAGGAGGAGAGGCTCATCATGCCCATCACCGGCGCGCTGCCAGTCTGGAACCGGACCTGCCGCGTGCCGGCCGCCGCCGCGGGCAGGATCTTGACCGACGCGGTGATCTGGGTGCCGGTCCCATTCACCTGGAAGTTGCTGACCTGCATGTTCGTGTCCACGGACCCCACTCCTCCGGAACCGCCGCCCATCATGCCGCCGCCCATGCCCATGCCCGCGCCCAGGTAAAATGCCATGCTCTTGACGCCCTGGAACCCCGAGCCGGCGATGGTCAGCGTAACCGTGCTGCCCGCGGCGGCCGTATTCGGAGTCATGGAGGACATCAGCGGCATAATCCAATCCCCTTGCCGCTCGGTACCGCCGGCGTTCAGGCGCGCGGTAATGCTGCCGCTCGCCAGGTCCACCACGTCCAGGGTTCCGGTGCCCTCGGCGAGCACCAGCAACTGGTTCGCGGACGGGTTCACCGCCAGCGCCTGCGGTCCGGGATCCACGGAGAACGTCTGCATCACCTTGCCGGCGGATAAATCCACGGCGGTCACGGCCGCGGTCATCATGTCGGCGACGTACGCCTGAGTGCCGTTCACTGCCACCGCGCCCGCTCCCATGGCGCCCGCCGTGTTGATGCTCAGCGCCGTAATCGCATGGGTCGTCAGGTCCATCATGACCAGGCCATTGGTCATCGGCGTCGTGACGATCGCCTTGTTGGCCTGCGTGGAAATGGCCACCTCATGCGGCCGCGATCCAGCGGGCAAGGCGACGGTAGTCGCCGTGAAGGCGGTCAGATCGATGATGGTGAGCGAACCGTCCCCCATGTTGGCGACCACCGCCGTATTTCCCGCCGCCGCGATCCCGGAAGGCCCGAAGCCGGTCTTGATCGTTTGGGTGACGGTTGCGCTGGCCGTGTCGATCACCGACACGTTGGCGCCGGCCTGGTTGGTGACCAGCAGATTCGTGCCGGCAAACGCCATACGGCTGGGATAGTAACCCGTGCCCACTACCGCAGTTACCTGGTTCGCTTTCAGGTCGATCAGGGCCACCGCCTCCATGGCGCTCAGGCCCACCGCGGCCATGTCGCCCGCCGCGTCCACCGCGACGCTGTGGGCCTGCGAGCCGCTCGGCAGCGTGATGGTGGCCGTAGTGGTCTGCGAGGCCAGCGATATCACGCGCACCACGTCGTCGTTTTCATCGGTAACCAGCGCGGCGCCGTTGGATGGGTTGAACGCCATGTAACTCATCTCGTGCCCGCGCGGCATGTTCTCCGCCACCATCATGCCCTGTCCCCAGCCGGGCATGCCCTGCATCATGGCCTCCGTCGGCAGGATTTCCATGAAAGTGACATTGCTGGTTTGGCCGCTGGAAGTCACCGTCACCGGTACGCGCCCGGCGCCCGCTACCCCCGGCGGCAGCATGATATTGACCTGTTGCAGACCCGCATAGCCCGGAGCATTTCCGGCGTACGACACCTGGGCGGGAACTCCGCCGATGGAGACCGAGGGCGTGGTGGATGGGTCCAGCCCCGTCATGTACATGGAGATGTAAGTGGGCTGTCCGGCCGTGGTCGTGCTGAAGGGGCCCAGACGCCAAAGCGTGCCGTGCAGCATGGCCCCTTCGCCCACGCCCATGCCGTTGATCGCGAACATGCCCGGCCCCGCCGGTCCCACCAGCATGGCGCCGGAGATCTGCGCGGAGCCGTTGCCGACGGTCAGGTTAGCGTCGCCCGAAGCGGCGTTGGCCGGCACGATGAAGTTGATCTGGCCGGGCGAGGCATACTGCATCATCGCCGGAGCGCCGTTCACCATCACCGTGCAGCCGCCCAGGTTCGTGGGAAGCTGGCCGGGGCCGATCCAAGCGCCCGCTGCGGTCTGCGGACACAGATCCTGGCCGAAGATCGTGGCGAACGACCCCGGCGCCATCGGTTGTGTCGAATCATACGACGCCCCGTTCACTACACCCATCTGGGCGAAAGAAACGCCCGTGGCCAGGACCATCGCCAGAACTAATATCCGGATGACTGATAAGTACTTCATATTAGGAAGGCCTCGCATGCGGTAGCGTAAGCACGTTCCCTGCCAACTCATTTCTATTCCAAAGGCAGGCCGCTGCGCCTGCGCACATGGGTGTAACTGCGCGAAATGGCGCAGCGTCTTGGTGGGACGGGCTTTAGCGTCTCGCGTTACACCGCTTCGAAGTACCGCGCCAGCTCCCAGTCGGTGACGGCTTTCTCGTATTGCCGCGTCTCCCATTCGCGCGTGCTGGCGTAATGATCCACGAATGCCGCGCCAAGCCATTCGTGCGCCAGGTGGCTCTCGCGGAACAGCGCCGTGGCCTCGCCCAGCGTGCGCGGCAGCGCCGGCGCGTCTCCGGCATAGGCGTTCACCGTGGGCGGCGGAGGCTCCAGCCCGCGTTCGATCCCGTCCAGACCGGCCGCCAGCGATGCCGCCATGGCCAGGTACGGGTTGATGTCCGCGCCCGTCACCCGCAATTCCACGCGCGAGGACTTCCTGCCGCCCGCAATCGCCCGCACCGCCGTGGTCCGGTTGTCCACCCCCCAGGTGGCATTCACCGGCGCCCACGCCCCCGGCACGGTCCGCTTGTAAGAATTGATGGTCGGGCAAAACACCGCCGTCAGTTCCCGCATGTGCTCCACCAGGCCGGCGATGTAATGCCGCATGATGTCCGGCATGCCACCCTCGCCAAAGAACAGGTTGCCGGGATCGCCCGCGCGGCTCAGGCTCTGGTGCAAATGGCCGCTCGAACCCGGCAACGCCGCATTCCACTTGGCCATGAAAGTCGCCGTCAGCCCATGCCTTCCGGCAATCTCTTTTGCGGCGGTCTTGAACAGCGCCGCGCGGTCGGCCGCCGCCAGGCCCGGCGCCACGGCGATCGCGGCTTCGTATACGCCCGGCCCCGTTTCCGTGTGCAAGCCTTCCAACGGCACATCGAAGGCCGCCAGCGCTTCCAGCATCCCGGTCGCCAGCTCGGCGTTGGCCGAGGCGCGCAGCACGCTGTACCCAAACATCCCGGGCGTCAGCGGCGTCAGCCCGCTGAAATGCTTTTCGCGCAGGCTCGCGGCCGTTTCGCGAAAGATGAAGAACTCGTACTCCGCCGAGAAGTGCGCCGTGTAGCCGCGCTCCGCCGCCCGCGCCAGCACGCGCTCGAACACCTGCCGCGGCGCGATCTCCAGCGGCCCTCCGTCCGGCGCGCGGAAATCCAGCAGGAAAAACGCTGTGCCCGGCTCCCACGGCGCCAGCCGCCAGCTTTCCAGCGCGATCCGGCAGTGCGCGTCCGGATAACCCGTGTGCCAGCCCGTGTACTTCACGTTGTCGTACAACACGTCGCCGATATCCCAGCCGAAAATCACGTCGCAGAACCCCAGCCCCGATTCCACCGCGGACCAGAACTTTTCCACGCTGATGTACTTGCCCCGCAGCAGGCCGTCGGTATCGCACGCGGCCACTTTCACGCGCCGGATGTGATTCTCCTCGAACCGGCGCCGGATCGCTTCCAGGTCCATCAAAGCGCCACCCACACGGACTTGATATTGGTGTACTGTTCCAGGGCGTACGATCCCAGGTCGCGCCCGAAGCCGCTCTGCTTATAGCCGCCGAAGGGCGAGGCCGTGTCGAACCCGTTGTACGTATTGATCCACACCGAGCCGGCCTTGATGTCCGCCGCCATGCGGTGCGCCAGTTGGATGTCCCGCGTCCATACCGCCGACACCAGCCCGTAGATGGTGCCGTTGGCGATCGCCACCGCTTCGTCCGCGTCGCGGAATTTCAGCGCGCACAGCACCGGCCCGAAAATCTCCTCCTGCGCGATCTTCATCCCCGGCTTCACCTCCGAGAAGATGGTGGGCTTCACGAAAAATCCCTTGGCCTTGGCGCCCTCGATATCGCGCTCGCCGCCGCACAGCAGTTTGGCGCCTTCGCGCTTGCCCGCCTCGATGTACTCCAGGATGCGGTCCATCTGCCGCCCCGAAATCTGCGATCCCATCTGCGTGCCCTTGTCCAGCGGGTCGCCCACCCTGAGCTTGCGCGCGCGCGCCGCCAGTTCCTCTACGAACCGGTCGTAAACGTCTTCGTGCACCAGCAACCGCGACGCCGCGCTGCAGATCTCGCCCTTGTTGGCGAAGATGCCCCAGAACGCCGACTTCAGCGCGCCCTCGAAATCGCAATCCGGGAAAATGATGTTCGGCGACTTGCCGCCCAGTTCCAGGCTCAGCCGCTTCAGGTTGGATTCGCCCGACGCCGCCAGCAGCCGCCGCGCCGTCCGGATGCTGCCCGTGAAGCTGATCTTGTCCACGTCCATGTGCAGCGCCAGCGCCTCTCCGGCGGTCTGGCCGTAGCCCGTCACCACGTTCAACGCCCCGTCCGGCAGCCCCGCTTCCCGGCAGTATTCCGCCAGCTTCAGCGCCGTCAACGGAGTCCATTCCGAGGGCTTCAGCACCACCGAGCAGCCGCAAGCCAGCGCCGGCGCCACCTTCCATGCCGCGATCTGCAGCGGATAATTCCACGGCACGATGCCGCCCGCCACGCCCACCGGCTCGCGCAGCGTGTAGTTCAGAAACGGCCCGTCCACCGGAATCGTTTCGCCGTACAGCTTGCGCACCCAGCCGGCGTAATAGCGGAACGCGTCGATAGCCGGGTCCACGTCCGCTCCGCCCGCCTCCCGCACCGTCTTGCCGTTCTCCATCGATTCCAGCACCGCCAGTTCTTCGCGATGCCGCAGCAGCACCTCGCCGATGTCCCAAAGGATCTTCTCTTTCTTCGAAGGATCCATGCCGCGCCAGCTCTTGCGCTCGAAACAGGCGCGCGCCGCCGCCACCGCGCGATCCACGTCGCACGCCTCGCCGTCCGGTACGGTGGTCAGCGGCTCGCCGGTCGCCGGATTCACGACCTCGATCGCGCGGCCCCTCTCGGCCTCCTCCCACCGTCCGCCGATGAATAGCTTCCCCGGTTGCAGTTGTTGTTTGATTTCTTCGGCTACAGTCATTGCTTTGCTCTGTCTCCCAGGCCGCCTCGCCAGCTTCCATTGTAGACGCAATGCGGGCGCCGTCCGCCATGCGACAATACCGGCTATGGCAAACACGGACCTCTCGGCCGCCACCATCGGACAGGCCTCCATCAATGTGCATGACGTGGATCGCGCCGTGGGCTTCTACCGCGACACCCTGGGCCTGCGCTTCCTGTTCCAGGCCGGGCCCAAAATGGCCTTCTTCGATTGCGGCGGCGTGCGCCTGATGCTGGCCGTGCCCGAAAAGCCGGAATTCGACCACCCCAGCTCGATCTTCTATTTCAAGGTGGGCGATGTCCAGGCGGTGGCGGAGACCCTGCGGACGCGCGGCGTGGTGTTCGAAGCGCCGCCCAGCCGGATTGCGGCCATGCCCGATCACGACCTGTGGATGGCCTTCTTCCGCGACGCCGAAGGCAACCTCCTGGCCCTGATGAGCGAGGTCCCGCGCTGATCTCGCGCTATCATATCTCCTGAATCTTGCCGGCTCCTCAACTGCGCCGCCAGCTCGGGTTCTTCGACGCCACCATGATCGTGATGGGGGGCATCGTCGGATCGGGCATCTTCATCAATCCCTACGTGGTGGCCGAGCGCGTGCACACGCCGGCGCTGATCCTGGGCGCGTGGCTGGCCGGCGGCGCGCTGGCCATGGCGGGCGCCTTCATCTGGGCCGAGCTCGCCGCGCGCATGCCGGATTCCGGCGGCCAGTATCTTTACCTGCGGGAGGCTTACCATCCGGCGGTGGCGTTCGTTTACGGATGGGTGCTGCTGCTGGTCACCCAGACCGGAGGCATGGCCGCCGTGGCCGTCACCTTCGCCAAATACTATCGCGAGATCACCGGAATGCGGGCCGGAGACGGGCCTATCGCCGCCGCGGCGCTGCTGGGGTTGACGGCTATCAACTGCCTCGGCGTGCGCGCCGGCAGCAACGTGCAAAGCGCCATGATGCTGCTGAAATCCGCGGCCATCGTAGCGC
>VFSW01012571.1_pt1 | contig 11810 bp, 8 predicted proteins | sample 5358111 | NCBI WGS metagenome assembly VFSW01 (sample SAMN11554181, study PRJNA540505) | mine drainage metagenome | isolation source: sediment from site ElyBrook_90M | place: USA: Ely Copper Mine, Vershire, VT | collected 2017 | reverse complement strand
CGACGCTCTCGCTGCTGCAAAACAATGACACGGCCATCGCGGTCAACAGCCAGGGCAGCAACTGGTCGCTCGGCGTGACGCAGACGCTCGAGACGGCGACGCAGCTCTCGGTCGGCTACTCGTCCGCCGGAACGCTCACGAGACCCGGCCAGTACGCGCCCTTCGTGTACAACGCGGGGCTCAACTTCACGCTGACGCAGCCGCTGCTCAGGAGCTTCGCGTTCGATCTCGACGTGCCGCGGCAAGACGTCCTGCGCGCGCGCTTCGATTCGGATCGCGCCCGACAGGACGCGCGCGCGGCGATGATCGCGGCCGTGAAGTCGACCGACGATGCCTACTGGGACCTGGTGCAGGCGATCAAGAGCTACGCGATCTATCGCGACTCGCTGAGCCTCGCCGACGCGCAGCTCGCCTTGACGCAGCGGCAGATCGACGCGGGCATCCTCGCGCCGTCCGACCTCATCACCGTGGAATCGACGCAAGCCCAGCGGGCCTACGCGCTGCTGCAGGCCGAGAGCACGGTAGGCACCGCTTCGGACGTGCTCCGCACGGTGCTGAACATGCCTCGCGACGACTGGGAGCGGCCGCTGCTGCCGGTCGATCCGCCCCTGTTCGCGGAGCGAACCATGGATCTGGACACGGTCTGCCAGATTGCCGTGCGCAACCGGCCCGACGTGGCGCAGGCGCGCATCGACGTCGACAAGGCCGCGCTCAACGTACGGGTCGCGAAGACCGATCGACTGCCGGAGCTCGACGCGCTGTTCAACTATGGCCTCGCCGGGCAAGGCGTCGCGTACGGCGACACCGCCAACCAGGTCTTCGGAACGAATCTGCCGTCGTGGACCGCGATGTTCACCTTCACGTGGGCGCCGCTCATGAAGGCAGCGCAGTCCAACGTCGACTCGCTTCAGGCGATCGAGGACGCGAGGTCCACCCAGCTCGAGCAGGTGCACGTCAACCTGTACGCCGAGCTTCGCAACGACCTCAGGAACGTCGATTTCGCCGCTCGCCAGGTGCGGGCCGCGGCGACGTTCCGCGATCTCGCGCAGCGCGCCCTCGACGCGGAGCAGCGCAAGTTCCTCAACGGCAACAACATGTCCAACAACATCCTCGTCGGCATCAAGCAGGACAACCTGGCGACTGCCCAGCTCGCGGAGCTCGCGGCGCTCATCGCCCACCACAAGGCCTCGACCGCCATCGACGCGGCGATGGGCGTCCTGCTGGATCAGCGCGGCATCGACCTGAAGACGGGGCGGTGAGGCGTCTACTCGTAGCGAAGCGCTTCGATCGGGTTGAGGCTCGCAGCTCGCATGGCCGGGTACAGACCGGAGACCAGGCCCACGGTGGCCGACACCCCCGTGGAAAGAGCGATCGACGCCAGCGTGACCGCCGTCGGCCAGCCCGCGTAGCTCGACACCACGCGCGCGATGGCCACCCCGACGAGCACGCCCGCCACGCCGCCCAGCAGCGACAGCGTGAAGGCGTTGACGAGAAACTGGAAGCGGATGTCCCTGCGTCGCGCGCCGACCGCGCGGCGAATGCCGATTTCGCGCGTCTGCTCCAGCACGGACGCGAGCATGATGTTCATGATCCCGATGCCGCCCACGAGCAGCGAGATCCCCGCGATGGCGCCCATGACGATGTTGAACAGTCGCTGGGTCTGGCGGCTCTGCTCGAGCAGCGCCTCGGGGACGATCGTCTCGTAGTCGACGACGCCGCCGTGCAGGCGGTCGAGCAACGCGGTGATGACCGACTCGGCCTGCCGCGCAGAGACCCCCGGCGCCAGACGCACGACGATCTCGTCGAGGGGCGACTTGAGGGGATCGTGCTCGAACTTGCGGGTCGCCGTCGTGATGGGCACGTAGATCTCGCGCGACGTGGACCCCACGGCGACACCTTGCAGGGTCGAGCCTCCGGCCGTCTCGGGCGACAGGACGCCGACGACCTCGCACCACACGTCGTTGACCTTCAGATCGCGGCCCACGGCGGCCTCGGCCCCGAACAGGTCCTTGCGCACGCTGCTTCCGATGACGCACGACTGAGCGTGCGTCTCGTCGTCGTGCGCGTCGAGGAATCGCCCCTCGTCCAGGTGCATGTGCACCATCTGCGTCTGCAGGTACGAGACCCCGAAGACTTTCGCCTCGGTCTTTCCCCCCGCGCTCAGCACCTTGTACACGTCGACCTGCACGCGCGGGGCGATGAGCTCCGCACCCGGCACCGCCTCGCGGATGGCATCGACGTCGCGCGGGGAGAGGCCGAGCGACTTCTTGCGCACCTCGGCGAGGTCCTCGGGCTTGAACTCCTTGGCGCGCACCACCACGTTGCGCACGCCGAGCTTGTCGATGAGCTGCAGAGCCTGACGTTCGGCGCCCGCCCCGATCGCGAGCATGGCGATGACCGCGCCGACGCCGAACATCATCCCGAGCATGGTCAGCCCCGCCCGCAGCTTGTGGGACGACAGGTCCTCGAGCGCCGAGCGGAACGCGTCGCCGGCGCGCATCAGTGCGGCGGTTCCTGCGTGGCGGGGTCGCCTGCGGCGGCCTGAGGACGCGTCGGGTCGCGCAGGGCGATGCGGTCGCCCTCGCGCAGCCCGGTCTCGATGACCACGAGCCCCGGGCTCGACACGTCGAGGGTGACGGTGCGCTCTTCGAAGCCGGTGCCGCTGGCCACGTAGACCACCTGCCGCCCCTCCTTCTCGAAGACGGCCTGGCGCGGCACGGCGAGCGCCTGGCGCTCGTCGAGGTTCATCGTGACGCGCACGCGCTGTCCGGGCTTCATCCGGTCCTCGTCGGTGTGGTCGAGCGCGAGGATGACCGAGAAGTAGTTGATCGGCACGTCCCGGATGCGGGGCTTGGCCAGCTTGTCGATGTTCTTGATCGTCGCGTGAACCGTCGCATCGGGGTTCGCTTCGAGGGCGACGGCCGCCGGCACCCCGATCGACAGCCCGCCGGCGTCGGCCTCCAGGACGAAGGCCTCGACCTCCATGTCGTCGAGCTTGGGCAGGCTCGCCAGGCGCAGCCCGGCCCACACGGTGTCGCCGACCTTCCACAGCTGGCCTCGCCAGTCGCGCTCGATGATCAGGATCCCGTCGTGGGGCGCGCTGATCTCGGCGTTGGCGAGTCCCTTCTGCGCCTGGAGCATCGCGATCTCGGCCTTGCGCCTCTCCAGGACCAAGAGGTCGATCTTCGTCTTCGACAGCGAGCCTTCGATCTGCTGCTCCTTCTGCGCGTCGTCCTTCTTCGCGTTCCAGAGCTGCTTGTCGATGTCCGACTCGATGATCTGGTTGCGTGAGAAGATCAGCGTGTCCTTCGCGGCGAACTTCTCCTGCTTCCCCAGCTCGGCCTGCGACAGGTCGGTGGTGCGCTCGCGGTCGCGCAGCAGGGCGTCGGTGTCGGTGCGCTCCTTCTCGATCTTCGCCTCCGCCGTCGCGCGATCCGACTCACCGTCCTTCAGCCTCTTCCTGAAGTCCGTCGGGTCGAAGCGCGCCACGACCTCGTCCTTCTTCACCTGGCAGCCGTCGCACGCCAGCCAGGCGATCTTCAGAGGCGGTCCGTCGTCGATGGTCGGCGCGGAGATGGCGTCGGAGTTGACGGCGCGCAGGTTGCCGTCCGCGGTGACGTGTCGCGCGAAGGGGACGCGGTGCACTTCGTACGTCGGGACGCTCGGCGCCGGCGCGAGTCGTCGCATCAGCGGCTTGCGAAGGAGCACGCCCGCGATCGCGACCATCGCGACTGCACCGGTGACGCGAAGGACGGTCCCGCGCCGGCTCACTGGAGCGTCCTCCCGCCCGGCGTCGCCAGGCTCGGCCCCAGATCGGCGCGCGAGACGAGATCGCCGGCGGACAGCCCCGAGCGCACCTCGACCTCGTCGTGGTTGCGCTGCCCGAGCTGCACGAGCATCCGCTCGAAGCTCGACGCGGTCTTGTGCCACACCACGGGACCCGATGGGGTGACGAAGACGGCGTCGCTGGGCACCACGACCACGTCCTTGACTCGGCCAATCTCGACGGTGCCGCGAAAGTGCATCCCGGGAAGCATCCGCTGCGCGTCGGTGCTGTCGAGGGCCACGACGAGGCGCATCACCTTGAGCGGGTTCTTGGGCGACGCGCGCTGCACGATCTTGCCGACCGAGTCGATGTGCCCCCCGAACTCGACATCCGGGTGAGCGTCGAGACGCAGGGTGACCCGCTGGCCGGTGGCCACGCGACTCGAGTCGACTTCGTCCACTTCCCCGCGGGCGATCATGACGGACAGATCGTCCGTCTCGAGCACCTTGTCTGGCTTCTCGAGGCTGTCGCCCACCTTCTTCTTCGTCCCTTGCCAGGGATCGACGTAGTAGATGACGATCCCGTCGCGCGGGGCTCGCACCTTCATCCGGTCGATGTCGCTGCGTAGCTCGGCCACGCGCTGCTCCGCCATGTGGAGCAGCTCACCGAGAGACGCGAGCTCGGCGGAGTCGGCACGCCGCGCCTGCTCGGCGTGCGACTTCTGGTGCGCCACCTCCTTCGCTGCGGCGTCGGCGTCGATCCGTGCCTTCTGCAGCTCGAGGGATCCCGCGAGATCGGTGGGAACGTCGACCTTGAGCTGCGCCTTGCGCAGGTTCGCCTCGGCCTCGGCGATCTTCAGCGCCTCGCCCTGCCGCGCCATCTGGGCTTCGGAGAGCTTCTTCTCGATCTGCTTCTGGACCGAACGCTGCTCGGTCTCCTTCTCCTCGAGGTTGCGCTGGAGCTGGGAGTCGTCGAAGCCGATGACGACGTCGCCTTTCTTCACGGCCGCTCCCTCCGGCGCCATGAACGAGAGCTTGAACTGCCAGGTGTCTGCGAGGTCGGGTGGACCCAGCAGGTCCGACTTCACCGCGCGCATCGTCCCGGTGACGTCGACCCGCAGCTGGAGGTCGTCGCGCCGCGCGGCGACCCAGTCTTCGGTCTGGGCGGCGGGGGGCGTGCAGGAGAGCGCGCCGAGGACCGCGAGCCGCGTGACGATCACGCGCCGGTTCATGGCGCTTCTCCCGCCGCCCGCAGGTGCAGGCCCTGGGGCAACGCCGAACCGTTCGGGTCGGCGCCCGGCTTCAGCGCGCAGACCTGCGCGTCGCAGAGGTCGACGTCCAGCGCGAACGTCTTGCCGTCGACCGACCGAACGTGGGCCGCGGCGTGGTCGAACACGATCGCGCTGCGCGGGACCAGGGTCGCACCGTGGACCGCGCGTCCGAAGATCTCGACCTTCACCGAGAGCCCGGGGAGCATCCGCTCGCGGTCGGTGTCGTGCAGCTCCACGATCACGTCGAAGGATCGCCGCTGCGAGGTCTGCGAGGCCTCGCGCGCGACGGGACTTATCTCGCGCACGACCCCCTCGACCGGCTGCTCGGCGTACGCATCGATGGTGCAGACGGCTCTCATGCCGACCGCGACGCGCCCGTCGTCCACGTCCGACAGCCGCGCCTTCACGCGCATCGTGCCCAGATCGGGCAGCGACACGACGGTCAGCCCAGGGCCGATGGTGTCGCCCACCTCGATCTTGCGCCGGAGCCAGGGGATGTCGCCCACGACGACGATACCGTCACGTGGCGCTTTCAATTCCAGGTCCTGGATGGCTTTCTCGGCCTCGCGAATCTCGCGCTGCGACTTGTCGAGCGCGATCTGCTTCACCTCGGCGTCGAGCGCCGCGCTCTTGCGCTGCGATTCGAGATCGTCTTTCGCCTTCGCGTAGGCCACCTGCTTGCGCTCGAGATCGAGCTGGTTCTCCTGCCAGTCGCGCTCGGGCAGGGAGTTCTTGGGCAGCGCAGCGACGAGGCGAGCCTTGTCCACCTCCGCGCCCGCCTTGTCGACGTCGGCGGCCTTGTCCAGGGTCGTCAGCTCGTTCTGCGCGCGCAGCTTGTCGAGATCGTCGGCCGCCTGCAGGGCCGCGAGGCGCTTCTCGTTGAGCGCCGCCGCGAACGCCGAGTTGTCGAACTCCGCGACCCTCTGCCCCGCGCGCACCTGGGTGCCCTCGACCTCGAGCCAGAGGAGCTGGAGCATCCAGAGCGGGGTGTTCGGCACCGTGAGGTTCTCCGCCGAGACGGCGTCGAGCTCGCCGGTCAGGACGAGCCGCTCCTGGACGTCGCCGCGAGACACCGATGGCTCACGTCGATCGGCGGTCGGCTCGGCGGCACCCAGGCGTGGAGCGGTCACGGCCGGCAGCGCGACCACCAGCAGCGGCGCCCACCACCCGCGCTTCATGCCGTCTCCAGGACGGTGCTCACCGGGCGCAGGCGCGTGCCGGTGTCTTCGTGGATGCGCCCATCGGAGAGCCGGATCGACCGCGGACAGCGGGACGCGATGGCCTCGTCGTGCGTGACGATGACGATGGTGGAGCCGCCCCGGTGCAGATCGTCGAACAGGTCGAGGATCTCGCGCCCCGTGCTCGAGTCGAGGTTGCCGGTTGGCTCGTCGGCGAGCAGCAGGGCCGGGCTGGTGACGAGCGCGCGCGCGATCGCGACCCGCTGTCGCTGTCCACCCGAGAGCTGGTTGGGTCGGTGATCGAGTCGCTGGCCCAGTCCCACGCGTGCGAGCGCCGCCTTCGCCCGCTCCTTGCGCTCCCGCGCGGACATGCCCCGGTAGATGAGCGGCAGGGCGACGTTCGCGAGCGCGGTGGCGCGCGACATCAGCTGGAAGTTCTGGAACACGAAGCCGATCTCGCGGTTGCGAAGCTCCGAGAGGCGATCGTCGTCCAGGGTCGCGACGTCGTGCCCCCGCAGGCGGTAGGTCCCGCGCGACGGTACGTCCAGGCACCCGAGGAGGTTCATCAGGGTCGACTTGCCGGATCCCGAGGCGCCGACGATGGCAACGAGCTCGCCCGGGCGGATGGAGAAGCTGATGCCGGAGAGCGCGGCAATCGTCTCGCCGCCCATGACGTAGTCGCGCGAGAGTCCCGCGACCTCGATGACCGCCTGGGAGTCTCCTTGCACGCCAAACCTCGATGGAGAAACGCGTGAGCGACGGGATCCTTTGCCGGCGATCCCGGCATCGCGCCGCTCCGCATGAGCACGCCCCCACAAAGTACATCGAACCGGACGATGACGCCACGCGGCGTCCGAACTGGGCGCTAGCAAGCCCGTTCACCTGCACCTGGGACGCCGCTTCGGCGACGTCCTGCCCGCGCCCACGATTGAGCTAGAGGCCGTAGCGATTTGCGAGGCCTGTCAGCCACCCGTACGCGAACGCGGAGCCGCCATCACGATCGCACCGACTACGGTCGCCCAGCGCACCGCGGCGAGGGCCTCGCCGGCAGTCCTCGCAAGGCGCTCGCGCAGGTGACGGCTGGTGCCGGAAAGGACTAGAAGGGCCTCGCGGAGAGCAGCCGTGAGCGAGTACCAGTGCTACGAGTTCGTCGCCCTCGATCGGCCGCTGACGTCGGCGGAAATGGTGGAGCTTCGCGCGATCTCGACGCGCGCGGAGATCACGCCGACACGCTTCTGGAACGAATACCAGTGGGGCGACCTCAAGGCCGATCCCGCGAAGCTCGTCGAGCGGTACTTCGACGCGCACATGTACGTCGCCAACTGGGGAACGCATCGGCTGATGCTTCGCCTGCCGGCGAAGCGTGTGGACGCGAAGGCGCTGCGCGCGTACTTCGTCGGTGAAACGGCACAGGCGAAGGTCGCAGGCCAGCACGTACTTCTCGACCTTCGCAGCGAGGACGAGAACCACGACTACTACGAGGAGAGCCAGGGGTCGCTCGGCGCCATGGCCCCGCTGCGCATGCAGCTGATGCGGGGGGACCTTCGCGTGGCGTACCTGGCGTGGCTCCTCGCCGTTCAACGCAGCGAAGTGGCTGACACCGCGTCGGAGCCTCCGGTACCACCCGGGTTGTCCGCGCTCACGGCTGCGCAGGCGGCGATGGTCGAGTTCCTCCGCATCGACGAGGATCTGATCTCGGCGGCCGCCGAGAGAAGTGATCGGGAATCCGACGATAGGCCGGCGCTGCGCAAGTGGGTCCTCGCGCTCGGTTCGCGGGTGAAGGATGAATGGCTCGGCCGCGCGATCGACGATCCAGAACTCGCTCTTGGCGGCGAGTTGCTGCGGGCGTTCCGCGCGGAGGCGAAGCCCGCGCGCGATCCGGGCCGGCGCAAGGTGGCCGACCTCCTCGCGAGCGCCGAGAAGCACCGCGGACGGCGACAGCGAGCCGAAGCCGACCGCGCCGCGAAGGCAAAGAGAGCCGCAGAGGCGGCGAGGACGACGCGCCTCGACGCGCTGTTGACACGGCTCGATACGGCTTGGACTGAGCTCGAAGCGCTGATCGACAAGAAGGAGTACGACACCGCGATGAAGCTCGCGATCGATCTGCGCGATCTCGCGAGGCGCAACGGATCGGCGGCGCCGTTCGCGAAGCCGTTCGAAGCGATGCGCAAGCGGCAGCTCCGGCGCCGTGGGTTCTTCGAGCGCTGGAAGCGCGAGAGCGAATCGGAGCGCCGGTCAGCATGAGCGCACTGGTACCGCCTGAACGACTTCGACTCGCGACCGCCATCAAAGAAGAGTCGGCGCGCCTTCGGCGGCTGGAAGCAGAGCGTGCCGAAGTGAAGGCGCGCATCGAGGCGTTGCGCGCACAGGTCACTGCGCTCGACGTTCCTCGAGCCTCCCGCCCGCAGCCCCTCACGACGAGCGACGCAACGCCGCGCTCTCCAATCGAGAAGGTGAAGCTCTTTCGGGGCCTCTTTCGTGGCCGCGAGGACCTCTACCCCACGCGTTTCGTCAGCAAGAAGACCGACAAGCCCGGGTACGCGCCGGCGTGCTCGAACAAGTGGGAGCCCGGGCTCTGCGCGCTCAAGAAGGGCGGAAAGTGCGGCGACTGCACGAACCAGGCGTTTCGACCGGTGGAAGACGACGCGGTGCTCGCACACCTGCGCGGCAGGCACGTGATGGGTGTCTACCCGATGCTCCCCGACGAGACTTGCTGGTTCCTCGCCGTCGACTTCGACAAGAGCTCGTGGATCGAGGACGTTCGCGCGTTCGTGGGGACCGCGAGGCGCCTCGATCTGCCGGCGCTCGTCGAACGCTCGCGCTCCGGAAACGGCGCGCATGTGTGGTTTTTCTTCGCGGAACCTGTGCCTGCCGCGATCGCGCGCAAGATGGGCTGCTTCGTCATCACCGAGACCATGTCGGCGCGCCATGAGCTCGGCATGGACTCCTACGATCGGCTCTTCCCGAGCCAGGACACGATGCCGCGCGGGGGCTTCGGGAACCTCATCGCGCTGCCGCTCCAACACGAGCCGCGCCGGCATGGGAACTCGGTCTTCCTCGATGACGACCTGAAGGCGTACCCCGACCATCAGCAGTGGTCTGTCCTCGCATCCGCGAAGCGCATCTCGTTGGCCGCAGTCGAGCGGATCGCTTCGGAAGCGGCGCGCACCGGAGCCATCGTCGGCGTGCGCATCGCGGAGGCAGTGGATGACGAGGAGGATGCAGCGCCCTGGACGCGCGCGCCCTCGGGGCGGCCGCGCGTTCAGCGCATCTCGGGGCCGCTGCCCGGGCGCGTGTCCGCTGTCCTCGCGCAGCGTTTGTTCGTCGCCACGGACGGCCTCCCGTCGGCGCTCCTCAACCAGATCAAGCGCCTTGCCGCGTTCCAGAACCCCGAGTTCTACAAGAAGCAGAGCATGCGCTTGTCGACGGCGACGACGCCGCGGGTCATCGCGTGCGCCGAGGATCTCCCCAGGCACGTCGCGCTCCCGCGTGGATGCCAGGCCGATCTCGAGGAGCTGCTGCGAGCGCACGGGATCGCGCTCGACGTCGTCGACGAGAGAGTTGGGGGCGCTCCGCTCGACGTTCGCTTCCACGGAACGCTCACGGCCGTTCAGGAATCCGCGGCGCGTGCCCTGCTCGCCCACGACGCGGGCGTGTTCGTCGCGCCGCCGGGCGTCGGCAAGACCGTGATCGGGACCTACCTCGTGGCGTCACGCGCATGCAGCACGTTGATCCTCGTCCACCGTCGACCGCTCCTCGATCAGTGGCTCGCGCAGCTCGCGCTTTTCCTCGGTCTCGAGCGCAAGGCCATTGGGATCATCGCGGGAACGAAGCGCACTCCGACCGGTCGGCTCGACGTGGCGATGCTCCAGAGCCTGGTGCGGAAGGATTCGGTCGCCGATCTCGTTGCCGGCTACGGTCAGGTCATCGTCGACGAATGCCATCACCTACCCGCTGTGCAGTTCGAGCGTGTGCTGCGGGAGGTGAAGGCACGGCATGTCATCGGGCTAACGGCGACGCCACAGCGCCGCGACGGCCGCCAACCCGTCACCGAGATGCAGCTTGGCCCCGTGCGTTTCAAGATCGACGCGAAATCGCAGGCGGCAGCACGGCCGTTCGAGCATCGGCTAGTCGTGCGCGAGACGAGCTTCTGCGCATCTCAGCCGGACCGTGACGCAGGGATCCAGGATCTCTACGCCGCGCTCGCGCGCGACGAGGCGCGCAACGCGATCATCCTGAACGACGTCGTGCGCGCACTCCAGGACGGGCGATCGCCGATCCTCCTCACGGAACGCAAAGACCACCTCGAGTTCTTCGCGCAGCGGCTCGCACCGGTCGCGCGCCATCTGGTCATCCTGCAGGGCGGCATGGGCGCAAAGGCGGATCGCGCGGTTCGCGCGCAGCTCGATGCGATCCCGTTGAACGAGGAACGTCTCCTGCTCGCCACCGGACGGTACATCGGCGAGGGGTTCGACGACGCGCGGCTCGACACGCTCTTCCTCGCGTTGCCCGTGTCGTGGAAGGGAACGCTGGTGCAGTACACGGGGCGCCTCCATCGGCTGCATCCGGGCAAGAGCGAGGTGCGGATCTTCGACTACGTCGATCGCCAGGTGCCGATGCTCCTGCGCATGTTCGAGAAGCGCTTGCGCGGCTACCGCGCGATCGGCTACGCGCGCGGTGAGGCGCCCCTCGGGTATACCGAGCCGAAGGAGGACCTGATCGTCGAGTACGATGAGGAGGTTCTCCGCGGCCTCGATCACGAGTCGGCCGCAGACGAAAGCAACGACGTCTCCGAATGGGTCCCGTGATGGGCGCGAGCAAGGGCAAGAACAGGGCAAGCGGTCGCAAGGCGCGGAACAGCATCAGCGCCTCAAGGCTCGCGGAGATGATCGAGGAGGCGACGGTCGACGCCTACGATGAGTGCGAGCAGGCGACCGGTTGGTTCACGGTCCTGGAGGAGCACCTGGCGCTGCCCTTCGAGACGGACATGCTCGGAGTTCGCGTGGTCGTCGAAGGGATCGACCTTCGCGAGGACAACCGCATCATTGCCGTGTGCCGGCGGGGAAAGAATAGGCAGGCCGTCGCGCTCGGTGATCTGCCGCTGCCGACTCCAAAGCCGGCAGGCGGGGAGTGGGTCGAGGCGTACAGGCACTGGCTCGGCGGGCTGTAGTACTGGTGGATGAAGCAGCCATCAGCGCAGCACGAAGATCCTCACTCGCCTGTTCGACGTAGGGCATGGCCCAGTCGCGCAGAGCCATCGACTGTCAGAGCGCCTGCAGCCGGCCGAGGGTCCAGCCCTTCGGAAGAGGGAGACGCCCCGCCTGGACGTCGTTCCACTCGTCGGGGCTGAGCAGTAGGACCATCGACGGATAGTCGATGCCCAGATCCGGCAGTTGATTGAGCGGCGCTACCGAACCCCATCCGTCCAGGTGAGCGGGTAGGCACGCTCCGTAAGCGGAAGCGACCGGTTCGCCGACGCGCGGCAGGTTCGATTCACGCCCGCGGTTCCCGCTTCCGCTTGATCCCGTAGCTCTCCATCAACCGGTACAGCGTCGCGCGCTTCAAGCCGGTGCGCCGCGCGACGCGCGCGACGTTG
>VFSW01012570.1_pt1 | contig 11810 bp, 11 predicted proteins | sample 5358111 | NCBI WGS metagenome assembly VFSW01 (sample SAMN11554181, study PRJNA540505) | mine drainage metagenome | isolation source: sediment from site ElyBrook_90M | place: USA: Ely Copper Mine, Vershire, VT | collected 2017 | reverse complement strand
ACGCACCTGATGCACAAGGCCTTGCGCGAAGTGCTGGGCAGCCATGTGCAGCAAAAAGGTTCGCAGGTCGACCCGGACAAGACGCGCTTCGATTTCGTGCATACCCAGCCGATGACTGATGCTGAGATACGCAAAGTAGAAAATATCGTAAATGCAGAAATCCTTGCCAATGCGGAAACCCGGGCGCGTGTGATGGCCATCGAGGACGCGCAGAAGACCGGCGCGATGATGCTGTTCGGCGAGAAGTACGGCGACGAAGTGCGCGTGCTGGACATCGGGTCGTCGCGCGAACTGTGCGGTGGTACCCACGTGAAACGCACCGGCGACATCGGGCTGTTCAAGATTGTGGCCGAAAGCGGTGTTGCGGCGGGCGTGCGACGCGTGGAAGCGGTGACCGGCGAGGGTGCGCTGGCATTGGTGCAGCAACAGGAGCTGCAATTGCGGCAGGTGGCCGATGCTGTGAAAGCACAACCGCATGAAGCCGCTGCGCGCATCGCGCAGATCCTCGATAACGTCAGGGCCATGGAAAAGGAGCTGGCACGGCTGAAATCGAAACTCGCCAGCGCGCAAGGCGATGACCTCGTCAGTCAGGCGGTGGATTGCAACGGCGTCAAGGTGCTGGCCGCGCTGCTGGAAGGAGCGGATGCGGCGGTGTTGCGCGAGACGCTGGACAAACTCAAGGATAAACTCAAGTCCGCAGCGATCGTGTTGGCATCCGTGGCAGATGGAAAAGTTTCACTGATCGCGGGCGTGACAGCCGATACCATTGCGAAAGTGAAGGCGGGTGAGCTGGTGAATTTTGTCGCGCAGCAGGTCGGCGGCAAAGGCGGGGGGAGGCCGGACATGGCGATGGCGGGCGGCACGCAACCGGAGCATCTGGCTAAGGCGCTGGCCTCAGTTTCAACTTGGGTTCAGGCGAAGTTATAGTTTGGAGCGTCCGGCCTTTGCTAGTCGCGCCCGCACCGGGGCTTCGCCTACCGTGGCGCGACTGCTACCCCTCTATGGCGATGGCGGGCGGCACGCAACCCGAGCATCTTGCATCTGCATTGGCCTCGGTTCCGGCCTGGGTGAAAGGAAAGCTCGTACCTGAGCTGCTAGATTGAGAAAGTGTACCGCTTGTGTTCGCAGCCGGAACTATTGGTCGAAATATTTGCTTCCATCGCGGGTCGGATAAAGTAACGTAAATGATTTAAACGCAGGATCGGCAATGTAAATTCAGGATCGGATCAGGGCTCACACATAAGGGGCGATACAAGTGGACGAATCCCGTTGTAACGTGATGCTGGTTAATGACGATTTGTTTGAAATCGATCTGGCGCGCCGAGCCGCTGCGGAGTCCCGTGCCGGGATATCTTTGACGATAGTGGAGGGTTGCGATGCCGCCCTGGATTGGTTTGGCGCAGGTGCCGTCAAAACGGAGCAGATGCCGCACCTGATCCTGCTGGACCTGCAATTGCCTAAACTTGACGGGCTGGCGGCATTGCGCAGCATGCGTACACATGCTGCCACGCGCAATATCCCTATCGTGGTGTTTTCAGCCCAGTACACGCATGAAGATGTGTTGCTGAGCTACCGGGCCGGCGCAAACAGCTTTGTGGCCAAGCCCGCAGATTTGGAGCAGTTCACCGAATTCTTTCGCGAGCACCTGGAACACTGGATGCCCCACTGTCGTCCGTGAACTGACGCGGATATCGACCCTGCGTACGCTGGTGTAGCTTAGCGGGTGCTGTCTTAAAACGGCAGCTGCAGATGCGGCGCAGCTTGCCGGAAGATCCTGCGGAAATCGTCCTGAATATTCTTCAGTGCGAGCTCGCTATCCGCTTCAAATCGCATCACGATCACAGGCGTGGTGTTGCTGGGACGCGCCAGGCCGAAACCATTGCTGTATTCCACACGCAGGCCATCCAGCGTAATGATCTCTTTGGGGTCGGTGAAGTTTGCGGTGCTCTTAAGCTGTTCGAGCAGCGCGTGGTTCTCGCCTTCCCTGGTGTGTATATGCAATTCCGGCGTGCAGAAAGCATCCGGCAACGCGTTCAGCGTGGCGCCCGGGTTTTTCACCTTGCTCAGGATTTCCAGCAGGCGCGCGCCGGTATAAAGCCCGTCGTCAAATCCATACCAGCGTTCCTTGAAGAACACATGACCGCTCATCTCCCCGGCCAGCAGTGCGCCGGTCTCCTTCATTTTGGCCTTGACCAGGGAATGCCCGGTTTTCCACAAAGTGGGTTTGCCGCCGTGTGATCGTATCCAGTCGAACAGATTGCGCGTGGATTTGACGTCGAAGATGATCTCTGCCCCGGGATTGCGGCTCAATACATCGGCGGCATACAGCATCAACTGGCGATCCGGGTAAATGATCCTGCCATCCCTGGTGACCACGCCAAGCCGGTCGCCGTCCCCGTCGTAAGCCAGGCCCAGTTCGCTGTCGTTGTCGCGCAATGCGGCGATCAGGTCCTCAAGATTGTGCGGGTCGGAGGGGTCGGGATGATGATTGGGGAAATGCCCGTCGACTTCGCAGTACATTTCCTGCACGGTGCAGCCTAGCTGGCGATAGAGGTTGGCGACATAAGCGCCCGCCACGCCGTTGCCGCAATCCACGGTTATTTTCATGGGCCTCGCCAGCTTGATGTCGGAGACTATGCGCGCGATGTAAGCCGCACTGATATCGCGTTGTTCATAGCTCCCGTTGCCATGCATCAGGTTGTTTTGCTCTATGCGCAGACGCAATCCCTGTATGGTTTCGCCGGAAAGGGTTTCGTCAGCCAGCACCATTTTAAGGCCGTTGTAATCGGGAGGATTGTGGCTGCCGGTGAGCATCACCGCGCAGTTGGTCTGCAATTGGTATGCGGCGAAATACACCATTGGCGTCGGCACGCAGCCCACATCGATCACGTTGATACCGCTTTTCAGGATGCCTCGCGCCAAAGCGGCGATCAACTCAGGGCCCGACAGTCTGCCGTCGCGCCCGATGGCGATGGTGTGCTGTCCGCGCGCTTGTGCTTCGGAACCGATGGCATGGCCGATTGCCTCGACAATCTCGGGCGTCAGCGTCTTGCCGACGATACCGCGTATGTCATATGCCTTGAAAATTTCCCTGGGGAGTTTGTTCAACATGAATGTGCTTCCGGAATATTGAGCTACATCTGCTCGATTTTTTGCCAGACGAGTTCCGGCGTGAGTTGCACCATGCAGTTGAAATGTCCCAGGGGACATTCGCGTTTGAAGCAGGGGCTGCATTTCAAGTCGAGTTTGATGACCTCGGCACGGGGTGAAAGTGGCGGCGTGAACTGCGGGCTGCTGGAGCCGAATAATGCGAGCATGGGCTTGTCCAGCGCGGCCGCCAGATGCATCAATCCGGAGTCGTTGCTGAGGACCAGTTGGGCGCAGGAAAGCAGGGCGACAGCATCGCCCAGATCGGTGCTGCCGCACAGGTTGCGGCATGACTGATTACCCAATGCGACGATTTTTTCCGCAATCTCGCTGTCTTTGGCAGAGCCGACTATCCATACCGCAAAGCCATACTTCTGGAGACGCTGTGCGATCTCCGCGAAATAGGAAATCGGCCAACGCTTGGCCGGGCCGTATTCGGCACCGGGACAAAACACTGCGACGGGTTTGTCCAGGGTCAAGCCCAGTTTGCACAGCGTGGCATCACGTTGCGAGGTGTCCACTGACAGCGCGGGGTTGGGTAACGGGCGCGGGATATCATCGCCGGCCTGTTCGGCGAGCTGGGCATAGCGTTCCACCATCAACGGCAATCTGGTTTTATTCAGGCTGCGCGCATCATTGAGCAGGCCGAAGCGCATCTCGCCGACAAATCCGGTGCGCAGCGGTATGTGCGCAAAAAAGGGAACGAGCGCGGATTTCAGCGAGTTGGGCAAAACGATAGCCTGGTCGTAGCGCGCCTCGCGCAGCTGTTTGCCCAACTGGTAGCGATGTCCCAGTGCCAGTGCGCCATGCGGAAACGGATTGCTGACGACTTCATGCACTTCCGGCATGGCGCGCAGCAGCCCGTCTGTCCACGGCGGGGCAAGGATGTCGATCTGGCTGTCGGGGTGGCGTTGTTTCAGGCGCGCCAGCATAGGCTGCATCAGCATGGTGTCGCCCACCCAGCTGGGGCCGATAATCAGTATCTTGTACATTGCGCCCGGGGTTGGCGTGATCAGTGATGGGCGCGCGGCAGCTCGCCCTTGAAGCGGTACAGCGTGCCGCAGTAAGGGCAGCGCGCTTCGCCGCCCTGGCCGAGCGGAATCACCACTTTCGGATGGGCGTTCCAAAGATTCATGTCCGGCATCGGGCAGGTCAGCGGCAGATCCTTGGCTGTGATTTCGATATAGCGCTGGGTGATGTCCTGTTTGCTCATGCGGCTCTCCTCAAACGTAGTTCAACCAGCCGGCATGCTGCGCATGCTTGCCCGCCACGCAATCAAAAAAGGCTTGTTGCAGTTTGCCGGTGATGGCGCCGCGCGAACCGCTGCCTATGGTGCGGCGATCCAGTTCCCGTATCGGTGTGACTTCCGCTGCGGTTCCGGTGAAGAAGGCTTCCTCTGAGCAATAGACCTCGTCGCGGGTGATGCGCTTCTCGATCACCTCGATGCCCATTTCCTTGGCCAGCGTGATGACGGAGTCGCGCGTGATGCCTTCCAGGCAGGAAGTCAGGTCGGGGGTGTACAGCTTGCCCTTTTTGACAATGAAGATGTTCTCGCCGGCACCCTCGGCAACGTAGCCGTCCACATCCAGCAACAGGGCTTCGTCGTAGTTGTCGTTGGCGACCTCCTGGTGTGCCAGGATGGAATTGGAATAGGAGCTGACCGATTTGGCGCGGCACATGTTGATGTTCACGTGATGCCGGGTGAAGCTGGAAGTCTTCACGCGGATCCCCTTTTGCATGCCCTCGTCACCCAGGTATGCGCCCCACGGCCAGGCGGCGACCGCGACATGGGTGGACAGTGTTGTGGCGGCGATGCCCATCGCCTCGGAGCCATAGAAAGCAATCGGGCGGATGTAGCAGGATTCCAGTTTGTTGGCGCGCACCACTTCGCGGTGCGCCTCGATGATGGTGGCCTTGTCGTAGGGCATCTTCATCTGGAAGATGTGTGCCGAGTTGAACAGCCGGTCGGTGTGTTCTTCCAGACGGAAGATCGCCGTGCCTTTCGCGGCCTTGTATGCGCGCACGCCTTCGAACACGCCCATGCCGTAATGCAGGGTGTGCGTCAGTACGTGGGTGGTGGCATTTCGCCACGGCACGAGCTTGCCGTCATACCAGATAAAGCCGTCGCGGTCGGACATCGACATAATGGGATTCCTTTGATGTGGTTCAGTTGCAAAGCGGCCATTCTAGCGTGTTACAGCGGATTTATGAAGAAGCAGCATAAAATCTTGCCGGCAACGAAACAAGATGCAGGCTCGGGCAACGAGATATATTTCTTTATTGGTTGATTCGGGTATGATAAAGGCTGGTTGCGACTCTGTATCCAAGAGCTTAAATTCTTATTGGCACTTGTGGAAAATCCTGAATATGGCAAAGTTTCCTGAAATCATTCCAGAGAACACCTACGCGCAAGAAGATAAATTGCACAGGGATTTGTTGATTTTTGCATGCGCCTTCATGAATCTGGGGGTGGTGCTCTGGTTGGCCATCTACTGGTTTATGGGGCTGCATTTCTCTGCCAACGTTCCGCTGGTCTACCAGCTTGTTTCGGTCGCTTCGCTGGTGTACTACCTGAAAAGCAAAAAGTTCGGGATATTTCGTTTTGTGCAATTGTCGTTGTTCCTGTTTGTTCCATTCATCATGCAATGGAGTATTGGCAACTCCGTCACGGCCAGCGGTGTGATGCTCTGGGCCTTGCTGGCGCCGATTGGCGCATTGGTGGTTTCCGGCTGGAGGGAATCCGTGCCCTGGTTCATCGCGTATATCGTGATGACGGTGGTGTCCGGTTCTTTTGACTATTACCTGGGCACCAACGATAGCAACGGCATGTCGATGAAAACCATCGGCTTTTTCTTTGCGCTCAATTTTGCCGCTATGTCCTCGATCATGTATTTCCTGATGCGTTATTTTGTCGTGGCAATGGACAGGATCAAGAACCAGCTTGACCAGCAGCACCAATTATTGGCAGAGGAACAGAAAAAATCCGAGCGCGTGCTGCTTAACGTGCTGCCGAGCAGTATCGCCCAGCGACTGAAAAATCATCAGGGCCTGATAGCGGACGGGCACGCCGACGTGACAGTGATGTTTGCCGACCTGGTTAATTTTACGCAACTGACGGAGTCGCTGTCCCCGGATCAGATGGTCGGCTTGCTGAATACTATTTTTTCCGGCTTTGATGAATTGTGTGAAAAGTATGGCGTGGAAAAAATCAAGACCATAGGCGATGCCTATATGGTGGTGGGCGGACTGAGCCAGGATAATACCGATTACACGCGGGATATCGCGGACTTATCTTTGGAGATGCGCCAGTATGTGATCGCAAACCCGGGTTTGTCCAGGTACAAACTGGGCATACACACCGGCATCGCTACCGGACCCGTGGTTGCCGGGGTGATCGGCACCAAACGATTCATCTATGATCTATGGGGCGACACGGTGAATATTGCCAGTCGTTTGACCGATGAGGCAGTGCAGGACGTGATCCAGGTGGACAAGACCACCTATAACAGATTGCGTTACGACTACGCCTTTGAACCGCCCGCAACCATTCATGTCAAGGGTAAAGGAGAGATGGTCATGTATCGCCTCACGGGACGTCTCGATGGTGCTAACAAGCCCCGTCATCACTCTCCCGAGATTCAGGCGGTAGCCAATCCGTCTGTCTGATTGTCACCCGGCAAAATTTGAACCCACGGAATGACCGGACATGTTGTTCCCCGATCTAATCCGTCTTACCACTTCCAGCATTACCACCTATCGGCTGCGCAGTTTCCTGACCGCTTTGGGTATTGCCATCGGCATCACCGCGGTAATCATGCTGACTTCGATAGGCGAAGGGCTGCACCGGTTTGTGCTGGCGGAATTCAGCCAGTTCGGGACCAACCTGATCTCGATCCAGCCGGGCAAGACCCAGACCCAGGGCGGCAATGTGGGTATCTTCGGGTCAGTCAGGCAATTATCCATCGAGGATGCGCAGTCGTTGCGTCACCTGCCGAATGTCGAGTATGTTGATCCCAGCGTCACCGGCAATGCCGAGGTGCGCTTCAACGGCAAGACCCGACGAACCACGGTTTACGGTGCCGGACACGATTTCACCAAGGTGCTGGCAAGCAAGGTGCAGACCGGCAGTTTCCTGCCCGATGAGGATCCCAGCCAGGCGCGCGCTCTGGTCGTGCTCGGGTCGAAAGTCCGCCAGGAATTATTCGCCGGGCTGAATCCGCTGGGCAGCTATTTGCGCATCGGCGGACAACGCTACCGGGTGATCGGTGTGATGGAACCCAAGGGGCAGATACTCGGTTTTGACATGGACGATACCGTGATAATTCCTGCCGCGCGCGCGCTGGAGTTGTTCAATCGCTCGGGGCTGATGGAAATCCACTTGAGCTACAGTGCCAATGCCGATTTGCAGGGCGTTTTGAACGCCATCACCGCGCTGCTCAAGGAACGGCACGGAAGAGTAGATTTCACCCTGGTTCCGCAGGAGAAGGCCCTTGAAGTGCTCGGTTCGGTACTGGACGTGATCACTTTCGCGGTTGGCGCCCTGGGCGGCATCTCACTGCTGGTGGGCGGGGTCGGTATTCTGACCATCATGACCATGGCGGTCACCGAACGCACTGCCGAGATTGGTTTGTTGCGCGCCCTCGGGGCACGCGAACGGCAGGTGTTGACGCTGTTCCTGGGTGAAGCGATGTTGTTGTCCGCGCTGGGCGGATTGGCCGGGCTGGCGCTCGGTGTCGGCATTACCCAGGCGTTGCATCTGTTGTTTCCGGCATTGCCGGTGCACACCCCATGGCTGTTCGCCGTGCTCGCGGAATTGAGTGCGGTCAGCATCGGTTTGCTGGCGGGAGTGATTCCGGCACGAAGAGCGGCAAGGCTGAACCCGGTTGAGGCACTGCATGCGGAATGATCTGGCCGCCACGCAATCCGTTTCAGTCACGAATGTTGCGTTTTTGCGCATGCATTATCCGGAATGAAAAATACAAAAAATCGTTGTGATATTTTTTGCAACGTCATCGACAACTACGGTGACATCGGCGTGTGCTGGCGGCTGGCGCGGCAATTGGCGAATGAGCATGGCCTGGCAGTCAGATTGTGGGTGGATGATCCGGGCGCCCTCGCCAAACTGTGTCCTGATCTCGACGTGGCATCGGGTCGCCAGCAGCGACGCGGTGTGGAAGTGTGCCGCTGGGGCAGGGACTTTCCCGCAGTGCAGCCCGCCGATCTGGTGATCGAGGCCTTTGCCTGCCAGTTGCCGGACTCATATGTCGCCGCGATGGCTGTGCAAGTCCGGCAACCGGTCTGGATCAACCTTGAATACCTGAGTGCAGAAGATTGGGTGCATGGCTGCCACAAGCTGCCTTCGCCGCATCCGGACCTGCCGCTGACCAAGTACTTTTTCTTTCCCGGGTTCACGGCGCAGACTGGGGGTCTGATACTGGAACGGGACCTGTTGGCAAGGCGCGATGTTTTTCAGGACGATGCAGGACAGCAGCGTGCATTCTGGCAGTCCGTCGGTGTAGAGATGCCTGCGGCGGAAACGCTGAAAGTGTCTCTGTTCGGCTATCAGAATGCGATGCTGGGCAGTCTGTTCGATGCCTGGTCTGGCGGCAGGCAGCCGGTGTTGTGCCTGGTGCCGGAAGGCCGCATCCTGCACCAGGTCGGGCAATATTTCGGCGATGACGCGCCGCTCACTGGAAAGGGCTATACCCTGGGCAATCTTCAAGTTCGCGTGCTGCCGTTCGTCGAGCAGGAGCGCTATGACCTGCTGCTGTGGGCATGCGATATGAATTTCGTGCGCGGCGAGGATTCCTTCGTCCGCGCGCAATGGGCCGGACGCCCGTTCGTCTGGCAAATTTATCCCCAGCACGACGGCGTGCACTTGAAAAAGCTGCAAGCCTTCCTCATGTTGCACAACAGGAATCTCGGCCGCACGGCAAGCCGGGCGGTGGATGGTTTGTGGCAGGCGTGGAACTCGGGCGAAACAGCGCGGGTGACGCCGGAGAGCACAAATCTGGCTTGGTCGTCTTTCGTTGCGGCGCGCGACGAATTGGGCCGGCACGCGCGGCTTTGGGCACGGCAATTGGCCGCAAACGATCTGGCTTTGAATTTACTGGATTTTTGCCGGGAAATCGGTAGAATGCGCGCCTTGAAAATTGAGGGCAGTAAACATGAAAACAGCACAAGAAGTTCGCGCGGGTAACGTCATCCTGGTGGGCACAGAGCCGATGGTTGTGCTCAAGGCCGAGTACAGCCGTTCCGGCCGCAATGGTTCGGTGGTCAAGATGAAGATGAAGAACCTGCTGACCGACTCCGCGCAGGAAACCGTATATCGCGCCGACGACAAATTCGAACAGATACTGCTGGATCGCAAGGAAGTGACTTATTCTTATTTCGCCGATCCGATGTATGTGTTCATGGATGGCGAGTACAACCAGTATGAGATCGAAGCGGAAAGCATGGGCGACGCAATCAACTACGTTGAAGACAACATGCCCTGCGAAGTGGTGTTCTACAATGAGAAGGCGATTTCGGTCGAATTGCCCAATACCATCGTGCGCGAAGTAATCTACACGGAACCGGCCGTGCGCGGTGACACCTCCGGCAAGGTAATGAAACCCGCCAAGATCAACACCGGGTTCGAGTTGCCAGTCGCGGCATTCATCGAGATCGGCGACAAGATCGAAATCGATACCCGCACCAACGAATTCAGAAAACGCGCCTGATAAGAGCTGTTCGATTTAAAAGGCCGCCTGCGTGGCAAGCCGCGGTGCGTTGCCGGCGTGTGCCCTGTAATCACGCAAAGCGCGACGCAGGCTGCGGCCGAGCCGGTTACGGAATGAAGCCATCATCCGGGATTGTTGATGTTGTGCAGAAGGTTCTCCAGCAAATCTTTGTACTCTATGGATATCCATGCTATCAAAGGCGTGAGGATTATTGCACTTATCAGGCTGTACATAATCATGCGCTTTTTATCCGTGCCCAGTGATTGGAATACAAGTATCACGGTAAATGTGCCAAGCACCAGTGGCCCAAATGTGACTGCATAAAACAGTCCTTTCCCTTCAATAAATTTCGTAATCCTCTTGCCGCGCTTCTTCTCGATGTATCGTTTTACTGCGGGAACATGCCCCAGTTTATCAATGACCAGTATGATCACAGCGGCAAGGATAAAATTACTTATTGCAGCCGCAACGCACACCCAGATCAAAGGCAAACCAAATTCAACGCCAAGTGGAATGGCAATACCACGGCCAGTCATGGGGTTGATTGTTGCAAGAACCACTGCGATCCATTTTTCAAAAAGGCCCATAAAATTTTCGTCCTCGCGAGGGTGGCATCGAAGGCTGGTTGCTTCCTGAGGCCGTTGCCGGCGTCCGCACTACGTTAATGCCCGAGGTCAGCCGCCGTCAATTCTGATTCGGTTCTGAGTAAAATCGCCAAACAGCTATGCACCGGTTTTTCGTGTGATCGCAATGAACACCCAGACTAGCGCCAATGGCAGGAGCAGAACGAGCAGGAACGGAAATGCCAATCCGGCCAGGATCAGACCGGCGACTATTACAGCACCCAGGATAAAAATTCCGATCCCGGCAAACACAAAGAGCAGGAAAATCGCCGCGCAGAACAAAGCTGTCATACCTGCGATGAGTCCCGCTGCTCCGATTGTGCCCGCGAGCGGACCGGCAAGTTCCTGGCCGTTGATTATGATTCTTGTCGACCCCGCCTCAAAAAACAATCCCCATAAGACGATGAGCAACATGCCGAGTGCAAGTACGATTGCAGCCTTCCTGGCCATAATATAAAACTCCTTGAATGATGCTTGAATTCGACAGAAATTAAGCGTATAAAATCCTTGTGGTTCCTGATCACTGGTTCGCCAAGATTAGCCATTACCGGGAGACGCCTATAGACACTTCAAAGATTAATTATCTGTAGTCATTACCCAAGTCAGAATCCGATGACTGACTGTGTCGGCTTCCCATAAGCCGACAAATAAAGCCGCAGCTATGCGGCTTTATTATTCCCGGGATATATCAATGGCACGCAGCCATTCGGTTGCATGCTTGCCAACTGGCAAAGCCACGATCCGCAGGCGGCATCCGGTTTCTTCCAAAGCGGCTGTCCAGCTTTGTCCCGGAACCGGTTACTACGGCGATTTCAAAAGAGCTTTCGGCCTGCTGCCGGGGGCTGGATGTACATATCCGACCAACCTGCAACGCACGCCCTCGATTTTTTTGCCCTTCTCGAACCTGGTTGAAAGGCACGACATGACTTCTCCTTTGGCAGCAAGTTCCAATATCTGGATGCGCACTTTTGCAAGCGAGAAACCCGTGGCTACAGCGATCTCCGAGTCGAGTCTGTCACCATGCATTTTCAGGTATTGCAAAATTTCATTCATGGATTCATTCCCGGAAACGTCAGTGGTGTGGAGAGAAGTATATACCTACTGAAAGATCACGCATTGGCAGCTGTTTGCTTCTTTTGTTTCCCGACTATTCCAGTGATCAAATCTTCTTCAGGTTGCCCCCCGGGATCACTGCCGGCAACTTGCACGAATCGCCCGGATTCGCTTGAGGCAGCGCAAATTGTAATTTCCATATTGACGGCCAGACAAAAATTATTGACTATTTGCCAATCGAATTATCATTCACCGTTTTAAATAA
>VFSW01012569.1_pt1 | contig 11811 bp, 10 predicted proteins | sample 5358111 | NCBI WGS metagenome assembly VFSW01 (sample SAMN11554181, study PRJNA540505) | mine drainage metagenome | isolation source: sediment from site ElyBrook_90M | place: USA: Ely Copper Mine, Vershire, VT | collected 2017 | reverse complement strand
CGTCGTGGCAAGTCCTGATGCGCAACGGCATGAACAAAGATTTTTCCTGGAACGCCAGCGCCCGCGAATACGGCAAAATCTACGAGAAGGTGCGCCAGCTGCACGGCACCCCGGCCGCGCCAGAAAAAGTCTTAGCGTAGCCACAGCCCAAGTAGAGACAGCCGCCTCGGCTGTCCGGCCTGGGCGAAGCCCGGCCAGGGCAATGAGTGTAATGGGGATGTTGCAACAGTCTTGGCGGTCGCTGCCTATCTTAGGTGACCAATGCCCATTGACATTGCCTGCTGATTGGTGTTGAATTGGCGCGTCTCTGCCCCCCAAGGCGTAGGTCCCCGCCAGTTGAGACGCAGGCCCTGACAAGGAGACAACCCACGTCTTTCCCAACAGCTCACCCATCATGAGCGCGCTTAATGGAGGCAACATGAAACGCATGAGAGATGCAAGGCAATATGTTTTTCGGTTAGGAACTATCGCGGTGCTCTTCAGCACACTTTCCGCTCTGGCTCCATCTGCTTTGGCTCAAGCGACGCCCGAAGCGTTACCCGCTGGGGCTTCAGCCAACGTCTGGCTAGCCGGACGCCAATCAGTCGTCGAAAATACGCAGCCGGAACAGAGCGTCCCAACCGCGTCGCTCCCAGCTACGGCATGGGGCACCCCGGTGCTGGTGTCGCCAAGAAACGGGACAGCGCTCTACCATTACCCCAGGACTACAACACTGATATGGCAGCCAGTAGACACTGCGGTCTCCTATGTAGTGGAGGCGGCATACTTGTCCGGCAGTGCCTGGGTTGCCTATCCACCGGTCACAGTCACTGGCAACAGCAATGCTTTCTACACATTCGATTTTGCTGGGGATCAAAAAGGACGTTGGCGGGTGACTGCATTCAATGGAACAGTCTACTCATCCCCCAGCGCGTGGTGGACGTTCTCGTACAACACCGTGCCTCAAATGGAGACGCCCATTCAGACAAACCCTGCTAACAACGAAATCTTCGGCCACTATCCGCGAGCCCTAACGCTGTCATGGAAGATGGTACCCGCAGCGGCTGGCTACACACTGGAGATACAGTATTGCGATTCTGCGAGGGCCAACTGCGTGAGTTACCCAGACGTCACGATAGCGGATCCATTACAGTCCGATTACAGTTTTAACTTTGTTGGCGCGCAGCCAGGCAGGTGGCGCGTCATCACGCTTGGAGGGGCCACGTATCGTGATTCGACGGCCAGTGCCTGGCGCTGGTTTACTTTCACTCAGTGAGAAATGAAGTTTCGGTTATCGCTAAAGGTTGAGCGATAAAACACATGCTGGCCTAAAGAGGGGATGCTTCCCAGAACGGAAACATCCCCTTTCCCTTTCCTCGCCCTGTAGCTTGTCGAGCATGCATGACATCGTCCGCAGGGCAGAAAACCCGTAGCCGTTCAGAACAGGCCATAGCGCTCATTGAGGGGTTTTGAACGTAATCACAATGTTTCACCAGCTGCGGCCCTAAAGAACCGCGTCGCCGCGACCGAGAACCGCGTCGAGTCAAGCACGACAAAGGCGATGAGCAGCTCGACATCGGCCGAGCCGGCCCGCTACGCGCTCGACGGGAAAGAAATGCCCCAGAAATTGGTTCCGCCGCCGTCTGGCTCGACAAACTCGATGGCGTAGGTGGAAACTCCCTGGGACGCTTTCAGTAGAGCGACGATCCGCGCAGAAATCTGGCCACCGTTCTTGTTTCGCAGCTGCACGACAGAGCTAACCGGAAGGTCACGAGTCACCTGCACAGCCGCTCCGTGCTTGTTGAGATTGGTGGCGCGGGCGGGCATGGTAAATGAACACTTCAGGCGATCTTCGCCGGACAATCCGACCGAGGCGTTGAGGGCCATCCGCTTGCTCCGGCGCTGGTTACGGACGGTACCTGCCGCGGCTACCGCGGCTCCATGATGCGTGGGCTGAGGGTGTGGGGAGTGAAGTCTCATTGACTAGCAGCCTAGACCCGGCAAGTAGCCACCGCAACGCACTCTCGTCGGTAGTGTCCTGTCAAATTAGGACATCGCCATTTTCAAATTAGGACACCGCCCTGAAGTTCCCCGGATTGGTTACCTGACGAAGTGCTTGATTCTACTGGAGTGAGCCGCTGAGGGATGTCCGCAACGGCTGAAATCAGGCGAATATACCTTGGACGGCCTGGTCATTGAGTGCAATCGCGACATTTTGCCAACCGGCTATCCTGAACTCTCGGTCTTGCGGTTTTTGCAATCTGGCGCGACCTGCTCTTTCCACTTGTTCATACCCTTGAACGGCACGTCAAAGAGAAGCGGGGCGAAGAATTCCAAAGCAGCACCTGGGCGGCGCGCAACTCCGACCGTATATTCGGGATGCTCGGGTTTGCTTTTCGCGCTTAGTTCAACGATCACGGAGTATCTCGGCCACTTCTTCGCAGGATAAAACCGCCCCAGCGTCAGTTCCTTCAGAGTTTCGGTCTCCGCTGAGAGGTCGTCCGTCGCGTAAGTTTCAAGACCGCCCATAACTGGGTCGCCCACCGCCCGCCCTGTAAGCGCAGCGGTGCAAACAAGTTCCAACTCCCTCATCGAGGGACTCACGCGTTTCAGTGCGGGACGCTTGGCTGCGGCACGCATCATTCCGATCTTACCGGCGACTGCGTCTTCCGCCGCTTTCTTCGACTTCGCAGACCACTCACTCGCGCTCGGCTGAGTCGTCTGCGCGTACGCCAAAATCGTCAGTACCGCCGCGACAACCGACCTTAGGAAAAGCTTCATTAACTGGCTCCCCACCGGGATTTGATGAAGGCAGCCATTATGGGACTCCCCAAAGGATGTGGCAATACACGACGGATAAACAGTAGGTCATCCGCCAAGAGGCTTACATATCAGTCGGTTGCGTTAAGATGTCATCTCAATGAGAAGGCTAGGTGTTGTAAACAGGCCGTTATACTCATTACTGCTCCTGCAGACCACCCAAAGGAACGCGGCACCCTCCTTGTTTGTGGCGCCATGGAGATGAAAAGTCTGGGCCACCACCACGCCTTCGTTTCAGGAAGTCTAACGAGATGTCCCTTTACGGAAGGCCAACCGCGCGTATCCCAGGGTGACGCCGAGTGCGCCGTACGCTGCCGCGTTCATGGGAGCAAGCAGTAAAAAGACGGTCACGAGCGAGGGATCGAACGCCAACTTTACGAAATACATCGGGCAGAGCGAAAGCATGAGGGTGGGATCGAGATCCCAGCTGTGTGGCGCGAGATAGGCAAGGAGCGCTAGAAGATATGAAATTACCGCGAAGACACCGAGCAGTTTGAGGGGCGCTGCAAACAACTCTTGATCGTCCCGATCTCTCTTGCACGCTTTCGCGATCCATCGGCGGGGCAGCACCGCAACCGTCACGCTGAAAACGCCCACCACCCCCAGCGCGGCCGGAAACAGGAACCATGCGCGATGAACCGGCATGTCGATCCCCCGCAGCATCACGTAAGGAAAGCCGGTAAAAAGCGAAGTCGCTCCACAGAGGAAAAACGCGATGCGAGAAACAGTCCTGAGCGCGCGTCCGGACATGAGCCGGATTCTAACAGCGCTTTCGAGTGCGAGCACGCCGGATTGCCGGGTGCTGAATCGCTGGGGTGCTGAGTTGCCGGGGTGCCCCATGTCTCGCTGTTTTTGCGAGACATGGGATTGGCGCCTCCAACCGGTGCGAGGCTTTCTGTCACGAATAGAGAGTAGAAAAATCAGGAGGACCTGTCTTTGACGAGCGAACGTTCGGGACGGCCGCTCCCACGTCTCGCAAAACCGGCGAGACATGGGGCACCCGGCCAGTTCGCCTGAACTGGCCAGCTGCAATCACCGACTGCTTCCACCGAGAAGCCGCCTAATCCGTGTCCGGCGGATCTACCTCAGCCGTGGCAGTCTTGGTAAAGAAAGCTCCCGTCAGCGGAGCCTGAATTGTTTTGTAGGTCGACGGGGCGTGATGGAAATCGAAAAAGTCGTGCATATCGTTGGCCGCTCGGGCATCCGCGAACCCGAGATTGCCGAGGCTAAAGATCCCCTCGACCGCCTTCAGGATGCTGCCAAAATCGTATTCCCGGTTACTGATATATCCGACTTTGGGCGAGTAGGCTGAAACCACCAGCAGCGGCACGCGAAAGCCGAGCTGATAGTCGTTCTGGTTCGCGCCTTTCTGAAAAACCGGCTTGACGTGGTCGTACCAGCCTCCCCAATCATCCCAGGTAATAAAAATTGCGGTGTCCTTCCAGTAGCCGGTGCCGCCGTCGCAATTCGTATTATTTCCAATCGCGTTGACGATGGCCGCTACCCACGACGGTCCCTGGCCGCTGTTGATGGGATGGTCCGAATATTGTCCGGCGGGAGTGATCCAGCTGACCTGCGAGAGCGTGCAGTTACCGATGTCGTTCAAGACATCGGGCGGAACGGTGTCGACGTAACCGTTCGACTCGCCCTTGATCCAGTCCGGCCCCGTGCAAATTCCCGACAGAGGAATGCAAATGTTCGAGAGCGAGTTCGGCGCCACCCACAGACTGCTCTGGCCTTCGGCGTAGTAAGTCCAGGTCATCTTGGGACTGGTCTGGCTAAACAGATAATCCATCGCGTTGCGGGTGAAGCATTGTGCAGTCTCGTCGCCCGGGGTTTCCGTGCCAAAAGGCGGCGCGCCATCGCCATTCGGCCGGATCAATTGCACCGAGCTTCCTGACCCGCAGCCATACAATGTGCTGGTACCGTTCTCGGAGGCGAAAATGCCCAACGCGTCGTCTCCCGCTGTGGGCGCGGAAGTAGCGCCAAAAATATACTGGTGCGCCGGATAACTCGGGCCCTGATTGGTCTGAAACATTTTGTTGCCCCATCCATAAGTCGTTGCCAAAGCGATGTAGGGATCGAGCACGCCGCCCCTGGTGCCGTTCGAATTCGTTACGGGCGAGTTATACACATACATGAACTGGGAATAGTTATCGGCCGGGACCACGCAGCCAAAGATATTCGCTCCGCAGACTGCAGGAACGTTCGCCGCAGGTTTGCCGGTGATTCCCTGATTCTGGTATTCGAAATTAAAACCGCTGATGGTTCCGTTGAGTTTGGGTCCGCCATGGCTGTGGTCCAGATCGAAGTTGGTTGCCAGCCCCACAGGCGTTAGGGGAGTGGTCTGGCCGGCGGCGTCCACATAGGTCGACGCAATGTCATACGTTCCAGCAGTGCCTGCGGGATTGCATCCCGGTACGCCGCCGTTTGCCGTGCACAATCCCTGAAACAAGTTGTCGGGGCTGCGGTTTTCCTGAAAGATCACTACCACATGCTTGATGGGAGTGTTCGTGTACTGGGCGTGGGCGGCGGTTGCCGCAAGCACGGCAGCGACAAATAACAGAACCTTGGGGCTGGACTTCATAACGATTCTCCTCCGGTCGGAATTAGGAAGGTGGATGGAGTGGATCGCGCCATGGGAGCGCGATCCGCCTGTGATGTTCCGTTTGTGCTAACCCGGCAGTCGCGGAGTGGACTCGGTAATCTTCCAAAAAATTTAGCTGGGTGCCCCATGTCTCGCCGTTTTTGCGAGACATGGGACCGGCACGGTGCTCGGCGCCCCGCCCGAATCAGGCAAACAGCCGAGACCTGGGCACCGGCAGAAAAATGCAATGACGATTGTTCGGGACCGGTTAGGGATTACTTCGGTCCCGTCGGATTGCTTTGCGGTTCCTGATTGTCGTAGCCCACGTCACGGTGACGGTATTCATCTGTACTCGACTTCTGAGTGGGTCGATAGACGGTGCTCAAGATCAGCCTGTCTTTGTCAAACGTTCCGGAATAATCGGTTTCTCCCAGGCTGAATGTGATCGTCCCGTTCACAAACGTGTAATTTCCATATTCACGGTCCTTCTCGTGCGCATCGCATGACTTGCTGTACCGTGACAGGGCTTCATCATCCAGTTCAGTGGAAACATTCACGCTGCAGACCTGCCCATCCTTTCCAAAACGCAAGAGCGAATAGAAGTCGACGTCGTGGCCGCCCGAGGAAGCTATGTCCTTGTGCACGAACACTCCGGCGGGTGCCGGAGAAGGCGCTGCCGGGGGTGCTGCGGGTGCCGCAGGGTACATTTCGGACTCAGCCGGCTTTTCCTTGCGGCAGCCCGCGATTGCCACTAGAAAAGCAAGCATGGCGACCGACAATGCCAAGTGGAGCCGATGTGCCCTAAACAACTTGCTCCAGATCATTCCCGTTCACCTCGCGGATGGGTTGCCATGGATAGCTGTGGCTACAATCCTATGGCGAGGCGGAACTCATGGCAATCCTAAAAGGTCCGAAACCACCCTTCCCGATCACATCCTACCGGCTGCTAAAATCCTTTCAGCATGGCTGCCGCCCACCAGCCCGTGTTCCCCCGCACCATCTTCCACGTTGATATGGACGCCTTCTTCGTCTCCGTGGAAGAGCTCTACGATCCCGCGCTCAAAGGCAAGCCCGTGGTGGTCGGCGGACAGCACGACGAACGCGGGGTAGTCTCCGCCGCTTCGTACGCGGCGCGCAAGTTCGGCGTGCACTCGGCCATGCCGCTGCGCACCGCGGCGAAACTCTGTCCGCAAGCCATCTTCGTTGACGGACATCCCGAACGCTACCGCGAGTGCTCGGAAAAAGTTCACAGAGTCCTGTGCGCGTTCTCCCCGCAAGTGGAAATGGCCTCCATCGACGAAGCCTATCTCGATATGACCGGCACCGCGCGCCTGCACGGCCCGCCGCTGAAAGCCGCGCACGCCCTGCACCAGCGCATGAAGGCGGAAACGCTCCTGAACTGCTCCGTTGGCATCGGCAGCTCGCGCCTCATCGCCAAAGTTTCCTCGGGACAGGCCAAGCCCAACGGCGTGCTCTGGATCGTCCCCGGCGAGGAGGCCAAATTCCTCGCCCCGCTCGACGTGCGCGAGATTCCCGGCGTCGGCAAGGTCATGGAAAGCCATCTGCACGCGCTTGGCATCCGGAAAGTCGCAGACTTGGCAAAGCTGCAAGAATCCGAACTCGAAGACCGCTTCGGCAAATGGGGCCTGGCTCTGGCAGGAAAAGCCCGAGGCGAAGATGCCGGAGGATGGTTCGACACCGAAGTCGGCGAAGATACCGGAGCCAAGTCCATCAGCCACGAGCATACCTACAACGAAGACACCGCGGACGTCGCCCAGCTGGAAGCCACTCTGATGCGTCTCTCGGAAATGGTGGGCCGCCGCCTGCGCGAAGCCAGCCTTCACGCCCGCACCGTCCAGCTCAAACTGCGCTACAAAGATTTCACCACCATCACCCGCGCCCACACGCTTCCCGCGCCCACACAACTCGACACAGAAATCTTCGAGCATATCCGCGCCCTGTTTCGCAAGAATTGGAAGAAGGGAACACAAGTCCGCCTGCTGGGAGTGCAGACCTCGTCCTTCGAATCGCAACCCGATCAGATGAATCTGCTCGAAGGCACGCGCCAGCAGCGCTGGAAAGACGCGCTGGCCGCCGCCGACCGCCTGCGCGACAAGTTCGGCGAATCCAGCGTGAAGCTGGCCGCCGGCATGCGCGGTACTTTTCGTGAGCGCACCCACGAAAACCCGGCAGGCCTGTCCGGGAAGGGCAAACGCGAGACGTAGGTTCTTGCCACTCGATCGTGCTTCGCCCCTTCGGCTTCGCTCAGGGCAGCCTCTCGCCGGAGGGCCGAGGCGGCTGTCTCCACATGGTCCGTTTACAACGCCCCCAAAAACGAAGGCCGGGTATCCCGGAAGGATGTTCCGGATCCCAGCCTGCGTCTTCCTTCAACTTGGAGTAAGAGAGCGAATCGCCCAGTGGGAATTCGCTCTCTCCTGTGTGAGTCGCCCGCGTTAGTTGCTTGGGTTCGGGCTCGGGGTCGTGTTGGCGGCAGCGGCGCTAGTCGGAGCAGCGCCCGGCGTCACGCCGAACCGCGCCAGCCGCGGATAGAAGGGCGTGACTTCAAACGGCATTTTGTCACGCGCCGAAGTGATGGCGACCGGAGCCGTCTTCACCATTTCCGCCTTGTCGTCCCAGGGATCGATCTTGATGCGACCGCCCAGGGGAAGAGCTGCGATCTGATCCAGCTTGTTCACATCCAGCGCCGGACCCTGCGTTTCAAGCGCCGACAACCGGGTGACCGTGCCGCCCGTCGCCAGCGGATTGCCCAGGTGCGTGGTCAAAAGAGCATTCAAGGAGCCCGCGCGCAGCTGCAGCATCTTCAGGAACAGCCCAACGTTGTCCAGCTTCTGCGCGTAAGGCGAATTCTTCAGAAGCTCCAGAGCCTTCTTGTCGGCTGCCGTTTCTTCTTCCGGAATGTGCCGGAATCCCAGGTTCGCGTATGTGGTGTCGTCAGAGAACAGCATGCGATCGTTGAACGCATACTGGCTCCCCAGGTTGTGGCCGAGTACGATGTGTGCCAGTTCATGGGCCAGAACCGCCGCCAGGCTAGCTTCATCCGGCAGCACGTCAATCAAGCCGCGGCTGATGACGATGGTATTGCCCACGCTGAAGGTTTCGAGCGGCGCCGTCAGCAGGACGCGGGTGCGTACCGGCCGCGGCAGGTCGATGTTGTTGGTGACTTCCAGGTTGTTGACCACCGTCTGCAGAATCTTGTCGACGTCGCCTTCCGGCGCCAGCAAGCCCGCACTGGTCAAACGCTCCACAACGTTGTCTTCCGCCTGCTGCTGCCAGGTCCGTTCGGCCTGCAGCGGAGACGCATCCTGCGTGGAAGCGGTTTCGTCTTTCACACTGTCCACACGGATCTGCGTGAGTTCGTCGTCTTTGCCGCTCTTCTTCAAATCGTAGCCCCAGATGCGGGTCTGCGCCTTGAAGGCCATTCTATTCTTCGCGCCCGCGCTGAAGTCGCCTTCTTCGCTGTAGATATAAGACGGCACCCAGTAGCCGGGGATCAGGTTCAACCGCCAGCTATCCATATGGAAGAAGTAAGTGTTCCGCGTCGCCTGCGAGTAAGTCCCGTTCAGGCGCACGATGTTGAAGTCCTGGTCTTCCACCCAAATGCGGCCCAGAAAGCGGCCTCGTCCGGATTTCGGTTTTGGCTTCACATCAAACACCAGGCAGCGCACGTCGCCCAGAAATTCGCGCCGAATGTAGACGAAATCATAGTGTTCGCGGTCGAAGTCGGTGCGGTCGGCGTACACCATCCAGGAGAAGCCCATGGGCTGGTACTCGACCTTGTAGAGCTTGTGGAAGCCGCCGAGCAGGCGGGCCTGCATGCCCTCTTTTTCCTCGTCCTTCAGATAATCCTTGCGGTCGACGTTTTCTCCCATGTCGAGCCGGCCGAGAAAGTAGTGATCGTCGCTCGGAACCGGCCCCAGTTGCGGGTCGGACGACAGATTTTGCAGATAGGTCTCGACCACCGGGGTGCGGTTCGAGAGCATCTTCATCAATCCATGCTCGCGCAGGATGAACAGATTCACCACCTGGTCCATGGTCACGGGCGCCGGTTGAGCGGCCGGTGGCGCAGGCTCGGTTTGAGCTGCCGGAGCTGGTGCGGTGGTTTGAGCTGGCTGGGCCGACGGTGAAGGCTGCGCAGACGCCGGCTGTGAGGCGTCCGCTGGCGCCGCCTGGGCCGCGTTGTCGCCCGTCGGAGTTACCACGGGCGCGGTTTGCGGTGTGGACGGCGGTGCGACCGGTTGCGGATCCGTTGCTTGCTGTGCGACGGCGCTCATGCTAGCGAGCAGGGCCGCGGTGATCATCCAATTCGAAGTGCGCATGACTCTCTTCTCCAAGCTCCTGTTACCCAGGTTGCAATTCGCCAACTCGTTCCCCTAATCCTTACTTCGGCCAATTTTCGGAAAAACTTGCCCTATCTAAACTCAGTACGCCATCTGGAATACCACATGCACTACCGCCGTGGAATCCACCGGCTGCCCGGCGCGCAGCGCCGGTTTGAAGCGCATCTTGTTGGCGGCGGCAATAGCCGTCTCATCCAGGCCATGTCCCAGCCCGCGTACCACTTTATTCACATGCAGCGTTCCGTTCGCTCCGAAACTCACTTCCAGCAGCACCTCGCCCTGAAGCTTCAGGTTGCGCGCCTCTTCCGTATAAGCCGGATTCGGCTTGAATGTGATCTCGACCGGCGTGGTCGGCGCCGCCGCATCCAGCAGTTGAACTTTCGGCCCGCCGTGCACCACCTGCTCCGATCCGAAGCCTCCGGTCGCTACTCCTGCGCCATTGCTGCGCCCGTCACCCTTGCCGCCGGTGGCAATGCCGTTCCCAAAATCCGCGCTGGCCACCGTTCCCTTGATTCCTTTCGCCCCGCCCGAACCGTTCCCCTGTCCCGGACCTGCCGGCATGTCAAAGCCTCCGGCTGCCGCGGCGTAGAGTTTCGCGTTCGGTTTGCCGGTGGCCTTCAACCCATTAGGATCGCCGAACCCGCCGGTTTGCACGTTTTCCACCGCTACGTTGACTGTGGGCACTTTCGAACTTCCGCCAAAATCTCCGGTATGCACCAGTTGCGGCCTCGCTCCGCCCACCGCCAGTTTCAACGCCGGTGCGGCAAACTGGTTCACCACCACCTTCGGCGCTTCCACTGGCTTCTCAGCTTCACGACGCACTTCGTGCGGCACCACTAGCTTCGGGGTATCGAACACCGGCAGCTTTGCCGCAGGAAGCAGCTTCGCCTTAACCTTCGGCACTTCCGTCTTGATCGGCTCCGGCTCGGGTTTCAGCGACGGCATCGGGATCAGTTCGGTCACATGGTATTGCCGCAACGTCAGCTTCTCCGGCAGGAGTAGATTGAGGTTGATCAGCAGCAGCAGCACGATCACTACGATGCTGTAGCTGGTAACCAGCGCCCGCCTGTCGATCTTGCGTTCGGGCAATATGCCTAATTGAAAATTGCGTTGAGCCGTTGCCATTTCTATTTTTCTCCGAAGGTACCCAGCTGGGGAGAATGCCGGGACTGGAGTCTTAAAAATAAGGGAATCCGGACAGGGGGTAAACGTGTCCACGGCTCTTGACCTTAGGTAACCAAAAAAGGTTCCGTTCAGAGAACCGTGCCAAAACGGGCGTGAGCCATCCTCTTCCGCCTGTAACACACGGCAGCGACGGCAGAAACACCGACGAGAACCGCAAAATTCGGATGTGGTTCTTGCACACGAGCAGAAGAGCGGGAACCGGAAAACGAGCCGTGCCCAGGAGAGCGCCGTGCTTAGGAAAACTAGGGAAACTAAGAAGGAATGGTCATCCCGAACGCCGCGCTTTTCATCGCGGCCTGAGCGAAGCCGAAGGAACCTCAGCTTTAAACGCCGCCGAGCGTCAGCCTTCTTCAGTACGAATCAATGCCTGACCCCTGACCCCTGACCCCTGAATTCCTGAAGCCCGAAGCCCGCACTCACACCGCCGCCCCGCGCCGCCGCCGGGCAAAATACGCAAACAGCGGAATCCCCGCCAGAATCCCCAGCACCCCATATCCCGAATTCGGCCAGTTATCGGCGAACGTGTAGCACAAAAACGCCGCAGCCACGGCCACAAAAATGGCAGGCACAAAAGGATACCCCCAGGTACGATATGTCCGATACGGACGGTCAGCTAGCGGCTCGCGCACCCGGAACACAAAAACCGTGCTCCCCGCAATCATGTAGAACAGCCACTCGGCAAAGATAGCCAGCGAAAAAAGCTGCTTGAAATTCCCGCCCAGTAGCAGAAGAAGAATGGACAACCCCGCCTGCACCACGATCGCCGCCGACGGCGTATGAAACCGCGGATGCACCTCCGCCAGTTTGCGAAAAAAATAACCGTCCCGCGCCGCCGCCTACGGCACCCGCGCCCCGCGCATGATCGTTACATTCAGCGGAACC
>VFSW01012568.1_pt1 | contig 11812 bp, 7 predicted proteins | sample 5358111 | NCBI WGS metagenome assembly VFSW01 (sample SAMN11554181, study PRJNA540505) | mine drainage metagenome | isolation source: sediment from site ElyBrook_90M | place: USA: Ely Copper Mine, Vershire, VT | collected 2017 | reverse complement strand
CACTCGGACTCTTTTGGCTGATCAACACTGCGTACCACGGAGAAAGACTTGCCCCCGAATTTAGTGTGAACAATATTGTGAATCTTTGATGATCGTACCGAGGTTGCGAATCGCATCTCTCGTCCACCGGTGTTAGTGCCGGACGAATGGGAATGCGCCTTGAGGGACAACGTGTGCAAACAAATCCCGTCGGACGAGCGCAGGGTCGCAAACGCGTCGGGTCCGACCACCGTTTAATCCATAAGACCGGAACCCTGCGAGCGGGCTGCTGGTAACAGCTCAAATCCCCCTTTAATTGTCCGCGATTCTTGTTACCGTCAGGGCCAATCAGCACTGATTCCACGTCATCTAGAGTCAGCATCTCATCAATAATTCGAACTGGCGCACGTCCGAAATCCATATACAATTGCATTCGCTTTCGGGCCAAACTGAAGTGTCCGGCAAGAGTTCCGCCATTCCTTTTCGAAAAAAGCCGGGAGAGGATATTCATGGATGCTCATTTCTGGCCTGTGTGATAGCGACGGATGAACTGGTCTAGCTCGTTTCCGACGATGGATGCTGCGGTCGGAAAGAACGGTCAAAAAAGGTGAGGGGCAGCCTCAACCTAGGCTGGGCAACCATCGGCTTCTCGAATATAGCGAATTATGAGTTTTGAAATCGAAACGGCAACAGATCATGAGGATATAGCGGGACGTTCGGGGCCGGAGGTTCGCTCGGATGTGCAGGTACGGATTGAACCGCGCGAGCTCGGCGGCATCGTCATCGAACTCGAATCGCGCGTTAAGCTCTATTACGGAGATTCCATACTGCGGCAGACCGAGCAGCTGCTTGAAGCGCTTGGCGTGAAGCATGCCCAGGTAAGCGTGCACGGAAACTTCGGCGGCACTCGCCCCATCTGTCTGATGCCGATTGTGGAGTCGGCGCTCGGAATTGAGAAAGCGTTCGAGATTGCAAGCGCGACCCCAGACATTGCCGCATTAACCATCGGTTTGGAGGATTACACTGCCGATCTTGGTGTGGCGAAGACCTCGACTGGCGCCGAGTCGCTGTACGCGCGGCAGCGCATTGTGAATGCCGCCCGTGCTGCCGGAGTCCAGGCCATCGATTCGGTTTTTGGTGACGTAGGCGATATGGACGGCCTAAGAACGTGGGCGGTGGATTCGCGCGCGATGGGCTTTGAGGGCATGGGATGCGTGCATCCGGTGCAGATTCCTGTGATTCATCAAGCTTTTGCGCCGACCGAAATGGAGATCGAGAAGGCACGAAGAATTGTGGCTGCCTACGAAGAGGCTCAGATGAAGGGCCTTGGCGTGGTGAGCCTCGGATCAAAGATGATAGACGCTCCCGTGGTGAATCGAGCTCTGAAGTTGATAGCTCAGGCCCAAGCGATGGGACTGATGAAATGAATATTGAGTAATCTCAGCGCGAGTTGGAATGGCCATTCTCGAAGAAACAAAACTACTCCTCAACGCGGCGGGCCGCGTAGTCCCGGAAACCGCGAATGGTCGCCCCCAAATCCCCTATCAGGGTGTGGACAAATACCAGCCTGTCGGAAGGAAGGCGGGGCCACCTATCAGGAGCGCCCGCGATTATCCGGCAGACGGCGACAAACGGGTCGCGGATCTCGATACAGCCATACGGAAATGTGGGGTGCGCGATGGCATGGTTATTTCCTCGCACCATCATCTTCGGGATGGCGATCGCGTCGCATTAATGGCGTTGGAAGCTGCCGCGAGGGTTGGCGTCAAAGATCTCGTATGGTTCCCCAGCGCGTCATTTCCCTCCCAGAAAGGTGCAATCGACTTGATGGTTTCGGGCGCCATCGAACGCATCGAGGGCAGCATGAATGGACCGCTGGGCGACTACTGCAGCCAGGGAAAAATGCGAGGCATGGGGATTCTGCGCTCCCACGGAGGGCGCTGGCAGGCCGTCCAGGATGGCGAAGTACACATCGATATTGCCGTGATTGCCGCACCGACTGCCGACGCGTTCGGCAACTGCGACGGCTCGCACGGCAAGTCCGCATGCGGGTCTCTCGGTTTTGCACTCGCTGATTCTATCTATGCCGATCACGCTATTGCGGTTACTGACAACCTTGTACCGTTCCCTTGTATCCCCTCGCAGATTCAAGGCAACAACGTCGATTACGTCGTTGAAGTCGAATCCATCGGTGATCCGGCGAAAATTGTTTCGGGTACAACGCAAATCACGCGGTCCCCGGAGCGCCTGCGTATTGCCGAATTGGTAGCGCAGTTTCTGCGTGACGCCGGCATTATGAGCAATGGCTTCTCTTTCCAGGCGGGCGCCGGCGGGATCGCGCTGGCCTTCGTCAGCTACCTCAAGCAGATGATGAAGCAGGCCGGAGTAAAGGCACGGTTCGTTCGCGGCGGCTCGACCAGATATCTCGTCGAATTGCTGGAAGAGGGCTTGACAGACTACATACTCGACGGACAGACGTTCGATCTCGAAGGCGTACGTTCCATTGCCAGCAGCCCCCGCCACGTTGCAACTTCTCCCTTTACTTCGTACAACTACCACGGAAAAGGAAATTTCGCGTCTCTGGTGGACGCGGTCGTGCTCGGCGCGACTGAGGTCGACGTGAATTTCAATGCAAACGTCGTGACCCACTCCGATGGACGGCTTCTGCACGGCATCGGGGGCTGGCAGAACTGCCTGGCTGCGGGATGCACTATCCTGGCCGTACCCTCATTCCGCGACCGCATCCCCGTCATTGTGGATCAAGTAACCACGCTTTGCGGGCCCGGCGAATTGATCGATGTAGTCGCGACCGAGCGCGGCATTGCCATCAATCCTCTCCGCCAGGATCTGCTCGATGCGGTCAAGGGATCGAGACTTCCGATCCGCCCGCTGCAAGACATCAAGGCAGAGGTAGAGCGCATCTGTGGCGGCAAGCCGCAGCGACCGAAACGCGGCGAACGCCCCGTCGCCATTGTCAAGTGGGTGGATGGGACCGTGCTCGACAGCGTCTGGCAGGTCGCGTGAAGAGACGGATGCGAAGAGAGTTCCGCGGAGCTCTTGTCCGCTATTTCGAATGAATGCCAGAGAAGAACCGCCAAGCCATGTCAGTAAAATCAAGTGCATCGGCTTGGCGAGGATTGCTGTTTCCCTTTGAATCCGAGCTTCCCGCCCATTCGTGGCCGAAGTTGGCCACGAAGTCAGCAAGTACCGGTACGCCGTTCTTGCAATGTTGCCAAGTAAACTGCACGCCCCAACTCATCTTTTGCGCCGTCTGAATCTGACAGCCATTGAGATATCCCCAGCTGACCCAATTCCCGTGGGGTGTCGTCGCGCAGTTCGGACTGTTGACTTCGAAACCTGCGAACTGCTCGTCATCGTCGCCGTGGATATAGAGGACGGGGAGGGGGCGGGTCAGTTTTGTCGGCGGATCCATGAGCGGAGTGGCAACGGCTACGATTCCACTAATGTCCTTGGAATAACGGGAAGCGAGCAACTGCACGGCTCCTGATCCACTCGAAAATCCAGCGAAAAACACCCGCTTTTTGTCGGCGCGCTCGCGGCGAAGGACTTCTTTGACGACCGCAATCAAATAGCCAGCGTCATCCACAGGCAGCGCGCCGGCTGCTAAGCGATGGGTACGGGAGCCTTTCATTTCCCAGAACGTGATGTTGTTGTGCTTGTCTATCGGTTGATCGGTCTGCGTAGGCACAGGTTCTGGGAACACAACCAAGAATCCATTGCGATCCGCCTCGCTGATCCAGTTGAAATCTTCCGATGCAGATTTTGCTGTGCTCCCGATACCTCCCAGCATAAAGACCACTGCAGGATGGGCTGCGAGGTGAGCCGGTCGATAAATGAGATAGGGCCGGCTGTATCCGTTATGCACGAATGGCACGGTCTCAGTCTGAGCTGCTAGATTTTGAGCAACGGCAATCAGTAACAGGATGACCAAAAGAGGCGCTGCGTTTCGGCGGATCATTGGTTTGCTGCACAAGCTTACAGAGTTGCGGGATGAGTTGAAAGCACTCTTTGGCAGTGGTGCCGCTTGGAAACGGCACCACTACCCACTCTTTTCATAGATTGACGAAACCGAAAAAAGGTGGCATTGACGGCTCTAAAAGCAAGTACTGGACTTTGCATTTGAAACGTTTTAATCTAACGGCGGTTTTTACGTTGGCAGGCATTCGTACTCTATTTTCCGCGTGAACATCGAACGTAAGACGGCCCCACAAATCGTGAACCTTCGAGGAACGCGTCTGCATTTGCTTGCATCCAGCCTTCTGGCTCTCGTGCTACTTGCTGTCGCTGCCGTGGCGCAGACCACCCACTATCCTCCGGAGGGGGACCAAATCCCCGGGCCGGAGTGCCTCACTCCGGTTAAGCCTTCCGCGGGATTGCAGAAGATATGCACCCCTGAAGATTACAAAGCTTGGCTGGAAGACATCACTCATTGGCGGATGGAAGCACGTGTTCGAGCAGGATATTCAGGACAGGAATATGAGCGGCCGGAACTGAAGTGGACACAATCCAGTTTTATCCAGCCGCAGATGATGGTCGAGGACCTCTACTTCTACGACGCTCAGGCCGGACACTATACGGTCGACAAATACCTTGACGACCTCGACCAACGTTACGGGGGCATCGACTCTGTGCTGATCTGGCCGGTATATCCCAACATCGGCATCGACAATCGTAACCAGTACGACATGATCCGCGCGATGCCGGGCGGCATTGCCGGGGTCAAACAGATGATCGCGGATTTTCACCGCCGCAGGGTCAAAGTCTTCTTCCCTTTTATGGCATGGGACCAAGGCACCCGCGACCCGGGAATGGACAATTGGGAGGCAACAGCCAAACTGATGGCCGAGGTCGGGGCGGATGGAGTCAACGGTGACACGCTTCGCGGAATTCCACGATCCTTTAGGACGGCTTCAGACGCAGTCGGACATCCGCTGGCACTCGAACCCGAGCACGCGTTTCCATCTCCCTTTGAGGCGTTAGCGTGGAACAACATGTCGTGGGGGTATTGGCAATATCCCAACGCTCCCATGGTAAGTGTCTTCAAGTGGCTTGAGCCAAGGCACATGGTGAATGTTTGCGACCGCTGGAACCACAGCAAGGTCGACAACCTGCAATATGCATTCTTCAATGGCGTCGGCTACGAAAGTTGGGAGAATATCTGGGGCATTTGGAACCGGATTACTCCCCGCGATGCGGAGGCGCTGCGCCGGGTGGCTACTGTCGAGCGCGCAATGGAAAGTTTCCTCTCAAGTCCGGAGTGGCAGCCCTACGCGGAGACAGAACAGGCCGGCATCTTCGCCAGCCGCTGGCCTCAAGGGAAGAACACGCTCTGGACCATGGTGAACCGCACTCAATACGACATAGAGGGCCGGCAGTTACGTCTGCCGGTTAAGGCAGGCACGCACTATTTCGACTTATGGCATGGGGTCGAACTCACCCCCGAGTCCGCGGATGCTGCGCTGTTTCTGAGTTTTCCCATCGAGGCGCACGGCTTCGGCGCCGTGCTCGCCACCGTTGACCCGACCGATAGCCGACTGCAAGACCTGCTCCGGAAGATGAGACAACTCTCGGCTCGTCCCCTTGGCAGCTATTCGGCAGATTGGACATTTGCACCGCAGAAGATAGTGACGATTGAAAAGACGAGCCATGCCTCTGGAACGCCCGACGGCATGGTTCGAGTTCCGGCAGGCGAGTTCACCTTCAAAGTCGACGGTATCGAACTGGAGGGATTTAACGACGTCGGAGTTGACGTGCAGTACCCCTGGGAAGACTCTCCGCGAAGGCACCACCATCACCGGCTACACATCGACTCGTTCTGGATCGACCGCTATCCGGTAACGAACGCGCAGTTCAAGAAATTCCTGGACGCCACGCACTACCGTCCCAAGGACGATTTGAACTTTCTTCGTGATTGGCAAAATGGGACGTATTCTGCAGGGTCGGACAGCAAGCCAGTGACCTGGGTTTCACTCGAAGATGCGCGCGCTTACGCGGCCTGGGCGGGAAAGCGGCTTCCTCATGAGTGGGAATGGCAATATGCCGCTCAGGGCAGCGATGGGAGACTGTACCCCTGGGGAAACAGTTGGGACGCTGTGGCCGTGCCCCTACCCGACAAGGGGAGAGAACTGAGGGGCCCGGATGCTGTGGATGCTCATCCCAACGGGGCCAGTCGGTTCGGCGTGGAGGATTTGGTGGGTAACGTCTGGCAGTGGACTGACGAATTCATGGACGAACATACGCGCGCAGCTATCGTGCGCGGTGGCAGTTATTATCAGCCCCAAGGATCCGTATGGTACTTTCCGCAAGCTTATCGCCTTGATCAGCACGGCAAGCTGTTGCTGATGGCGCCCAGCAAAGATCGAGCCGGGACACTTGGGTTTCGCTGTGTGAAGGATCTGGAGAAGAAAGGCATCTCGCAGAACTGAATGCCTCTCGAAACTCCTTCTCACGAGACGGAAACTCCAGGATGGCAGTATGCGGTTTGCTCCGGAATCCTGGGATGGGTTCTGGATGCTTTTGATTTCTTCGTCGTAATTTTCCTGGTCGACACTCTCGCCACGAATTTCCACGTCGACAACGGAGCGATCGTCTGGACCATATCGATCGCTTTGGCGATGAGGCCGGTTGGCGCTCTGATTTTCGGATCGCTCGCCGATCGCTTCGTCCGCCGCAGGCCCCTGATCGCGTGCGTCCTGTATTTCTCCACCGTCACGATGCTCAGCGCGTTTGCTCCTAACTACGCGACCTTTGCGCTTCTCAGAGCGCTGTATGGGATCGGCATGGGAGGCTACTGGGGCGTGGGCGCATCTCTGGCCGTGGAGAGTTCACCAATCCACCGCCGCGGTTTGGTCTCAGGCCTGATGCAGAGCGGCTACCCGCTCGGGTACCTGCTGGCCGCATTCGCAATGGAAAGCGTGATGCCTCATCTTGGCTGGCGGGCAATGTTTTGTGTCGGCTTTGCGATCGCTATTCTGATTTCAATCCTTGCGCTTCGGGCCCCGGAATCCAGCACGTGGCAGTTACACCATCAGCGATCTATCGGAAGAATGTTTCGCGTGCTCTGGGAGCATCGGTCTGGCTTCGCCTACTTGCTGCTCGTGATGACCGTCATGTCGTGCCTGTCTCACGGCACGCAGGACCTGTACCCGGATTTCCTGAAATCGCAGCACGGATTCGCACGGTCCACGGTGTCCGATATCGCGATCCTTTACAACCTTTGCGCCATCGCCTCCTCTGCGTTTTTTGGCCAGCTTTCAGAATCGCTCGGAAGGCGGCACACGATTATGCTTGCGCTCGGCGTTGCGTTCATAGCGCTCTATCCTTGGGCATTTGGCGTTATCCCAGCCGCGCTCATCTTTGGCGCATGTTTGATGCAGTTCGGTGTACAGGGTACCTTTGGAATCATTCCGGCTCACCTGAACGAACTCGCCCCAAACGCCGTTCGTAGCCTGTTTCCGGGTTTCGTATATCAGCTTGGAGTCTTGGTCGCTTCGCCCGCCGTGTCGATACAGTACGCTTTACAAAAACGTGTGGGCTATCCCTGGGCCCTGACTCTTTTCGAAGGTGCTGTCATCACGTCATTGCTCATCATCTTTGGTCTGGGGCCTGAGCGCAAAGGACGAGACTTCCACCGGGCCGACGAATCTGCGTAACAGATGCGAAGAAATGCTCGGCGCGTAATCAACGGCTTGATTTCGCGCTCTGAATATCGTCGAGGAACCGTTCCACTTCAATTGCGGTTGGCATCGAGGTCTGAGCGCCGTGGCGAGTCACAGAGATCGCGGCAACGGCTGAAGCCCATGACGCGCATTCGAGAGGTTCTTTCCCGTTCATAAGTGCGACGGCAAAGGCGCCATTGAAAGCATCGCCCGCTGCAGTAGTGTCGACCGCGCTGACTGTGTAGGCTGGCAACAGATGTCGAGTTCCATCCGAAAGCACAACGTAGCAGCCCCGCGCTCCGAGTTTGAGAATGACATTTCGGCAACCAGAGTCAAGAAGGATATTAGCGGCGCTTTCCACCAGTTTGTCGCCAAGTTCACCGTGCGGCTGGCCTGTCAGAACACAGGTCTCCGTCTCGTTCGGTGTTAGCCAGTCGATACGGCTCAGGAGTGACTGCGGCAGTGGACGCGCGGGAGCAGGATCCAACATCAGAGGAACCCGCGCTTCGGCGGCAATCGCTACCAGGCGTTCCACGGTTTCTAGTGGGATTTCCAATTGTGTGAGCAGAATCCCAGCGTTGCGAATCAGCTCGATGTGGGCGTCGAGATCGCCGGGAGACAGTCGCGAATTTGCACCCGCAACGACCGTGATCGCGTTTTGCCCTGTTGCATCTGTAGTGATGAGGGCGACGCCGGAGGATCCGGGTACGACCTCGACTGCCCCTGTGTTCACGTTTGCTTGTTCGAGGCTATCCCGTAATTCAATGCCGAAAGGATCCGCTCCGAGTTTCCCGACTATACTGACCGAACCACCAAGACGCGCGGCTGCAACGGCCTGATTGGCACCCTTCCCGCCAGGGAATGTTCGAAAGGTAAGTCCGGCTACGGTTTCGCCAGCAGTTGGGATTCGCTGCGTCGCGGCTACAAGATCAAGGTTGATGCTTCCTACCACTACGATCCGCTTGGCCATATGATTCCGCGTTTCTTGCATTCGCACGGGTGGTCCCGCGCCTCCGGAAGGTCACCGCGGAAATATCGGTGCAACCGCAACCGTCCCCAATCCAACCAGAAAAAAAACGAACATCAAGGGAACCAACTTTCGCGCTGCCGGAGGCGCGTTGGCGAATTCCTTCCACACGAACACTCCCCATATCGCGGAAATCATGGTTGCGCCCTGCCCGATTGCGTACGAAACAGCCGGACCGACGACGTGGGCATGCGAAGCAACGAAATTCAAGACTGCACCCGTGCACCAGATCATTCCGCCAAGAATTCCCCACCAGTGCCAAATGGCACGTCCTTTTGGATAGTCGGCCATGCTCACCGGTTGGCCTCCGGTCAGCGGCTTCCGCATCAGGAAATAATTGACGGGCACTGCGCACAGAGCGGTGCCCACCGCAAAGAAGAACGCCACCGTATAAGGACCGAGGGCGTGGTCTCCCGTAATCGCCCTGGCAACCAGGGGATAAAAGACGCCCATCAGAACGCCACACGCAATGCTGATATGAATGCCACGAGCGCTCAGAGTCTTCGCGGTCGTCTCTCGTCTTCGATAGGCCAGCGCGTCCGTCACAATGGCGAGAACGACCAGCAGTACACCGCCGAACAACAACAGCGGACTTCCTTGCGGCGCAATGAAGTAGTTCAGGAGCACTCCCACTACGAGCGCCAACCCGATCCCGATGGGGAATGCGACGGCAAGACCGGCAATGTCAATCGCGGCAACCAGCAGGAGATTAGCCACGTTGAAGACGGCTCCGCCGAGCAAGGCAGAGATGATGTGAGTCGAATCTGCAGTGGCGATATTTCTGAGAAAGGAGAGGTCGCATCCGCCAGCACTGCCTAGCGTGAATCCCCACAGCAGACTTGCCGCAATAATGCCGACCACGTAGTCCCAATAGAAGAGTTGGAAAGCCCAGCCGGGAGTGAGCTTCATCGTATTGGCCCATGAGCCCCAACACAGCATGCTTCCGATCATGAAGAGGAGCGCAATGCCATACGCTTCCGGCTGGTACATGACCCGTCCTTCCCGGGAACACGACTTGGGGGCCTGGCGCAAGCATCAGAAGATGGTTGCGTCAGGGTTGCGCTTTCTCAGAACACGAATTTCAGCGCCAACTGCATATGGCGGCCGTTGCGAGCTGCCGTGACATAACCAAACTGACTCTCAGGATTCACGGCGCGGTCGTCGTAGGTGTTGATGCCTGCCCACTGAGTGTGATTGAAGGTGTTGAACGAGTCTGCCCGGAACTGGAGTTCGCGGCCTTCTCCAAAGGGCTGGAAGGCTTTACTGAGCGATATATCCCAGTTGTTGATACCGGGACCGACGAGATTGTTTCGCCGCTCGCTCCCGCGATGGCTCGCGAAGTTCAAGATACCCTGGGAATAGTACGCTGGGTCGGGGGCTGGTTCCACGTAGCAGCTGGTGTTGAACTGCCGGGTAAAGGTGCGGTTCCCGCGCGACAGGTTCCCATTGCAGGTACGATCGGGCACGTCGCCCATGAAATCATAGGAACTCGTGTAACCGTTCAGAACCGTTGTTGGTGCACCCGACTCGAAGGTAGTGATGGCGCTGATCTGCCATCCGCCGGCCCCTTCACGCAAAAATCGGTTCGTCAGATGCCTTCCCGGCAATTCATAGACCAGTGCGGCCACCAAGCGATTGGTGTGGTTGGCGTCCGAGGGACCATAGGACCATTGCGGGTTCCACTGGCCACCGAGCATCTGTACGCCGCTTTCACCGTTCTCGCCGAAGAACGTATCCATTTGCTTCGACCAGGTGTAGCCAACCATGCTGGTCAGGCCGTGCCACCCCTGGGTCTTAAGCTGCGTGGTGAGTGCGTGGTAATTGTTACTGCGATTGTGGTGCACCGCATTGATCGCCCCCCAGCGGCCCGGAGCGACTGAGCTGAGAGGACGAGCGTTCAGGAAATCGCCATAGTAATCGAAGTACGTGCCCTGAGCCGGCAAGTTCAGATCGTATTGCGTGGTCAGCTTCGTACCTTCTGAACCTACATAACCGACGGTTGCGACGACCGACTTTCCGATCTGGCGTTGGACGTCCAAACTCCACCGTTGAATGTAAGGGGTTACTGCGCTGTTCTTGTCGATGGTTTGCGGCTCCTGGCCGGCATAGAGCTGGCCGCCGTCGGTACCGAGTGGAACCGGCCACGTACCCTTCTGGATCGAGACCGCAGCCGGAAAAACGTCGCTCAAATGGAAATGCGGGAGCCACGAACTACCCGAATAGAGCGCAGAGTCATAAGTCACACCGCCGTACCCGGGAGAGTTCCAGAACATCTGGTCGAGGAACTTAAACCGTCCGGTTTCGTAGAACATTCCGTATCCGCCGCGGATTACGGTGCTCTCTTTCAAGCGGTAGGCGAATCCGATCCGCGGGGCAAAATTGTTTTTATCTGCCGGATAGGGGGGATTATGCGTTCCCGGAGTCAACCCCGGCATGACCAGTTGCCAGCCTGGATAGGTCTGGTCCATGACGCCCCAATAGTTGTCCACACTGAAAGCGGGCACGCCAACGTCGTAGCGGAGCCCGAGATTCACACTCAGTCTTGGAGTTACGTTCCAGGCATCATTAAAGTAAGCCGAGTACTCTGGCATGCGGAACCACAGGCTGCCGTCTCCGCCGGTGAGCGGCGTGCGTTGGTTCATCGTCGCTACATCGCCAGTTTCGAATTCAGCCAGAGTGTTCCACCCGGAACCATCCGCGGCGAACGGCCCCTGGCTGGTATAGGAATAGCCGCCGATGTTCATGGAGCGGATCACGTCGTTGTCGCGTTCATCACGCCGCTGCCAATAGAAGCCGACCTTAAAAGTGTGACGTCCGATGTTTTTGGCGGCGTTGTCGGATAACTGGTAGATCGGCACCCATTGATACCAATATTCGGTCGTGCCGAGGCTAAGGGGGTTGAACAAATCGCCGGAATTGCCGAGGTTCACAGAGAACGTAGCATCGTTCTTTATGCCCAGTTCACTGAGGTCGTACGGGGTAAATCCAGCGCCTCCAGTAGACGTGTTCTGGAACAGTTGCGGCAGCCATGTCGTCTGCATGAACTTGTTGATTTGCGAGGCCTGGTTGCTGGCATTCTTGGCTCGGGTCCAACTGAAGTTCAGTTCGTTGCTGTAAGTTGAGCGGA
>VFSW01012567.1_pt1 | contig 11812 bp, 10 predicted proteins | sample 5358111 | NCBI WGS metagenome assembly VFSW01 (sample SAMN11554181, study PRJNA540505) | mine drainage metagenome | isolation source: sediment from site ElyBrook_90M | place: USA: Ely Copper Mine, Vershire, VT | collected 2017 | reverse complement strand
CCGACGGGCCTGCCTGTCGCGTTGAAGTTCTCGATGGCAGCCGCCCTGTTCGTTTTGCTGAACGTCTATCTTTTCGGCCTGAGCCGCGATGCTCGAGCGGCGGATAAATAACATTGTCGCCTCAGCGCCATATTCTTGGGGGTAATCTTCCGTCCGTCTTGAGGATCCGTCGCGCAGGAAGTCCGAGCCCGACTTTGTAGTCAATAGAACGCGAATATAGTAGCTGTTGCACTATGGCGACGGCGTCCGGATTTCGGTCAGGAAAAGAGCCGGGGGGGAGTTAAAGGACATGGAGTCTGACGCGCGCGAGCATGAACGGCGTACACGAGTTTCGCGGGCGGGCTTAACCCAAGTGCCGCATTACAGGGCGGGATTTCTCCTCCGGCACGGGCGATGCAGGGACAGGTGCAGGCGTGGAAGCTACGTCGGAAGTGGTGGAGACGCTAGAGCGATTGCAGATGAGCTGCGCTGAGAAACGAGACGCGGCGAGTTATTGAGCAACCCGCCTCGGGGAATCAAAATCAAAGAGCGAGAGCGCGGTGAACTCCCTTGCGCTCGTAAGGAAGGCATATGTATCGAACGATAGCTATCATAGTGCTGGGTTGTGCGGCCGGGTTCGGGCAGACTGGCGGCGCAGCGTCAACAACAACTTTGACCACAGGCAAGCTCTGCTTTGTCGATGGGATGCAATATCAGAGCGTCCAGGACGCGGTGAGCGACTGCGGCGGGAGCGGAGTGGTCGTCGTTCCTCCGACATACTCCGGAAGCGACTCGGGCCAGGATGTGAGCGGCGGTCACGTGCTGGACTTTCGGCGTCCTGCGACCGTGAAGGGACTGACTCCGGTTACGCAGTTGGGCACGAAGGGCGACGCGGTGACGGGGAATGATGGGGTGAGCGAAAGCGGGTCGGCCACATTTACGGCGGCGTCGGGGCATTTCGAATCGCGGCGGGACGAGGGCAAAGCTATCGTCATTACATGGGCGGGGCCGGAGAATGCGTCGCTGACGACGACGATCAAGGCGGTAAATGGTCCGAATCGCGTGACGCTGGCGACGGCAGCAGGGTTCACGGGAACCAATCTGACCTATTGGTACGGGGCGGATAATACCGGAGCAATGCAATCGGCGTATCACTCAGGGAAGTTACTATTATTACCCCCCGGAGAGTACCTGATGACGGGCACGGTGAATGGCGTAACACCTCTGTTCCTCGTGGGAACGGGAGAGCAGTCGATCATCATCGACGATACCAAGGTGTTCGACGTGCACGGCAATGGTGGACATTATCTGGATAACATTCGAATGGAGGCGGCGACAAGGTTGACGGCGGTGCCGCCGCGGGGATTCCCAACTCGGTACCGGGGCACGCCGGTGGCGGTGGACCGCATTGGTGCGGGAATTGGATATCAACCACAGATCGAGGATGGGGACATTTGGGCAAAGGTGTCGAAGGAGCAACAAAAGCAGGAGATTGGCCCGATGATGACAATCTCGTCGGATCGGACGCACATTTATCGCATTACGGGGGACCTGGTTTCAGCCCTGCTATTTGACACGCAGTATACAGAGATCGCGCTTTGCAATTTTCGCGGGGGGAAGAATTGGGTGGGAGGCATTGTGCTGTGGCACACGCCCAACGATGGCAGACGGAACAGCCAGGACAGGATTCACGATAATACAGTGCGCTACGCCAGCTTCAATGGAATCGCCTTGGCTGACGCGGACGAGGTGTCCATTGTTCATAACCAGACTGAAGATAACGGGGAGAGTGGGTTCAAGAACTATTCCAGCCAGAGCGATGGCAGTTACAACACGCACATCCAGCTTATTGGGAATCAGACGCAGCATAATCATTACGACGGATTGGACTTATCGGAAAGCTATCCGCACACCAACACCTTTCGGGCGTCATCGACGGCTTCGGGAAATACATCATCCTTTAACGATCGAACGGGAACTTTTGTGGATGGGAAGGAATGGACGCTGACGAACAATACCTTTGAAAACAACGGACTCAGCGGGATGTCGATGGATGTATCCGACAGCGTAATTTCGGGGAATACTCTGCAGAACAACAACACACTTCACGACGCGAGATCTCATCAGATGTTGCTGAGCCCCGGCGTGGCGAGCATGAACAATGTCATCGCACGAAATCGGATCGCAGGTTCGGGGGCAGAAGGTGCAGCGATTAGGTGGTCCCGGGATTCGACCGGGAACAAGGTCTCGGTGAATACGGCGACAGGTGGGGCGGTATTCAGGTTCGAAGCTCCGCCGGGGTCGTCCCGCGGTAATTCCGATAGCCGTGGGCGATACCCGGATCGATGATGCGGAATTGAATTCAAACTGCATTTCGAAGCCGGGTCAGGAGTGTCCAAGCGAGTCCGTGAAACTGCAGGAGGGCAGGAAACCCTGCGGGGGTATTCTTGAATCTGTAATTTGTAGTACGGCTCCGCAGTCGCGGAAAGGACACCGACAGATCCCCCAGTGAAAAGAATAGCCATCCTGACGCCGTTTGTTGGCGTACTTCTCCTCGTCATGGCCGCGTGCGGGAGCAGCGGCAACCCTTTCAGGCTTCCGGAAGCGCCGCCTCCAACGCAACCGCCTCCCGTCCCACAGCAGAGCGGGGCGGTAACGATTAGTCCGCAATACGCGGCGCTCGAACCAGGACAGACCACCAAGTTTACCGCGCAAGTGAGCGGAGGCGGAGCGGTCGAGTGGATGGTCAACAACGTGGTGGGAGGCAACACGTCGACTGGGACCATCGACTCGAACGGCAACTACACGGCCCCGAAGGTCGCGCTGAGTACGAATGTGGTGATCAGTGCAGCCGTGGCAGCCTCGGCAACGACGAACTTTGCAACGGCAGTCGTGGCGGTGATCACTCCCGGACAACTGACACAGACGCCGAATCCGCAGGTGGTGGCATATTCGATTTATCTTCCGGCTCCTGGAAATGTCAGCGTTGAGTTCGGGACAAAGAATCGAATGACATCGTCAGAGACGACGCCCTCGCCGTACGGCGGGATGGTGCACGTGTACGTGGCAGGGATGTACGCGAGCAAGACCTATCACATGCACGCGCAGGTCGCACTGGCGAATGGCGTTTCACTTTCCGACACGGATCACGTGTTCACTACGGGAAGCGCTCCCGGCACCGCTGCGGTGCAAATCACGACGACCAATGGAGAGACGCCGCAACCGGGCGTGGAATTATTCGACACGGTAATCCCGCACACGGCGGCTCAATTATTTGCCACCGATCTCCAGGGGAACGTTGAATGGACGTATCAGTATCAGGGGTCGAAGTTCGACGCGGTCCAGGGAGCCAAGCTGCTGCCGAACGGACACTTTCTCGTTCTGATTTCGTTTCAATCGTCGTTGTCGACTTCGCTTATCTCGAACCTTCCCAGCAATACCATCGACGTCATCCGGGAAGTGGACCTCGCCGGAAACACGATTCGGGAACTCAGCCTGAGTCAATTCGGCCACTCTCTCAGCGCGCAAGGTTATAACTTCACTCTCCAGGGTTTTCATCATGATGTCTTGCCCCTGCCGAATGGGCACATGATCGTCCTCGCCGATATGAGAGTGCCGTATACCAATCTGCCGGGATACCCGGGGACGACGTCGGTACTGGGAGATCTGCTGGTGGATGTCGACGAGAACTTCAACCCTACCTGGGTTTGGAACTCATTCGATCACCTCGATGTGAACCGGCATCCGTTCCAGTTCCCGGATTGGACGCACGGGAACGCGATGCTGTACTCGACGGACGATCACAATCTGCTGTTTTCGATGAGGCACCAAAACTGGATCATCAAGATCGACTACCAGGATGGGAAGGGCTCGGGAAACATTCTGTGGCGGCTGGGACCAGGCGGCGACTTCCAGTTGCTGGGAGGAACGGACCCAACCGACTGGTTCTACGCTCAACATGGGCCTAACTTTTTCACGCCGAACACCACGGGAGTGTTCCAGTTGGGAGTGATGGATAACGGCGACGACCGGGAGTTTCCATCCGGCGTCGTATGCGGTTCAGCCGGCGGTCCGACATGTCTGTATTCGACAGCGCCGGTGCTTGAAGTGGATGAGACCGCGATGACAGCGACGTTACTGTCGAACTACACGCCGGCCACAAGCTTCTATAGCTTCTTCGGCGGCAACGTCGACCTGCTGGCGAATGGGGACATGGAAGCGGACTTTTGTGCGCCGAAGGCGGGTGCGGTCGTGCAGGAGTTGAATCAATCCGGCGGGACGGCACAGCTAGTCTGGCAGGCTACGACGCCAGGAGCATCCCAGTTCCGGGCGGAGCGTTTACCCAGCCTTTACCCGGGGGTGCAGTGGTAGGCAAGTCCCAAGGCAGAGGTGTGAGCGCCGATGGCATAGCTGGCTTCTGTGGCGTCTGTTCCACCTTCCGTTATCTATTGCATTGTGCTGGATACGCTGGAAAAGACATTGTTGGAATTGGAGCCGATTAACCGAACGGTGCCGACAACGATCACCAGGATCACAGCCAGCATAACGGCATATTCGGCGATGTCCTGCCCCTTGTCGTCTGTCCAAAGTCTACGCAGTAGAACTATCATAAGCCTCCCATCCGCTTACTTGGTGACGATCGCCAGCTTACTAACGATCCTCCCACAATCCGATTAGAGCCGATTCTGCGGGCCCGTGGTACATCACCCCCGTAATAGCCTGATCCGGCGGGGAGAATGGCACGACTGTGGGGTACAGGCATGAGAGTTACATGGAGATCGCAATGTCCCAATCCGTGGCTTTTGGGAGTCGGGGGCTAGATATTGTGAGCGAAAAAGAGGCCACGAGAGTATTATTTTAAGAACAGACGGCGATCATGCAAGGTTACGATCAACGTGGGTCAATTTCAGTCTGCCGGGGGTTGGGCGGCCGGGATCGGCAAATGGGCTGGCTTCGCGCAGTCGTTGTCCTTGCGGCATTGTTCGGACTTTTCGTCGCCCGCAGTGTTCCCACGACCTTTGCCAGCGCATCATCAACTCATTCCGTAGTCTACTTCCATTCATCCCACGATCAGCGGCCACGGTTCGACAACCTGGGGTCGCAGTGGAGCATTCCGATCACCACGTTCGCGGAAACACCCCCGCCGAGCGTTCATGCCGGCGTGAGCCTAGCCACGGCCTTGGTGGTTCCGTTCCGCAAAAATGGCACACACCACACGCGACCTCCACCGCGTAGCTAGAACCATCCTCAGACTGCTCTAACGCAACGCGAACATAGAAGCATGGGTTGCGCGTAACCGCAGTTTTCGTCGAGAAGATGGGTTCGACCCTATTTCCAGAGTGGGGCGAATCTCATCTCGCGAAAGCGTCCATTGAAGGGTGGAGGCTGGGATGGCAATGCTTGCCGAAGGAAGGCAACCGTCCAACAGTCAGAGTCGGTTCGATCATGCCGGAGCAGGTCCCCCGCGGGTCGAGTTGGTGGCCACCGGAGTGGGGCTCGCTTCATTCCTGGTCACTGAACTCATGCACTTTCTTCTGGTGCCTGACATCGGTCGGCGGTGGGAGCGGTTGCTGGCCGAAAGCGTATCGGCGGTGGTTGTCGGCTTGTTGACGGCGATGCTGATGAAGGCGGTGAACCGGCACCGGGCAGCAACGCTGCTGCGGCTGCAGGTCATCTCCGAGATGAATCAGCACGTTCGCAGTGCATTGATGGAGATCAGTGTGACGGCTGAGTCCATTGAAAATCAGCAGTGTATTCAGAAGATTTCCGAAAACGTGGATCACATCGAGTGGGCTCTAAGAGAGATTTTGCTGCGGCCACGGCCAGTCATCGAGAACCCTCTATGGAAAAAGGGAGATCTCCCATCTCAGAGAGCAGTGCGGAAACGAGGAGGCGGGGATGCGATTCAGCTCTAGAGGACTCCCGGCTTCTATTCATGCCGGAGAACAACATGAATAACGTAAGGGTATTGTGTGTAGAACATCGCAGCGAATACCTGGATGCGATGAAATACATGCTGGAAGCGGCGGGCTACGAGGTGGTGTGCGCCACGACCGGGCACCAGGCGGTGATGGAACTCTCGAACAAGCCGATTCATGGAGTGCTGTTGGAATATGACTTGCCGGACGTCTCGGGAGGTTTCGTGAGAGACGAAATGAAGCGGATCAAGCCGGATGTTCCCGTGCTTCTGTTTACGGGGGTGGGGGGCCAGACTCCATTTCTGCTTCGTTTTTTTGATTCCTATCTTCGGAACGCCCAGTGTCCCGAGCAGACTTTTCGGGATTTGGAAGAGCCGGAATCTGAAACGGAACTTCCATGAGGAAGCTCCAGCATGCAGCATAGAAGACAACCCTATGCGCAAAAAAGAGTTCAAAGGATTTAGGGAAACACTCGATTTGAAACGAGAAGCCCGTCAGTCCCTCAACCGGCTGAAAAAGGAAACGCGCTCGCTGGAATTGCTCCTTTCACAAAGCGGCGCCGATCTGCGTGTCGTCAACTTGTCGAACCACAGCTTGTTTGAGCGGGCTAGCCAGAGGCGTGGATTTGTACGTAGAATCGAAGGAGCGGTCGAGCGAATCGACGGTGCCACATTTGGAATCTGCGTGGGGTTGTGGAAAACAGCTATTTTCCACCGCTCTGGCGGGGCGGGACAAAGATTTTCAGCAGTAACCCTGTTGTGACTTAAAGGAGAATACCGTGAAAAAATTGATGGCGGTCGTAGGGTTGTACTGGATCTGCAGCATGGCGCTGCCTGTCTACGCGCAGCAGGTGGATGTGGGAATGTCCGGCAGCACGATCATGTCAGGCTCGGCCAATAATCTGGCTAATCTCGCCTCGTACACCCCCAGCGAAAGGGGAGGAACGTTCCTCGGCTTCAATGGGGACGTCCTGTTTCATGGAAACCTCGGCATCGGAGCTGAGGTTAACTGGAGAGCCAGCCAGACTTTATACGCCGGCCAGATCCCTTATCGCCCGCTCTTTTGGGACTTCGATGCGGTGTATGCCAGGCGCTTCAGCCCGAGATTAGGCGCGGACCTTGTGGCAGGCATTGGGGCAGAGAGCATCCGTTTTTACACTGGCAACTACCAGTGTGACTTCTACGGGAACTGCTCAAACTATATAAGCAGCAACCATTTTATGGGTGTTTTCGGCGGAGGCATCAAGTTGTATGCGTGGCACAACGTGTTTGTGAGACCGGAGGTGCGGCTCTACATGATCCGCAACAACAACGAATTCAGCTCCGATTTCGTAGCGCGTGTGGGCGCCACGGTGGGATACACGTTCGGCGGAACCCACTAGGGTTTCGAACCGCGACCGACGCCCGCCTGGCAGGGTTGTGAGGTGTTGGCATGAAGACAGGTGCTCTGGTTAGCGTGCTCTTGCTGGCGATGGCGTCGCTCGGCCAGGAGATTCCGGCAGGAACAATTCTGCCGGTTCAACTTAACTCGTCTCTCCGATCGAATAAGCTGCGATAGGGGGAGACGATCAGCGGCCGAGTGATGCAGAACGTGCCACTGCCAGGTAATTCGAAGCTTCGTGCAGGATCGAAGGTCGTTGGCCGGGTTGTTGCAGTAACACCGGCAAGCGCAACATCCCAAGCTGAAATTGCTTTGCGATTTGACACTGTTGTAACCGGAAAGCAGCACATTCCGATTGCGACGAATCTCAGGGCAATTGCAACCATGATGGATGTAGCTGAGGCACGAGTCCCGGAGAGCGGACCGGATCGCGGAACTCCCGAGTACTACTGGACGACAGATCAGATCGGGGGAGAGGCGGTATATCACGGCGGCGGGGCTGTCACGCACGGATCGAATGTTGTGGGTCGGTCGGTGGGGGACGGAGTGCTGGTCCGCGTTTCTGCAGCCGCGGGGACGAAATGCCGTGGCGAAGTAGCGGACAACGATCGCCCGCAGGCGCTATGGGTGTTTTCGTCCGATGCGTGCGGAGTCTATGACATACCAAGTCTGGCGATTCTTCATGCGGGCCGAACTGATCCCAGGGGAGAGATTCGGCTGGGATCGAGCGCTGGCGATGTGAACATCCGAGGTGGAAGCGGATTGCTGTTGCGGGTGGAGTAGAACAGTTCTCGGTTTATAGTTCTTAGGCTCTCAAGTTCTTAATACCTACCTTTTCCTCTTGACGCTCCCGCTCCGGCTGAGTAAAAGCACTTGTTGCAATATTTCTCGTCAGGAGTTCCGATGAAATCACTTCGTCATAGTGTTCTCTGCATAATCGCTCTCGCATTTTCTGCTGCTTTCCTTGTCGCGCAAACGGATGGCGCGCCGCTGGTATATCCGAAAGTAAAAACGGTGGATCAGGTGGACGACTACCACGGGGTGAAGGTGGCCGATCCGTACCGCTGGCTGGAAGACACGGATTCGGCCGACACACATGCCTGGGTTGAGGCGGAGAACAAGCTGACGTTCAACTATCTGGAGCAGATTCCGTATCGAGGGGCGATTCGAGATCGGATGACGAAGCTTTGGGATTACGAGCGTTTCACAGTGCCGGAACTGGAGGGCGGGCGGTACTTTTTCGAGCACAACGATGGTCTGCAGAATCAGAACGTGCTGCTGGTGGCTGAGTCGCTGAATGCGGAGCCACGCGTGCTGCTGGATCCGAATACACTCTCACCGGATGGGACGGTGGCGCTGGCGGGAAGAGCAATCACCGACGATGGGAAGTTGCTGGCATATGGGACAGAAGCTTCGGGATCGGACTGGATGGAGTGGCATGTTCGCGACGTGGATACCGGCAAGGATCTGCCGGATGTGATCAAGTGGGTGAAGTTTTCGGGAGCGTCGTGGACCAAGGACGGGAAAGGATTTTATTACAGCCGGTACGACGAGCCGGAGGGTACGGCGCTGCGCGATACGAATTACTTCCAGAAGCTGTACTACCACAAGGTGGGGACATCGCAGGCGGACGACAGACTTATTTATGAGCGGCCCGACAACAAGGAAATGCTTTTCGGTGGGGGCGTGACCGATGATGGGCATTACCTGATCATCACGGTCTCGCAGGGCACGTCGCCGAAGAACCGGCTCTACTTCAAGGATCTGACCAAACCGGACGCACAGGTTGTGAAGCTGCTCGACGATTTCGACGCGCAGTATCAGTTCATCGATAACGACGGGCCGGTGTTCTGGATTCAGACGGATATGGATGCGCCACGCGGGAAATTGATAGCGATCGACACGCGGCATCCGGAGCGCGCGAACTGGAAGACCGTGGTTCCACAAGGTCCGGACAAATTGCAGGGTACCGGAATTGTGGACAATCGATTCCTGCTGAGCTACTTGAAGGATGCCCGCTCGGAAGTCCGCGTTTACGACCTGAAAGGCAAGTTCGTGCGGAGTGTGGACTTGCCCGGCATCGGGACCGCCGCAGGGTTCGGCGGCAAGCGCAAGGACAAAGAAACCTTTTACGCGTTCACCAGTTTCATCTCGCCGACCACGATTTACCGGTATGAGCCGGGCGCAGGAAAGAGTTCAACATTCCGGCAGCCGAAGGTGGATTTCGACGCTTCGCAATACGAGACCAAGCAGGTGTTTTACAGCAGCAAGGATGGAACGCGCGTGCCGATGTTCCTGACCTATAAGAAGGGATTGAAGCTGGACGGGCAGAATCCGACGTTGCTGTACGCCTACGGCGGATTCGATATCTCGCTGACTCCGGCATTTTCGGTGCCAACCATCGTGTGGCTGGAGATGGGCGGCATCTACGCGCAGCCGAACTTGCGCGGAGGAGGTGAATACGGGGAAGAGTGGCATCTGGCGGGGACGAAGTCGCACAAGCAGAATGTGTTCGACGATTTCATTGGGGCGGCGGAGTGGCTGATTGATAACAAGTACACGTCGACTCCCAAGCTGGCGATTCGCGGCGCAAGCAATGGGGGGCTGCTGGTTGGAGCATGCCTGACGCAGCGTCCGGATCTGTACGGCGCGACCCTGCCGCATGTCGGTGTGATGGATATGCTGCGCTTCCAGAAGTTCACGATTGGGTGGGCTTGGACTTCGGACTATGGATCTTCCGACAACCCAGAGGATTTCAAGGCATTGTACGCTTACTCGCCACTGCATCATCTGAAGCCGGGAACAAAGTATCCGCCAACGCTGATCTCTACGGCGGATCATGATGACCGGGTGGTGCCGGGTCACAGTTTCAAGTTCGCAGCGACGATGCAGGCGGATCAAGCTGGACCGGCTCCGGTATTGATCCGTATCCAGACCAAAGCGGGGCACGGAGGGGGCAAGCCGATCTCGAAGATCATCGAAGAGACGGCGGACGAGTGGGCGTTTGTTGCGCACAATCTGAAGATGAATGTGAAACTGCAGTAGGGATAACTGGTTCCGAGTGCGCTCAGGATTGGCCTAGTGGCGACGGAAATCCCCACTTCTGGCAAAGTCAGCCAGAAGTGGGGCACCCGGGTGCATTTTCCTTCCGTGGTAAAATCCTCGGGCTTGTGGCTGGATGCCGTGTCCGCCGGTCTGTTCCGGCCTTAACCTCTGCCCGGAGGAATACTTCATGTTCTCTTGCTCCCTGCTGTTCACTCGCGCCACTTCTCTTCTATTCCTCGCTTTGATTGCCGTCGCTTTTATGCCGAGCTCTCGGGCGCAGGAAGCGCTGCCGAACCGTCTCACGAAACGAGTTGTGGGCGATTACGGGTACTGGAGCAAGTATCAGGTGCCGGCGTACGGGGCGGCGCAGATCCCGTATCGCAAGCTGACGCATATCAATCACGCGGGAGTGTCGTTTGATGCCAGCGGGACACTGTCGGTGCCCGACGGATTCATAGAGCCGGAATTGAACAACAGCGCTCACGCGGCTGGCGTGAAAGTGCTGCTGCTGTTGGGCGGCGACTTCAATGGGCTTGAAGCGACCGGCCTGAAGCAGAATCTGGTCGACAATGTTGCGCTGTTCGAAAAGCAGTATGAGTATGATGGGGTGGATATCGATTGGGAATACCCGGAGACGAGCGGCGACCGGTTCTTCCTGGCGGAATTGATGGCGAAGTTGCGGGCTTCGAATCCTGACTATGTGCTATCGATTGACGCGGCTCCGTGGGGCGGGTATGGATACGATCTGCAGCAGCTCAGGCACTCGCTCAGCTACGTCAATATCATGATGTACGACTGCGCGGGGCCATGGACGGCTTATGGGCAGCTCAATTCGCCCATCTTCTGGGACGGGCATGATCCTGCGCCGTGGGAGTGCCAGCCCGGCGGAAGCGCGTTCAATACGGCCAACCTTTTCTTGAAAATGATGCCAGGTTCCCAGCTCAACATGGGGACGCCCTTTTACGGTTATAAATATCTGAACATCAGCCACGAGTTCGGGCTGTGCCCGAACTCGGCTTGGACGCCGGACGGCGCTTGCGACAATGCCGTCACGAGCGGAAATTATGGTCCGGACTATAAGCCGCTCATCAACAAACGCGGGTGGCACACAGTGTACGATCCGATTGCGTTCGTGCCCTACATGCTGAAGGATGACGGGAGCGACGGATATATCACGTACGACGACGCCGTCTCGACCTACTACCGCGTCTGGTATTCGGATTGGGTGCGCAAGCTGGGCGGAACATTTATGTGGTCGCTGGATGCGGACTATGATGGCCACTCGCAGGATTTGCTGGACGCGATGTATAACGCGTCAGCGGGCGGGCATTAAACGGGCCCACGGGGCCTGAAGCCCGTGGGTTGTGAACGGCATACGCGGCGCTAAAGCGTCGCTTCTCCACGGTTCTTCCAGTTTCTTCCAACGGGATTGGAAGGGCGCAAAAAGCAGAAAAAACGATTATTTGCCCGATATGGGAAGAGAATTGAGT